>Ga0180301_10002288_pt1 | contig 15019 bp, 12 predicted proteins | sample GuaBasSediGuay16_FD_121797 | JGI IMG/M metagenome (GOLD analysis project Ga0180301, IMG submission 121797) | Subseafloor sediment microbial communities from Guaymas Basin, Gulf of California, Mexico - Guay16, Core 4569-2, 12-15 cm | ecosystem: Environmental > Aquatic > Marine > Hydrothermal...
ATTTTACCGAAAAGGAACAGATTAGTTTTAATCCGTACAACTTGTAATATTGGAGGGCTGGGGATATCCCCCGTACCTCCCATTTTCAACTCTTATATCTAAATTCTAGTATACAAGGCACTTCGAACTTATTTAATGCACCTATAATTATACGTAATCGTATTTAAGAATACGTGTACTTAGTCTAAAATTTGTGTTTTTTCTGACAGAAAATTCTCGGCGAGTTCCAGAACAACGGAATCCCTTATTTGGTTCCGGCTCGCCAGGGTTGGGTACAACCATGATTGTGAATTATCCCTTAGAGAAAATATTTCGAACAGTGCTGAAAAATGGGGGCTTATTTGCTGATCTATACTATGAGTCGAGTCGGACCAATTCCATTGTTTGTGACGACGACAAGATTGAAAAGGCGGTCACGGGGACGGATGCCGGCGTCGGTCTTCGGGCCATTGCCAATTTTAAAACGTTTTACGCTTACGGAAACCGCAGCTCTGAAAGGGATGTCCTTATGCTTGCCGAGCGTCTGGCCGATGCGGTAGCAGACAATTCACGGGCCACGATTGCAGTCGATTATTCGCTGGAGCCACGCGTGAATCTTGGGGTAAGGCTTTCCCCTGATCATATTGAAACCGCCAGAAAGGTGGCCGTGGTTAGGGAAGCCAATGCAGCAGCTCGGCGTGTTGATCCCCGGATTCGTCAGGTGAAGGTGGTTTACAGCGACACTTCAAAAGAACTCTCCATAGCGAATTCAGAGGGGCTTCTTATACAGGAGGATCGCAATTATACACTGCTTGCCGTGCAGGTGGTGGCAGCGGAAAAAGATCTTATTCAGACCGGATATGAACCTGTTGGGGGGCTGGTCGGGTTTGAATTCTTTGATGAGGTAGACCCCGCTCGGGTGGCTGAAGCCGCAGCCCGTCGGGCGGTTCAGGCGCTGGAGGCCAGGGAAGCACCCAGCGGGGTGATGCCGGTTATATTGTCAAGCGAGGCTGGCGGGACCATGATCCATGAAGCCGTGGGTCACGGCCTGGAGGCAGACCTCGCCCTTGAAGGACTTTCGGTTTACAGCAACCAGATTGGTCAGACCGTGGCTTCTCCGCTCATCACCGTGGTTGATGATGCCACGATTTTCCAAAAGCGAGGTTCTTATGGCTATGACGATGAAGGCATTCCTGCACACAGGACCGTTCTTGTTGAAAGTGGGGTCCTGAGAGGCTATCTGTGCGACCGACTTTATGCCATGAGGTTCAATGGGGTATCCACAGGAAACGGCCGGCGACAATCTTACAAGCATCATCCCATTGTGCGCATGTCCAATACCTTTATTGCCCCCGGACAAGAGGATCCGGCGACCATAATCCGAAACACCCCCGAGGGCCTCTTAGTGAAAAAAATGGGCGGAGGTCAGGTGAACACGGTAAACGGCGATTTTGTCTTTGAGGTGAGTGAGGGTTATCTGATCCGGAACGGGGAGGTGGGGGATCCTGTTCGCGGGGCTATGCTTGCCGGGAATGGTCCGCAGGTCCTTAAATCGATTGATCGTGTGGGAAATGACCTGGGGTTTGGCATTGGCACCTGTGGCAAGGATGGCCAGGGGGTGCCTGTGGCTGATGCCCAGCCCACACTCCGAATCCCCGAGATCGTTGTCGGGGGCACTGCACGGAAATAGTTATGGACAATAGCTTAAGAAGATAAGAAGGCCCCCTTCTCTTTGGTTCCCATGCCTTTCCCTGGTATACCTTATCGTGGAGATTTTTCCACCCTCCTATAAATCGTTTTTTACTGATTGTTGAGAAGTTGTTTATATGCACATTCTTTGTTAAAGCATCTCAGATGTGGTCCCTCCTTTTTGGTAGAGTGTTCCACCAGAAAAGGGGCGCCGCACTCTGGGCATGATTGGGGCACGGGTTTATGCCAGAGGGCAAAGGTGCATCTGGGATAACGGCTGCAGCCATAAAACAGCTTGCCTCGCTTTGATCTTCTTGCAACAAGCTCCCCATCGCACCCTTTCTCAGGACACTTGACGCCGGTGGGCTCAGGTTTGGATCTGGTTTTTGCGGTCAAGGAACGGGTTTGCTTACAGTCTGGGTAGGTCGAACAGGCCAGGAAAGGGCCGAAACGCCCCTGTTTTTGCACCATGGGGCTTCCACATTTTTCACATATTTCATTTGTAGGCTGTTCTGCGACCGGTTGTTCAATTTCAATCTGCCCCTTTTCATTGCGGATATAATTGCATGTAAAGTTGCAATTCGGATAGCCTGAACAGGCGAGGAACAGTCCATTCTTCCCGGCCTTGATTCTGAGGGGTTGATGACATGTGGGACAGTTCAGATCAACAGCCAAACCATTTCTTTTAACACTTTGCATCTCTTTTGCTGCCCGCTCCAGGTCGTTCTTGAATGAACGGTAAAAATCTTCCAGAACAGCAACTGAATCAATGTCGCCTTCCTCGATTTTATCCAGATCATCCTCCATTCGAGCCGTAAAATCGACATTCAAGATATCTGGGAAGCTTTCTATCAAGAGATCATTGACGATAAAGCCCAGTTCGCTTGGCCTGAAAAACCCCTTGACCAGGTTCACATATCTCTTTTCTCTGATCGTGGTCAGGATCGTTGCATAGGTGCTTGGTCTTCCGATACCGTTTTCTTCAAGCTCTTTGACAAGCGAGGCCTCGGAAAACCGCGGGGGGGGTTGAGTAAAATGTTGCTTGGGTTCCAGTTCATGGCATTTCAAGACCATCCCTTCAGACAAAACCGGCAGGCTTTCCTTATTCTCTGATTGGCTTTGGCCTTCATTTGAGGAGGTATACAGGGCCATAAAGCCCGGGAAACGCATCACAGAGCCAGAGGCCTGAAAAATGTATGGCCCGGCCGAGATGCTGATCGAGGTCTGGTCAAAAAGGGCCGATTTCATCTGACAGGCCACAAAACGCTTCCAGATTAATTCATAAAGGGCCAACTGATCCTTGGAAAGGAACCGGGTGATATCTTTTGGTTTGCGAAACACCGATGTGGGGCGTATGGCCTCATGGGCATCCTGGGCTTTTTTCTTGTTTTTGAAGACATGGGGTTTGTCTGGCAGGTAATCCGGGCCAAAGTCCTCCTGTATCAGTTGTCGGGCTTCATGGATGGCCTCCTGGGCAATACGGGTAGAATCGGTGCGCATGTAAGTAATCAGCCCTACTGGCTCTCCAGGCCCGAGCTCCAGACCTTCGTAAAGCTGCTGGGCGACCGTCATGGTCTTCTTGGCCGAAAATCCCAATTTTCGAATCGCCTCTTGCTGGAGTTTGCTGGTGGTAAAAGGCGGAGCAGGGTTTCTCTTCTGGGTCTTCCGGACGACCTTCTCCACCCTGAAACAGCCCTGTGCAAGATCCTTGAGGATAGACTGACATACCTTTTCATCTGGTATGCGAAGCTTTTTCTTGTGTTTCTTGATGAGCTTGGCTAGAAAAGGCGGTGGGGACTCGCCTTCAAGCCGTGCGGTGATGGTCCAGTACTCTTCGGGCTGAAAGGCCTGTATTTGCCGTTCACGTTCACAGATCATGCGAACTGCTACCGACTGAACACGTCCTGCGCTCAAGCCCCGTTGGACTTTTTGCCACAGAATGGGTGAGATCTGATATCCCACCAGGCGATCCAGGATCCTTCTAGTCTGCTGTGAGTCAAACTTGTGCTTATCGAGCTGCTCGGGAGAGGCCATTGCAGCCCGGATGGCGTTTTGTGTGAGCTCATGAAATAGGACGCGGTGAAATCTACGCCCCTTTTTTTTGAGGATCTCTGCTGTGTGCCATGCTATAGCCTCGCCTTCGCGGTCCGGGTCTGGTGCCAGATAGATGTCTTTTAGGTTGCCAGCGGCCTTTTTCAGGGTACGAATGACCTTTTCTTTGCCCTCAACGATTGTATATTTGGGCTTGAATCCATCTTCTATGGAAATGCCGAGCTCCCTGACCGGAAGGTCCTTAATGTGACCTACAGTAGCGGCTACATCAAAGTCAGGGCCAAGGTATTTTTTCAGGGTTCTGATCTTAGCAGGCGACTCAACAACAACAAGGGATTTGCTCAAGGGGCCATCCTTCCTTAAAGAGGTTTTAGGGGTCACACCGGGTGAAAAGTTTGCCAGGGCTTTGCGTCACCAGTCCCTTCAACTCCAGCTGTAACAGGAGGCTTGAGACCTGGGCCGCTGAAAGTGACAGGTGTTGGACTAACTTATCGATATGCACTGGATAGGGGCTTAGTTCATTCAGAAGCCTTTTTTCTTCCAATGTTAATGGGATGCCGGGCTTTTCGTTACCACCAGTAGGTGGTATTAGCTGGTCAATGTTTAACTCGTCAATGATATCATTCACATGCTCCACGAGCTTGGCACCTTGCTTAATCAAGCGATGGGTGCCCATGCTCTTGAACGAGGTAATACTGCCTGGCACGGCAAACACCTCACGTCCCTGCTCGGCTGCAAGACGCGCTGTGATGAGACTGCCACTTTTTTGGGTGGCTTCTACAATGACGGTACCGAGGGCCAGTCCACTTATGATTCGGTTACGTACCGGAAAGTTGTGAGCTTCGGGTGGGGTCAAACACGGAAATTCTGAGATGACTGCCCCACTTTCGGCAATCTGGTGAAACAGCCTTTTGTTTTCAGCCGGGTATATCGTGTCCAGGCCACATCCCAGTACGGCAATGGTTTTGCCCCGAGCAGCCAGTGCCCCTTTGTGGGCGGCAGCGTCGATACCGCGCGCCATACCGCTTACCACAGTGAAGCCACGTTGAACGAGGTCGCCACTCAGACGTTCGGTTATGGTGCGACCATAGGTTGTCGCATTTCGTGACCCCACAACTGCAATGTTTAAACTATCTGCCTGAAGTGTGCCATAGACATAAAGCACAGGAGGAGGATCGGATATGTGGCGCAGCAGGGTGGGGTAACTAGGGTCCGAAAAAGTAATGATCCTAATCCCATTTTTCTCTGCGAGGGATAGGTCCTCTTGAACCTTACCTGGAATCTTATAGCCTTGAATGACCGATGCCAAGCGAGCATTTACCCCCTCTACCTGTACAAGTTGTTCTATTGAGGCCGAGAAGACCTTTTTGGGGTCTCCGAAGTGTTGGATAAGGTGCAAAAACAGGCGATTGCCAACACCTGGAACAGTTTTTAGGGCAAGCCAGTGGAGGAGCGATTCCATGTTTTTGAATATTAGAAGATTTGTTTGTGTTTATTGTGTTTATTGAGTTTGTTGTGTTAACCCAATAAACCCGATGAACTTAATAAACCCTTCGGGCATGGCCCCTATACGAATAATAGGATAGCTGTGTCAAGACTTTTCAGTGGGGGAACAGGTACGGCAGGATACGAAAACGGATTACAGGTTCTCAAGTTCCTTTAATTTGGCCCGAGCTTTAGCTTCTGCTTCGCTAAAGGGATAGTTTCTGATAACTCTTTTAAGGTAGATGCGAGCGTTTACCGGATCGTCAAGGGCCACGTAAGAATAACCGATTTTAAGCAGGGCATCCGGGGCCTTGCTTCGGTCTGCATAATGCGAAACGACTTTCTTGAAGGCAAGAATGGCATTGGAGTAATCCCCCAGATCATAGTAGATTTCTCCAATCCAGTACTGGGCGTTGTCAGCAAGGTCGTGTTTGGGATACTGTTGCAAGAACCTCTTAAACAGGGCCATCGCCTCGTTATAACGATGTTTGGCATAGGCTTCATAGGCGTTCTGATATTGACCTTGAGGGGATCGCTTTAGCGGTTCACGGGCTTTTTTGAGTTTTGGCGCGGGCACCGGCTTCTCGGGTGCCTGCTTAACTTTGACTTTTGTCTCCGGGGGAGGGATGATGACCGCAGGTTGGGGTGCGGGCCGGTGGGCCAGCTTGCTGAGGGTCGCTTCAAGGCCATCCAGCCTGGCCTGGAGTGCAAAGACCCGGTTATAAATCTCTTCTACTTTTTGTTGGTTGGTGGTGTTCAATTTTTCAATTCGGTCCAATGCCTGTTGAAGCGCCACCATCTGGGGATCTTCCTCAATGAATGGTTTCTGAAATGAAACACAAGCCGGTAATCCGACCAGAAGAAGCATGGCTACAATAAAGGCCATGCAGGCGGGATAGGTGCATGAATAGCGCATAATCCCCTCCGTTTTCATTGCCTTGTTTGAGCGAAAAAGCCCAATCGTTTTCGATTACCGGCGCTTTGACCTGCCCATGGAGGTTTTCGTGGCTTGCTGCCAGATAATCAGAACAGGGCTTGCTACATAAACCGAGGAATAGGTTCCTACGATAATACCGACAATCAAGGCAAAGGCAAAATCGTGAATAATGCCTCCTCCGAGCACAAAGAGGGCGATAACCACCACCAAGGTGGTTAGGGATGTGAGCAGGGTACGGCTCAAGGTTTCGTTGATACTGCGGTTTATAATTTGTTCATAAGGTTGACGGTGATATTTACGGGAATTTTCCCGAATACGGTCAAACACAATGATGGTGTCATTTAAGGAATAGCCTATGATCGTCAAGAGGGCTGCAATAATCGGAAGGGTAAATTCTTTGTTCGTTAAAGAAAAGACCCCGACCGTAATTAACACATCGTGTATCAGGGCTATGATAGCCCCCATGGCAAATTTCAGCTTCAGATAAAAACTCAATGCCAAGGTGACCAGCACTGCGATGATAATCAGAATCGGGATGCTCACATCAAATTTGGTAAATAAGAAAAGGGTTACAAACAGGCATGACGCCATGATGATACTCACCATCCATTTGAGCTCAAACCGACCCGAGATATAGACCACAATAAAGAGAATGGCAGAAAACATGGCCAAAAGCGCCTTTTCCCGAAGGTCTTTTCCTACCTTGGGGCCGACCATTTCCACACGTCGCACTTCCGCCTTGTTTTGGGGGTATGTCATCTCAAGCACCTGTTTGATCTTAGAGGCAAGACTTTCCAATGCCTCGGTCGATTCGGCTGCCCTGATCAAAAACTCATGCTGTTTTGTTTCTCCAAACCCCTGAACTGAAGTGATACCCAGATCCAATGATTTTAGAGCGTTTTTGATGGCCTGGGGTTCAATTTCTTCTGAGAACTTGACTTGAACCAAAGTCCCGCCAGCAAAATCGATCCCATACCTGGGGCCCCCTTTTATGACCAGCGAGATGATACTGATGGCGATCAGGATCACGGACCCTACAAAGGCGATCTTTCTTTTTCCTATAAAATCGATGTTTATGTCAGGTTTTATGAATTGCATATGTTAGTCATTAGTCATTAGTCATTGGTCACTGGTCATTGGTCACTGGTCATTAGTCACTGGTCATTGGTCCGTGGTGCGTTGTTTGCTGTCCGTTGCCATTATTTGAACCAATGACAAATGACCAATGACTGTTCAGATACTCAGGCGCCTTATGCGTCGCTGAAAAACCAGATAGTCAAAAATCAGCCTTGAAACCACAATAGCCGTAAACAGGCTAGCCAGGATGCCGATACTGAGCGTCACGGCAAAGCCCTTGATGGGACCCGTCCCAAACTGAAAGAGGACCAGGGCCGCAATCAGGGTGGTCACATTGGCGTCCAGGATGGTCAGCGTGGCTTTGGCGTAGCCAGCATCAACAGCAGCTCTGGGGGTCTTGCCAAGCCGCGCTTCCTCCCTGATTCGTTCAAAGATGATGACATTGGCATCTACAGCCATGCCAATCGTCAGGATGATTCCTGCCATGCCCGGCAAGGTGAGCGTTGCCTGAAAGAAAGCGAGACCGGCTGCAATCAAAATGATGTTCAGACAAAGGGCTATATCTGCAATGATACCGGCTCCTTTATAATAGATTGCTATAAACAGAACGACAAGGATGCCGCCGACCCACATGGAAAGGAGCCCTTTTTCAATCGAGTCACGGCCCAGAGAAGGCCCGACAGTGCGTTCTTCAAGAATCTTGACCGGGGCTGGCAGGGCACCTGCCCGAAGCACAATGGCCAGATCCCTGGCCTCTTCGGTGGTGAAATTGCCAGTGATACGCGCATGACCTCCGCTGATTTTTTCCTGGATGACTGGGGCCGAGTAGATGCGACCGTCCAGCACAATGGCAAGGCGTTTTTTCACGTTTGCTCCCGTAATTCGTTCAAAGAGCCTGGCCCCCTTTTTGTCAAAGTCCAGAGAAACATAAGGTTCACCAAATTGGGAGTCGATTTGAACCCTGGCATCGGTCAAATACTCTCCGGTGAGATAGGTTCGTTTTTGGACCAAAAACGGGGTCTTTATGGTACGCCTTGTGATCTTGTCTTCGGTGATTTCATACAGAATTTCATCGCTTGGTGGAATCTTTCCTTTCAGGGCCTCCTGAACGTCATGCTCCTCATCCACCAGCTTGAATTCCAGAAGGGCTGTCTGTCCGATCAGATTGACAGCCCTTTGAGGGTCCTTGATCCCCGGGAGCTGGACCAGGATGCGGTTTTCTCCCTGGCGACGTATATCGGGTTCGCTGACGCCAAACTGGTCTATGCGGTTTCGGATGGTTTCCATGGCCTGTTTAGAGGCCATCTCTTTGATATATTTAACTTCCTGTTCAGGTAGATCGAGCCGGACAACAAGACCTTCACCCTCGGGGGTTTTGGAGACGAGCCGCAGCCACGCGAACTCCTTATTGAGCATGTCGTCAAACGCCTCGGCCTTTTCCTGGTTCAATATGCGGACTGATATTTGAATTTCTTTTACCCGGTTGAGCTCCGCATATCGAATGCCGGCCTTTTTCATGGCATCCCGGAGCTCTTGAACGGTACGTTCTATTCTGTTTTCGACGGCTTTTTGGGTTTGAACTTCCAGTACAAGATGCATGCCTCCCTGAAGATCGAGCCCCAGATGGATCTTTTCAGTGGGAAGGATACCCAAAGTCTTCCACCAGATAGGGAGGTTGGGGCAGACCGATGGCACAACATATACCAATGCTGATACCACGAGCGCAATAATGAGAAACAGTTTCCACTTAAGTTGCATCAATTCGTTACCCCTTAAGAAAAGTGAGCTAAAGTGCTCCCTTGGGCCAGAGGACAAAGCGCGGACCACGGATGATGAGATCGGTTTCGCATATCAAACATGTTACAATGCTTGTTTTTAGGTGTTAGGATTTTCGCGTTGAACTAATCCTGCGATGTTGCCGCGTCCCACCTTTACACGCACCTTTTCTGAAATTTCAAGTGTCACAACCGAGTCGGTGAGCCCCGTAATCCGTCCATATAACCCGCCACTTGTGATTACACGATCACCCTTTTTGAGATTGCTGAGCATCTCTCGATGCTGTTTTTGTTTCTTTTGCTGAGGTCGTATCAAAAGGAAATAGAATATGGCAAACATGAGGATTAGGGGAACCAACGCCCCAAATCCGCCGGTTTGTCCCTGCGCTCCTCCAGATCCCATTGCATATGCGATGTCAATCAAAATAAATACCTCCTTTGTTCATTAGTCATTAGATATTAGACATTGGTTGAGTGGTCATTGGTTATTGGTCATTAGTCACTTGGATTGACGATTGAATATTGAATATTGAAGATATTTCGTACAATCATTCGTCAATAGTTACCCCTTCCCAAATGTCATCTTCTCCCTCGTTCCGCATTCGGTTCAACCCGCAACTCGCAACCCGTAACCCGGTGTTCTTAAATCGACAATTTTCAATCGACAATCTTCAATCATTTGAGTTCCCAATCCATCTCAGCTATACCGAGCACACTGGTAATGACCAGCTTAATGCCCCTGGTGCTATCTTTGATGACGGGCTGGTTTGTTTCAGGAATGTTGTATGGGAACCTTACGATGTAGGTTGACTTCCAAGGCGTGATGTAAGGGAAAAAATGAGGCGTGACAGCATTTTGTCGCTTAATCTTCCTCACTTCAACCGGTATCACGCGATCATTTTGATCGGTTACCAGATAAAGCTTCCACATCGATTCGGTCTTATCAAAATCGTCCCACTTTTTTTCAGGCACAAAACTTGCCATTAGAAACTCGTGACTATGGCTGGCTGCCTTAAGTTGGTCCTCTATGAACCGTTTTTCCTCGTCTGGTGTTAGTTTATAAGCCTTGGCATACTCTTTAGCAAAGGCACGTCGAAATTCTTCTGACTTGAAGGTCGCTGAAACGATGAGCTTTACCTCAAGCCCACGATGTATTCGGGCCTCTCGGCTCCACGCGTCACAGGCCGCTTTGTAAGCCTTTGTGTGATATGGGTCAGCAGATTCAACAAGGCGAGCAATTCTCGTGCAGCCACCACTACTAAACAAAAAAAATACAGCCGTAAAGAGGATAAAAGCTTTGAATCGAGTAGGAAAACAGCTTACTTGCTTTTTCATTTTAAATGGGTTTTCAACCTATGATTCTTTTCTGCCCTGTTCGCTATGTAGAACAGGTTTTATTCAAAAACACGGGCAAAGATGGTGTCTACATGTCTTAGCTGGGAATTTACGTCAAATAGTTTTTCAATTTCTTCGCGTTTTAGATAACTGGTGATGTCCGGATCATTCTCTACAAGCTCTTTAAAATCCAATTTCTTCTTCCATGCCCGCATGGCCTGTTTTTGCACCATTTTGTAAGCATCTTCGCGCCTAACCCCGTGTTTGGCCAGGGCAAGCAGTAGTTGCTGAGAAAAGATGAGGCCTTGGGTGAGCGCCAAGTTTTGCTGCATCCGCTTTGGGTAGACCACCAGGTTGCGTATGATTCCGATCATGCGGTTTAGCATATAGTCAACAAGAATCGTGGTATCTGGGACAATGACTCGTTCTACCGAGGAATGGCTAATGTCTCGTTCATGCCATAGCGCTATGTTGTTCAACGCAGCCGCTGCATTGGATCGAATCAGCCTTGCCAAACCCGAGAGATTCTCGGAGGCCACCGGGTTGCGCTTGTGTGGCATGGCAGAAGAGCCTTTTTGTCCTTTTGAAAAATACTCCTCTGCTTCCAAGACTTCTGTCCTTTGAAGGTGCCGAATCTCAACTGCCATTTTTTCTATCGTGGAGGCGATGATGGCCAGCGTGGTAAAGTACTCTGCATAGCGGTCTCTTTGGATAATCTGATTGGAGATCGTCGCGGGTTTCAGCCCTAGTTTTCGACACACATAAGCTTCAACTTCTGGCGAAACATTGGCATAGGTGCCAACGGCCCCTGAGATTTTACCGACGCTAATCGTTTCCATCGCCTGTTCCATGCGCCGTCGGTTTCGACGCATTTCATCGTACCACAGGGCCAACTTGAGGCCAAAAGTAATCGGTTCGGCGTGAATACCATGGGATCGGCCTACCATGACGGTATCTTTATGAGCCATGGCCTTTTTTTTCAGGGTGGCCAGCAGGCCGTCACATCCCTTTAAGATAATTTTGGATGCATGCCGTAGCCTGACGGCCATGGCCGTATCCAGAATGTCCGATGACGTGAGCCCCAAATGGATGTATCGGGCATCCGGGCCTACCGTTTCCGCTACATTGGTTAAAAAGGCAATCACGTCGTGTTTGGTCTCGGCCTCAATGGCCTCGATCCTTTCAATGGAAAATCGCGCCTTCTTACGGATGTTTTGCGCAGCCTTCTTGGGGATTTGGCCCGTTTTAGCCAGGGCTTCACAAACCAGGATTTCTACCAGAAGCCATGTCTGGAATTTATTTTCCTCTGTCCATACATGGCCCATGACCTCACGGGTATATCGTTTGATCATTTTATCCTATTCCGGTCTGCTCTATTTGTTGCGGGTTGCGAGTTTCGTGTCACGGGCTGGCATAGCCTAAACTTGTAACTCGTATATTACGAAGAACGGGTTAACCCTATTGTATGGCTGGCAACCACAGCGTCTCTCCGTCAAACTCAATTCGATTAACGTCTTTGTAATCAATTCTGTCCAGGAGGGCAAATACGCGACCCATGTTGTAGATAACGATCTTGCTCAAGGGATAAATATGATGTAGATCGGTCTCAAGTCTGCGTTTCCTAAGATTATAGATGTGAACCAGGTTTTCTGAAAATTTCAAGATCTTGCCCACGCCGGAACTGTAGCCCAGGCGGTCCGGCTCGTCAGCCAAAGGGGAAAGGTGTATTCCCTTGTGGTCATAATAGTCTTTTAACAGGTTAAAGTGGATGTCCCATATGTTTTCATTGGGCTGAACCACGTGAATCCCAAATGCATCTTCCTTTCCCTTGGATTTAGATTCACCTGTCAGATCTGTTTCCACGATCTCTCCCTGCCTGAGTCGCACTTCATCCAGTATATTCTTCATCTGAATCGTCTCTTTTCCAACCTTGATCGACTCATCCGGCATGACAATCATGTCAATACTTTTTTCAACGCCATATGGCGCCTTTCGCTCTTCCATCAAGGCAGTTAAGGCTTGGTCAGTCCTGTCTTTGAGCTTATTGTAGTCTATAACCTTGTCAGAGGGGACGGCCATCCTTTTTTTTGCGCCGGCCATAGATGTAAGTTGAGGTATTTTTGCAGGTTTTTCCGATTTCTTCAGAATAAGCCAAATACCAACACCGATAAAAACGATGCAAAGAGCGGCCAGCAGCACATACCTGCCTATTTTGGATGACTTCACACTTGGTGAAGGTTTTTCGGCCATTTGGGGGCCTCTTTTGTTCAGGCTTTGGGATACGGCAGTTAGTTACAGGATTACAGCGTTACTGTCAATACTCATTTACCCTAAGCAAACCTTTTCAGGCCGATGTTGATATGCCGGATTGCATCGGCTATGGCTGCATCTTTGATGGATGTAACCGTTCCTGTAAAGGCATGTCCGTCGGTGAGGGCGTTGAGATCGATCTTGTCTAAAATTGGAAAGGTTTGGGGCCCAATGTGATCTGGATAAAACAAGCTGAACCAGGCCCGGAGGCGATCTGCCGCAAGCTTGTTTGACACTTTGATTGTGTGGTATAGAGCTCTCTGAGTGAATAATTTAAGAAAGAGGCGTTGTTTGACAAGAGCCCTCTTGAGGGCGTTTAAGTGCCAGGGGCCAGAAGCGGGATGGACCCCAAGATGAGCGAGATAAAAACGAAACAAGCAGTTCAAGGGGCGTCTCTCGAGATGGATCAGACGTTCGAGGTAAAAATCTCTCGGATGGAGGTGCAATTGCTGCACGAGAACCATATCGATCAATGTCTCAATCTGCCGGTGTGTTGCCACGGCAAGGCTATCTTTTTGGCCCCAGGTTGTCGTATAATAGTCAATAACCTCGTGGAGGATACGATCACTGACCGTGTGCGTTATAACCCCAGCGGCAAAGGCGACCTTGAGGCGCCAGGCACAAGGGTTAGCTGCAATAGAGCCGAAAAAGCTCACGGCCACTTGATCGTTTTGGGCCTTTTCTCTCAGGTGAAGGTTCCGAGAGATCCAGATATACTTTTGAGGGCTTAGAGGAAAAGGCGGCACATCATAAAAAAAGGCATCCGGGATAATTGCCCCCAGGTAAAAGGCGGGAAGATTCCGTTCAATGACTTGGGCCAACAGTAGCTGCCCAGATCCTTTCAGTTTCTTGAGGACATCTTGGGCGATCAGAATGTGGGTTAGTTCCTTAGCCATATGATAACTATAACATGAAGCCGTCTTGGAGTCCAAGTAGAAACAGGGCAATCATCAGTTGGTGCTTGTATGACTGGGCCAATTCGGCGTTTGCCACCAGCATCTTGGCTGTTATCCTTCCGCTCTATTTTGCCTCACTGGTGCCTGGGGAGGGTGTTACGGTTCGGTGGTGGTGGGTGAGGTTCACAACCACAGCAAGTGCGCTCTGGGCATACGGGATCTCTTTTTCACTCCTTTTGACTGCACTTACTGCGCCGATCCTCGGGGCTTTGGCTGATTTCTCAGGTTCCAAGAAAAGGTTCCTCTTCGGTTTTACATATATCGGCGTGGCATTCACGCTCCTTTTGTATTTTGTCCGGGACGGAGGCTACTGGCTCTGCCTGGGCCTTTTTATTGCAGCCAACATCGGATTTGCCGGCAGCATGCCTTTTTATAACGCTTTTTTGCCTGAGGTGGCCCCTGAAGGCGAGATGGATTGGGTTTCAGGAAAGGGTTACGCCCTTGGCTACTTAGGCGGAGGCCTTTTGCTTGCCCTCCACGTCCTGATCATTACCTACCATGAGTATTTCGGAATACCCGACAGGTCGCTGGGCATAAGAATCAGCCTTGCCTCTGTGGGGATTTGGTGGGGGGTTTTTGCTATTCCACTTTTCCTGTGGGTTCCAGAGGTCAGGTGTGTACGTTCTACATCGGATGGCGCTTCATCCCTGACATATGGATTTGCCCGTTTTTTCAGAACACTGCGTCACTTCCGCGACTACCCGGATCTCTTCTGGTTTCTCCTGGCGTTTCTTGTTTACAACGACGGGATTCAAACCGTCATCGCCATGGCAGCCATCTTTGGCAAGACCGCTCTTGGCCTTGATACACAAACCCTGATCGGCACCCTGCTCATGACACAGTTTGTGGCTCTCTTTGGTGCTCTCTTATTCGGAAGGTTGGCGCAGCGGATCAAGACCAAGGTGGCCCTCATGCTGAGCTTGTTCTTATGGATTGGTATTGTGACATATGCATACTTTTTGAGATCGTCCCTTGAATTCTGGATACTTGGCGGGCTGGTAGGGCTGATTTTGGGTGGTAGCCAGGCCATCAGCCGCTCCCTTTACGGGCAGTTGATTCCGAGGGCGAGGTCAGCAGAGTTTTTCGGGTTTTTTACCATCAGCGCCAAGTTCGCCTCTATCTTTGGCCCCTTGATCTTCGGCTTAGTTACGGATCTGTCGGAAAACCCGCGCAACGCCATTGTTTCACTCATCTTGTTTTTTGTGGTGGGAATGATCATGTTGAGGCGGGTGGATGTTGAACGTGGACGACGCCAGGCGAGGGAAGCTTAGGCGAGACCTTTGCATAACCCCTTTTCACTCCTTTATATGAGCTTTTTGACCCATCTACGGGCTTGCTCACTAAATCCCAAAAACTCGGCCCAAGGGCCTCAAACAGTTTAGGATTTGCCCACTAAAGTGGGCCGTTCGCTTCGCCCGGATGGG
>Ga0180301_10002289_pt1 | contig 15016 bp, 16 predicted proteins | sample GuaBasSediGuay16_FD_121797 | JGI IMG/M metagenome (GOLD analysis project Ga0180301, IMG submission 121797) | Subseafloor sediment microbial communities from Guaymas Basin, Gulf of California, Mexico - Guay16, Core 4569-2, 12-15 cm | ecosystem: Environmental > Aquatic > Marine > Hydrothermal...
GCACCACTTAGTCTCGCCGAATTGCTTCGCAATCGGCGGGACTTAGTGGTACGACATCCCGCCCGCCCTTAACCGCATTCATCCACGGCTAAAGCCGTGGCTTTCTGCGGGCGGGGTAAAAGCTCTATTGGCATCAGGATTGCTTTCCAGGAGCATAAGAGAAAGCAAAAATTGAGGCTTCCAACATTGTCTTACTAATTTATTGATTATTAAATGGATAAACCTCTCCAAGAAATGAAGTTCCCCGCCGGAAGCAGCGGGGTATCAATCGGAAACCATCTTAACCGCCCCAAGGGGCGGGGAATCAAACCCTTGTCCGCCTCTGGCGGATTGAAAAATGCGCGCGAAAATCTCATAAAAGATTTTTCGGCAGGCAAAGTGAGCTATCCCGAGTCCTATTTATGGCCCAACAATCCCTCACTTGGTTTTCATGATTTTTCAGTGTATGTTTGCAGTGATTACCCCCGCACTGATAAGCGGTGCCTTTGCCGAGAGAATGCGCTTCGGCCCATTTCTGCTCTTCACTATACTGTGGGCCACCCTGGTCTACAACACGCTGGCCCACTGGGTATGGGCTGATGGGGGCTGGCTGAAGCGCTCAGGAGCCCTGGATTTTGCGGGAGGCATCGCGCGGTACACCTGAGCTCCGGAGTTGCTGCCAGCGCATTTGTGGCCACTCACCTGGCAGCTGGGAATTCAGAGCCTTGCTATCGTTGTAACCATTTTGTATACTTTGTCGTTACCTATTCATTTTTGAAGGCGGTGGATGTGATGGTAGGCCTTCATATCAGTGAAGAAGATGAAGCAAGGGGATTGGATCTCAGCCAGCACAGCGAGGTGGGGTACAATTTTTGATCTTTTCACTCTCACCAGCCATCACAAAGGTGTTAAGGAGGAATACGCATGAAAAAGGTGGAGGCTATTGTAAAACCGTTTAAACTTGATGATGTCAAAGAAGGTCTATCAAGCCTCGGAGTAAGGGGGCTTACCGTCACCGAAGTACGAGGGTTTGGGAGACAGAAAGGCCACAAAGAAATTTACCGCGGGGCAGAATACCAGGTGGATTTCGTATCAAAGATAAAGATAGAGGTAGTGATGGAAGCTTCCCTCGTTCCCGAGGCGGTAAAGGTTATTCAGGAAAAAGCAAAGACCGGCCAAATAGGGGATGGAAAAATACTTGTGATCCCGGTGGAAGAGGTCATAAGGATAAGGACAGGAGAAACGGGAAAGGATGCCATCTGACTGATAGGATCAGGAGCCTTTGATACTTCAGGGGTTTGTTGGGGGTAGGTTTCGGAGAAGAAAACTGAGATGCCACTTGGATTTCAATCAATAAATTTCGGTACAATTGCTTTTGGCTTTTTTAATATTGATACCGACCTCCTGCTTCTCGAGCATTATTTTTTGTTCGCAGACGATTTCTGTCAGTACATTAAAGAACTGGATGCCGGGTGCAGCGATGAGTTTGAGACCGCGTGGGAAGTTTATGACATCGCAGGGAGAAACGATATCGGCGACCTGATGGGAGCCATACACGGGGTCCGCTACACGGGGTTTATAGGGGACGTTTACAAGAGATTCCCCTTTCCGCTGAAGCAGGAGGACTTCAAGCAGAAGCCGGATGGTTTGAAGAACCGAGAGGTGGTCCTGCGCTTACTTGAAAAATATGCCACAAAGAAAATGATTCGAATAGTGCTGAACCAAGCAGACAATACGGTGAGAATAGGGGAATACCTGTTTAGCAGGGGTGTTTTCCAAGAACTGCTGGAGTATGTATGGCTGGGGGGCTACCCGAGGTGGAAAGAGGGAGTCAGGCCGGCGTATGTGCTTGAAATGAAAAAAGCTGTTGAAAAACGCAAGTGCTGGGTTTTCAAGCGTCGTGAAAATCATGATCATAAGGCCGGGGGCACTGGGTGATACCCTGATGCTCGCGCCCTCTCTGGCTCAGGTAAGGCTCTCCGAGCAGGTCCTATTTGTGGGCAGATACCCTGCTATTGACTTTTTGAAAGTATACACTGAGGAATGCTTTAATTATGAGGGCCCTGGGTGGCACGGGCTTTTTATGGAGGAGCCAGGGGAAAAAATAAAGCCTCTAATCGCTAAGCCCTCTCTGGTTGTGGCTTTTTTGAGGGACCCTGAGCACAGGGCCGCGGAAAACCTGAAACTATTTTTCCCAGGCATTCCTGTTCACATTTTTCCTCCATTTCCGCCTGAGGGCGAAAAAAAACACGTCGCCCTTTACCTGGCAGAGTGTCTTCAGCGCGCAGGGTGCCGGGTCAATCCAACTGAAGCATTAGAAAAAGCGGTTACTGTTCCTCTTCTTGAGGCAAAATCCACTCCTTCTTTGAAGAGCAGCGTGGTCTTTCATCCAGGTTCAGGGGGGAAGGACAAGAATTATTCCCTGGATTTCTGGGTAGAACTGATCATGGCCTTTTCAGAGAATCGCCTTTTTTCGACCAAAAAGAAACTTCTTTTGCTGGGGCCTGCTGAAGGGTCCGCGTACCCATTGCTAAAAGAAAAGCTTGGGCGCAAAGGGGTCGAGTTTTTGCTTTCCCCAGAAAGCGAGACTCTCCTGTCTTTGCTTGGAAGCGCCACTCTTTACATAGGCCATGACAGTGGTATCACACATCTTTCTGCCATGCTCGGCACTTTGACTGTGGCTCTTTTCAGGAACACTAACGTTTTTCGGTGGAGACCTCTCGGGCCTTCAGTGATAGTTCTCCAGAAACAAGAGGGCAGCGGAAGCCTTGTCAGGGAGATAGTTGCCAAGGCAAGAAGATCTTTGAGCGAGCCTACAAACGCACCTCCTGCCTGTCTTACTTAACCCCGAGCCAGCAATATGATATTATCAGAAGTTAGTGAGGATTTTGGGTGGAGATGTTTTAGCACTCGTTTTTTGTGCATGGCGCTTTTACGATGAAAGAAATCATTGGCAAGGTAGAGCACACGATTTCTCGTTACAACATGGTCGACCCGGGGGATAGGGTTATTGTTGCTGTTTCAGGTGGACCGGATTCAGTCTGCCTTTTGGATATTCTCCACGAGCTTGAACTAGAACTTGGTATTAGCCTCGTAGTGGCGCACTTTGATCATGGACTAAGGCCGGGTGAGGATGAAGCAGAAACGGATTTTGTTAAAGAGCTTTCAAAGTCCATGAAACTCCCCTTTGAAATTGAGAAAGCTTCGTTTTCAGCACACACAAAAGGCTCCCTTGAAGAAAAGGCTAGAGAAGCAAGATATGCGTTTTTTGAAAGAGCCCGAAGAAAACACAATGCCCAGAAAATAGCCCTTGGCCATAACCTGGATGACCAGGCCGAGACCATTATCATGAGGCTTCTGAGAGGGAGCGGGCCAAAGGGCCTATCCGGGATTCCGCCCTGCAGGGGCGGGGTGTTTATTAGGCCACTTATTGAACTCCGCCGGGCGGATATAAGAAGCTATCTCTGTTCAAGAAACCTCAAATATGTTGTTGACAGTTCCAACCTCCAGCCAGGGTATCTGAGAAACAAGATCCGTCTTGAGCTGATGCCGGTTCTCGAAAAATACCAGCCCCGGCTTGCAGAACGCCTGTCTCGTATGGCAGAAATACTTGGCGATGAAAGCCGGTACCTGGATTTGGTTGCAAGGAGCTGGCTGGGCGAGGAATCGAGACAGGGCGCAGAGGGCTTGTTGCTTTTACCGCTTTTGCCATTTTTAAAGCTTCCACCGGCAATAAGAAATCGGGTGGCAAGGGAGGCCATAAACAAGGTAAAGGGAAATTTGCGTAGGATAAGCCATAAACACATCCGTGCAATCAATGCGCTCGCTGAGGCAGCAGAGCCCCAGGGAATATTAAACCTCCCGGATGGTCTGGCTGTGAGAAAAAGATACGGGTCCCTGGTCTTTTCCTCTGAAAGCGAGGGTAAAGCGGCAGATTACCATTATGAGCTCGAAGGGCCAGGCGAGTTTTATCTCAAGGAGATTGGCAAAACGATAAGGATAAAGTTAAGGAAAAGAAAAAAGAACCTCACCTTTGATCGCCACCCTTGGCGTGCGTGCCTTGATGCGGCAAAGGTGAAGTTTCCCTTGGTTGCAAGAAATTTGAGGCCCGGGGACAGATTTGTTCCTCTGGGTATGACAGGTCACAAAAAGCTGAGGGATTTTTTCGTTGACCTGAAGGTTCCCTCTGATATAAGGGCATCCACCCCGCTTCTATTTAGCGGGAAGGAGCTTGCGTGGGTGTGCGGTTTTAGAATTGATGAGAGGTTCAAGGTGACAAAAGATACCCAGGAACTCCTTGAAATCACCCTTGATTAGACCCTACCTCAGTTTGACCAATTACCATGAATCAAACGCAAGAAAGTTGAGAAAAATGCAATATGAGAACAAAATTGCGTGGAGTGGCTTTTCTGCCACGAGTGGGCGAATTGATGAAAATTATCCAGGAAAATTCGATAGCTTGTGAACGGAAAGAAGAAAAGAAAATGAGCGCAAAGCTCACCTTCCGGTCAGGCAACTTGTGCCACCGCTACGGCGTGGAAGGCAGTTACTTTGGAGGGCAAATAGACATTAGCCCGCCTTGTCAGTCAACCGGCTTCCTGTTTGTATTGAATTTCCCCTTTGGAGGAATCCATGAATCCCCTTTTTTGATGCGTGATTTTGGGACTTCTTGATCTGAAAAAATCAATCAAAAACCTGTAAGCTTTCCTGTGATCCATCATCTGTCCGCATGTCTCAAACGTTATGGCCGCAAAATTGAACTCGGGCCAGGTGTGGACAGCCAGATGAGACTCCGCAATGGTCACGGTGCCACTTACGCCCCAGGGTTTGAAAGTGTGAAACGAATCACCAATTACCTCGGCTCCCATCAGCCCCGCTGCTTTTAGCATGCCTTTCCTTATTTCTTGAGCATCTAGAAGCCTTTCCCGATCACACTCATAGAGGTCAATGAGAACAAGGTCTAGCAGAGAGTACATTGTCCCCACCCCCTTTCTACATATTTAGATTATGTGTCGAATTTCCCAACTCCTTTCAATTCCATCCCGGGTTTGAAGGGATAGACCCCAAAACGGGGTAAATTTTAGTACCCAACATAAATGCGGGCGAAGTATATGTCAAACACGTAATGAGGTCAAGAGTTGTATGTCAGCGGGAATGAAAAAGTTCTCTTATCTTTTTTTTGAACGGAGGACGTAGGATTCCTTTTTCAGTAATAATTGCAGAGATGTACTTATTGGGCGTAATATCAAAGGCAGGATTAATCGCCTTTATGCCCTTAGGGCCGATCTGTTTGTTTTCAAAGCGGAAAATCTCCTCAGGGTCCCTTTCTTCAATAGGGATCATGTCGCCGGTTTTTTTCTGAGGGTCAATGGTTGAAAGCGGCGCAGCCACATAAAAAGGTATCCTGTTTTCCCTGGCGAGCACAGCCACCTGGTAGGTTCCGATCTTGTTGGCCACATCGCCGTTGGCGGCAATCCGGTCCGCGCCGGTGATAACCAGATCTATCACCTTTTGGCGCATTAGGGAACCTGCTGCGTTGTCGGCTATTACGCTCACCGGGATATGATCCTGCATCAGCTCAAAGGCGGTGAGGCGGAGACCCTGGAGCCACGGTCTGGTTTCATCGGCAATAACCCGCACATTCTTTCCTTTCTCGCGGGCAGCTCTTATAACTCCGAGAGCTGTTCCATACCCTGCCGTAGCCAGGGCTCCTGCATTGCAATGGGTCAAAACAGTGGCTTTTCCAGGAATGAGCCCTTGTCCGTACTGCCCCATTTGCCTGTTGATTTCGATATCTTCTCTGAGAATATTGTCTGCCTCTGCTCTTAATTTCTTTTTGAGTATGTCAAGCGGTGTATTCGGGGCCTTATCCACAAGCTGAGACATCCTCTCAACAGCCCATCCCAGGTTAACCGCAGTGGGCCTAGCCTTGATCATTTTATCAGCGATTTTCTTGAAATTGCGCTTGAAGTCATCATAAGAGTGGGCTTTTATGGATTCGGCTCCCAGAGCAAGCCCCATGGCGGCTGCCACCCCTATGGCTGGCGCCCCCCTGATAACCATTTTCTCGATTGCATTGATTACCTGCACGTAATTCCTGCAAGTGTACCATTCAAGCTTGCGTGGGATTTTTCGCTGGTCAATCATGCGGATGTATTTTCCAGACCATTCAATTGTTGGGATCATGTGCAGACAACCTCAGGCGATCTTTTCACGCCATCCATAGGGATCTTCCTTTTGAGCATACTGGATAGCCACTATTTCATTGTAAAGCCTCTGGGAGAGCTCTCCCATTTTGCCCCCTGCTACTACGTAAGCTTTTCCTTTGTAAGTTATCTCACCCACCGGCGAAATCACTGCCGCCGTGCCGGTGCCGAAGGCTTCTTTCAAAGCGCCACTTTGAGCAGCATCAATAACCTCGTCAATAGCAAGTGAGCGCTCAGACATTTTCATGCCCCAGTCTTTTACCATGTGAATGACCGAGTCTCTTGTTATTCCCGGAAGAATACTTCCGCTGAGGGGGGCGGTTATGACTTCATCCTGGATGACAAAGAACATGTTCATGGTTCCTACTTCTTCAACGTATTTTCTTTCGACAGCATCCAGCCAAAGCACCTGGGTAAAGCCTTTTTCTTTTGCTTCCTCCGCCGCAAGCAGGCTTGCAGCATAATTGCCGGCGGTTTTGGCTTCACCCGTGCCCCCGGGTGCAGCCCGGATGTACTTATCCTCAACGTAAATTTTGACCGGATTCAGGCCCTCCTTGTAGTAAGCACCCACCGGCCCTATAATAATATAGAAAAGGTAAGTGTTGCTTGGCCGAACTCCCAGGTGGGGTTCTGTGGCAATTATGTTAGGCCTTATATACAGAGAAGTGCCAGGAGTTCTTGGCACCCATTCCCTGTCAATAACAATAAGTTGCCTCAACCCATCCATAGCCAGCTCAGCGTCAATTTCAGGGATGCAAAGCCTTCGGGCAGAGCGGTTCAGCCTCTTGAAATTTTCTCTAGCCCTGAATAAATAAATAGCACCGTCCTTGCCTCCATAAGCCTTGAGCCCCTCAAACACCTCCTGGCCATAGTGAAGCACCATGGCTGCAGGGTCGATGCTCAGATTGGTGTAAGGCACAATGCGGGGACTAAACCATCCTTTCCCTTTCTCATAGTCCATAAGGAAGATATGATCAGTAAAGATGTCCCCGAAGCCCAGCCTTGATTCATCGGCAGGTTTTGGTTTGAGCTGTTCGGCCCTTGCACGTTCGATTTTGATTTCCATCACTCGTCCCCTTCTTCCTATCCAAGATCTTGAGGTAATTCAAATGCCTTTCGTACCACAAGAATTGGAGAAAAACAAGTCACTGCTCAGACCCAAAATCCACACCAAAAAGCTTCCTTTGTTAGGGCTGGCGAATACCCGCCGTACGAAAGACCCCATCCGTTTACCCACTTACTCATAGAGTGAATGTTCTGAGCCGGGATTTTGAACCCACAGATTACCTTGACAGAAGAAATTATTTGCTATAGTTAATTATGTTAAGCTAGATTTAACTGAATCCGGGAGTAACAGGGAAATTAACTACCCCGCCGCAAGCGGACGGGGTATCAATCGGAAATTTTCTTAACGCCCCAAGGGGCGGGGAATTGAACCCTCGTGCGCTTCTGGCGGATTAATCCGCCTCAGGCGGATTAAAGATGAGCCAAAAGGGTTTCTTTGAAGGAAGGAAGGGAGAGATGGTGCTATGCAACGCTTGGAGCAGGTTGAGAAGGTTTTGCCAGGTTAAACAGGTTAAAAAGTTAAGTACGTCCCTGGTGGTGGTGTTGGTAGTTGCGAGCTGTCAGGGGAGTCAAGATCCGAAGAACAGGGAAAAAGCAACGCTCGGGGTGTCAAAATCGTTTCTCTCCATTCCTGCCTTTGTAGCAAAATCAACGGGATATTTTTCCAGGGAAGGCATTGATCTAACAGTCAAGGAATGCAGCAGCGGCAAAACGGCCACAGATGCTCTTTTTAGGGGGGAGGCGGACATATCCACGGTTGCAGACATGCCCGTGGTATTAGAGAGCTTCAAAAGAAAAGATTTTTGTATTTTTGGCACGTTTTGCCGCTCATACCGAATGGTGAAACTCATCGCACGCAAAGACAGTGGCATAAGGACTGGTGCTGATCTAAAAGGAAAAAAAGTAGGTGTAAATTTTGGAACCTCGAGCCACTTTTTCCTCGGTGCCTTCTTGATGCATCATATGTTGTCTGTTTCTGACATTAAAATGGTGAATATGAGGACAGTTGATATGCCTGTTGCTCTTAGAAACAATCAGGTAGATGCCATCTCGGTTTGGCAGCCATATGATAAAAAAGCACTGAGGTTACTGGGGGATAATGCCGTAGAGTTTCCAGCAGGGGAAATTTATTGCACGACCTTTAACCTTGTAACCACGAAAAGCTTTGCCAAAGAGCACCCTGAAGTTTTAGGGAAGTTTCTCAGGGCGATCAACAATGCTGTCACATTCATACAGAAAAACAGGGAAATATCGCAGGATATAATAGCCAAGACCTTTAAGCTAGACATAGATTCTGTGCGCGCCGCCTGGGATGATTTTGTATTCGGGCTTTCACTGGATCAGGCCTTGCTGGTGTCGTGGGAGGAAATAGCAAGGTGGAGCATACAAAACAATTTTGTTCCAAAAAGGAAGATTCCTAATTATCTGAACTACATCTGCCTGGGTCCTCTTGAGGCAGTCAAACCTGAATCGATCAGCATAATCCACTAGGAGGAGAATGCCGTGAAGATTAGAACCAGGTTACATGTGAATGTTTTTTTGTGTTTTATTATCACCGTGCTGGTAGGTTCATTCGTGTTTGCGGCAGTACGGGAAATGAATGTTCAGACGGAGAAAGCGGTTGCGGCTTCAAAAATCTCAAGAGAAATGGCTGAACTAAACATTGTAACACACGAATATTTACTCCACCCTGAAGAGCGGCCGCTCATGCAGTGGAACAGAAAATATAAGTCTTTAACAAGGCACCTGACAGAAGAGGCAAAGATATTTGGACCATCTGAAAAAGACCTTGTAGACAAGATATTTCTGAACCTCAAGCGGTTTAATGCTGCTTTCAGCAACCTGGTTTCGACTTTTAAAATTGTGGAAGCACCGGGTGGAAGAACGATCCCCCCGGGCCTAATAGATACGTTGATGGGTGAATTGCTGGTTAAATCCCATGCGACTGTATCCCCCATATTCCTGCTGGAGAGGAAAATCCAGGCTAAATCAATTGCGCTTCAAACTAAAGTAAGCCGCATAACAGCTATTTTTTTCCTGGTCCTCATTGCTCTTATCACCGGGGTATCTCTGTGGATCAGCAGAAGCATCAGAATACCACTGGCAAAGCTTCAAAGGGGCATACAAATCATTGGTGGCGGCAACCTCGACCATAAGGTGTGGACACATGAAAGGGATGAAATAGGCGAGCTTTCGAGGGCATTTGACAACATGACGGATAATCTGAAGAAAACCACTGCGTCAATATCAGACCTTAACAGGGAAATCGAAAAAAGAAAGCGAGCGCAAGAAAAGCTAAAAGAGAGCGAGGAGAGATTCAGGCTTTTGTTTGAGCATGCGCCCGAGGCTTTTTCAATTTTTGATCTCAAAAGCACTCTTCTTGACGCAAACAGGGCTGCAGAAAGGCTGGGAGGGTATGAAAAGAAGGAACTCATTGGAAAACGCCTTGAAGACCTGGGCCTGCTCCCCTCGGATGAACTTGAAAAGGCGGCCGCTCTTTTCAAAAGAAACAAAGAGGGCGAAACAACCGGGCCGGATGAAATTATTCTTGAAAGAAAAGACGGGAAAAAAATTGTGACAGAAATTGTCTCCATTCCGCTGAAGATAGCAGGCCAGGATGTGGTACTCGTAATACTGCGTGACATCACCGAAAGAAAGGTCATGGAAGAGCAGTTGCGCCAGGCCCAAAAAATGGAGGCAATTGGAGTGCTCGCAGGAGGCGTGGCACATGATTTCAACAACCTTCTGACCACTATCATGGGCAATGCCGAGCTTGGATTGATGGGGCTGGATAGAGGGCGGCTTCCACTTGAGGAACTTCAAGAGATCAAGAAAGCCGGGGAACGAGCCTCAGGGCTTACCAGGCAGCTGCTTGCTTTCAGCCGGAAGCAGATCATGGAGCCCGAGGTCTTGAACCTGAACGAGGTTGTCCGTAACCTGGAAAAAATGCTTGGCCGCTTGATTCGGGAGGATATCAAGGTTCTCACAACCCTGGCGCCGGATCTCGCCAATGTCCATGCGGACCCCGGGCAAATGGAGCAGGTGATCATGAACCTTGCCGTTAATGCCCGAGATGCCATGCCCCAGGGAGGTAAGCTGACTATAGAGACTGCCAACGTGGAACTGGACGAGCAGTATTTCCGGAGTCACGGGGTGGAGAACAACCATGGCGCTTACGTGATGCTTGCCGTATCTGATACCGGAGTTGGGATGAATAAAGAGACCCAGTACCACATATTCGAGCCTTTCTTCACCACCAAGGCCAAGGGGGTGGGAACAGGGCTGGGGCTTGCCACGGTATACGGCATCGTCAAGCAAAACAAAGGGTATGTATGGGTTTACAGTGAGCCTGGAAAAGGGACAACACTGAAGGTTTACCTTCCGGCAGCATCAGAAGAAAAGGAACGCGTTAGCAAGAAAGGCAAGGTATCGGAAATATCAGGAGGCACGGAAACCGTATTGGTTGTTGAAGATAACGATGCGGTCAGGGAGACGGCTGTAAAGACCCTTGAAAAATATGGATACAGTATCCTTGAGGCATCGAGCGGGGAAGAGGCCGCGGAGCTCAGCAAGGGCTTCGAGGGCCCTATCCACCTGCTGCTCACTGATGTCATTTTGACCGGGATGAGCGGAAAAGACCTGGCTGAAATTCTGGCCTCAGCAAAGCCGGGGATCAGGGTGCTTTACATGTCGGGGTATACGGAAAATGCCATTGCCAAAAACGGGGTACTGGATCCGGGTGTAAATTTTCTCTCAAAACCCTTTACCCCGGAATCGCTCTTACTGAAAGTGAGGGATGTGCTTGATCAGCCGGTGCCGTAAGTTCTGCCACCATCACATTTAAAACCCTGATTGTGGCGGCAGCATGGCATGCACTGGGTTTTTAATCCAGCATTACTTTTAACTTTCCTGAACTTCTTTTTCAAGTTCTTCATAAGTGGTTTTCTTTGCCAAGCGGGTTCCCTTCTATTTAATCTGCAGTTGTTGGAGGAAGTCGGGGATGCCGGGTTTTGCATTGAACCTGGATTCCCCCTTTGGTTCTCAGGTGCTTTGTTCAGCTTCTATTTTTGCCGCAAGGAAATCGAGAAGAAACTTCAGGTGGTTGAAATCAACTGGTTTTGTAACAAACTCAAAAGCACCTCGTTTCATACTTTCAACACCAACCGCGTGTTCGTCAAGGCCGGTTACCATGATGACCTCAGTTGATGGAGAAAGCTCTTTTATCTTGTCAAGAACCTTGAGGCCGTGAAGATCCGGCATCATTATGTCCAGGAGAACAATATGGGGTTTTTCGCGGATTCTTTGGATAGCCTCTGCACCGCTCGAAGCGGTCAGTACCTGGTAACCCTCTCTTTGCAAGAAATTGCTGAAAAGCTTGAGCACAGCCTCTTCATCATCTACAGCCATTATCTTGATCATGATAGGTTGCCTCCTGATTTCAGAAAAAAGATATCTCCCATTATTCAACCAAGGTTCAAGTTATCTCGTGAACAACTATGGGCTCCCGGAACCCCTTGAAAGTGACAGGGCCTACAAGCCTTGAAGATGCCATTCCGTGTATTTCCTGAATTGCCCGTTCAGAGATCAAGATCTGGCCTGGTCGTGCATGAGAGCAAAGTCTTTTTGCAAGATTTACGGCACTTCCGATTATAGTGTAATCGTAACGGGTTGGCGACCCAACGGTCCCTACAACCACTTCCCCGTAGTTCACGCCGATTCCCAGCCCCAGGTTTTGAAAATCAGGGGAGATCTTGGCATACTTTTCTTTTTCCCAGTTAAACAGTGTCATCATTTCAACGGCAGCTCTTGCAGCGCTTTCAACCGGGTTTTGGAGCACCCTGGGTGCTCCAAAAAAAGCCATTACCTCATCCCCGATAAACTTATTGATATTTCCTTCGTTATCCGCCACTGCCCTTGTCATTACCGCATAAAACTCGTCCAGAAAATTCAAGATATCTTCAAGCTCAAGAATGTTCGCCATGTCGGTGAACCCTCGGATATCGGCAAAAACAAGGCTGAGTTTTCTTTTCTCCCTCATGAGAAAAGGTTTCATACCTTTTTCGGCCTTTCTGACCAGGTCTTCAGCCACCTGGGGGGAGTGCAGGCGCCTGAACATGTTTTCCAGCCGGACTCTCTCGACCCGTTCTTTTGAAAGCATGGCATTATTGATGGCCACCGCAGCATTGTTTGCAAATATTGTTATCAATTTAAGGTGAGAATCGGAAAATGATTCCTCTTTGTCAACAAGGTTGACATTCAAGACCCCGATATTGCTGTCTCCTATTTTTAGGGGCACGCAAAGAGCAGAGCTTATCTGCCTCTGTTTTTTCTCAAAGCCGGGAAACTCTGCAGGGTCAACCTCTCCATTAAGGAGCAAGGGTTTCCCTGTTTTAAGAACCCATCCGGAAACACTTTTCCCCAGGGGAATCAAAGCATTTTTTGCCAGTTCAGATCCTTTTCCAAAAGAGGCCATTGTCTTAAGAGCGTTGTTTCGTCTGTCAAAAAGCATGATGGAAGAGTGGTCCGCATTGAAGCAGGTTGTCATGTTCCTGGTAATCGTATTGAGAATATCGGCAACCTTTTTCTTAGAATTGATGCTTGAGCTTACTTCAAAAAGGGCGGTGAGGATTTTTACACTTTCCCCGAGCCTGGAAGTTTCTTCTTTTTGAACCACCAACTGCTTTGAAAGGCGAAGCAGTTTTCGGTGCTGCAAAATTATGTATGCACAGAAGAGAAGAACAAGGATGGATAAAAAAACAGAATACTCGTAGCCACTCTTGGCCGCGACGATTGTGTTCGTGCCCCCGAAAAAAGCTAAGAAGTGTACACCGAGCAAAGTAATGGTCAGGTAAAGAATAACAACAACAGCCAGCAACACAAGTTGCCACAGCCTTTTTTCGATTTGTTCTATGCCGGGTGGGGTACTTTCCATAAACTCACTTATTCAACTCCCAGGGCCAGACTGGCAAAGTTTGCCCCATACTTTTCAAAAAGATCCTTGCATGCATCCACCACAGCAGGATCGTACAGCGTGCCCCTGTTTTGCAGGATTTCCTCCATGGCTTTCTCCACTCCAAGGGCAGGGCGGTAAGGCCTGTGAGATGCCATGGCTTCTACAACATCTGCCACGCCCAGGATCCTGGCCTCCAGCAGAATTTTGCCATTCGATAAGCCCCGCGGGTAGCCTGAACCGTCCATCCTCTCGTGATGCTGGTAAACCATTTCCGCAATGGGCCAGGGGAATTCAATTCCTTTTAAAATATTGTACGCCACTCCGGGATGCTCTTTAATGAGCATGAACTCGGGTTCGGTCAAGCGGGTCGGTTTACTAAGGATTTCGGCCGGAACAGAAATTTTGCCCAGATCATGAATCATGGCCGCCAATCTCAATCCCTCTATCTGATGCTCGGGGAGGTTGAGTTTTTCAGCAATGGCAGATGAAAGCCTCGCCACTCTTCTCTGGTGACCGGCCGTGTAAGGATCCCTTGTCTCCAGGGTAAGGGCCATTGTCTGGATAACCCCTTCTGCTACCTTCTCGAGCTTGCTCAGAGCTTCGCGGAGATCAAGGGTTCTTTCCATTACAGTTTTTTCCAGCTTCTCGCGGTGGGCCCTGTTATCCAGTTCGAGCTTTCGACGGCGCAGGGCATTGGCTATGCTTATTCTGAGCTCAGCCGGTCTAAACGGCTTCAGGATGTAGCCGTAGGCCCCTATTTCAAGGGCTTTTTGGGCAATGGCGGGATCCTCAACAGCGCTTACCATTACTACCGCAGTATCCTGGTGTTGGGAGAGGATGTGCCCTATAAGATCAACCCCTGATTCCCCCGGCATTTTCACATCGCAAAGCACAAGGTCAAAAACCTGCTTTTCTATGAGTGATCTTGCTTCTGCAGCAGAGGCAGCCGGCGTGCAATCGTAATCATCCCTTTCAAGTATCCGCTTGAGCAGACGGCGAACAGGCTCTTCATCATCTACAATAAGGATCTGTGGATTTGAGGAAGTATTTTGTTCTTCTTCTTTTCCCTGCCTTGATTCCACTATTGCCCCCTAATGGTTCCTCATCCTTCTAGTACCACGTCCATCAGGCACTACCGTCAAGAACATCGCGCACTTTTCGGGCAAGGCTCTCCGGAGCAAAAGGTTTTTGGAGAAATTTTGTGCCCCTGGGGAGAACTCCTCGGTGTAGGATGGCATTATCCGTATATCCCGACATATAAAGAACTATCATTTCGGGCCGCTGCGTCTCGAGTCGGGTCACAAGCTTGGCGCCATCCATTTCCGGCATAACGACATCTGTAAGCAATAAATGAATCGGGCCTTGATACCGAGCACTGATGTCAAGGGCCTCTTTAGGACTTCGAGCTTCAAGGACTTTGTACCCTCGCATTTGAAGAGTTTTCACTCCAATATTTCGAACCATGTCATCATCATCCACAAAAAGTATGGTCTCGGATCCGACAAGTTCATCTGAAGGTTCTTTTTCGCCCGGCACGGACTTTTCTACTTCCTTTTCCGCCCTGGGAAAATAGATTTTGAAAGTGGTCCCCTGCCCGGGTTCACTGTAAACCCAGATAAATCCCCCGTTCTGCTTCACAATGCCGTATACGGTAGAGAGCCCGAGCCCCGCGCCTTTGCCCTTCTGCTTGGTTGTAAAAAAGGGGTCAAATATCTTATTCTGCACGTCTTTTTCAATACCAGTCCCTGAGTCGGTTACTGCCAGCATTACATAAGGGCCAGGCTTCGGCTCCACACCGTGGATTTTGAAATAA
>Ga0180301_10002290_pt1 | contig 15016 bp, 9 predicted proteins | sample GuaBasSediGuay16_FD_121797 | JGI IMG/M metagenome (GOLD analysis project Ga0180301, IMG submission 121797) | Subseafloor sediment microbial communities from Guaymas Basin, Gulf of California, Mexico - Guay16, Core 4569-2, 12-15 cm | ecosystem: Environmental > Aquatic > Marine > Hydrothermal...
AAGGCCGTTATAACTCTCCTAGTCATTATCTCCTCAAGTCTTCTCCTATCCTGAGCCAGAGCCTTAGCTAAATCCCAAGATGTTACAATACCCAAGAGTCTCCCTTCCTTATCGACAACAGGTAAATGGTCTATACCTTTCTCTACGAGTCTAGATGCCACAGCCTTTACGTCATCGCTTGGCGTAGCAGTAATGACGTTACGATTCATTAAATCGCCAACCCTCAACTCTTTGCCTTTAATCTTCAGCGGCTTAAGCTCTCTTTGCCTTGGAAGCGGCTCAATCGGCTTGGTTAGAAAGAATTTTCCCTCAAGAATCCATTTCTTTAGAGTTTCAGCTATTTCTCTAGCCATCTTATAGCTTGATAAAGATGATGATGGAACCTCTCTATCCTCTAAAAAGACTTTTCCGGATCTGAGTTCGGCATAGGAGACCCTCTTAACAATAGGTCTCAGGTCAGGTCTAGTTGGCGCGGCGTAATCATGTATGTTAACAAATATGTCTTCATCTTTTAGAGCAGCTGTTTTAGCGACTCTCATATTTATAATCGGGATCGGTATGCCAACGCCAACATATAATGTGGTTCCATACCTGTGGAATGAAGCCCCACGCAAATACCTGCTATTCATCTGCTTTAAGTCTCCTTTAACCATAAGGGTGCCATAACCTGATTTAGGACTATGTTGGGTTCCTTCACCGATAATATAGCCTATTCCGCCGCCCAAGAAAATTCTTGTTCCAAGACCGATGGTCTCATAATTGGGATCCTTGCAGAGCGGGTTTAATTGTCCAGCGCCAGAGAAGGTTACATTCCCATAGTTTGGCAGAAGCATACCCATATAAGTATATAGAATCCTGTCCGAGCTATTTGTAGCTGCGTCATATTTCTGATAACAGTTTCTCGGATTAACCAGAATAGCTTGATTTAAATCTTCAATTGTAATAACTGTTTCAATATGTCTTCTAGGATAACAGTCTGTTCCATAGGATTCAGCTCTTAAAACAACTTCTTTACCTGAAACCAAATCCTCTATGACGTGCCCGCCTCCATACTCGAATCCTCTAGTCTCACTCATCGACGTAGCTCCCAAATAACCATCCACTGCAGCAAGCCCCTTATAGACTGGAACATCATTTAACCAGCACCTTGTCATCTTTATCGGAGGATCAGAATGCCCAAAATTTAGAAAAACCCCTGAGCTACACATCGCACCAAATGTTCCAGTAGTCACAACATCAACTTCTTTAGCGGCAACTTCAATGCCGCTACTTTCAACAAGTTTGATCATTTCTTCAGCTGTTAGGACAACAGCGTCTCCACGCTTAATTTTCTCATTTATTTCATCTATTGAACGTAGTTCTTCGACTTTCTCAGACAAGAAGGATTCCTCCTAGGTTTTTATTTGCTTGCGAAATGAACTCCATATTCGTATAGGGATGGAGAAGTCATTCCTCCTAGCTTATGTATTCTTTTACATATTTCTGCAGAATATTTATTCACTATCATATATATTTTTCTGTTATAACCCCGAAAATCACTAAAACAGAAAAACAGAGCAACATAACCATAAGTGGAAACTAATGAAATTCCATAAACCTCAACCGCAGCCCAACCACAAGGCACAAATAAATGCGCATCTCGTAGAAGTAAACCCTAATCCAAAGTAAAGGTCACGAGAAATAGCCGGATAAATACCATCTCTCCCCCTGGAGTCTTCACAAAATAGAGAATAGGGGGAGGGGTAGACATCTAATCGTTAAAATCTCATTCAATGGATGCAAGTAGAATTAATACTAAAGGAGGATTGCTGAGTTTTCCTTTAAAGCCAACCATAAACATTGCATTCCTCTTAAAAAATTAAAATGAAAAATTAACCGCTTTCTAATGGTTCCGTGATCTTCAAATTAATCAAACTAAAATTTGGGAAGCTAAACTAAAATACTGAACCTTAACATAAATATCTTATGTTAGAAAGTCTCCTCATGATGCTTCCTTCATTAACCAAAAGCGTAGTATCTCTATTCATAATTGTTGATCCTCTAGGGAACATACCGATCTTCATAAGTCTAACTGAAAATTTAAGAAGAGAAAATAGGAGAAAAGTGTTCAACACAGCCACCATAACAGGCTTCGTCCTCCTATTAGCATTCGCCCTAGCGGGGAAGGAAATACTCAACTTTTTCGGAATAACACTTCAGAGCTTCATGATCGCCGGCGGAATACTCCTCCTAATAATCGCCATCAGAATCCTAGTGATGGGCGGTTGGGAAGAACCTCACATAACCCCTGAAAGCGTAGGAGTTGTCCCTATAGCTGTTCCATTACTTGCTGGTCCAGGGGCAATAACAACAGCCATTTTCAACCTTCAAGAATTCGGCATACTAATAACCACAATCTCCATAATTATAGTATTCACAATCGTATGGCTGGTTTTACGATATATTGAACCAATATACAAAGTATTAGGGAAAAACGGATCGGTTGTAGTAGCGAGGGTTATGGCTCTCCTAATAGCGGCAATAGCAATCCAATACATAATAAACGGGCTCAAACATTTACTAGGATAAAATGATGTAGTTGTTTATTCAAGAAATAAACCTTAAACATTAACAAAGATACGTCTTCCCCCCCTTTTAAGTCTAAACGACCTACAAAAACAATAATGGGAAAAATACTCCTCAATTATCATTTTTCATTTAAAACTCAACGGATGAATGAATACCCTAACTAGCAGTCTCCAGAAATATAGGTTTATATTGATGGGTTCCCTAATAATCATTAAAAAATAGTTTATATAGCGATCAATAGGATATAACCAATGGTGTATTTATAATGAACATCCCCCTAGAAAGAATTGATAGATACACTTGGCGGATACCCAAATATAGGGCTGGCATGCGTGTTCCAGGAATAGTATTTGCAGATGATGAACTCATTGAAAAAATGAAGACGGATAGAACACTAGAGCAGTGCGCAAACGTAGCTCACTTACCAGGCATATATAAATACGCTATAACCCTGCCTGATGGTCATGAAGGTTATGGTTTCCCAATAGGCGGTGTGGCGGCGACAGATTATGAGGAGGGAGTTATCAGCCCGGGCGGTGTCGGCTATGACATCAACTGCGGTGTTAGACTTCTAACAACAAATCTCTCAGAGAAGGATATCCGCCCAAAGCTAAATGAGCTAGCAACAACAATCTTTCATAATGTTCCAAGCGGGCTTGGAAGCCGCAGAAGAGACTTCAGCGTATCCTACAACGAACTTGACCAAATAGTTAGAGAAGGCGTTCCACACCTAATTGATAAGGGCTACGGTAGACCTGAAGACATCAAACATTGTGAGGAAGGCGGAAAAATGTCTGGAGCCAACCCAAACAAAGTTTCAAACACAGCCAAGAAAAGAGGCTTATCACAGCTTGGAACCCTAGGATCCGGAAACCACTTCCTAGAAATCCAAAAAGTTGACAAAATATTCAATGAGAAAGTTGCCAAAGCCTTCGGCATAACCCATGAGGGCCAGATCACAGTTATGATACACTGCGGATCACGTGGATACGGTCACCAAATATGCTCAGATTACCTGCGTATAATGGAGCGAGCCGTCCACAAATATAAGATTAGAATACCGGATAGAGAACTTGCATGCGCCCCTGGAACAAGTAGGGAAGCCCAAGACTACTATCAGGCTTTAGCATGCGCAGTAAATTACGCATTTGCCAACAGGCAGATGATCACTCACTGGGTTAGACAGAGCTTTGAACGGGTTTTCAAAACATCATCAGATAAGATTGGCCTGGACCTAGTTTACGATGTAGCCCACAACATTGCGAAGATTGAGGAACATTCAGTAAATGGCAAAACGGTTAAGGTTTGGGTTCATAGGAAAGGCGCGACAAGAGCGTTCCCACCCGGTCATAAAGATGTTCCGGCAGATTACAGAAGTCTGGGTCAACCAGTTATCATACCCGGTTCAATGGGCACCAGCTCATGGGTTCTTGTTGGCACGCCTAAAGCCATGGAAATAACATTCGGCTCAACAGCTCATGGAGCTGGTAGAATGCTAAGCCGAAGAGCGGCGACAAGACGTTTCACTGGAGGTCAAATAAGAAGGGATCTTGAAAGTAGAGGCATAGTTGTTAGAGCTGCAAGTATGACTGTTTTAGCTGAAGAAGCCGATCCAGCATACAAGAATGTTGATAAAGTTGCTGAAGTTAGTAATGCTGTTGGCATAGCGACTTACGTAGCTAGGCTCCTTCCAATAGCTGTTATAAAAGGTTAAAATTCTCCAATATAATGATCTTATGAGGAGAATGTCGTATAAACTAAAGCATTCTTTTATCTCTTTTTTTATTCAGTTTTCCATCGCTTTTACTTTCAGTGTAGGGGGTATTCAGAACCTCCTTAACTCTCTTACTTATCTTCGGACCTAAACCATAAACATCTATTGGCCACCGGTCAACCTTAGTTAGGGCATTAAAAGGCGTTTTATAGGTCTTTAGCAGGCTTAACGCCTTCTCCCGCCCTATATTCGGTAGACTTGCAAGAAAATAAATCTGCGCATCCGTCAATGTTTCAATCTTTTTAGCTGGATGAACAACAGGGATTCTCTTTTCAACAAACTGCTCCTGCTTAGCCGATGTGTAAAGAAAGTCTATTGTTTCTTTATAGCTTGTTGTATGAATCATGTTTATGCCATTCTTCGCCAGCGCGAAGATAGCTCCCCAAACAGAGGAAGGTTTTATCCTACTAAATTTATAGATAATTGGAAAGTAACCTTCAATAAGAATGAAGGGTTTCGGATAAGCCTCCTTCAATAAAAATAGCTGCTCAAACAAATATCGATGCGTTAAGGTGTAAACAAAATCCCGCACGGTTTTTCTCTCGAAGGCGCATTCGTCAGAAATCACATAATCGCCCTTATCAAGAGTTTCAATCCTTATTATTGCACCAAGCTCCTTTAAACCCTTAACTATCTTAGGTGTTGCACTAGCCTCCCTACTATCCACTATTATCACAGGTTGCTTAGAATCATTCCCCTTCCTGAGATAAGGTAAAAGGCTTTCAAATCCAACCATAATCTCCAATACTCCACTAAACATTTTAATTCTCTCTAAAAACTTTTTATTTAGCCTTTCTTTAAATACCCGATAAAAGAACCAATGCTCAAAATTGTAGGTTAAAATTGAAAAAAGAGCTGTGTATTCAGATGGAGAAGACATTTGAAGGTTTAAAGGCAATATATCGTGAAATGTGCCCGAACTGTGGAGGAGACATCATCGACCGGGAGCTGTTAAGCTCGGGGGTTTGTAGCAAATGTCTCCCAACGCCTATAATGGATAAAGAAAAGATTTACCAAAAATTAATTGAAAAAGGAAGAGCCGGTGAATACGCAAGATTTCTAGAAATAGAGTTTGAGCTTGAAAAATTTAGAGAATTTTTCAGCCTACTTGTAGGCTCCAAACCATGGGCTCTCCAAGAGGTTTGGGCTAAACGCGTCTTAATGGGGCGAAGCTTTTCAATAGTCGCTCCAACAGGAATCGGCAAGACTCTTTTTGGACTTATGATGGCGTTATACCTAGCCAGGAAGGATAAAAAGAGCTATATTATTGTGCCGACGAGCCTACTAGTTGAACATCTACTAGAGAAAGTCCACATTTTTCTTAAGGCAATGAATGAAAAAGGTATGCCGAATCCAACGGTTATAGGCTACTATTCTACTATGAGGAAAAAACAGATTAAGGAAACTCTGGAGCGTATTGCAAATCAAGACTTCTCCATCCTAATAACAACTGACAGATTCCTCTACAGTAAATTTGACCTTATTAAAAATATTAAATTTGACTTCATATTCGTCGATGACGTTGATTCATTCTTAAAATCACCTAAAAACATAGATAAAGTTGTTCTTTTAATGGGTTTCAATCCTGAGGACGTCGAAAAGATATTAAGTAGCGGAAAAACTAACCTTGACAACGAGAAAGCAAAGCATGATAGGATCCTAGTTGTTTCAGGCGCAACATTAAGGGGGAAAAGAACTAAACGTATCAGAATATTCAGGCAGCTATTTGGTTTTGAGCCGGGCTTCAGCCCAGAATTTGTGAGAAATGTTGCGAATCTCTTCATCAAATCTGTAGATGATATTAAGAGAGAGACCGTGGAGATAGTTAAGAGACATGGTCCAGGATGTTTAGTTTTTGTTCCACAGGTTAAAGGCGTAGAATACGCTAAGGAAGTTGCTGAGTCATTGGAGGAGGCTGGAATAAAAACATTCGTCTATGAAAGAATGAATCCAAAAATGCTGGAGAAGTTTGTAAGCGGAGAATATGATGTTTTAGCCGGAGTCGCCAGTAATAGAAGCCCGCTGGCTAGAGGCTTAGATTTACCTGAAACAATCAGGTATGTTGTTTTCGCTGGTGTGCCTAGAAGAGAAATAAGGGTTGGAATAGAAGAATGTAACCCACAGAAGATACTTACTCTTCTCAAGGCTTTATCACCCTTCTTCAAAGATAAACTCTTTAAAGAGGCAGCTCCAGTACTCTCGGCTCTATCTAAGATCGTGCCAGTTAATAAAGAGCTGATCGATAAGATAAGAGAGGCTGATGAAAAGAAAATTGATCTTGAAGGCTTTGCAGGTTATGTTTTACGCATTGTCAGAGAAGCCAGGGAGCTTCTAGCCAGAATAATGGAGGACATAGACTTAAGAAAAGTAGCTGAAAGATTAGATGTGGACGTGAAGATCGAAGGAAGAGAATACGTGCTCATCATACCCGATGTTGATGGATACATTCAAGCCTCCGGTAGATCATCAAGGTTCTATGCTATGGGAATAAGCCGCGGCTTATCAATAATTTTAGTTGATGATGAGAAGGCGTTTTACGGGTTAAACAAGAGAATCCAGCTAGCAACTGATGAGGAGTTTGAGGAATATGCTCTTGAAAGAGCTCTGGAGGAGCTAAAGCAGGTGGACAAAGACAGAGAAATCATTAAAAGAATACGTAGAGGCAAATTTAGTGTAGAAGCCGTAGACATTATTAGATCGGCGCTTATAATTGTTGAATCCCCCACGAAAGCTAGGGCAATAGCATACTTCTTTGGTAAGCCAGCTAGAAGAACCATAAACGGTTTCACAGTCTACGAGGTAGCAAGCGGGCAGCTGATCCTAAACATAATCGCATCCGGTGGACACATATTTGACCTAACAACGGAAGGCGGATTCCACGGGGTTTTGAAAGAAGATGGCTATTATATTCCCATCTATACGGATGTAAGGAGATGCGGTGACTGCGGCGAACAATTCACAGATCGAAGTGAATGCCCTGCATGCGGATCAAAAAACATTCGCTCAAAAAGAGAAGTTGTTGAACTACTCAGAAAGCTAGCTATTGAGGCAAATAAAGTATTCATCGCAACCGATCCGGATGCTGAAGGCGAAAAAATAGGATACGACATATACACCATGGTTAAACCATACTGCAAGAATATTGAAAGGCTCGAATTCCATGAAGTTACACGTAGAGCCCTAAGAAAAGCTCTCATGGAGCCTAGAAGCATTAAGCTTCCGCTTGTCCAAGCTCAAGTGGTCCGAAGAATCGAAGACCGATGGATCGGGTTTGAACTAAGCAGAAAGCTCTGGGAAAAATTTAGGATAAAGACCCTATCAGCTGGCAGAGTTCAGACTCCGGTTCTGGGCTGGGTTATAAAACGTGTGGATGAATTAAAAAAGAAGGTTCCAGTAGCCGAAATACAATTGGAGAATGGTTTATTCTTTAGGCTTGTAAACTTGCCGAATGCTTACGAGCTAAAGAAGAAATTTAAGGATGGAAAATTAACGGCGTCGATCGAGAATATATCCTTTAAAGAAGAAAATATTTATCCGCCGCCACCCTACACAACGGACAGCATGCTTAAGGATGCGGCTCAAAAATTAGGTTTCTCAGTTGGATACACCATGAATTTGGCGCAAATGCTCTTTGAATCTGGTTTGATAACGTATCATAGAACCGACTCAACAACTGTTTCAACAACAGGCATGGATGTTGCAAAACGATTCTTAGAGGAAAACTATCCCAATCTATTCAAGCCTAGAGGATATAGGCGAGAGGGAGCGCATGAATGTATAAGACCTACGAAACCATTAAATGCTAGGCAACTGCGCTTCTATCTTTCCTCCGGCGTCATAAGAATACCGCAAAAGCTCAGCGCTGACCACCTGAAACTCTACGATATGATATTCAGAAGGTTCATCGCTAGCCAAATGAGCGAGGCTAAAGTGGTTATACAGGAGTTTGACCTCAAGATAGATGGTTCAAAGTCTAGGCATAGCAAAATAATAAAAACTATCGAGCAAGGCTTCTTAGCGATAAACCCGACTATTAGACTTGAAAAAGAAGTTAAAGAAGGGGAATACAAGGTTCTCAACATGAAGGTCAGACGCATACCTCTAGTAAGACCCTACCGTGAAGGCGATCTAATAGCTCTCATGAAGGAAAAGGGAATCGGAAGACCAAGCACCTATTCAAAAATAATCAACATACTACTAAAGAGAAAATATATAATCGAAAAGAATAGGGCGGTATTCAGCACAAAGCTTGGACGAGCAGTCTACGAATATTTATCCAAGAATTTTGAATCGCTGGTTTCGGAGGATCTAACTAGAAACCTTGAAGTAACAATAGATGCCATAGAGAATGGTCAAGTATGGTATCAGGATGTTCTTAAATCAATAGAGAATGAAATAAGAAGCATAGTTGGAGGTAATATAGACAAATAATAGCCAAGCTCGCACAGAATATTTGATTTATTATCAAACAACAATATTCACTGAAATAGGCAAATTTATTACTCGCTTTTCTCCCTCTTAAATTCTAGGAGGCAGATCAACATCAGAATAGCCGTTGTAGACCTTGATAAATGTAAACCTGCACGATGCGATAGAGCATGCTATCGATTCTGTCCGCAAGTTAGAAGTAGAGTTGAAGCCATAAGATTTGAAAATAATAAGCCAGTTATATCGGAGCTCTTATGCACAGGTTGCGGCATATGCGTTAAAAAATGCCCCTTCAAAGCAATACATATCGTCAATGTTCCGGAAGAACTTAAAAAGGATTGCGTACATAGATTTGGCCCAAACACATTCAAATTGTTCCGTCTACCTGTTCCATCCCCAGGAATAGTTCTTGGTTTACTTGGACAAAATGGCATTGGAAAATCAACAACTCTTAAAATATTTTCTGGAGAAATTAAGCCGAATCTTGAAAGATACGATGAGCCGCCGGACTGGACTGAAATTATACGATATTTTAGAGGTTCAACTCTTCAGATATATTTTCAAAGATTAAGTGAAGGAAAGCTCAAAATTGTCCATAAACCGCAATATGTTGATAAAATACCGCGTGTAGTCAAGGGAAAAGTTGGGGAGATACTTGAACATATTGATGAGAGAGGTAAGTTAGATGAGATTTCAGAGAAGCTTCAGCTTAAGGTTATCTGGGATAGAGAGCTAGATGTTTTAAGTGGCGGTGAACTTCAGAGAGTCGCTATAGCGGCAGCTGTTTGTCGCGATGTAGACGTATACCTTTTTGATGAACCTTCAAGTTATTTAGATGTCAAACAGAGACTAGAAGCTGCTAAAGTCATAAGAAGTCTAAAAGAAGATAACAAGATCATAATTGTAGCTGAACATGATTTAGCCGTATTAGACTATCTTTCGGATCAAGTATGCATCTTTTATGGTAAACCAGGCATATATGGAATAGTCTCACACGTTCATAGTGTTAGAACTGGAATAAACATATACCTTAATGGATTCATCCCGGATGAAAATATGCGTTTTAGAAAAGAACCAATAATATTCCATGTTAAACCGCCGTTAGCTGGCTCATCAACAAACGTACCAATTCTCAAGTGGGGTGAAATAAGTAAAACATATGGGGATTTTACCTTAAAAATTGAAGAAGGCGATGCAAAGGCTGGTGAAGTAATAGGCATATTAGGACCAAATGGAATTGGCAAAACAACATTTATTAAAATTCTGGCAGGAATAGAAAAACCTGATAGGGGCTCATCGCCCACTAAAGATGCCCTCAAGATTAGCTACAAGCCTCAATATATATCAACAGAATATGAGGGAACAGTTGAAGACCTCCTAAGAACAGTGGCCAAGGAACAATTTTCATCAAGCTGGTATCAAACCGAAATAATAAATCCGCTTAACTTAAGCCCTCTATTTGACAGGAAAGTTAAAGAACTAAGTGGCGGTGAACTTCAGAAAGTTGCTATAGCAACATGTCTCTCACGCGAAGCCGACCTATACCTTTTGGATGAACCAAGCGCGTATTTGGATGTTGAAGAGAGATTAGCTATGGCGAAAACGATAAGGCGAATAATTGAAGAAAAGAACGCAACCGCTTTTGTTGTTGAGCATGATATTGTCGCTCAAGACTTCATAGCTGATAGGCTCATGATATTCACTGGTGAACCTGGAGTTCATGGAGTAGCAAAAACGCCAACAAACCTGCTTGATGGAATGAATATGTTTCTGAAAGAGATGAACATAACTTTTCGGAGAGATCCGGACACAAAGAGACCTCGAGTAAATAAGGAAGGCTCAAGGCTCGACAAGTATCAAAAGAAAATCGGACAATATTATTACGTAAAATAAAAAAATAAGATAATAGTAGCTCATTAACTAGATAACAATTTTTAGTCTCTATATCTTTCTGCCATACCGCTTCGATATAATCCCTCTAAAAGCATGAAACCCAGAATGTTAATTGCGATTAACGAACCAACTAAAACTCCAAGTAAGCTAACCTCCACAGGCACCTCGAAAATAAGTGACAGATACCCCCCAACTATCACTGTTATAATGAGAGTTTCAATAAGACAGGCAAGAAACCTACGTATAATTCCGCCTCTACCAATAAACCACGCTAAAACACAAGCCACAAAATTTGCAATTGCACCGCCAAAAACATCAACAATCGATAGATTAGCATAGAGATTCGCAATGAAACAACCTAAGCTCAATCCCAAAGCCGCAGGAAAACCGAAAATTATCGATAAAGGTAACAAGGCATCAGCAACCCTAACCTGATATATTCCGAAGCTTATAGGAGCCAGAAGAATGACGCCGATAGCATACATCGCAGCGAAAATTGCTGTTAATGCTATTTCTCTACTACCAATCTTCATTTTTTCCACCTCCTACACCGGGGTTTATATGGCGGAACGGGTGGAGGTGGCCCCACTCACCCGCCGTAAATACTTAAAAAGAGGCATCAGCATTTTATAAAGTTTCATTAATAGGCCAAAAATTATTTATTGTCTATTACTATTCTGTATTTTATTAGGGAGAGTGTATTCTTCATGTCCGTGGCTAAAGAAAGAAAAGAACCCTCATATCGTTCTCATAAGGTTGTTATTAGAGGTATAGTTGAAGGTTATGATGTTGCTTCACTTGAAGACATAAATAAAATCGAGAATCGAATTGAAAAACTACAGAACGAAATAGATATTCTCAAGAATCAATTAAGTGAGCTACAAAAAGCCTTAAATGCAACTAATATGAGACTGGAGCGGCTTGAAAACTTCTTAAGGTCATTCAAGTAAATATTTATACTCAACAATGACTAAAGCAATTTTCCTTTAATAATCTTCAAAGCGTTAAATTTATAGGTTAAATGTCAATTTTTTGCCTATTATATACAGACATGTAAATATGGATTAAATATTTGGAGTTTAAGGAAGGAAAAATCTAATGGGTTCAAACATAAGTAAGCTACTATTCGTTATAATTTTGGTAGCCGTTTTTACGGCTGGAGCCTTTCTCTCCTATTTATGGACTGTAGGCTATTATGTTTCATTAGAACTCAAAATTCCTGATAAACCAGTAATATGTGTACATGATTTTGTAATTTCAGCTAAGGATCCAACATTCTTTAATATCACCATTCTAAATCCTTCATTCTCCCCTAAGGAAGCAAAAATATTAGGTATTGAAGTTTTAACCAAAGACAAAAATATTCATTATATAACTTTCATCACCCCTCAGATACCGGAAGAAGGCTACGTTTTAAATCCGGGAGATTCGGAAACATTTAAATGTTCTTGGAATTGGACGAAATATACGGGGCAAACGGTTAACATAATAGTGTTAGTTAAAGAGGGTTCTGGAGCCTCTTTCCAAACAACTCTACCTTTAACGAAAATCAATATTGTAAACATCGAATTTGATCCGGAATTTGGAAACCGCTTTAATATGACGGTAGCCAACTCAAATCTATCGGCTACCAACGTTACTCTAACAGAAATAAATGTCATAGTAGATAATTCGGTTCATAGAGTGAATACCCAGCCTACTCTGCCAGTTGATCTTGAACCTGGCGACTCTATCAATCTCACCTGCATGTGGAACTGGGCTAATTATCAAGGTGAAGATGTCACATTAGCAATTAACACAATACAAGGTTACTTCACAAAAAAGAAACATACTATACCAACCTACGCTATTTTTACTATTCAAAAAGTTGAATTCAATTTGACAAACACATCATGCTTCAACTTGACAATAGCTAATTCCGAGATTTCTATGATAGCATTAAAAATTACAGATATTAGTATTACATTAAAAAATGGCACAGCTATAAAGCCGGAAAAAATAACTCCAGATCTTCCACACGTTATTGATAGAAATTCAACGATATCTTTTATATGCGAATGGAATTGGACTGCCTATCGTGGTGAAAGAATAACCATCACCGTGAGCACTAAACAGGGTTATGAAACAAAAACTACATGGAAAATTCCTTAAATGAGCATAGTTAATTAATCAAAGTTTTTAGCGTAATCCCTCAATGCCTTTTTAAGGCTTAGCAAAGCTTGCCTTGGTTTCTCATTAGCAGTTATATAAGAACCAACTACGGCAATCCTTGCGCCAGCCTTCCAAACTTTAATTATTGTCTCCGAATTTATGCCTCCATCAACCTTAATAATTTTATCTGGAAATTTTTGAGAGAATTCCATGATTCTTGGGATAGCTTCTTCGTGAAATTTTTGTCCACCAGCTCCCATAGGAACGCTCATAAATAGGATGATGTCTGCGTTGCTGGCGATATTATCAGTTAGTCTATTTTTAGGCGTTGGAAGGTTCAGGCATATTCCAGTCTTATAACCATATTTTTTTACAGCTTTGATAGCTTTTATGACTTCATCTTCTGAATTGAAAGATTCAACCTGAATTATGATAGTTACTTTCGCCCTTTCTCTTTTCTTTATGAACTTATTTATCTCCCCTATTATTTTGAAGGGATCACTAACCATTAAATGTAAAGTTATAGGAATCTTGTCATGAAGCTTTTCGTATATCTTTTTTATAAGAGGAATTGAAAACTTATTTTTATCAGGTATCATAGGTGGTCTCATAACATCTATGTGAACATCATATAGCTGTCCAGTTTCTATAAGATCCATTATTTTTGAGAAAGCCTCTGAATGATCTAAGTTATCTATGTTCTCCGATAACTTCGATTCGTACTCTAGGATCGAGAGTGAAATTAACATTTCCATATTAATGCTAAAATATGAAAAACTTCGCTTATAATAATTTTATTGGAAAAATACCCATTTAATAAAAAACGTGAAAAAGAGGATGCCCTGAAAATGAGCAAAAAAGAATATTTCATCGGAATCGATAATGGTACCCAAAGCACAAAAACAATAATCGTTGATGGAGAAACAGGTAAAGTTTTAGGGAAAGCGACAAAAAAACACAAACTTATAGAAGGATTGCCCCCTGGACATAAAGAACAAGATCCAGCTATGTGGATTAATGCCTTAATTGACACTCTCAGAGCGGCTATGAAAAACGCTAAAATTGATCCGAAATATGTTAAAGCAATAGGCGTCTCTGGACAGCAACATGGTTTAGTTCCCTTAGATGAGCATGGAAGGGTCATTAGACCAGCTAAACTCTGGAATGATACAAGCACCTTCAAAGAAAGTGAATATCTGATTAAAAAACTTGGCGGATTAAAGAGAGTCATCGATCTTCTCGGACTCTCCATTCCACCCGGCTTCACGGCGCCAAAAATTCTTTGGCTTAAACGTCATGAACCATGGAACTATAAACGTCTTAAAACAATTCTTCTCCCACATGATTATTTAAACTTCTATCTTACTGGTAGAAAAGTCATGGAGTATGGAGACGCCTCTGGAACAGCACTTATGGATGTTAGAACAAGAACTTGGTGCAAAGAAGTTCTTGAAGCAATTGATCCTAATTTAGAAGAAAAACTTCCGCCATTACAGAGTTCTGATAAACCAGCTGGTTTTGTCAGAAAGGAAGTCGCCGAACTATTTGGTTTTAAAGACGACGTACTGGTGAGTGCTGGTGGGGGAGATAACATGATGAGTGCAATTGGAACCGGAAATACACGAAAAGGCATTGTAACTGCCAGCTTTGGAACCTCTGGCACAATCTATGCTTACTCAGACACGCCAATAATTGATCCAAAAGGTGAAATAGCGGCTTTTTGTGATTCAACAAACGCATGGTTGCCGCTACTCTGCACAATGAACGTCACCGTCGCAACAGAATTTGTTAGAAACCTATTTAATATGACTCATGGGGAAATGACGGAAGCAATTGAAAGCGTGCCAGCTGGTTCGGATGGACTAATACTCCTGCCATACTTTGAGGGGGAGAGAACACCAAATGTTCCAGATGGAACAGGAGTATTCTTCGGCTTGAATAGCAAAACATTTAATCCAGCTCATCTTGCAAGAGCATCAATGGAAGGCGTAACATTAGGGATGAATTATGGCTTGAATAGAATGAGAGAACTTGGGATAAATCCCAAACAAATTAGGCTTACTGGTGGCGGTTCTAAGAATAGAGCTTGGCGGCAGATTGCAGCAGACATATTCAACACAGATGTTGTCTGTTTAAAAATTGATGAAGGCGCAGCATATGGTGCAGCATTGCAAGCAATATGGGCGTATCGCAATTATATGG
>Ga0180301_10002291_pt1 | contig 15012 bp, 12 predicted proteins | sample GuaBasSediGuay16_FD_121797 | JGI IMG/M metagenome (GOLD analysis project Ga0180301, IMG submission 121797) | Subseafloor sediment microbial communities from Guaymas Basin, Gulf of California, Mexico - Guay16, Core 4569-2, 12-15 cm | ecosystem: Environmental > Aquatic > Marine > Hydrothermal...
AGAGATAGAAAATCACAAAAAAGCCTTTGAATATATTCTTTCTTATAATGGAGATATAAATAAAAAAGTTATTTGCAAGTTGCACAGGATTTTGACAAAAGACATTTTGCCAGAGAAATATTCAGGAAAGTTTAGAGATGTTCAGGTTTTTATAAGAGGGGTTGAAGTTATTCCCCCAAAACCTAAAGATATAGAAAATGAATTCAGGGAATTAATGAAGTGGTACAGAAAAAATAAACTAAAATACAATCCAATTGTAGTTGGCGCTTATTTCCACGCTGCTTTTGAAAGCATACATCCTTTTATAGATTTTAATGGCAGAGTTGGAAGATTAATATTAAACTTTTTCTTGTTTAAAAACAAATTACCTATGATCAATATAAAAAATGAAGAAAAACTAAAATATTACAAAGCACTTAAAGAGGCCAATAAAGAAAATTTAAGATATTTGGTAAAGCTTATAATAGATAAATTAAAGGAAATAGCAAGAATGTTGGAGTAAAGTATAATTGGTAAAATTGAGAATCCTGAGAAAAATGTTAGAGTTTGTTTAATCTTTGTCAATAAAATATCTTCTAATCATTTCATGTAGAATTCTCTTATTCCATAATTCTGTGTTTTTTGTTCTTTAGCTTGAATTGTAAAATCTTGATTAGTTACTACAATACATTTATTTGCATTATAGAAATCCATTTAATATCAAGAGAATTCAGAGAATTAATTTTTTAAAATCTCTTTAAATCCTTACAGGAATCTGCAATCGACTCTCCAAATTAAATTTCTCAAGTTGCAGAGCATAAGCCACTCCATACATTTTGCCTTTTATTAATGTAGATAACTCCGCTTTCTTTATATTTTTTAGGTCTGTCTTATTCACATCCAAAACTTTGGAGGCATTAAAAATTTCCAATCCAACAATTTTATTATCTGCTACATCAATAACAAAATTTTCTAGAACTTCAACACTAAATTTTGCTTTCTCTCCTTTTTTATACAAATATAAAATGTCTTGACCAAAATCATAATCAACTTCTGCCATATATTAATTTGATTAATTTAAAGTATCTATATCTTTATATTTTTAAATATATATTTACCTATATCTAAGTTTTTTTGAAATATATAAAGCTCCTGTTTTTTTAATAAGTTTCTCTATCTTTTTACTTGTTTTATAAGCAGTGATTATAACCATAAACCTCTGCGATAAGGCAATAATTTTGATTGGTAAATTTAAGATTTATTTGCTTTTTTTAGTATGAGCAAAATTCATAAAAAGGTGTTTTATTTCCACTCTAGATGTTTGATAGCTTACTAAGGTTACAAAAATGATAAGCGAATGGAAAAATCTGCTGGAAAAAAAAGGTGAGAGCAAAGTTTGCTGGAGTTCTAATAAAGGATTCTTGAATTATGAAGGAAAACCCATAATTTTTCACTCTGTAGACAGGACTTTCCTTAAAATTGTTAATTGGCTTTCAAAAAAAGAGGGGATATTTTGTTTTCTTTATCCAGTCTACAGATTTAATCTTTCTATTCCAATCTGTCTTGAATTATTGTACAGTTATCTTAACAAAGAATGCAAAAACAAGGTATTTCTAATATCGAGGGCAGACAGAGTTTTCATTCAAGATTATTTGAAGATCAGAGCCAAGGATCTAAGGCTTTATAATTACCCATTTCCAATAGGAATCGTTAAATCCGATGGAAATGTAAGAAGAAAGTACTTGCGTGAAGGAATTAAAATAGACACATCGCTTCCAATAAGGCTTTTAGTTTCAGATTCGTTAGAAAAGCTTCCTAATTCTGATGCTAAAGATATAGGAGCGATAGTTTTAGATTGCAGATTTTTAAGATTTTCAGATGATATAGAAGAACTTATTGAATGGAAAAAAATTAACAAAATTCCTGTTCTTATCATGATAGAAACGAATCCTTATTCCCCGTTTTTCCAAAAAGCAATGAATCTTGGCATTCCTTTGTGGTTATGGACAAACGAAGACATTAAAGAAGATTATGAAAAGGACAAGGAAGTGTATGATAAAGAACCAGAAAAATTTATGACTCCGTTTTCTTCTTCAATTAAAGAAATTAAAAATAAAGCAGAAGGTTTTGAATCTAAAGATTATTTTGTTGGAAATAATAAAGAGGTTTGTAACAAAATAAAAGAACTGCGCAAATCTTACCAAGAATTAAGGAGCCTTTCAAATACGGAGTTACAAAGGAAGATAGCAAGAAAATATCTTCTTATAGTAAAAAATATAGAACATCTTTTAGTTCCTCCAAGCATATTCAATGAGCAAAAAGGATATTACCTATATACCACAGCCTTCCCAGAACAAATAGAAAATTTAAAACAACTGGCTAATATTGTACAAGAGGAGAATAGCTTTTTTGCGTCTTCTCTTGAAAAAGGCATTCAATGCGTAGAAGACTTATTGGAAGCTCTAGAAAAAGAAAATCCGAAAGGAAAATTGGTTCTTGAAATAGTTAATGAAGCTATTAGGCAAAATAAATCTCTGATAATTTTATCTAAGAATCTTACTCATGCAGAAGCGACTAATGATTACATCAAAAGAAAATTTGGCTGGAGCGGACAACAACTAAACGAACATAAGATAAAAGCAACTACAATTAAAACCCTTATGCAAACCGAAAGTTCAGATTTGTGCCTAGTATCAGGATTGCCTGATTGGAACTCTTGGGGGATACTTAGATCTGCAGTTGGAAAAAGAATGGTGTATCTGCTTTATGCAGATGAAAAAAACATATTTGATTATCAACTAAAAAAAGATCTATCATATTATCAAATTTTGACTAAATCTAAGAACAGAGCTAATTTCATTTCAAAAGTCTTTGGCAAAGAAGCAGATTTTTCAGAAGAGAAGGTTGAGAGAATAAATGTTGAACCTGCGAGGAAAACGTGGAGCGAATCATTATCATTAGAAACAAATCCAATATTTGAAACATTAATAAAAGAAGAAATATTGGCTGAAGACGAAAAGGATGAGCTAATTTTAGATGAGGAAGATACAAGCGTTGCTAGAAGCGGAAGGGAGTCAGTAGAAGCTTACAAGATCACTTTTTCAGATGGGAAAATATTATTCGCCCATAAAAATAAATCATTGAGAATAGTTGACAGAAAAAATGAATTAAAACTAAAAAAACCTCTTGAATTAAGAAAGGGGGATATTATGATGGTGATAAATAACAGCGCAGTTCAAACCCTCACGAGGTATTTATTTAAAATGGCAGAATTTCACCCAGAATTACATCACATAACGTTAAAATACTTAGCATGGATACATTTTTTAAACAAACATTTGAAAGAATCTGAAATGGGTTTTGATGATTTGCTGATGAAAATGAAAGAAAAAGGAACAGATATACAAACAGCATCCGCAATTTATTGCTGGTCAAAAGAGCTTGTGTTCCAGATGAGAAATAAACAGAACATTAGAATAATTGGAGAAATTTTCAATGATGATTATCTCAAGAACAATGTAGACGACATATATGCAGCAATGGGAAAACTTAAAAGCATACATATGCGTTTAATAATAGCATTGAAAAAAATAGCGCAAAAAGCAGCTTTGAAAGCAACTTTGAGCAAAGAAGACGAGATAATAGATGAAGATTTAGATCTTCATCTTGATCAATTCAAAGAATCCGTTGAACTAAAAGAAGTCGTTTCAGTTGAAAAAGCTGGAATGATGGAATATTCTAAATTAAATGTAATTTGTAAGCACAGGTAGTAACATATTTATTTGTATAAAGGAGAAAAATGTTACCAACAAATATAAATAATTATATAATATCATATAATATCGTTTAAGTCTATTTTAAGTTTTTTTAATATTTAATTTATAGTAAGAGGTGTTTTTTATGTCTTTGCAAAGTATAACTGAGCAGAAGTTCATAGAAATATTGTATAAAAAGTTAAGAAATAGAGTCACAGGAGAAAATCAGAATGTTTGCTATGATGAAAAACCTTCAAATAAATATTTTGTTGGAACTTTATGCTTAAAACAGAAAGAGGAAACCACTTCTAGCAAAAAGAAGACGGTTGTCAATCCATTTAATGTTGGGGCAGAATTTTTGATATCTAAAAGAGATCTGAAAAAAACAATAATAAAAATTCTTCCAAAGGGTTGCGTTTATTACAAGGTGTTTCCTACATTTAAAGAACAAATAGAAGCCGCTAGAAATTTTCTCAAAGAAGTAGATTCCAAGGCGAATCTGGAAGATGAAATTCGCAAGCAGAGTGAAGGCAAAGAAGACTTATCAAAAGCAGCATCAGTTAGGGTTGTTTTTAGAAAAATACATTTCCCTAAAATTTGGAAGCAATTTTCTCTTGAAAAATGCTCAGAAAAGGAAGATTTTGAATGCGAAATTAAATTGGACGTAAAGGACATAAAAGATTATTTAATGAAAGAATGGGAAAAAGACGGCAATAGGTTTACAATAAAAAAATTTTCTGACCAAAAAACTAAAACCAGAGACACAGAATCTAAAGTTCCATTAAGCGTTTTGAGCGACGAAAATAGATATAAAGAATTCATTTCGTCATGGGGGAAAGGATTCAAAAAACCTCACTGGGATTTCAGAATTTATTGCGAAACTATGGAATTTGATGACGAGCATGTGCTTGTTTCAATAAAATTAGAAAATGAAATGTCTTCCCGCCCCGGCGAAGATGTTGAAGAATTTATATTTGAAAGTGGATTGGAAATAGAAGTTTTAGGAGCTGAAATAAAGCCATACATTCTTACGCGGCTTAAAGATGACTATAAATATGATGGAAACGTTGAAGTTAACGGAATAAATTGCGTTGCAATAAAAAGAGGAAATAAAATTTTCACAGAACATCTTCCCATATATAAACAAAAAAGATTGACAACTCAGCCAAAACCGCAGGCAAAATTTTCTGATTTGATATCAGATCCGTTGAAAACGCTGAATAAAATAAAGGAAGAAATGGAAAAGACTTACGAGATCTATAAAAGACAAGGAGAAAAACTTAATTTAACCGAAATTGGCAAACAAAAATTTCAAAGAGAATTAGAAGAGTTCCGCATAGAAATTGAAAGATTTTCCAATGGGGTAAAATGCATTAAAGAATACGAAGATGTTAAAGAAGCATTTGTATTGATGAATAAAGCATTTAAAAACTCACCTAAAGGATTTTCAAATTGGTATTTGTTTCAAATAGTGTTCATTGTCATGCTTATTCCTGATATAATATGCGTAAAATACCCTGTAAAAAACTATCAAGAAAAAGTGGACATTCTCTATTTTCCAACTGGCGGTGGCAAAACAGAGGCTTATCTAGGATTAGTCGTATTTTTAATTTTCTGGGACAGGCTTAGAGGAAAAAGCGAAGGATGTAGCGCCATTACAAAATTCCCTTTGAGATTGCTTTCTCTTCAACAACTTCAGAGGATAGCAAATATATTCGGGCAGGCAGAGCTTATTAGAAGAAAACACCCAAAACTTTCGCAAAAACCGAACAAACCTTTTTCTCTTGGGTTTTATGTTGGAGATGCGAATACGCCGAATAAAATATTTGAAAAAAAAGGAGGCATACCTATAAACAATTTGCAAAGAATAAATCAAGACGAAGAAATAAAGAAAAAATGGACTATAATTCAAGAATGCCCGTTTTGTTCTTCAAGAAACATTGAATTGATAGCGGACGAAAAAAGATGGAGAATCATTCATTCATGCAAAGACTGCAAAGACGGAAAAGAAATTCCTATTTACATAACAGACGAGGAAATTTACAGATATTTGCCGTCATTTATCGTAAGCACTATAGATAAAATAGCGTATCTTGGGCAAAGCAAAAAATTCAGAAACATCTTGGGTCTTGAAAAAAGAAAATGCCCTGATCATGGTTATATTTGTGGGAAAAGATGTTTTGTTTCTGAAGCGCCTGATCCTTTTAAATGCAAAAAAAGTTTTGAACAATTTCAAGTTTGCGAAGGAGCGGATCTTATTCCGAGCTTATTAATTCAAGATGAACTACATCTCATTAGAGAATCTTTCGGATCTTTTGATTCGCATTATGAATCATTCATAAATCACCTAATAGAAGTGGAAAGCAACGGAAGAAAAAAACTGAAAATAATAGGCGCGACTGCAACCATGTCTGAAACTTACAGCGATCAAATACGAGAGTTATATTTAAGAGATGCTATTAAGTTTCCAAGCGCCGGGCCAAAACTTAACGAATCCTTTTATGCTAAAGAGAAAGAGGACGAAATTGCTAGATTCATTATTGGATTATCCGCTCATAACAAATCACGAATAGATACAATTTTAGATTTGATAAAGTTTTACAGAGAAGAAATCTTAGAGTTTAAGAAAAATCCAGAAAAACTAGTCAAAATGAACATTGGAGTGAAGAACGAAGACGAAGCTAGAGAAATAATACGCGAATATGAAACTATCCTCTCTTATCACATAAGGAAAAGCGATGGCGAAGCTATAAATACTTCTATAAGAACGATGGTAAATCCAGAATTAAAAAGGAAAGGATTGCCGCCAATAAGTTTTAAATCATTGACCGGAGACGTAACATTCGGAGACGTTAAAGATGTGTTAAAATCTCTTGAAGAAGGAGAAGAAATTAACCTGATTACTGCTACAAAATTCATCTCTCACGGCGTAGACATCAATATGCTGAATTACATGATATTCCAAGGAATGCCAAGAAGCAATGCAGAATACATACAAGCTTTGAGCAGAGTTGGAAGAAAATTTCCAGGAATTGTTATAATTGCGTTTAACACGACTTATGAAAGAGACAGAAGTTATTATCAATATTTTTTGAAATTTCATGAGTTTAGAGATATGCTCGTTGAAGCAGTTCCATTAAGCAGATGGGCTAAATTTAGCATAGAGCCAACGCTTGGAGGGATTTTTTGCGGCACTATTTTCTGCCATTTCGACAGAAAAGTTTTTGAAAAAACTTTGGAAGACGGGAAAGAAGGCCTAGAAATACATATGTCTTCATGGTTTAAAAAAGCCCTTAGAGAATACCATGAAATCTTTAATGAAAAATTGGTAAAAGAGTTTGTAAAAAAATCTTACGGTCTCCATATCAAACCAAACCATCATTTTGAAAAAGAAATTGATTCTAAAATTGAACATTTCTTTGATTGCATAGAAGAAACATCGCAAAATTCTTACATTAAAAACGTGCTTGAAAGAAAAAAAATTAAAGTTATGAGCAGCCTAAGAGACATAGAAAAACAAATAGAAATAAGCGCTCTTAGGGACAAAGAGATAGTTGAACATTCAAGAGGGGTGGAAGACACCCCAGATTATGAGGAGGGTGAAGAATGAAAAGGCCAAAAACTCAAGTCTTGTACAGATTTCTTCCATCAATGTTTGTAGATTTCCATAAATGCATAGTTCAAATAACGAAGTGGGATTGTAATGTAATGGAAAATATCAACAAAACAAGAATAGTTTATAAAATTCATAGAAATGTAAATTCTTTCAGAAGATTTAACAACGCAAAAGGATTTCCTCTGAAACCAAATCCGGATGAATATGTTATTCTTGAACCGAGAAGAGTTGAAGGAAGGGTAAGGCCTCTGACATTTTTATGCAACAATGGAAAATGCAACGCAGCGTTTAGTTTTTATCCAAATGAATCAAGCAAAGTCATTAGAAAATTTGGAACTGAGTTTAAATGCCCTAAATGCAAATCAGGAAACATTTTTCAGTGGGATATGATCTACCATGATACAGACGGCAAACTTGAGCAGGTAGATTATTTGCATTATCTGTATTCTAAAAAGATAACCGACAGAGATAATGTAAAATTGCTAAGACACGGGAAAAAGCCCAGCCAATGGAGATGGAGAGACACAATAACAGGAAATGAAGAAAGCTTGAATAAAAGGAACTTTGAAACGAATCACATTATGTACCCCAAACCATTTAGAATAAGTTCTGTGATAAATCTTCACGGAGAAGAGTTTATAAACGTTTCAGAAGAAGACGAGGAAATAATATTCAGCAGTCAAGATGCCGCTAAATTGAAAATAGCAGAGTATCTTGGTTTATTGGAAGAAAAAAACACAACGCTAAAAGATATGTTAAAAACAAAAGGCAGTTTGAGAGCTTCTCTTGAGACGTCAAAAACAGTAGAAATGATGCGAAAAGCCGGCGTTGATGAAAAAACAATTAGCAAAATGCTCGAGACTCTAAGGAAAGAAAACCCCAGCGAGCATGAAAAAAAGATGGAAATTTTAGAGCAGATAGAAAATATGGTAAAACCAACTTCCGAAAACTATGCGAACATTGCTTTGGAAGTTTTTGATTATTTAGAAACTTTGTCCCTTCCTAACAAAAAAGAAATAAGAGAAGTCGTAAGAGAAGCAGAAATTGAAAATAAGCCAAACGTTCATATAATTAAAAAATTTCCAAATGTTCTAGAAAGAATAGGAGTTGAAAAGGCATTCATAGCAAGAGATCTTACTATTCTTTCAACAATCTACGGTTTTACCAGAAAGGAAAATGAACCAGATAAAGCAGTTTTGAATCGATTTCACACAAGTTTAGAAAATGACGGGGAAGACGAGATTAAAACTCCTATTTTTGCTGTAAGGAAAAAAACAGAAGCCATAATTTTTCAATTTGACAGAATGAAAATTCTAAAATGGTTAGCCGAGAACGGCGTGAAAATAGAATTTGAAAAATTGAAAGACGAAAGATCGTTAAAATGCTGGTTTTTAAACAATATAGAAAATGATAAAATAGATAGATTCTTCCAAATAGGAAACGATGCTAATTTGCAAACCAGATTAGTCTATAACCTTCTTCATACAATTTCCCATGCTTTGTTGATTCAGGCATCTTTCCAATGCGGATATGAAAAAGATTCTTTGGGAGAGATAATTCTCCCAACAATTCCAGCGATTATACTGTATTACAAAACAGCAAATGATTTTCAGCTTGGAGGAATGTACACTTTATTTGAGAATTTTATCATACCTTGGATTGATGACGCCAAAGAACTTGTTAAGTCTTGCATATACGACCCGCTCTGCAAAAATGATAAAGGCGCCTGTCATGCATGTTTGCACATTTCTGAAGGCTCATGCCAGCATTTTAACAAAGATTTAGGAAGGCACTATTTGATAGGTAGAAAAAAAGACGGAATTTGCGGTTTTTGGGAATCTTCGTTTCTTAAAAAATTAAGGAGTGATGAAAATGGATTATGAAATAGCAGATTTGCTCAGAAACAAAGAAAAAATAGAATCCTTAGCAATAATTACAAAATCATTAAATAAAACCGAATTGTTCAGCGGCAACCAATTGATAGATGAAATGAAAAAAGTTAATTTTTCTCAAGAAGAAGCAGAATCGGTTACGTACATATTGATGGATAATGGTTGTTTAGAAGTGAAAAAACCTGGAAAAAGAATAGAAATGTATTTATTCAAAATAAATCCTAAAATAAGAAAATATTTGCAGAACCAAAAAAAGGCTGTTGATATACTGCCCAAAAAACCGCCGCAATTCCCATCAGAGAGCTACGATTTGCTTGTAACTTATCCTAACGATAAAAAGTTCGAAAGAGTCAATGAATTGAAACTTTTGTTTCCAAATTTGAAAAGGCTTTTTCGTTCTGCAAAAAATGAATTGTGTATTGTGAATCCTTATTTTGATGAAGCTGGAACAAGAAGAATAATAGAAGATCTTTTAGAAGCGGCGAAAAGAGGGGTAAAGATAAAAATAGTAGTCAGAGAATACGGGGAAAATGCAAAATTAACAAAGTGCGTTGATTTGATAAAAGATTATTTTAGCAAAGAAGGAATGTTGAGCCAACTTCAAATGAAAAATTATTATAGAAAAGAAACTCAGCAGATATTTGCAATTCATTCGAAGATAATAATTTCTGATGATGATAAATGCTATATAGGAAGCGCAAATCTTACAGCAAGCTCATTTTGTTCCAATCTTGAGCTTGGCGTAGTTTTAAAGGGACGTAATGTTAGAAAAGTCAAATCTCTGTTTGACAATTTATGGAAAGTTTCAGACTTAATAAATAGGTGATAAAATGGCAGATGTGTTCACTAAAGAAAAAAGAAGTTGGATAATGTCTAGAATAAGATCAAAAAATACGAAAATAGAACTTGCTCTTAGAAAAATCTTATGGAATGAGGGATTGAGATACAGGATTCATTATAAAAAACTTCCAGGCAAACCTGACGTTGTATTTCCAAGCAAGAAAGTGGCTGTATTTATTGACAGTCATTTTTGGCATGGTTATGATTGGGAGAAAAAAAAGAAGAAGATAAAAAACAAGTATTGGCAATGGAAAATTTCATATAACATTGAAAGGGATAAGAAAAACAACGAAAAATTAAAAAAAAATGGGTTGGAAAGTTTTAAGATTTTGGGAGCACGAAATTAAAGAAAATCCAGATAAGTGCGTTCAAAAAATAAAAAAAGCTCTTTCTCAAAAATAATTCAGCAAATGTTTTGCAATTTTTTCAGCGAATTTGGGAGGGACTGCGTTTGCTATTTGCTGCGAAACAGACTCTCTGCTTCCAACAAATTTGTAATCAATTGGAAAGGTATGCAATACAGCTTTTTCTCTGTTTGTTAAATATCGATCTTCGTCAGGATGAATGATGTAATTGTTAGTTATTGTCACAGATGGTTGATCATTTCGCAGCCTTCTGTAATAGCTTCCGTACCTTTTAACTATTACCCACTTTCCGTTTCTGAATTTTTTAGTCTTTAAGTGTTCTGGGAGGTGTTCGTAATATCCCCCAGGAGGAACATGCTTAATTCTTTCTAAAACATGAGGTTCATTTTTAGTTATTTCGTGGTTTTCCAAATTTTTTTTCCCTTTAAGCTTTTTTAGGAAGCTTCCAACCGTAGCTATTTTATTAGATGGTTTGGGGAAAGAAAGTTCAATATCTTTTCTTCTAGTCGCTAAGAATATCACTCTCCTTCTTTTTTGCGGAACGCCGAATTTTTCAGTTTCGAATACTTTATATTTGACTTGATAATCTAATTTTTCGAATTCTTTGCAGATAAGATCTTTGAAATATCTTCCTTTTTCATCTTTTCTAACTAAAAGGTCTGCTACATTTTCCATGACCACAAAATCAGGCTTAAGAATGTTAACCATCCTAATGTAATGCTTGAACAATTGGTTTCTTTCGTCATCTTTTCTTAAATTGTTGTTATTGAGTCTTGTAAAGCATTGGCATGGAGGTCCTCCAAGCAAAACATGAATCTTTTTTATGCCTTTCCTTTTCAATGCTGAGCTGAGCATGTTTTTATTTATCTTCCTTATGTCCTCGAGAATAAATTCAGTTTCTGGGTTGTTTAACTTGTAGGTTTCTGCAGATGCTTCCCAAAAATCGCTTGCCAACACAATATTGTAGCCGGCTTTTTTAAACCCTAAATCTAATCCGCCGCATCCTGAAAAGAAACTTGCTACATTTATTTTAACTGGTTTTGCCATAATCTAATTCTTAACTATAATTTATTACATAAATAATATCAAGCTAAAATTATTATATTTAGAACTTCAGCTCAATTCTCTCAGAATCTCCTTGTTTGAACTTAAAACTCTTATTCCCTCCTCCTTCAATTTTTTTATCAGCAATTTGTCAAAAGTGGCAACAGGATATTTGTATTTTTTTGCAACTTCTAAAATTGATTTATCCGCATTTTTTTCTTTTGTCTCAATTACTTTTATTTTATCAGTCAATTCCAATAAAACAAGATCTCTTTTTTCCTTTGCAATTTTTCTGACTTCCAGTAAACAAGGTTTTGTTATCGCCAATTCTTTGCTCCTAAAGAAAAGTTTTAACTTTTTGTATTCCATTACAACATTCGTATCAACCAGTAACATTCTAAATTTTAACTTTCATCAAATCTTTTGCAACAAAAACATTTTTGTATCTCTTCACTTTTTCTTCAAGTTCTGATTGGCTCTGGTATTGCCTCCCTATATGGGTAAGATAAATTTTCTTTGCCACTTTTCTGAATTTGAGAACATCCTGCAAACAAGAATGCATTTTGTGTTTTATATCTTCTTTGCTAAAATAAGTGCATTCATGGATTAAAATAGAATCTTTGCAAAATTTTTCCATTTTTTTAAGATAAACTGTATCAACGGCATAAACAATTTTTTTGCCTTCTGTCTTGTAAGAAACTTCTTCTAATTTTATCAATTTTCCGTTCTTTTTTATTTTTCTTTTTTCCTTTATCTCTCTGCACTCCTGCCAAGTTAAATTCAATTTTTTTATCTTCTTTTTATCCAATTTCAATCTCTCTTTCTCCTGAAATTTATAGGCAACTGTTTCTACTGTGTGTTTTACAGGCATTGCCTCAACCAAAAATTCTTCTTCTTCGCAAATTACACCATTTTTATAAGAATCAAAAAATTTCACAGGAAAGGGAAGTTTATAAAATTTTAAAAGTTCTGGCCCTATTTTATCCCCTTTTGGAGCAAAAATTTTCAATTCTCTCTTTCTCTTTTCAAAACCCATGGAGACGAGCAAACCGAAAATACCAATAAAATGGTCGGCATGCCAGTGAGTTATAAAAATATGGTCTATTGACATAAAATTTATTCTCGCCTTTAAAAGTTGTATCTGGGTTCCTTCTCCGCAATCAAATAATAGAGAATAACTATTCCTGCCTTGATAAGACAAGTGAATGCTGGAATGTCTTCTTTTTAAAGTCGGAATTGCTGTTCCAGTCCCTAAAAAAGTTAAATTTATGTTTACCATAATAGATTAAGTATTATATTTTCTCTGTGAATTTATGGTGGAAAGGCCAAAAATAAAAGTTGATAACAGAGAATTAAAAAGCGGGATTACAGATTACTTGAAAAATTTTGGTTGCGAAATTGAAGAAGAAAACTTAGAGATTGCAGATTATATTGTCTCGGATAGAGTAGCAATTGAAAGAAAAACTTTTTCAGATTTTGTTTCTTCAATAAAGGATTTGAGATTGTTTTCGCAATTAAGGGAACTATCTAAATTTGAGAAACCAATTTTATTGATAGAAGGTTTTGAATATTTTGGCAACTTGCACAATAATTCTTTTTTTGGTGCTCTTGCATCTATTGTCTTAGATTTTAAAATTCCGACAATCTGGACAAAAAACAAGATTGAAAGCGCAAATTTTATTTATTCAGTTGCGAAGAGGGAACAATTCAAAGAAAAAAGAGAGGTTGTTGTAAGAGTTAGAAAGAAATTTCAAAATCTGAGAGAAGAACAGGAATATTTGATAGCCGGATTGCCTTCAGTAAATTCTGTTTTGGCAAAAAGACTTCTTGAAAAATTTAAAACTCCAAAAAAAATTTTTAATGCAAAGAAAGAAGAATTAATTAAAATAAAAAATTTGGGAGAAAAAAAGCCCAGAGAATTTTAGATGTTTTGAATACAGAAAGTATGTCAGCTACTCATCCTCAAGAGGAAAGGACTATTAACCGTCATAAGGGATTGAATAATTGATAAAACAAGTATTTAATATTGCTGCAATTCCTAACTATTACACTTCTTGCAGTGGTTGAAGCGAACTAAAGGATTTTAATTTGTTTTTAATAGATCAATTTCTCTTTCAATATCAAAATCTTCAATTTGATTTAGAATTAGTTCTGGATCACCGAAATACTCATTTTTTTTAACTCTGCCAATAAAAATCTTGTCTTTCCCAATCAAATTTTCTGATTTAATTTTTTCTGCGAGTTCTCTAAATGCAACAAACTTTAAAGTTGCAGAACCATCATCAAGATATCCTTTTATTATCAAATTTTTATTTGGTTCAACTTTGCCATGATCTTTGCAAACATAATTTCCATTAATTTCTTCCAGTTTTGAATTACAATTTGGGCATGTATAAAACTCTTTTTCTGAAGTTGAGACAATTGCAGCTCTTGTTTCAATAAAATCGCCTTCTTTTATTTCTTTTAACTTTTTTCTTTCCCCTATTGAGAAAGTTTTAACTTCTTTCGTTTCACTCAATTTTATATCCTTATTTTCTATTTCTATATTGCTTCCAGTTCCCATATGAATTTCGGGAATGCCAAAAGAATTTGCCTTTGTATAACCCTTTTTTATTCTTATAACATCTCCTTCCTTTAAATTTTCTGTTAAGTTAACTTTGTCATTCCAAAAGACAACTCTTATCTGGCCGGTTTCATCTCCTATAGTAACACTCTGAATTTTTCCTTTTCTATCTTCTTTCTCAAACCCTCTAACATCTGATATATCAATAATCTTTCCAACAACTTCAACTTCCCTCATTTTAGGAATAATGTTTTTTATTTTCAGTCTTCTATCTCTTTTCTCCAACAAATCTAATCCTTCCTCTTTCGCAACAATATAAGCTGCTCCTTCAGCAGAAACCAGTCCAGAAAGCTCAAGAATTTTATCTTCTATTTTTTTATCTACTTCTTCTCTTGTCAGATTTGCTTCCTTTGCAATTTTTTCCTTTATTTCTTCAAGTTCCATAATATAATTTTTATTTTACTTATGAATTACATTATTTTCATCGGATTGATTGCAGGAGCATTAACAACAATATCTCTTCTGCCTCAAATAATTAAAACTTTGAAACTTAAGGAAACGAGAGATATATCTTTGTTATGGTGCATTACAATTTTTACGGGAATTTTTCTGTGGGTCATTTACGGCCTTCTTATCAAAGATATTCCTCTTATTGTTGCAAATTCTGTTAGTTTAATTCTTGTTTCCATTCTTTTGTGCCTAAAACTAAAATTTGGCTAATGTTTTTTCTCATAGTATATTTTTCTAACAGGCCAGGATATTTCTATTCCCTCTTTATCATATCTTTTTTTTGAGAGCCTTTATAAATTCATGTTTGACAACATATTTAGCTACTGGTTTTTCAACTCTGAGAATAACGGAAAAATTAATGTTTGAATCACCAAAAGTGTGGTATCTTATGAAGGGTTCAAATGTCTTAATCGCTCCGGGAACTGTTTTTTGTATTTTCTTTGCGACA
>Ga0180301_10002292_pt1 | contig 15011 bp, 13 predicted proteins | sample GuaBasSediGuay16_FD_121797 | JGI IMG/M metagenome (GOLD analysis project Ga0180301, IMG submission 121797) | Subseafloor sediment microbial communities from Guaymas Basin, Gulf of California, Mexico - Guay16, Core 4569-2, 12-15 cm | ecosystem: Environmental > Aquatic > Marine > Hydrothermal...
ACCGCTGGCTGATCTCGTTGTCGAGTCCAGCGAACTGGGCGGGGTAGAGATTGCTTCCGATCTTGTACCGCGGTTGATTGATGAAATCCCAGTGATTGCAGTAGCAGCCTGCGTTGCCAAAGGCACTACTGTCATCCGGGACGCAGCGGAGCTGCGTGTCAAGGAAACGGACAGGATCAGGGATCTGGCGAGCGAGCTCTGTAGGTTGGGCGCATCCGTGGAGGAGATGCCAGACGGGTTGGCCATTCACGGGGGGGCCAAGTTGCGTGGCGCCAGGTGCTCGAGTCACGGAGACCATCGTCTGGCCATGGCTCTGGGGATAGCGGGTCTGACTGCCGAGGGCAAGACCATTATTGAGCAGGCGGAGGTGGCGGGGGTTTCCTATCCCTCTTTCTGGCAGGATATGAGAGGGTCGGGGGGAGTCTAGCCTAGCGACGGAGGCCAAAATGTTCACAGAATTGATTCATCTGGGTTTCAACAACATGGTTGCCATAAACAAAGCTGTGGCTGTCATCTCACCCAACTCAGCGCCTGCCAAGCGCCTCATTCAGGAAGGGAAGAGCAAGGGCCTAGTTATCGATGTGACAAATGGCCGGAGAACGAAGGCCATCGTTGTCATGGACAGTGGGAATATCATCCTTGCTGCCATTACGCCCGAGACCATCGCCAGCAGAGTGCTGGCCACCCGCAGACCGGAGTTGAGGGAGCATGGGGGGGAGAGAGAGGGAGAGTAGACGCGGAGGGCTGCTGTTTGTGCTCTCTGGGTCGTCCGGGGCGGGAAAGGACGCTGTGCTGGAGCGCTTGAAGGATTTGCCTGGTCTCCACTGCGTGGTTACCGTGACCACGCGTGCTCAGCGTCCCCATGAAACCGAGGGGACTGACTACCACTTCGTTACTGAAGCCGAATTCCAGCGCATGGCGCGTGGAGGGGAGCTGATGGAGTCAGCCCACGTCTACGGGCAATGGTACGGAGTCCCGAAGCAACAGGTGAAGGGGGCGCTGGAGCAGGGGAAGGACGTGGTCTTGCGTGTGGACGTACAAGGGGCTACTACCATCAGGCGTCTGGTGCCTCAAGCCGTGCTCATATTCCTGACCTCACCCCAGACGGACTATGAGCAGCGTCTGAGACAGCGCAATACGGAGTCAGACGACGACATGAGGCTGCGGATGGAGCGGGTTGAGGAGGAGATGGGTGCACTGCCTCTGTTTGATTACGTGGTGGTCAACTACCAGGGCGAGCTGGAGTCAGCCGTGTCTCAGGTCAAGGCCATCATAGAGGCTGAGAGGTGCCGCGTGCACCCACGCGTGGTCAACCTTGATTGAGCGGCGCACCGTTGCAGGTGTGCCGGGTGCCCTCGCCCGTCTCGGTCGCCCCGTCTGAGCCTGCATGACCCTGGCGCAGGCGCTGCTTTGCCTCTTCCCAAAGCTGGTCCTGCTGCTCCAGGGGAAGGCTGCTCAAGCTGACGCCGCGCTCGCGGCAGGTTTCTTCCATGCACCGGAACCGCTGATAGAATCTCTGATTGCTCAGGCGGAGCGCCTCCTCCGCATCAACATCGAGCCACCTGGCCACGTTCACCAGGGCAAACAGGAGGTCGCCAAACTCCCTGGCCCTTTCCTCTTGATTTGAAGCCTGCTGTAGCTCTTTGATCTCCTCGGCCAGCTTTTTGATGACATCGTCGGCCTGTTTCCAGTCAAAGCCCACCGAGGCAGCCCGCCGCTGTATCGCTTGACTGTATGCCAAGGCGGGCATTGTCTTGGGCAGGCTAGAAAGGAGAGACTCTCCCTCCCGTTCTTCCCGTTTGAGCTCTTCCCAGTTATGGGCTACCTCTTGGGCGTCCTTTACCTTCGCCTTGCCGAAAACGTGAGGGTGGCGGTGGACAAGCTTGTTATTGATCTGACGCAGCACATCGGCGATGGAGAACTTCCCTTCCTCGGCAGCGATCTGAGCATGGAGCACGATCTGCATCAGGACGTCGCCCAGTTCCTCTGCCAGCTTCCTGTGGTTCTCCTGGTCTATGGCCTCGAGGACTTCATAGCACTCCTCGACCAGGTGCTGCTTCAGCGATGAGTGGCTTTGTTTTCTGTCCCAGGGGCAGCCCTGAGGTCCTCGCAGACTGGCTATGATGTCGACAAGGGTTTCGAAACTGTCCCGCTTCCTGCTATAAGCCACGGGTCTGCCTTGGCGTTTCCTCCGACAGCTTGTCTTCGACGGGGAAGTCAATCGAGGTGACTTCGTGGCCCGGGTCTACCCTCATCAGGCTAACTCCGCGCGTGCTTCTGCCATGGATCGGGATGCTTTCCTTGGAAACGCGGATAATGACTCCTTTCTCAGATATGAGCAGCAATTCTCCCGTCGGAGTGGTCATCCTGGCTGTCACCACTTTCCCCACCTTGTCGCTGACGCGGTGGGCTATCACGCCCTTGCCACCGCGCTGGTGTGCCGGGTAGGCGTCTATCGAAGTCAGCTTACCATAGCCTTTGCTGGTTACGGTCAGCATGTATGTGGCTGGGCAGACGACCTCCATGCTGACCACCTTGTCTCCCGGACCGAGACGGATGCCACGTACTCCCTGGCTCGTCCGTGAAATGGGTCTCAAGTTGCTGACCGGGAACCTGATCGCTTTCCCGTTCTCGGTCACCAGTATGATCTGGTCCTCTTCCTTGGCCAGGCGGGCAGCTACCAGTTCATCGTCTTTCGTCAGGGAGATGGCGATGAGACCGCGACTCTTCAGGTTGGAGAACGTTTCTGCAGGAGTCCTCTTTACCTTGCCCTTGGCGGTGGCCAGCAACAAGAAGTTGCCCGGTTCGAACTTGGCTGTCACAGCGGTGGATATCTGCTCATCGGGCCCCAGTGGCAACAGGTTGACCAGGGGCGTGCCTTTGGCCGTACGCGCGGTATCCTGCGGGATTCGATAGCATTTCAAGGGAAGCACCCTTCCCTTGCTGGTGAAAAAGAGCAGGGTATCGTGGGTGTCGGCCGTCAGGAAGATGGAAACACTCTCGGTTTCCTTGGTGACCATTGCCCTGACACCTCTGCCGCCCCGATGCTGCACCTTGTAGGTGCTGCTGGGGACACGCTTGGCATAGCCTCTGCTGCTCACGGTGACTATCATCTCCTGGTGAGGTATCAGGTCGGTGTCGCTGAACTCACCCGTCTCCTCTGTGCTGAGCTGTGTTCTGCGGGCATCACCATACCTGGAACTGAGCTCTTCGGCCTCCTGCTTCACTAGGTAAAGGATCTTTCTGGGGTTAGCCAGGAGGTCTTCCAGGTAGGCGATGGTCCTGAGTGTGTCTGCGTATTCGTCTATTATCTTCTGGCGTTCCAGGGCGACCAGCCGCCGCAACTGCAGATCGAGTATGGCCTGCGCCTGCGTCTGGGTCAGCCCAAGTTGGGCCATCAACTCGTTTCTGGCCATCTCGGTGGTACGCGATTGGCGAATGACGGCGACCACCTGATCGAGGTTATCCAGCGCCACCTTAAGCCCTTCCAGTATGTGGGCTCTTTCCTTCGCCTGCCTGAGGTCGAACTGAGAACGGCGGACTATGACCTGGTGGCGGAAGTCGATGTAATGCTGAAGCGCGTCCTTAATGTTGAGGAGGCGGGGCTGTCCGTCCACCAGGGCTATCATATTGACATAAAAGGTGGACTGCAGGGCTGTGTGCTTGTATAGGTTGTTCAGCAATTGCTGCGGGTGTGTGTCTTTTCTTAGCTCTATGACGATCCGCAGTCCGTGCCTGTCAGATTCATCCCGCAGCTCACTTATGCCCTCCAGCTTCTTCTCCCGGACTAACCTGGCGATCCTCTCTACCAGTTCCGCCTTGTTTGTCTGGTAGGGCAGCTCGGTAATCAGTATCTGGCGACGTCCCTTGGACAGTTCTTCAATCTCGGCCTTGGCTCGGACAACTATCCGGCCCTGACCAGTGGTGTAGACTTTTCGTATATCCTCGCGGCCTATGATGATGCCGCCGGTGGGGAAGTCCGGCGCGGGAATAAGTGTGACCAGATCGTCTATGGTGGCCTCGGGATTGTCGACGAGATGTGCAACCGCGCGACAGACCTCTGACAGATTGTGGGGAGGGATGTTGGTGGCCATGCCGACGGCGATGCCTGAGCTGCCGTTGACCAGCAGGTTGGGTAGTCTGGCGGGGAGCACCAGTGGTTCCTTGAGGGTGTCGTCGAAGTTCGGCGCGAAGTCAACGGTCTCCTTGTCAATATCGGCCAGCATTTCCTGGGCGATTGCGGCCAGGCGTGCCTCGGTATAGCGCATGGCTGCCGCAGGGTCGTTGTCCATGCTGCCGAAGTTGCCCTGCCCCTGCACCAGCGGGTATCTCATGGAAAAGTCCTGTGCCAGGCGTACGAGCGCCTCATAGACCGAGGCATCACCATGCGGATGGTACTTACCCAGGACCTCGCCCACGATACGGGCACACTTCTTGTACGGGGACGTGTGGCGCAGACCGAGCTCATTCATGGCATAGAGAATGCGCCGGTGTACTGGTTTCAGGCCGTCGCGCACATCGGGCAGGGCCCGCGACACGATTACGCTCATGGCGTAATCGAGGTAGGAGTCCCTTACCTCGTCTTCAATCTTGACTTGTCTGACTGTACCTATTTCCATAACCGTGACCTGGACAGTGTCTCACCCCGTGTGGGGGCGATAGCCTAGTAATCGACCTCGGCAAACCCCTCTCCCTCCGTCTCGACCGCCGCGCCTGCTTCTTCTCCGTCCTCGTCTTCCAGCCGCTGCCTCAGCAGGGACTCACGCACGTACGGACGGAACCTCTCTTTCTTCTTTGGCGGGAAGGAAAGCCGTCCCGCCTGGCTCGGATCCTGGTAAGTCTCTCGGATAAGCAGCCTTACTTCGTCTTCCCTCAAGCTGGTTATTACGGCCATGTAATGATTGCCGCCGTCCATGAGCTTTGCCAGGCGTGGTCCATATTTCGGTTCAACCTCGCCGAGATATTCTCCTTGCTTGTTCTTGGCGATCAGCTTCTGCCCTTCCGAATGCAAGCTCACCTCTTCACCGGGGGCCATGAGTAGTACGGTCTCTCTTGGTGCCAGCTTCACCAATTGGACAACCCTGGCCTTGCTGGTCTCTTCCACGAAGACGTCAGCCACGACCCTCTGGCGGTCATTCCTGGTGACTGGCTCTCCCAGCTGCGCCAGGCGTTCCAGGTTCTTCTTGGCGATCTTGTTGTAGGGGTCCAGTTCCAGAGCATGTCCATAGGACTCCCTGGCTGCAGCATAGTCACCCATTTCCATGAGAGCCCTGCCCAACCTGTTGTAGGTTTCTACATCATCGGGGAGAAGCTCGAGAATGGCCTTGTTGGCTTTGACCGCCTCCTCCCAGCGTGCCTGCATTGCCAGGTCGACGGCCTCCTTCACGTAGTCCTCCATTTTCGGATTGCGTGGCTGTGAAGACACTGCCTACCCCCAAGAAGATAGCAATATGGCTATGTGCAGCATTGCGACCCCTGCCCAAGCACTCGACCAAAGGATTTTAGGGCCTGGCAAACGAGTTTGCAAGTACTTGTTTGGTGGCGTTACCAACTCCCTTCTCATGAACCGGTATCGTGCCAGGGGTTGATGCGATCCTTCGATTGGCGTGGCCCAGTCGAACCTCGGCAGGCAGCACCAGTCGATGGAGCCGTTGATGCTTACCGAGGCTGCGGAAAGCATGTTAGGACGGCCCCGTAGTCGCCGCCGGGTTTGAAGGCTACCCTGGCGTCCATCGCCTGCCCACCTTCAGTCGGTCCTTGCACCAAGCCCCAGCCGGGCCGGTACTCCGCGGGGTGGAAGGCTACGAGGGTTCGTCCGCGGGAGGAGCCAGTGTGTGCTCAGGCGGAAGTCCGCAAGGTGATACCAACAGGGCAGTGGTCTGAGCCCATCACATCCGGCATGATGAAGGCACTGGAGACCTGCGGCAGTAGGTTGTCGCTGACGAAGAAGTAGTCGATCCTCCAGCCCACGTTCCTCTCTCTGGCCCTCGACTTCAGGTCCCACCAGGTGTACTGACCCGGTTCCCTGTTGAAGTGGCGGAACGTGTCGACGTAACCGTGAGCGACGAACTTGTCCATCCAGGCCCTCTCCTCAGGCAGGAAGCCGGAGACCTTCTCGTTCTCCTTGGGCCTGGCCAGGTCTATTGCCTTGTGCGCCGTATTGAAATCGCCGCAGATGACCAGCTTCTGGCCCTGCGCCCGCAAAGGCTCGATGAACTCCAGGAAGGCATCGTAGAAGTCCATCTTGTACTTCAGTCGCTGTGCGTCCTTCTTGCCATTTGGAAAATACACGTTGAAGAGAAGGAATCCGGGGTGCTCCGTGATCAGCACCCTTCCCTCTCTGTCGAATGCTTCGATACCAAAGCCTGTCTTCACGCTCAACGGCTCTTCCTTGCACAGAGAAGCCACCCCGCTGTAGCCTCTGGTGTCTGAGCAGTTCCAGTACGCGTGGTACCCTTGCGGTTCTCGCAGCTCGTCGTCGATCTGGTCCGGCTGCACCTTGGTCTCCTGTAAACACAGAATGTCGGGACTTTCTCGGTACAGCCACTCGAAGAAGCCCTTCCTCTTCACCGCTCTCACTCCGTTGACGTTCCAGCACAGTATCCTGGTCTCGCTCATGCCAGTTGCCCCCTTGGCTGACGTCTGGATGTGGAACCAGCTATGACATTATAGCACGGCGATGCGCCGGGGAGCGGAGCATGATGGTGACCACGGGTGGGCTTGCCCAGATGTAACTGGGATTGAACCCGGTTGTTACCGATGGTAACCGCGTAGTAGCCGGAGCGCTGCTAACTTAGGGGTACGGCCACAGACCGCAGCCTGAACGCATTCGGCCGAGGGTGGGATGTGGTTGAGGTTCTGACGTAGGGACGTGCTGCGGCAGCGTGTTTGCCGCCTCGGCCAACCAGCATGGCGGCCAGGAGATGACCATATCCAGCTTTCACCTGACCTTGCCACACCACGGGATCGTCATCGTGGGATTGTCCTGCTCCGAGACTCGTCAGATGACGATGGTGGAGATAAGCGGGGGCAGTCCCTACGGGGCTTCCACCACCTCGGCGTCCGACGGCAGCCGCATGCCCAGCAAGAATGAGCTGGCCAAGGACTTCTTCCAGGGGTGTCCCGTAGCTGCTATAGCTAGGAAGTTCTCAAATGGGCAAGGGCAGCAATCCCGCCTGACCACTGAGCCGTGTACAGGGCCCTTCCAGATGCGGTCGAGGGGTCTCAGGCGATGTCCACAGGAAAGCGCCTGTTACCGCGGCTTGCACTTGAGGTGGTCGGACGTCTCCTCGATGATGTCCCACAGCCCTGAATCGAGTATCTTCTGCCTGGTGGTGCTGCGCGGTTGGTGGCCGTCATCGATTACCAGGGTTCCGTCTGGCTTGACTATACGCCTCACCTCGGCCAGGAATTCTGCTGGGTTTCTGATGGCATGGAACATGTCTATGGCGCAGACCACGTCAGCTATGCTGTCCGGCACAGTGCTGTGGTATCCTTGCGCCAACACCGCCTCGATGTTCCTCAGGTTGCTCTTTTGTGCTTTCCTCTTCACGGCCTCGATGGCCAGCTCATGGATATCCACTGCATAGACCTTGCCTTTCTCACCCACGAGGTTGGCGAACCTGACGGCATACCTGCCGGGGCCGCACCCGTAGTCGACCACGGTCATCCCTTTCTCGATGCCAAACCTGGTGACCCGCTTGCCTATGTAGGGATAGAGGAGGTCCACCACTTTGTAGGTGAGCATCATGCCCCGGAATGACAGGTTGGGCATCTTTTCAGTCTTGCGTCTCTCCAGCATTCTTCGTAGCCACATTGCCTCTCCCCTTGGGGCGGTGGCCGGGTGTGCGTGGGCTAGTTGCACGGGTGAGTGAACCATCAGGCCGCCCCGCCGTCACGCTGTCCGCTGCGCTCGAGGGTGAACCGGTTGCTTCAACGAATGGCGCTCTTCAGCTTGCTCACGAAGCCCCGGCGCTTGTGAGGGTCGGTCAAGATCTCCTGTCTCAGCCTTCTCCACGTGGTAGAGCAGTCCGGGTAGCCAATGCCAAACATCTGGTGAATGACCCGGTCGAGTCGCCTCCTGTTGGACGAGTTGACCTCGATACCCGCCTCGGCGAATATTTCCTTCAAATGACGAAAGTAGCACGACACGGCGAAAGCCTCCCTGCGGGTTCCGGTTGGATCTTGCCTTCCTGTGCTGGACGAGTAACCGTCCGGCAGGGAGTCCTTCCACCCGCGATACAATCATACCATGGTCTGTAGTGAAATGTTATCCTGGGCAGGCGGAAACTGCAAACGACCAACCTGCCAGCGTCGCGACAGGTCTTTGCACCGGTGTGCGCCGTGCCCCCGTGGGACGTGGCGTGCTACAATGCGGCCGATGGCGTCAGCGCAGGCAGGCGTGGCATTGCAACTGCAGCGACAAGCTCACCGGAGGTAGACGAATGGTCAAGGAGATGGTGCTGGTCAAGAGGAAGCCGGGTCTTTCACGAGAGGAGTTCATCAGGCAGTATGAGGAGGTGATGGCGCCGCTAATGCTGAAGCACTGCCCTGGCATCAAGAAGTACGCCAGGAACTACGTCAGGACGAAGCTGATGGCCCCACCAGGCATGGAAGAGCTGGAGTTTGACTGTATCACCGAGGTCTGGTACGAGAGCAAAGAGGCGTTCAAGGCGTTCGCGGAGTTCGCCATGTCGGACCAGGGCAAGGTCATATTCGACACGGAGGAGACCTTCATGGACACCAGCAAGACCATCGCGGTGCTCATGGAGGAGAAGGTCACCTAGGAGAGTGAATCTCCGCTCGTCCGAGTCTCCCCACCATGCCTGAAAAGGCTCCTCTACATGTAGGGACAGGGCTGAAGCCCTGTCGAGGGGGGACAGACCTGAATGTCTGTCTACACACCGCACGAGGCGGCTTGCTGCTGAAGAAGGTCTGTACCGCGGGACGCGAAGCTGAGGGCGCGTGCGCCGGGTGGAGTATGCCCCCCCTTAGATACTGATCGGGTACTTCCCGTACCTGTGCGCCGCGTCAACCATCCATTCCAACCGTTTCGGGTCCACCGAGGAGTGGGAGTGCGACGCCGATAGGATATACCCGCCGCCTCTGGCGGCGTCCCTTATGGCTTTCTTGACCGCTGCCTCCACCTCCTCGCGGCTGCCCCTGACCAGCAAGTAGGAGACGTCCAGGTTGCCCACCAGCACCAGCTTGTGCCCCACCTGCTCCCTCACTCTGCCCAGCTCCATGCCCGCGGTAGGCTCCATGGTTATGATGCCGTCGAAGCCCCACTCGACAAACTTCTCCAGCAGTGAGTAGATGTTGCCGCAGGAATGCCAGACCAGCTTCCTGCCCTTCTTGTGCACCGTCTCTGAAACGCGACGGTAGCTCTCGCCGAGAAGCTTCTCGATCAGTTCGGGCCGCATCATTGGGCCGGTCTTCTGCCCCAGGTCGTCCCCTCCCATCACCACCTCCACCCCGGACTGCATCACTGCGTCCAGGTAGCGGAGATAGAGGTCGGTGTGGAAAGCAATAACCCGCTCCACAAAGTTGGGCTTCTGGTAGACGAAGCGGCTGAAGTTCACGAAACCGATGGGCTGCCACGAGTTCTCGAAGATGCCCGGTGCGGCATAGCCGATGGGGTAGATGCGGTCGCCGTAGTTGTCCACCAGCTTCCGGTGGTACCCGGCCACGTTCTGTATCATCATGTCAAACGAGGGTCTCTTGTTTTCTACCCATGCCTCCCACTTGTCTTCGGTGGTCAGAAGCCCGCAGATATAATTGAGGAGCATATTCCCTTTGTCGTCGGTGGTCATCTCCCAGAGGCGGCCGAAGGCGTCGTGCCAGGCCAGGCCTGTCTTGCACTGCGGGTCCTCGACCACCTCCATCGAGGTGTACACTGTCCAGTTGGCATCGAAGCCCAGCTTGATGGAGGCTTCCAGGGCATCGGCGAAGTTGCTGTACATGATATCGTTCCAGGACAGGTTGATGATGTCCTTCACCTGGCCCCTCATGCTGGGGTCATTGAGCAGCCCGCCGATATCGGCGGGCTGCTTGCCCAGTACCTGGTTGCTGGTGGCCGGGTCCATTACCAGGCCCATGACCGGCACCCGGTCCGGTTCCTGGTGCTCCATGGCGGTGAGGATACGTTCCTTGAAGTCCATCAGGAGGCGCTCCACTTCTTGACGGTGTCCAGGCCGGTGATGGCGTCGGGGGCGAAGGCGTCCGCCCCCACGTGCCTGGCAAACTGCTCGGTGAGGGCTGCCCCGCCGACAATGACCTTGACGCTCTCTCTGAGACCTTGCCTTTCTAGCTCCGCGATGACCTTGCCTATTTCTCCTTCCGTAGAGGTGAGGAGGCATGACATGCCCAGGGCCAGGGCGCTGCTCTCCCTAGCAGCGTCGACGAACCTGTCCACCGGTACGTCGACACCGAGGTCGACTACCTTGAATCCCGCGCCCCTGGCGTAGCTTACGAAGATGTTCTTGCCCAGGTCATGCAGGTCACCCGCCACCGTACCCACCACCACTGTCCCCGCAGCCTCGGCCGCTCCGGCTTCCAGCAGGGGCGTCAGAAGCCCCATCACTTCCTTGGCTATCTCGCCGGCGTACACCAACTCGGTAAGGAACCATTCCCCATCCTGGAACCGCTTTCCCACTACACCCAGCGCCTCAGAAACGGCACTCACGGCGTCCTGGACGGCTGCTTGGCCGCCCCCGTCGGCTAGCGACCTGGCGGCTTCGACTGCGCCTTCCATGTCCAGTCCGAGCAGGCTTTCCTTCAGTGTGCCAAGCTGTTCGTCTGAGTTCATCCGACTCTCCTTGCCAAACATTGCCAATATTATAGGAAATGTCACGGCCGCGGCAAGCAGTACTCGCCGTAGCCAGTCTGAGGACTTGTGGCGCTGCCAGCGCAGGTGGACATGGCTTTCGGGCAAGGAGACGTTGTATAATCTCGCCTGTAGGGCCTTGTGGAAGGCAAAACACGGGGGTGAACGTGGCGAAGAAAAAGGTTCTTCTGACTGGCGCATCTGGGTCCATGGGCGGTGAAGCATTCAAGGAACTGCTGAGAAGGCGCGACAAGTACGATGTTGTACTCCTGCTGAGGCCCTCCAGCCGGAACAAGAAGCTCTTTCGCAAGTACCAGGGCCAGGAAGGGGTCCGGATCGTCTGGGGCGACCTGCGCAACCCTGAGGATGTACTGAAGGCCGTCGACGGGGTGGATCACGTGCTCCATCCGGCCGCTTTCATTGCGCCGGCGGCGGACCGGAACCCACCGGAATGCAGGCGAATCAACTTGGGCGGTACTCAGAACATCATAGCGGCCATCAAGCAGCAGCCGGACAATGGTGATCACGTGCGTCTGGTCAGCGTGGCATCAGTGGCGATGTACGGGGACCGTCTGCCACCCATTCACATGCTCAAGGTGGGCGACCCGCTCAAACCAAGCGTGGGCGACTTCTATGCTACCACCAAGATGGCCGCCGAGAGGGCGGTCATCGAGTCCGGCCTGAAGTACTGGGCCGTGCTGCGCCAGACGTACATCGCCATCCCCAACGCGTTGTCTCTCATGGACCCCATCATGTTCCATCAGCCGCTCAATACCCACATTGAGCTCGTAACCAGCGAAGATTCAGGGTATGCACTGGTCCAGACCCTGGAGGCCCCTGATGATTTCTACGGTCGCGTGTACAACATCGGAGGCGGCCCATCCTGTCGTGTCGTGTTTCGCGATTACATAGAGCGCATGTTTCAGCTTTTTGGTCTGGGGGACTACAGAAAGGCGATGCGGCCCAACTGGTTTGCCCTCAGGAATTTCCACTGCGGCTGGTATGAGGACAGCTATGTTCTAAATGACTACCTGGGCCACTGGCGACAATCGGTTGAAGACCACTACAGGGAGGTGGAGGCGGCCATACCGTGGTACCTGAAGCTCGGCGCCAGGATGGCGCCTGCGTTCATTGTCAGGGCGTTCATGAAAAGGATGGCCGACCCTCTGAAGTGGATAAAGAACAACGAGGAAGAGAAGATCAAGGCCTTCTTTGGCAGCCGCGAGGCGTGGGAGAACATCCCGGACAGGTGGGATGACGTGGTTGCGGCTAATTACCCAGAGACCGGACAGGCGACGGTGATTTCTCCGCCACCGGGGGACACGATAGAGGACATGAGGCAACTGGCGCGGTCTCGAGGTGGAGAGTGCCTGTCGACGGATGTCGGCGATGGCAAGACAAAGCTCAAGTGGCGCTGCGCTTTCGGGCATGAATGGGAGGCGACACCCCTACTTCACAAGGTGGGGCACTGGTGCCCTGAATGCACTCCGCCGCCGTGGGACTACGACACCATTGCCAAGGCCGATCCGGGTCTGGCTTCCGTCTACTACAACAACCACGGGAGAGACGAGTACCAGAAGGTTGATTACCTTTACTGTCCTAATGAATGATAGGTGCGGAGGCGAGTAGCGTGGGTGGCTCAGGCATGGCTAGAGGGATAGCGGTTGCTCTGGCTGTGATTGTGGTGGCGTTGGGGCTCCCGCCGGGATACGTTGGGGCTGCGGAGCCGATGACGGAGCGATGGAGCACGACCTTCGGCGGGCCCAAGTGGGACGAGGCCTATTCGGTGCAGCAGACGTCGGACGGTGGGTACATCGTCACCGGGTACACAGATTCTTATGCAGAGGACTTTCGGGCCGTCTGGCTAGTGAGGACGGACGCACGCGGTGAGGAGATGTGGGAGAGGACTTTCGGGGAGACCGGCTGGGCTGAGGGCCGCGCTGTACGCCAGACCTCGGATGGTGGCTATATCCTGACTGGCTTTGTGCGCGTGGACGACCAGCCTGATGTCTGGCTGGTGAAGACCGACGCCAACGGGAATAAAGAGTGGGCGCGCACTTTCGGCGGCCCGGAGGCGGAGTGGGGGTTCTCAGTGGAAGAGACATCCGATGACGGATACGTGGTGGCTGGGTTTACCCGCTCTGAGGGGGAGGGTGAGGAGGATGCATGGCTGATCAAGACTGACTCGCGGGGCAGGCAGGTGTGGGGCCGGACCTTCGGCGGCCCGCAGGCTGACTACGCACGCTCTGTGTGGCAGACCTCCGACGGCGGCTACATCATTGCTGGCAGGACCAGTTCCTACGGGTCTGGGGGCGCAGACGCGTGGCTGATCAAGACGGACGCCGATGGAAATGAGCAGTGGAGTTGGCCCTTCGGTGGGCCGAAGGATGACTTCGCCAATGCTGTCCAGCAGACCTCGGATGGGGGCTACGTGTTTGCCGGCGGCACCCGGTCTGCCGGTGATGGCAACACGGACATGTGGCTGGTGAAGACTGACGGAAACGGCACCCTGGAGTGGGGCGAGGCTTTCGGCGGTTCGGATGAGGAGGAAGGCTGCTCCGTTCAGCAGACGCCCGACGGTGGCTACGTCATGGCTGGGTACACCACCTCATACGGGGCTGGGGAAGAGGATGTCTGGTTGGTCAAGGCCGATTCGAGAGGCCGTGAACAGTGGAGCCGGACATTTGGGGGGTCACGTTGCGACATAGGGTATGCTGTGCAATGGACCTCGGACAGTGGATACGTGGTGGCTGGAGTAACAGAGTCTTACGGAAACGGCAGCGTTGACATGTGGCTGCTGAAAGTAGGGGGTGTGGTCACCGGGGGGCCCTCCGTCTACCAGTGGGTTGCAGTTGGAGCTATGATCGGAGTGGTTGCCCTGGGGGCGGCACTCCTGCTGAGGAGGAAGCCGCTTTCGGGCTGATCTGTCGACGCTGGTGGCCGCTGGGTTAGCCGGGCTCGCATCCGATGGTCATGGCGCCTGAGTGTGGACCTGCGGTAGCGCGTTTCACGTGGATGGAGAAGTTGAGTTCATCTGCCGAGCCGCACGGTAGCATATTGGGCAATGTCACTCTCTGGTAGGGCAGGTAGGTCACCTCATTTGACGTGTTACTCCCCAGTCTGACGTCAAATTCCACGTTCCAGGCAGGGTTCTCCCTGGACCCTAAGAAGCCGAACTGCATGTCGTCCTGTTCCACGGTGATTTTGAGGTCTACGTTGCCGATGTTGCGGACAGTGGCCCGGTTGTGCTCTGGCGCCACGCCCCCGGCTTCGTTGAATACCTTGTCGCCTTCAATCCACTTGTTGGTGCAGACGTCGATGTCGCCGTAGTTGACGGTAGTGAAGTCGATCTCCACGGCGCAGACGGGTACATAAGTGAAGTGGTTCTGCAGGTGCATTCCGTCATGGCTGGCCCACACGTCACAGTAGTCGCGGGCGTCGGCCACCACTCTGTATTCGCCGGCCGGTTGCCCGTAGGGCAAGACGCCTTCGGCCATGTAGACGTGGGTGGTGGGTTGGGCCAGTTCATTCATGATGCCGACCTGAGAGCAGCCGGCCTGGTAGGTTATCAGCCCTGCGTCGCGGGCAGCCTCGCAGGCAGCAATGCCCAGTTCAGGCTTGTCGACTTTCTGCAGAACAAGGCGATGCAAAGGGGCATCAGCCTCTGGGGGGCCCAGGGACCTGAACACGTTCACGGTTACCTGGGCTATGCTGTCCAGGCCCTCGGAGCTTCTCACCACGACCCAGTACTGGACGCTTTTCGGCACATGGAAGTCGAGAGTTGGCAGAAACTGAGCCCCGGGTGTTTCGTGAAAAGGGTCGCCGTCTTCAAGACAAGGGCTGGCATCCTGCTCCCATTTGCAGAGGACTGCCGGTGGTGTCCACGCCCCGGCTTCGCCTTCGTAGACGATGGTCGAGTCCGGCTCTGTCGGGGGGCGGCTTTCTGACGCAGAGCTTGTCCGGCTGGCGGAGACCTGGGTCGGCGGCAGGTCGAGTGTAGCCGCCGAGCAAGTCGGAAGGCCTCGGGCGCTGTGGCTGTAGCAGAGCAGTCCAGCCCCACTCAGGGTCATCAGTCCTGACAGAGTCAATGCCAGGAACAGCTTTGCCGTCTTCTGGGTCAACGATGGTCTCCTCATGGTTACCCCCAACCTACTAAGGTCGCGATGCCCGGCAGGGACGGTTGCTA
>Ga0180301_10002293_pt1 | contig 15011 bp, 15 predicted proteins | sample GuaBasSediGuay16_FD_121797 | JGI IMG/M metagenome (GOLD analysis project Ga0180301, IMG submission 121797) | Subseafloor sediment microbial communities from Guaymas Basin, Gulf of California, Mexico - Guay16, Core 4569-2, 12-15 cm | ecosystem: Environmental > Aquatic > Marine > Hydrothermal...
AATCGTTTTTTTGGGCACACCGATTAATGACCAGATAGCTAATCTTATTATTGCGCAGCTCCTCTATTTGGAGAGGGAAGACCCGGAAAAAGATGTAAACCTTTATATTCATTGTCCTGGTGGCGTTATCAGCGCCGGTTTGGCTATCTATGATACTATGCAGATTCTTCGCTGCCCTGTATCCACTATTTGCGTTGGTTTAGCAGCTAGCATGGGTACCTTGCTTCTTTGTGCTGGAAGCAAGGGAAAAAGGTATGCTTTACCCAATTCAACTATACATCTCCACCAGGCAGTTGGAGGTGCCCAGGGACAAGCGGCGGATATCGAAATCGCCGCCAGAGAAATTATGAGGATGCAGGAAATGATACGCAACATCATAGCTAAGCATACTGGTCAGCCAGTAGAGAAGATTGCCCACGACACAGACAGAGACTTCTATCTTAGCGCTGAGCAAGCAGTGGAATACGGCATTATAGACGAGATACTTAGCAAACCAGCCAAAAAATAAAATGGCTGCGCTACCTCTCCTTTCAAAAGAGAGGGGTTTCATAAGACCTTAGTTTTCTGTTTTTACTGATAGGATGATAATCGGGATGCCAGACTGGATAGGGGCAAGTGCTGCGGTTTATACCGCAGATGAAGCGTTTGGTGGGTTGGGTAGAGGAGGCTTGATTGCCGTCATTGTTATTTCCGTGATTGCTATTGTCACCTTCGTATGGATATTCCGTGAGACAGGAAGGAGGGATTAAGTAATTTATATTAACCCAATTGGGCAGCTTCCTCTCTAGCCAGGTGTCGAATCCTTTTATGGATTTCCAGCGCGGGAGTTATATCCTTTGCTCCAGCTAACCAGTGAAACCACATTCTATCCTCTGAACCTCCAGTCTCCTCCCTTTCCTTAACCACCCTTTCGACAATGTGACGATCACCTTTCTCCCAGGCTTCCAGGACCAGCCATAAATCAGCCAAGCTTACCGATGCCAGCCCTAGAGTGGAATGGGGCAAAGCATATTCGTTCGCATTGAAGGCAATGGCTAAGCCGCCTGCTTTGTTCACAGTGCGAAGCATTTTGAAATCTGTGATGCTATCCCCTATCGCTGCCCAACTAGAAAGTGGTTGTCCCATCCTGGCGCTAAAGCTTTCCAATGCCTCTACCTTGCGTCTCCCCCCTACTGGTTTCACCTGACTTATAATTCTTCCCAAACCTGTTTGAGGCAACTTCTGCGCATAAAAATAGTCCAGGCATTCCCTTATTTTGGTATCGTCAACAAAAGGATTAAGCTTTACAATTTCGCGTTCTGTCTGCTCCAGTAAGATAGATTCATCGTGGCTTAATAGTTGGCGAAGCTGGGTTAGGGGAAAGGAAGTGCAAGCTACATTCTCACTAGATATGCCCAGTCTCTGTGTGATGGTGAAGGCATATTGTTCATAACTGGTACTAATGCAAAATATGTACCACCCTCGAGATTTGAGTTTGGAGATTAATTCAGCGGCTCCTGGGGTTAATCCGGCTTTCTGTCCCATGGCAGCGATTTGCTCCTCTTCTATTCCGTGATAAGCAAGGAAAGGGGCAATGAGAGCAAGTGTATCTCCTGGCTCATAGTCAGGCCGACCCTCAAGAGTCAACAGATCATCATAGCGGCTGATGATTTCGAAAATTTTGCCGCCACAGGGGAATAGTTTCATCAGTTCGTAGGCATTATCTTGGGGAGCTAGAGGCCCTTCGAGATCAAAGCAAATCAGGTTCATTCCAGACTTTTCTTCACCTCCTCATCTACTTTACCGCTAAGGTCATAGCCGCTGATTAATCTTCCTTGTTTATCGATTATTTCCCTATTCTGTATGCCGACCTCACCCCTGCCCAGAGATTGTAATGTCAAGAGGATAAGAGGGAATTCTCTAGCAAGTTCGTGCTGGCGGATAAGCCGAAACAACATCTCTTTATCATCATTGCGCCAGTGTTCAGCAAATGGTGCATCCTTAATAGAGAAGAGGCAATAGCTAACTACCGGCCCCCTGTCTAGTTCGGGAGTAACCAGGTGCATCATTGCTCCGGCTGTGTCGGCTTTATTTTGTATCAACGTCCAGATCACCTCCTGCCAACTACCTGTAGGCCCGCCGGGAGGTGCAGGATGAAGATTAATCATATCGTATTTCTGGCATAGCTCTTCACTCACAATGAGCATATAGCCGGCAAGAACACAGAGGTCGGGGGCAAACAATTCAATTCTGTTGTTTACCTCTCTATCATATTTGATGCGCCAATCTTTTTCTTCTACGCCAGTCCTGAACCTTTTGTGGGATAAGCAGACCAGAGGAATGTTGTAACTCCGAACAAGCTCGAAGAACAGGTCGCTTTCCTTTGCCTCGCCTGGTTCTCGGTTGCTAAATACGAAGCCAATTTTCACATTGATATCGCCGCTGCATGTCTTATCCTGCACAGCTTGCAAAAGCTGTCGGGCAGCTTCATCTCTTCCCGTGGAAAACCAACCAATGTTTAGCAAGGGCATGCTTTTCCCTCCGTATTTATGTCATTTTGAGCCCTTCGCTTTTTTGTCATTGGCGAAGCAGTTTTCTGTTGCTCAGGGTAAACTCCGTGACAAATCTCCCAATACATGTTTTCTCATCCTGGCCCACATGCTGGCAAAATGAGCTAAATAGCTGGATTTTTGCCCGAATATTTTGCCCTGAGCTAAAGAATTGAGGAAATCGTCAGGTCCATTGAATTCGGGCATTTCAACATATGCCCGGCCAATTTCGCCTAAAGTGTGGGCATCGCTACCAGCGCTGGCAGCCTTTCCCTGCTCTTTAGCTAATTTCCATGCTCTGGCATTGCTATTGGAAAATGGTGTGCGAGAATTAAAGGTTTCGATGATATCGACCCGGGATAAAATCTCTGCTGAGGTTAGAGGGTTAGACTTCCACGACAGCGACCTGCCAAATGGGTGGGGAATGGCCACTAGACCGCCCTGGCTTCTAATTCGAGATATTGTTTCTTGGGGAGACAGTCCACGGGGGACTTCTTTATTAAGAAAGAGTCCCATTATTTCACCCACAGGTGTTAAGATCTCCTCAGCTATGATTACTTTAAGCGGAGCGATTTCCTTTAATTTTAAGGCGCCAGCAATGGTGTTGTGGTCGGCTACAGCAATACAATTTATGCCTATTTTTAGGCAGTGGTCAGCTATTCGCTCTAGAGGCGTGAGACAATCTATGGAATAGCAGGTATGGACGTGTAAATCAGCTTTTATCAACTAGCTTACCTAATCTTGTTGTTGTCTATTGATCATTCTGGGCGACCAAAGGATCTGCCTCTTTGCCTGTTATCTGATTATAGCAGATTCCTTAAGCTTTGAGGCTAAATCCGGTCAGCATCGGTGCTGATAAGTAAGAGGTGAGTCAAGCAGTATTAACCTGCTTTCTCTTGATATTCCCCGGTGCGTGTATTAACCTTGATTATGTCGCCTGGATTAATGAAGAGAGGAACCTGAATGGTTATCCCTGTTTCCAGCTTAGCTGCCTTAGTGCCTGCGGTTGCTCTGTCTCCTTTGAAACCAGGTTCTGTTTCTATGACCTGAAGCTCCACAGAATTAGGTAGCTCTATAGCCACTATGTCTGTCTTGCTGGTTAGAACCTCTAGCGGCAGTCCTTCTTTTAGGTAATTTGTGTCCTCTCCTATTTGAGCAGAAGTTAACATAATTTGCTCGTAACTCTCATTATCCATGAAATAATAAATGTCGCCATCGTTATAAAGATACTGGACGGGACGGTGTTCTAGAAATACTGGTGTGACTTTGTCTCCGGATTGGAAATTCCGCTCGGCGACATTCCCGCTACGAACATCACGAAGTTTCAATTTGACTATAGGCTGCCTTTGTTGCATCTTAACGTGTTGATATTCCAGAATCTGATATATTTCGCCATCTAATTCTATGGCAGCTCCCTTTCTCAATTCTCCAGCATCAATCATTTAGTAACCTCCTGGTTAAGTATTCAGCCCTCAGCTATCAGCTGGCAGCATCCAGTTTTTGCATCAATCTCGTAAGCATACGTTTTACTTCCGTTACTTGGTTATTCAACTCTTCATGAGTTTTTGTACCCAAGTATTTCAGGTCTTGGGCCAGAATCAGGTAATATTCAGTTTCGCTAGCGCTCCTTGAAGCAATTTCTAAAAAGCGGGCGAACTCGCGGTTTCCATTACATCCGCATCCCTCTGCAATATTTGCCGGAACTGATGAAGCAGCTCTTCGAAGCTGACTTATCAATCCGTAGGTTTCTTCTCGAGGAAAGAGCGGTGTAATCTTATATACAGATAGTGACAACTCATGGCTTTTTGCCATACCTTCAAGCTTTTGAAATTTCTCATCGCTAAGCTCTTGATGGACACTTGCCAGTGTTCGGTATATTACTGATTGCTGCTAACTGAAAGCTGAAAGCTATTTTTCTCTGCCTTGGTCAGCACTCTGGCCTTGCCATTTTCCAAAACTACCATATCCTCAATTCTAACACCACCTTGTCCCTCAAGATAAATTCCCGGTTCTATAGTAAAAACCATGCCATCTGCAAGTGAATTAGAGGAATTGGGACTAAGTGTGGGAAGTTCATGCACCGCTAGTCCAACACCATGTCCCAGACCATGTCCAAAGGCATCTCCGTAACCAGCTTCTTCAACAATGCTTCGCGCCAATCGGTCTGCCTGTGAAGCATCCATGCCCGATTCAATTCCCTCTATAGCAGTAATCTGTGCTTTGAGAACTATATCATAAATTTCCCGTAGGATTTTATCTGTCTTGCCCAAGAGCAAGGTGCGGCTGAGGTCGCTACAATAACCGTTAGTTCTGGCACCCATGTCAATCAATACTGGTTCACCAGGGTGCATTATTTTTTCCGTAGGTTGAGCGTGGGGCAAAGCTGAATTGGTGCCTGAAGCTACAATGATTTCAAAGGGGATGCCCTCACTGTCTTCTTGACGAAGAAATTTTTCTATCTGCCATGCCGCCTCCTTTTCTGTTATGCCGGGGCGGATTATTGCTTTGGCCTGTTCAAAAGCAGCGTCAACTAGAGCTACTGCCTTGGTGATGAACTCCAGCTCTTGAGGCTCTTTTATGCAGCGAAGCTGCTCTACTATGTCGGTGGTGGGCACAAGCGAAAGGTCAATTTGCTTGGTCTTTATTGTCTCGTTGAGCTTGTGGTGAGTATTGTAGGAGATGTAGTTTGACTCGAAACCTAATTTGTGCCACCTGAAATCAGAGGCCAAATCAGGAAGCCAATTACTCAACTCTCGTTTAGCCTGGATAATTTCAAAATCTGGTGACTCTTTCTTGGCTTGCTCCACATAGCGAAAATCGGTAGCCAAAATATTCTTTTTCTCCGAAATAAGGAGCCATCCTGATGAGCCGGTAAATCCGGAAAGGTAGCGGCGGTTCTCTGGCTGAGAAAGCAAGAGAGCATCTAGTTCCTTTTCGGAGATCGCCGTTCGCAGCTTCTGCAACCTCTTTATTCCCGACTTTCTTCCCGGGTCACCGATAATTCTATTCTTCATTTCGAGCCTCTCTTTACCCATGAAATTTTATATCTTGTTTCGCTAGGCTGATTACAATCCCAGTATCAAGTATGCAATCCCGAAATAAACCGCCACGCCGAATATGTCCATGATCGTAGTTATAAAAGGGGCAGAGACCAGAGCAGGGTCAATCTTGAGTAAACGGAAGATGAATGGTAAGGCTCCGCCTGTCAGGGTTGCCACCACAGAGATAGCCACCAGCGTCGTGCTTACTACTATGGCTACTTTGAGGTTCCCGCTGCCGATCATGTAAGACCAGCCCAGGGCAACTGCACCAAGGATAATGCCCAGGAGGGCACCTATCCCGACTTCTCGCAGGATCACAGCTAGAGCCCGTCTTGGGTTTACCTCCCCGGTAGCTAGTCCTCGAATGACGACGGTGGCAGATTGTGCTCCTACGTTTCCGCCGGTGCCAATCAATAATGGAATAAAGGCAGCCATTATCAATAACTCGCCGAGCAACTCTTGCTGTCGGGCGATAATAGCTCCGGTAACTGTGTTCACCACGATAAGCAAGAAGAGCCAGGGGACTCGGCGCCGGACAACACTGAGGATACGGCTGGTAAAGTAACCTCGCTCTGTACCAGGTACGGCACCGAAGCGATAGATATCCTCGGTAGCCTCTTGCTCGATGATGTCCGCTACATCATCATAGGTGATGATGCCGACCAGACGCTGTTCGGCATCGACTACCGGAATTGCCAGAAGATCGTGCTCACGGAGTTCCCTGGCCGCCTCCTCCCGGTCAGCATGGGTGAAGACGAACGAGGGGTTTGGCTTCATGATGTCGGCCACCCTGACATCCGGGTCAGCAATGACCAGGTCTTTGAGTGAAACAGTGCCTATAAGATGGCGGCGGCGATCCATGACGTAGCACTCGTAGACAGTCTCCCGGTTGATGGCCAGCCGCCGGACCCTTTCCAGAGCCTGTGCCACAGTCATATCGCTGTGTAAGTCTACGAATAGAGGAGTCATCTCACGCCCGGCTGTTCCTTCCTCATAACCTAACAACTGCATGGTGACACGGCGCTGGTCAGGCGAGAGTATCTGTAGCAGCCTGCGGGCTACCTTGGCGGGCACCTCGTCAAACAGCTCCGTTCGGTCATCAGGTGGCATCGCTTCGAGGAAGCTTCTGGCTGCTTGGTCACTGAAAGCTTCAAGCAGTTGGTTCTGGAAAGCTCCATCCACATAGTCGAAAACAGAAATAGCAAGATCCTTTGGGAGGAGGCGAAATGCTATAACTGCTTGGTCTGACGGGATACTGGCTAGCAGGTCGGCGATGTCTGCAGGCTCTGAAGCTGCTAGCCTCTCCCGCAACGCTCTATATTGCTTGTTCTCCAACAGGTCTTTGAATGTGTTTTCATCCAAAGACTCTGTGGGTAGATTCTCTGTAAACTGTTCGCTCATTTTACAGGCAAACAAAAAGCCCCACGTCCGGTGGGACGTGGGACGCAAACGCCTCCCTCAGATATCTATACTAAGGCAAACCCCACCACCGAACTAAAATGCCAATCTGTCGTCGTTTATGATCTGGGTCTGGTGATGCTCTCGTTTCCATACCTTGTATCTCTTTCCGCGGACGATTATAATCCTCTCGTATAACCATGTCAATACGGCAAAGATTCTCAGTCGCAGTACACAGGCATCCAAACCACTCAGATTCCAACAGGTATAGCCCCCGACCACGATGCGCTTGTTAGGGATAATTAGGTGTCCATTTTGTCTATTTCACAGCACCAGCCCTTTCATTTTACTTGGTGTTCTAGTACTATAACAGGTCACCTGCTTGGAAAGGTTTCTACACATGAATAAGAAGCTACTGATTGGCTTATTAGCTTTGGGAGTTACAATGCTGGTGGTGGGCTTTGTGATACTGTTTGCAGGCTTGCCCTAATTTAATCGCTGTTGCAGCTGGTTGTGCGCTTCTTTAACGTTCCCGGTCGAACGCCGGCGAGTTACCCAAAGATAAATATCGGAATGTTTGTCCTTCTATGGTTATGTGCTAGCTATGTAGATATGGTTGTGTTTGTCGGGTGATGTGTATAATGGTTGAGATTGTTTACTCTTCCCTTTAATCCTTGATTGTTCATGAGAGGCTCTGTCCCTGACTAGTAGACGCGAGTTGATGAAAGGATATAGTTAGCAATCTTCTGAATTGATGCCCAGTCTTGGCTTGTCGGCTCAAATCGCCTATCTATCTGCAGCGTCCATCCATGGAATTCCTTGGCATAGCTGTGAATTGTCAAATTCCCAATCCTTTTCGCCAAATTCTTTACTGATTCATCGTTGGAAAGAACCTCGATTAGCCCGGTATGATGATCGTTACCTTTCCAGGTCACATCTACCACTTTCCCGAACAATGGAAATGTCTTTTTCCTGATTGTCTTGATATCAACTGCCTTGTGGTTTGAGAGAGGTCTCTCGTCTGGTATACCAAGAATGACCCACCATTGAGGAGGGCTTCTGCCACTACTATCTTTTTTCAAGATATTTATCCACCTGATCAGTCCGTCTGGTATGTCTATTATCCCCAAAGAACGTTGATACCATGAGTTCTCTACTTTCTCTTCGGGCCGGCCGCGTTCAGCCAGCTCTGCTCTAATACCCAGGGAGTTGAGGTTTCGAGCAAGATTATCTCTTGTCTTATCACGAAATAGGTCTTTCATGCGCAAGAATCATACCATAGTATATTATAGGCGGCTACCAGGTTATTTTGTTTCCGGAAAACCTGCATTGTCATGTGCCTTAACCGACAAGACCAAGCTAGATTCGTGTGAATTTTTCAACCAGTGGAGCCTTTCCCACAGAGTTGTTATCCGTTTACATTGTCGTCAGCGTCCGCAGCAGCTTCTGTTTTTTACGCTAATTTGGTACGTTCTCCTATATATTCAACACCGGATGTGACTGCTGTTGATACGGAAATATCTTCGCAATTGTATATGCGCTGCCTCATTGATTTAACATAACTTCAGGATAACAAATTGCCCCGTATAGACTACCGAGGCAACCGCGGCATGTTTTTAATCCAGTGGACTGCCATTCAAGTCCTTAGTCCTCTTTTTAGTGATTGAATCTGCCTGGGAGTAAGCTCGCGGATTTCGCCCTCCGGTAGGTTGCCTAATCTAAGGCTACCGAGTCTTATTCTTTTCAATTCCAGGACCTTGTAGCCCAGAGCGGCGAACATCCGGCGCACTTGACGTTTTTTACCTTCGTGAATGGTGATAGAGTAGCTGAAGGGCAGATACTTGCAAGCCTTGACTTCAGCCGGGGATGTTGTGCCGTCATCTAGGTGGATTCCATTTTGCAGCTTCATTTTGTCCTCCGACTTCAGATTTTGTTCTATTTGGACCAGGTATTCCTTTTCCTGTTCAAAACGGGGGTGAGTCAATCGGAAAGTCAACTCGCCATCGTTGGTCAGGAGAATCAAGCCCGTGGAATCCTTATCCAGGCGACCAACCGGGTAAAGGCGGATATGACGGTATTTCTCCGGAAGGAAATCGATTACCGTCTTCTCTCCTCGTTTGTCACTAGTGCTGGAAATAACTCCCTTAGGCTTGTTAAGCATGAGATAAACCCGAGGCTCTGCTGTGACTGAGGTGTGTTTACCATCAATTTTTATAACGTCCTTAACTGGGTCAACCGGCTCAGTGAGTTTGTGGACTATCTCCCCATTAACGGCTATGCTACCTCTCTTGATAAGGGCGGCTACCTGTCTCCGCGAACCGATGCCGGAGCTGGCGAGTAACTTGATTAATGGTTGAGATGGCATTTTTTGGATTTACTCCAATCTGAAATTTATTACCACTGCAAAAATATTTAGACGAAGGTTAATCCATAGCAAAAACAAATTCAAGGCTGTGCCAGGATTGTACTATTTCCCTGGTACCTTATTCTTGATTTTAGTGTGGTCATGTGCTAACATTCCAAAATCGGAAGCTGAAACTGCGCATGCAATAATAAAAGCAAATTCAAAGTTGTGGTAAAATTATTGCTGTTTTCAGCGTTATTTAGCTCTTGTTTCGCACGCAGTTGTGTGCTAATTCTATAAAATTAGGAGGTGATATTGTGCAGTCAATAATGAACGAGGCCTCGGTGCAACTGAAAGATAATACCGCCAACCCAGCACCACTTGGGTTGCTGGCATTTGGCATTACCACGGTATTGCTCAATTTGCATAATGCTGGTTTGTTTCCCCTCGATACTATGATATTAGCGATGGGTATTTTCTATGGAGGCCTAGCTCAAGTTATCGCCGGCATTATGGAATGGAAGAAAAATAATACCTTTGGCACCACAGCTTTTTTATCTTATGGCTTTTTCTGGCTCACACTAGTTGGTCTGCTGGTGATGCCTGTGCTTGGATGGGGCGCAACGCCGGAGATTTCTGCTATGGTAGCCTATCTGGTAATGTGGGGAATCTTCACTGGGGTCATGTTCTTCGCGACGTTAAAACTCAACCGTGCCCTTCAAGTCGTCTTCGCTACCCTGACCATTCTCTTCTTTATGCTGGCTATCGCCGACGCTACTGGCAGCACTCTAGCGAAACAAATTGCAGGCTACGTAGGAATTATCTGTGGGCTTTCCGCGGTTTATACCGGACTGGCTCAGGTGATCAATGAAGTTTACAAAAGAACGATATTACCTATCTGTCCCGTCAAACGATAATTTAAATGATTATTTTATGATAGTGTAGTGTTGAGATTTTTGTGGTTAAGCGCAATTTAGTTGCCAGGCAGTTATGAGATCCTATGGCAGCATGCGTAACGAATTAACTGCGGTAGAGAAGAAGGTAAGCGAAGTAGATAGGTAGAAAGGAGCATGGATGAGGCAAGAAAGAGCGGGCGTTATCGTTTTAAAGCAATTGTGAAAAGTATAATTAATGGGAGGATAGGTAATGGCTAAATTTGATGTGTTGAAGCGATGCTCATTGGTGCGGGATCTGAATGATGAGCAGCTCAGAACTATTGCTAATCTAGCTAATGAAGAGACTTATGAGGTGGGGGAACTGCTGGTTAAGCAGGGTAGAAAGGCAGAGAAGCTTTTTTTAATTGAAGATGGGTTGGTGGGGATTTACCTGGAGCTGGGTCCAATAACGCATCGGTTGCTTCAGTCTGCCTCCGAATTTGAAATGGTCGGCTGGACTTCTATGTTGCCGCCTTACCGGGCGCGTGCTAGTGCTAAGGCTATCGAGACTACCAGAGCATTGGCTTTCAGCGCTAAGGGCCTGATTGAGCTGTGTGAGCAGAATCCTGAGATTGGTGCTCAAATCTATCGCAGCTTAGCTGCTCTGATAGCGCTGAGGCTCAATAACGCTTTTATCCAGTTAATGGGTGTTACGTCGCAGGATGCAAATTTGTAATTAACTACGGATGTCTGAGAGCAGGGCAGGGTCGCGATTCTGGATTTGACAGCGGATTGAAGTTAGAAGAACATGGAAAGAAAAAATATTTATTTATAGGAAAGAGAGGTGCTATGCCAGAAGAAAAAATAATTACTTCAGTGATGGGGGAGAAGCGGTTATTTTATCCCCCTGAAGAATTAAGCCGAAAAGCTTATATAAAGAGTATCGATGAATATCGCCAGATATACCAGCGTTCTATAAGTGACCCGGAGGGATTCTGGGGAGAGATGGCAGAGCAAATTGACTGGTATAAGAAGTGGGACAAGGTACTGGTGGAAAATTTCGCAGAAGGTAAGCATCAGTGGTTTGTGGGTGGTAAGCTCAATGTCTGTTATAACTGCTTGGACAGGCATTTAGGAACCTGGCGTAAAAATAGAGCAGCATTGATTTGGGAAGGAGATATTGGTGATAGTCGTGTACTGACCTATCAACAGCTGTTCCGAGAGGTATGCCGGTTTGCCAATACCTTGAAGAAATTTGGAGTGAAGAAGGGCGACCGTGTTGCTATCTATCTGCCTATGATTCCGGAGTTGCCTATAGCTATGTTGGCATGCGCGCGAATTGGAGCTATTCACAGCGTGGTCTTTGGGGGGTTCAGCGCCGATGCTTTGCGCAACCGGATACAGGATTGCAATGCTGAGATGCTTATTTGTTGCGATGGCTATTATCGTGGTGGTAAAGTGATGCGGAGTAAAGACAATGCTGATGCAGCACTCGATGAGTGTCCCAGTGTCAAAAATGTGATTGTGGTGAAGAGGACTGACTTGGCGGTAGAGTTAAAACCAAAGCGCGACTTCTGGTGGCATGATGTAGTGACTTCTGAATCTGTCAAGCTGTATTGCGATGCTGAGGAATTAGATGCTGAGGACCCACTTTTTATCCTGTATACCAGCGGCAGTACAGGCAAGCCGAAAGGGGTGTTGCATACCCAGGCCGGATATTTGTTGTATGTTCTCCAGACCATGAAATGGATATTTGATGTTAAAGAGGAAGATACTTACTGGTGTACGGCAGACATTGGCTGGGTAACCGGCCATAGTTATATTGTCTATGGTCCACTGGCGCTGGGGACGACCAGTATGATGTTTGAGGGTGTTCCCAACTATCCACATCCAGATAGGTTCTGGAGTATCGTGGAAAACTATCAGGTGAATGTTTTCTATACGGCACCAACGGCTATTCGGGCAATAATGAGGGAAGGTGATGAATGGCCTAGGAAGCATGATTTAAGCTCGCTGAGGATTCTGGGCACTGTTGGAGAGCCGATTAACCCCGAAGCCTGGATGTGGTATTACAATGTTATTGGTGAGGGCAGATGTCCGGTTGTAGATACCTGGTGGCAGACGGAGACTGGTGGAATTCTTATTAGTCCTTTACCTGGTGCAATACCAACTAAGCCGGGTTCGGCAACGGTACCTTTTCCAGGTATTGAGCCAGCGGTGTTGAGAGAGGATGGTACTCCCGCCGAAGTCAACGAGGGTGGCTACCTGGTGATGAAGCGCCCCTGGCCAGGTCTGATGCGTGGTGTCTACGGTGATCCAGAGAGATTTAGAGAGACTTATTTTACCCGCTTCCCCGGCGTTTACAATACCGGCGACGGTGCCCGGATAGATGAGGATGGCTATTACTGGTTGATGGGGCGTATAGATGATGTCATTAATGTGTCCGGACACCGCTTGGGTACTGCGGAAATTGAGAGTGCACTGGTGTCTCACCCCAAGGTTGCCGAGGCAGCGGTGGTAGGTATAAGTCATGATGTCAAGGGACAGGGTATATATGCTTTTGTGACCTTGAAAGAAGGAGTCGAGGCGTCTGACAATCTTTCGAAGGAACTGGTTGCTCATGTCCGTCGGGAGATTGGTCCCATAGCTACCCCGGACAAGATTCAGTTTGCGGAAGCACTACCCAAGACCAGGAGCGGTAAGATTATGCGGCGGATACTGGTTAAGGTTGCCTCTGGTGCCACTGAATTGGGTGATACCAGTACTCTGGCTGACCCCTCAGTAGTAGAACAACTGCTTGAGGGCAGACAATAGTTCGGACTAAACAGGCACCGCGTATAGCTCAGCGCCATATCCGGTATTTTTCAACCGCGACTAACTGCATGTAGTAAGCGAAAGTTGAACAATTGGTGTAGGGAAACCTCACTCGGATTTTTTGCTTATATGTGGGCCTTGGTACCCATTACTTGTGAAAACTTTAATGTTGATGAGGTGCTTCTGTCATGGCCGGTGCGGTGCATTCCCAAAGTGGGTGCTGGGCTATAAGTTGGACAAAACGGCGTTGACACAAAGGTAAATGCAAGGAATAAGCACCTGATGCCAGGGAAGCTATAGTCCATTATAATTGCTTTCATGGAATATCCATTAATGGACATTTACCACAAACTCCTTGCTGCGTTCGGGCATCGGCATTGGTGGCCTGCTCAGACAAGAGATGAGGTGATCATAGGTGCAATTCTTACCCAGAACGTGGCATGGAAAAATGCAAAGGCAGCTATTGATAATCTCAGGAAGCACAACCTGCTCACTTTAAAGGCAATTCATGAAGTTAGCATTTCAGAAATTGCTACCTTGATCAAGCCGGCCAGGTTCTATAACCAGAAGGCACAAAAACTGAAGTATTTCATAGATTTCCTATTCTACAAATACGGTGGGAATTTGGATGCCCTGTTCTCACAGGATACTGGTGAGCTAAGACGGGAACTCCTCAACATCAAGGGTTTAGGTGAGGAAACAGTGGATTCTATACTGCTCTACGCTGGGGAAAAACCTGTGTTTGTTATTGATGCCTACACGAAGAGGATATTTTCAAGGCTGGGATTAACAGATAAAGAGTGGAGTTACCATGCATATCAGCATTTCTTCATGGAGCGCCTGGTTAAGGATGCGAAATTATACAGTGATTACCATGCTCAAATAGTGCATCTAGGGCATGTGTATTGTAAAAAGCATGAACCTAAGTGCACAGAATGTCCTTTGAATAAGCTTTGCCGGTCTTGTGTACCCAATCCTCCACTGGAATACTTGAAAGTAGTTGAAGTGTAGGAGTTAGTGGAGATATTTCGGTGGAGGTTGGAAGAGGAGAGCACTCAACTAAGTAAAGATAAGAGGACTAAGCTGGCGGAAGAGATCGGTGATGTCGTGATTTATCTAGCTAACCTGTCAGACAAATTTGATATAGAGCCATTAACGGCTGCTAAGAAAAACTCAAGCTAAATGAAGCAATATATCCCAGTCATATTACCTGAGGTAGTGTTAGGAAGTATTCAGAATATTAGGCAAACTTGAGCCAATAATTAGAAATGGGAGACGATGTGAGGAGATTTGAACCACTAAAAAGTTCCTGACTCAAGCGCCGGATGCCGTTTTCAAATTGGCTGTAGCTATAATTTATTACCAATACACGAACTTAGGGATGTTTGATTCTTGTGCACTGCAACCATACAACCCGCGAAGAGTTCGCAAGCATTCTGCCAGTGCCCAACTCCCCATTACACCGTAGTATTTACGTCGACTCTATACCACAACTAACAATTAGATGTATCCAAGAGCTATAAATACTCCGAAAACGATGACAATTATTCCTGCGATCTAATGGAAACGATACGTTTTCTCGCCCCATAGCATCTTTGAGCGAGCAACAAGTAACCGATAGATAAAAAACTCGCTTTTTAAACTACTGCACACCAGTAAGAACAGACCTGCTAAAATTACTAAAGTCCCCCATAGTAGATGCATCTTTCATCTCCCTTAATAGTTATATCTAAAGTCTTTGTGAATATCCATAATCATTCCTTGAATATGGATTTTAGGTATTATAGCACGGTGGTTGCTATAATGCGTGATATCATTTGCTTAATAATGTGAGAATTACCACTGGGCAAACATCGGGATGAGTATCCTGACTACGTAGGTTTGCCTTTCCGAGGCACCCCACTTAAGCCTACCTCGTAGCTTCTTGCCTGTCAACCATGGTGGGGTATAACAAAGTCAGAGTTGTTGGGTCACTTTCTGATGATTTGAGTAGCGCGTGAATTAGGGCAGC
>Ga0180301_10002294_pt1 | contig 15010 bp, 14 predicted proteins | sample GuaBasSediGuay16_FD_121797 | JGI IMG/M metagenome (GOLD analysis project Ga0180301, IMG submission 121797) | Subseafloor sediment microbial communities from Guaymas Basin, Gulf of California, Mexico - Guay16, Core 4569-2, 12-15 cm | ecosystem: Environmental > Aquatic > Marine > Hydrothermal...
GCTAAAATGAGCCCTGAAATTACGAACATAGGTGACGGGCTCGTAAAGATGTTATCTAATATTTTAAAGTAAAGCTTCATTAATTGAAATCAGATATGGTTATAAGTCCCCCTTAAATATAGAGTTATCAAATGGAGGTGTATGAACTATGGCATATGCTGGAAGAACCATACCTAGAATTCCGCTATGGAAACTAAGGCTCTCAATGATAGGAACTGTAGCTATAATAACCTCAATAGCAACACTAATACTAGTAGCTATTCTCACAGCCTTACGTATAAGCTTCTTCGGAATATACGGTATACTGGGCTTTGTCGTATTCTTCCATGTTCTCCAATGGCTTATGGGACCATACATTATCGATGCGGTCTATCGTGTTAGGCCGCTTTCAGAGTATGAGGCACCAGAGCTTCATAGAATAGTTAAGAAGCTTGCTAGGGAAAGTGGTCTTAAGGACGTTCCGAAGCTTATGATAGCTGAAATAAGTATACCTAACGCGTTTGCTTACGGAAACTTTCTAACAGGATATCGTGTTGCTGTAACGAGAGGGCTACTAGAATCCCTACCGGAAGACGAAATAGAAGCCGTCCTAGGTCACGAGCTAGGACATTTAAAGCATAAAGATGTTGTAGTAATGCTTATGATAAGCATTATTCCAGCACTAATATACTACATAGGATACATGCTATACATTTCCGGATGGTTCGGAGGATATAGGAGAGATAGTAGGGGAGGGGGACTTTACCTATTCCTTATAGGTATAACATTAATGGCTGTAAGCTTCCTACTGAATCTCTTCGTATTCTACATGAGTAGATTGAGAGAATACTATGCTGACGCTCATGCTGCACTAATAGTGAAGAACGGAGCTAAGAAGCTTCAAAGAGCATTAGCTAGAATAATGCTGATTTCCGGTAGATACTCGAGGTACCTTGGAGAAGAAAGTAAAAGCTACAGTCAATTCAAAATGTTCTTTATTGCTGACCCTGAGAAGGGTGTTAAATCAAGATTTTACGGTAATATTGACGAACTAGTAGAAGCTATTAAGAAGGAAAAACCAAGCATCTTAGAGGAACTCTTTAGCACACATCCACATCCTGCCAAAAGGCTAAGATATCTCGATAACTTCATTGCTACTTAGCTTATGAATTCACAAAACCTATCTCCTCTAGCAATACATTTTGTCTCATAAACTGTTACTTCTTTACCAACTATCTCTGAAACTATACCTCCAATAACTCCTCTTAAAAAGTGACTTGAAGTTTCTCTTCCCGATAAATTACTGCACTCTATAGATCCGTAAATATGTAAGACCATATTTCCTCTTTTAGAATTAAACATGATTAAATCGTAATCTTTAAACATACCTGTTTGCTTGAGGAACTCAAGAGATAATGCCAATGCTTTTTCACCACTAAGCCTATTCTCTAAAAACTTTCTAGCGAGCGTAACACCATAGTTGTACCCTAAATGGTAAAGAAACACCAACGATGCTAAACCCCAACGTTTCCTCAATGTTCTAAAAGAATGTATAAAGGATTTACTCGGAAGGATAACTGCCTTTTCATCCATGAAAGAAATGTTAATCATTATGGTAAATGGACTAATAAAGTAGTTCTCAATGTTCTTCACACCATAATTTACATTTAATACCTCATCAATCATCTTTACTTCTTCAACTATACTTTCAAAACCCTCGTCAAGTAGGAGAACATAAAAACTCCTTATTTGAGAATTCTCCTTCAAGATAATGTTAAAGAGTACTTTAACGTTATTTTTCTTAAAGATAGCATCAATTTTTGTGAGAACCTCATAGTTTTTAAGTGTTAATTCCAAAAACTTTACATTTTTCTCTTTCAGCTTAATTATTGTAGGAACATTAATTGTTATCATTAGAAAACTGTTCACCTCTACCCATTCATTTTGTATATTTTTGTTTCATAGTGTATCGTGGGTAGAAGTTTTACCCTCTGTACAGGGTTCATTAGCTTCACCCCGACTTCATAGGGTTTCGGGGTGAACAGCATTACACCCCTCATCTGAAGGTATCTCTTTTCAAGGTTGAATACTGCTATTATATCTCTACCAGCTTGATAATTACACTCGGGACAATACATTTGTCTTGGGGCATTGCCCCGCACGAGTGCAGAGTTACAAATAGGACAAGTGGAAGATGTTTTCCTAGGATTAACTAGGACAAAAGGCACATCATATTCCATACATTTATCAATGATTGTACTTAGTAATCCTCTAAAGCCAGCTTGGTATATCCTATGCTTTAATATTTTACTGTTAAATCTTGAAATCATATTGTTTGGTGTTTTCTTTGGTAGATTCTCTAGTACAACTATTGCTTTAAGCTCCCTAGCTGTTTTCACTATGAGGCTAGCTATTTGGTAACGAATATTCTTCTTCCGCTCCTTCTCCCTAAGAGCTCTGACAAGCTTATTAAATAACTTAGGTAGTTTCTGTTGATACTTCTCTTGAACTCTCTTTCTATGGTTATGGTACTTTACTATTATTTTCTTGAAATTAGTTTTAACCATGTATACCTCATTACCTACCTTGAAAGTGATATTGTTTTCATTAATATCTACTGGGATAACGGCTTTAGGCTCATAAGGCATATGCTTTTCCTTCCTAAATGTTAAGAGTAATACAACACTATTACTATTTATTTTTAGCTTTGCTTCACTACATAGCTTCCATGTATGATTATTCATGTACTTCCAATACAGCTTATAGTGTCTAATACTTAGTGTTATCCATCCCTTATGAGTAGCTATCTTAACCTCTGTATATCCGTTTAGCTTCCAAAGGTGGTCATCAAGCCAAAGGCTAATTCTTCTCATTCCTGGTTTATCAGTATAGGTTAATCCTTTTCTCTTGAGCTTAAGGAAGCTCTTAACCCTAGTAGTAATGTCTTGACATACTGTGTAAGCGTAGTGGCTAGGTAACTCTGGGTACATGCTTCTAAGCTCCCTATACACTTCAGCTTTAAGCTTAGTGAAAGACTTGATGTTATTCTCTAATGCATAGTTTAACGTGTACTCTAGCATAGACTTATACATAGAGTAAACTTCCCTTAATACTTCTAGATTCCTACTAGAAACTATACATTCTACCTTAACAGTTCTAGTTAGCTTCATGTCTCATCACTAAATTGTAGAGCTTATCAACAAATTCATCCCAAGTCCTAGCCTTCAACCTAGCCCTGAGTTCCAGCAACTTCCAATACTTATCTTCTCTAAGCGTAATACTCTTATAGCCCTTCAAAGGCATACCAGATACCAAGTAAATAATGGTAAAACAAGTATATAAATACCACTGACATAAAATGGTACAGAAAGCCACAAAACACTATACCCTAGAGTTTCAGCCTAAGCGAGCGAAGAGTTTTAAATATTTTTAAATTTGAGTAAATATCTATTCTTTAAATGGTTAAAAATATTTTGAAAATAGGGTTTAAGGTAAATTACATGAATCTATTAATAGCTGAATATTTGATTTCGAATAAACCAGTAGAGGATAATAGAAAGCTGTTGCCTGAAGCTTATGCTATGGTGTCTTCAGCATATAGGATTTTTAAAGAATATGTGGATACTCGTATTTTAGTTAGTAGGGAGTATAGAAGTTTGTTTAATATAAAGGAGTCTTCAATAGTTTATTCAACAGAGTTTACAGAGTCTTTAGAGAAATTCTCTGGAAACTTCGACTATGTTGTCTTAATAGCTCCGCCTTTAGCTTTAATTGAGGCTTCAAAAATCGTAGGTAATGATAAATTACTTGGACCAACATACGAAATTATTAGAACATTTTCGCTAAAAAATCTGGGCTATAGTGTTCTACGCAAAATGACCGTAAAAGTTCCACGATATACTGTTTTCCCGAATAATAAAGATGCTGCATTAATTAAATTACCTGTAATAGTTAAGCCTGTTGATTCTACTGGGAGTTTAGGTACTTTCTTGGTTAGCAAAATTCAGGACTTAGGGAAATTCATTAAGTTAAGTCTAAAATTTTCGGAAGTAGGTAAAGTCGTTATTCAAGAATATATTGAGGGAGTTCACGGTAGCATTTCGGTAATTACTGATGGTGATAATATTCTCTTGTTAACAAATAATGTGCAAGTAATAGAGTTTGACAAGAAAGGCAAGATAGTCTATAAAGGAGGTATTGTCTTTCTAAGAAACACTGAACTACATGAAAAATCCATGAAACTTACCGAAAAAATCATTAAAAGTGCTAGAGGGTTTAGAGGATATTTCGGAATAGATGTCGTTTGGAATTCGTGGGAACCATATGTTGTTGAGGTTAATCCTAGAATAACAACGTCCTTCGTAGGGTTAGCTAAGATTTTAGGTAAAGATCTTGGATGCTTAATGCTTAAGAGTGTAAACTCAAACGTTAAGTGTGAAACTAGGAGAAATATTGAAGGTTACGTTGGCTTTATTAAGGGGAAGGAAAAGCTTCTAATAAAGTACTGCAATGATTTTCACGGGTTAATCATATCTCTGAAGCATTAATTATTCCCTTATGTATTGCTGTCGCTACAAGTACTGCATCTACTCCTAAAAGTTTGAGTGCATATAGGTCGCCTTTATCCCTTATTCCTCCTCCAACAATTACTCTGCAGTTTTCATTCAGCATATTAGCTAAGTAGCTCGCTACTAAGTAGTTGGGGCCTTCTAAACTTCCCACTCTATCAAGGAATATCGCTAATACTTCTTTTAGTTTTAACGATTTTAGCTTAGGTACTATCTCTAGTAGAGTTATTGATCCTCTGCGGAAAGTAACGTTGTTGCCAAACATATCTAGGCTTAATACGTTCGGTTTTAAACGTAATAGATCATTAAAGTTTAGATACTCTGTACCTATAACCCAATTAACGTTATGTGGAGGTTTTAGCTGCAACCCCAATCTACCGATATCTATGAGAAATCTGATGTTGGAGAATTCATCAACAATATTTAATATTTTTCCTTTTAATGTTTCAGTCTTACCATGAACTATCGCATCCAAATCTGCAATGTAAACTTCCCTAAAACCCATGTTGTAGAGTGCTTCGATAATATTTTCCAAATCAACTTTTTCGGTCAAAACAGTGTTCTTTAATTCCCTATATTTTTCACGAATACCTTTGTATGCGAGAACAATTTTTCCTCTAAACATGTCTATTACGGGAATTACTTTTAACTTCAACATACCTTATAGAACCTCGGTAAGGAGAGAGTACTATGGGCTTAAAGAACTTTACTATAGTAGGTTTAGATGTTGGCGGAGCAAATATTAAGGCTGCAAAGGTGGAGGCAGTAGATGATAAAGTTTTAAATGTTAAGGTTATCAGAAAGCATTTTCCAATATGGATCAAGGGTAAGGAATCATTACCTCGAGTTCTTGAGTGGGTAAAGGCTAGGCTTGGTCTAACAGGCGAATTTTATGTTGCACTAACCATGACTGCTGAATTAAGCGATGTGTATAGGGTTAAAAGTGAAGGTGTAAAACACATTATTAAGACTGTTTCTGAAGTTTTCAAGAATGCTAAGGAAATATTCGTTCTTAATGTTAAGGGGAAGCTTATTGAGTCCTCAGAAGCTTTAAACATGGACCCCTACCTTTTTGCTGCATCAAACTGGGTTGCTTCAGGAATATATGTTGGAGAAAGGATAAGTAGGAACTGTTTCTTTGTTGATATAGGAAGTACTTCAACAACAATAGTGCCCATAGTTGATGGGAAGGTGTTTGTTAAGGGATTTAGAGATCCAGAAAAGCTTGTGCTTGGGGAGCTTGTTTACTTAGGAATTCTTAGAACAAATATTTCAGCAATAGTTGATAAGGTACCGTATAAGGGTCTTTATGCAAGGGTTTCTTCTGAAAAATTTGCTTTAATGGGTGATGTTGTTAGAGTTCTCGGATTGATTTCGGAGAGGGAATACACTACTGAAACAGCCGATGGTAGAGGTAAAAGTATTAGGGAGTGCTGGGAGAGGCTTTCCAGAGTTCCATGTGCTGATGCTGAAACTTTATCGTTTGAGGAAGTTGTTGAAATTGCAAGGTATATTTATGAGAAAGCTGTTGAGCGAATATTTGATGCTGTAATGCAGCTTAGAACGAGACTTGTTAGCGAAGGTGTCTCACTAAATAATTTCGAAGGCATAACGGCGGGTATAGGTAGTAAGTTAGCGTTTGAAGCTCTTCGTAGAGCAGGATTTAGCAAAATAAGGGATTTATCTCGAATTCTTGGTAAGAAGGTTTCGAGTGTTTTTCCAGCGTATGCTTTAGCATTAATAACCTTAAGGTGCTTAGTTCATGAAGAAACTTGTGGTCGTTAAAATTGGCGGATACTACATCTACGATAGAGAGCTTGCGAAAAACATTATTACTGTAGCTAATAAGTTCAAGGTTTTACCTATTTTCGTATGTGGTGGCGGGGTTTTCGCAAATGCTGTTAGGGAAGCGTATTTAGCTCATGGTTTCTCTAGTAAAGTAGCTCATTATGCGGCAATAAAGGCTATGGAAATTTCTGCATTGATATTTTCAGAAAATATTATGAACAGTGTCCTGGTAGATTCGTTGGACGAAATTCTCGCTTGGAGTATTAGGGGCAAATACCCCGTCGTTTTGCCTTATAATATTGTGTTTAGGGTTAATGTTTTACCGGAGAGTTGGGAAGTTACTGGAGATAGCATAGCTACTCTCATAGCAGTTTTGCTCGGTGTTAGAAAGATTGTTTTTGTAAAGAAAATTCCTGGGTTAGAGAAATGTTTTGAAAATGTGTGTAGGTTTGTTGATAAACATGCTTGTGAACTTATTAGTAAATATAAGTTAAGGGCGATTGTTGTTAATGGTGATGATTTATCATCGATAACTTCAGGTTTCATTAACGTTTAATTTTTTCTTCGACAACGTAATCTATAATTTTCTTTGCTATATCTACCTTAGTTACTGATTGTATTCCTTTCCATCCGGGCTGACTATTTACCTCTATTACATATTTTTCGCCTTTAATATCTAAGATGTCTACTCCAGCTATATCGCAGCCTAAAATCTTGGATGCTTTAATAGCTAATTCTTCTACTTCAGGCTCTGGCTTGTAAGGTATGGGTTTTGCTCCTCTGGAAATGTTTGTTTTCCATGATCCGGGTCTTTCCCTAAACATTGCAGCTACTACTCTATCTCCTACAACAAATGCCCTTATGTCCCTACCTCCATGTTCCATAAATTCTTGAATGTATAGTACATGTTTCATAAATTTAAGATCAGCATAAATTCTCCATGCGAAATCTTTATCCTTAATTAGTGTTGAACCTAAGCCTTTAGAACCGAAAAGGGGTTTGACAACAACACCCTTCCTATAGTCTAGTCTTTCAACAGCTTCATTTATGTTTTCAGTAACCACGGTGTAAGGAACTTTTATTCCGTGACTCGCTAAGAGGGCTAATGAGCGGTGCTTATTTATCGCTATTTCTATTGCTTTTGGCGAGTTTATCACCGGGATACCTGCGTTTTCGAGTAAATGTAGGGTGTCCATTCTGAAGAATGCTTGTTCAAATGAAAGCCTACCTAGAGGTCTAACTATTAGTGCTGAAAGTTTCTCTATTAAATCGACTTTGTCAGAATATACTCTGTATCCGAAACTTCCTATTTCAGTATAGAGGCTCCTATAGTTCATTGGAAACGGCTGGTATCCACGCTCTATAATTGCTCTACTGAGCTGCGTTGTAGCCCAACCATTTACATTACGTGTGATTATACCTATCGTTATCACTATCTTTTGTCACCTAAGAAAATATTTAGATAAACTGTAGCCTATGTTTGTTGCTTACCATTAGAAACTTAGAAAGAGAACTTATCAAGGAAAAAAGTGTTTTGATTTTAGACCAGCGAATAGGATATGCTTCTCTTTAGAACATCAACGTTTATGTAGCCTGCGCTGAATGTATTTCCTGTTTTAACGTTGTATACTACATACTTTGCTGGTGCGAATAGGTTGGGGTCTATTTTGTAGAAGTCGAAGCCTGCCTCCTTAAATGCTTCATAAAATGGTTTACCATAGTCTCTGGAGGCTGATGACGGTGCTTTCTTTAAAACTTCGGTTATTTCATTGTCTTCCGCATTAACATAGTATGTAGCTACTCCTCCGTAAAGTATCATGTCATTTGTTCTACCCATAGCAACCGTTGAGTCTGGATGTGGTGGTGCTACTGGTGCAAATCCTGCTCCAGCTACGAACTTGTCTAAGTGAAATCCTACTGTGTGTAGTTTGTGTATTCCCGTTTCAACTATTCTAGCGCTTATCTGTACTGATCCTGCTAGGCTTTGTGTTGGTGTTACTATTATTGTTACGTTTGATGGTTTAACGTTTGCTGTATCAGCTATTAGCTTTACTGCTTCTTCTGGCGGATATTTTTCGGTTTCTAAAACTATTAGTGCTTCATCTGCTGTGTCCTGATAGCCTATTTCCTTAAATAGTTTCTTAGGCTTAAGAGCTAAGGCTCTTGCTGGACCGCTTCCCATAGCGAAGTATTTTCCTGCTGAAATTCTCCATCCAGCATACTGTGATGCCATACACGCTATTACTGGATGGTCTGTTGAAACGTACACTGTAGGTAGCTCTAAATCTCCGAAAGACGCTACTTTCAATGTTACCTTGCCTAATCCTCCCATTGTTGCTTCGGCTACTAGTAGTCCAGCTTCTAGTCCTCCTTTTGCCTCTATTCCAGCATCTATGATTGTTGATCCTAAAGGTCCCTCAACTATTTTAACGTTGTAGTAGTCTGGGTTATCGATTAGTTTTTGAGCAACCTTTAAACCGAGCTTGTTTACACTTAGGCTTCCAACCATTCATCTTTCACCTCTTCCATGAACTGTTCGTAGAAGCTCAAATGCTTATTGGTTTCCTTTAGAATATATAGTTTGCCTGATGGAAACTCTGTATCTAATAGGTCACCCATGAAGAAGTAGAATGGTCCCTTTATTTTCTGTCCCATGAATTTAGCCTTAGGCATTATTCCTTCGAAGGAAAAGCTTGGAACCATAGAGTCTACGTGTCCTAATACTATTATTTTCCCTCCTATCATGTGTGTTCCAGGCCATCCAGCACAGTTACCTTTTATTAGAATGTTACCTTTAGCCATATGTAGTCCTGGGAGAACACCTGCATTACCTTCGACGAGAATGTTACCACCTGACATGTGTGCTCCAACTTCTCTACCAGCGTTACCGTGGATTATTATTGTTCCTCCACTCATACCTTTATGGAATTCTTCTCCTCTAAGCTTGCTTCCAACAAATCCTCCAGCGTTTCCGAAAACCTCTATGGTACCCTTCTTCATACTAGCTCCAAGCCATGGGCCAGCATTGCCTTTAATTATTATTGTTCCTCCGGACATTTTGTATCCTGCTAATGGACCTACATCTCCTTCAACAACGATTTTTCCTGCAGACATTTTTTCGCCAACTCTTCTTAGCTTCGCTGTAGCGTTTTGAAATATGATCTCTTGTTCCTCAGGTTTTGAAGCTATTTCGCCGCTTACTTCGAAAAGTTCGCCCAAAGTTCTTTTCCTATTACCTTCGTAAACTGTTAGTTTAAGTATTTCGCCAAGAGTTCTCCCAGCTATCTTGTCAGGTATTATCTTCTCTACTTCAACAGGTACTGTGAATAGGTATTTTGGCTTTAGAATAAGGGTTTCCATGCGAAATCACCTTAATACGTTTTTATAGGCTCTATTTTCCTAAGTTCTTCGTTTAGAATTACGTAGTTGTTTAGAGTTACAGAATACCATTCTTTGAACTTCTCTCTAACATCTCCTAAAACTTCCGATTCGAGCTTAGGATCACTTGGCGGTTCAACATAGAATGTTCTACCGTAAGTTGTTTTCACTATTTTACCGTCTTTAACAACTATTTCTCCATCCTTAATTGTGTATTTAGCGTACTTTATTGCTCTAACTAGTCTCTCATACTCTCTTGATGGATCGAACGTTCTAGGATCAATATCGTAAATTGCTATGTCTGCGTCAGCGCCTACGCCTAAATGTCCTTTGATTTTCTCGATACCTATTATCTTGGCTGGAGCTACTCTTGTTGAAAGCACAAATTCTTCGAAAGTGTATTCTCTATCTATTGCTGGTAATGAGAGCCTCTTAACAGCTTTCTTATTAAGTTTGGTCATCTCTTTTTCTCTAGCTTTCTTGCTCATGAGCCAAGCTATTATTTGTGGGTATCTTGTGAAAGGTCCAGCGTTTGGATGGTCTGTGGAAACTACAACTTTACTTGCATCTTTAACCAGAAGTGCCAGTTCTAAACCTATACCCCACTGGATTACATTAGTGTAAACATAGCGTCTAAACTTGTAAGGTACGATTCCTGCTGCTGTTTCTGCTTCAACATCCTTAGCTACCCACTTCCACTTTGCTAAATGATATAGGTAGAATTCCCATGGTGCATCAGCTGTCATCGTTACTGTTCCGCCGAAAATGACTTGTCCCATATCGAAAGTTACTCCTGAGAGCTTATTTATGAGCTTAGCCAGTTCTTCAGCTGCCGAAAGCATTGTCGCATAGGAGTCTCCTTTGTAGGCATTGAACTGAAGATGGGCTAGGTGAATGCTTAAGCCACGCTTATTGGCTATGTCTGCTACAGTCTCTATGGTTTTTATTGTTGTAATGTAGTTTCCTGGAAGACCTAGCATATTAGCATGTACATGGATTGGATGAGGTAGTCCAAGATCCCTTACAGCAGTGGCTAACGCTATAAGTATGTCTTTTGGTGTAAGTGATGTTCCAGGAATAACGTCATCTATACTTAGTGGTTGTGTTGCTACACCTCTAGACCAAGCTTCGGCTGAGCCTGGATCTACGAGCTTTACAGCATAAGACTTCGTTGCCCTTAGAATCCAGGATACGAAAGCGTTAACTCTTGCTTGATCTTTATTTTCAATGTACTCTAATATGAACCAGTTTGAATCGAGAAGTAAGTTTACTCCCTTATCTACTATTGGCGTGTCATCTAATTCGTGATGTGTGTGTCTAGTGTATAGTGGTGGGCTTGCGGCTTCCATTACTGTTGTCCAGCCCATACGAGCATATTTATACCCTATGTTTGTCACGGAGGGTACGGCTTTACCTGTACCTGATCTTCTAACACCAGGTATAGCCCTAATTACTCTACCTATCTTGTAATGATCATTCGGCATTAGAAGTCTTCCAGCACTAACCTTAGGTCCAGCAATATGTGAATGGATATCTACTCCTCCAGGTACTACAAGGCATCCTGAAGCATCAATTATTTTAGCATATCTTGTATCTATTTGATCTGGAGGCACTATTTTCCCATCTTTAACGCCGATATCCATGACTTCTCCATGGACGTTATTGAGAGGATCAATTACGTAGCCGTTCCTTATAAGTAACTCGGTCATTTAGGGTTTCACCCCGAGTTTTTCCTTAACTTTATTAAGGAGCAAGCGCAAGATTTCTTCGTCACAAAGTATTCCTGGTGGCGGATCAACTACCTTCTTTAATCTAAGCGGTACTTCATCCATCCTATATGCTGCTCCTGAACACTCTATTCCGGCTATTGCAGCCGGTATTACTACTTTCGAGAACGCCGCCGTAAGATTCCATTTAGGATCTATAGTTATTATAGGTACTTTTTTCATTGCCTCAGCTACTTTACGTGGAAAATGCGCTATGGGATCCGATGCTATACTTAGTAATGCATCGGCTTCTCCTCTAAGGAAAATATCCGCTGTTGACGTTATTCCCGGCTGATACCTTGGATATTTTCTCGAAAAATCGACAGCATAGGGATATCCTGTAGTCCAGATTGTTACTAAATCAACTCCAGTAACATTGTAGTGTCCTCTCATAGGTATAATCACCCATTTCGATATCTTATTGAGATCATGTAGAAGTAAGAATAGTTCTTCGAAATTCTTCTCCTTAGCTCCAGACATTGTTAAGCCTACACCAACAAACATTACTCCGAATCTAGCCGCCATTAGTGTTTCAGCAAGTTCAATAACCTTCTCCTTAGGTACTCCAGCTACCTCTGGAACTTCAAGATCCTTTCCTTGAACGAGCAATCTTAGTGCCACTAGTAATTCATAGTCTTTTCCAGGCTTTACCTTAATGAACATATCTGCATGTCTAGCATGAGGCACTGGTCTAACGTCTACAACTATTAACTTACGATCCTTTCTACCCTTACGGTGTCTTCCAACGGAGAAGTATGAATATCTTGATGGATGCATTGGGTGCGCTTCGGAAACATTAGAACCCCAATAAACTATTACATCTGCCCAGTTCTTAATCTGTCCAAGAGATGACTTAGGCATACCTACTTCGTGGAATCCGAGTGCTGTTGGACCATGGCAGAATGTTGAACAATGATCAAATACTCCGCCCACTATTTCAGCTAGCTCTAATCCTAGTCTAGCAGTTTCGATACTTGAAGATGCCCAGCCATAAAGTACCGGATATTTAGCTTTAACTAAGATTTCAGCTGCCTTATCTATAGCTTTCTCTAAAGGCACCTTAACAAATTTGCCATTCTCCTTAATCATAGGATATGGTATTCTGTTTTCATGGGATTTCATAAATTTAGTGAGCCCTAATGGGCAAGCGTTCATAACTTTAAGTATTTTATTTCCTTGGACCTCAACGATTAAATTATCGCATAGGCTTCCACAGAATGGGCAGACAACATCAGTTATTCTCCTTATTTCTCCCTTTGCCTCTCTTTCAAATGTTTGCCCTAAGTTCAATATAGGTTCTTTCTCTCCATAGATTTGTTCAAGAGATGTTAGGGGTTTGTCTGTTTTCACTATTGTTACGGGAATGCTTTTGAACCCGGGCATTCCTGTGCCGTCAGTTTCAGGATCGACCACCACCTCGGCCCATGGACCCATGGGTATGAATGCTACTCCTTCGGAAACATCGGCTGCCGCTCGAACCTTGACTACAACTGATCCTCCGGGTCCCTTTAGTTCGACTTTATCTCCATTCTTTAATCCTAACTTTCTCATATCGGTGGGGTTAAGTTTAAGTGTTGAAACATGTTCTAGGTAATTCTTTGTAAGCTTGTCTTCTACAAGTGTTCCCTGGATAATCGTTCTACCTGTAACGAGAGAGAGGTTAAGGAAAGAAAATATTTGTTTAGACAAAGTTTTCACCTTGGCTTTTCAAGTAGCTTTGTTTTAGATAGTAGCTTACCACTACTGTGATGAGGTGTTCTTAATAAGCTATCGGTTGGTTTTTCTAACTCTCTAGCTTCCTCAGCTAACTTAGCAGCATATCTTATCATTTCATGTGCTGCAGCAGCTAACGTAATGTACCTTTCTGGTTCTTGCTCTTTGAAGCATGCTTCAGATGTTAGTTCGGCAACTTTTCTTGCCATTTCATATGCTGCTATTGCCTTAGCTAGCGCATATGGGTTTGAGAATCCAGCTTCCTTCTCCAGCTTCTTCTTAGACAGCTTAATCTTAGGTAGTTCTGGCTCTTTACCTTCCTTTAATGCTTCGATAACAGAGTCTATGGCTTTCGTTACTATTCTTAAGGCTCCTGTTGCCGAGAGAACTGTTAGTACGTAAGCGTTGAAGAGAGCCATTTCTGTTGGGTCTAGGAATTCTCTTCTAGCTCCTATCATTGGGTCTCCATAAACTATTATGTATCCGTAACCCGCTTCTTCAAAGTCCTTTGTTGACTTCTTTACCGGTTCATCGGAGATTATTATTACCCTTTTGCCAGCTTCCTTAAGTTTTTTAGCTATTTTCTTGATTACTTTAACGTTAGCCGGAGCAGCCACTATGTATAGGTCGTGGTTTGCCTGTATTGCTGCATTAAGTAGGTCTTCATCTACAACCATTTTGGAACCTGTTCCATAAACTCTAACGTCAATATCCTTCCTATCTGCTCTTTCATCTAACAAGTACTCTAGGATCACTGATGTACCTATAGCGCCAGGTTTTATAATACCTATTTTAACTACCTTCTCCTCTTGACTCATGAGAAATCACCTTTAAACCTCTATATTCTCAACCGCCTTTAAGGCTTCTGTAAGGTAAATCTTGTAGGGCCCTAGTTTTCCACCGAAATTTCCTGCAGTTATTTTAACAACACCGGGAACTTTAATTGCAGCCTTTATTCCTACACCCATAGCCTTAGTTACCGCTTTAACGGTTAACCCGTTTATTACTATTTCATATACGCTCTTTACTCCTTCAGGTATTTGGTTGTCAGGAGCTATACCTCTAAGTGTTGGACAGTACTTATGGTTTGTTGTTGCTGTTAGCTTAGGATACTTTAGTGAACCAACTTTTGAACCTGCTCTTACAACTCCTCCGGGGAACGGCATTATAACTCCTGGTACATGTTTCCTTATTGCCTCAACAGCTTTTACTGCCGCTTCAAGACCTGCATCCATGTTTTCAGCTAGGATGAAGAGGTTTCCTCCGGCAACTCCTTTTACCGCTGCTATCGTTTCTTCTATCATGAATTCTCCTTCCATTACGGGAATTACCCACATGTCCCTACCAAACATTTTTACTTTCTTTTCAAAACCATCTCCAAACTTCGCTATTACACTTCCAATTCTCATTTTTCTCTTAGCTTGAGGTAGTCCGTCAAAAGCTCTTGTTGTCGGTGCTGTTAGAATACATTGGCTAACTCTAGCAATAACCTGTTGCCTTAACTCTGGATAGCTTTTCTGGAATATTTGAATTAGAACTCCAGGTCTCTTATCAGGTGTTTTCTCTGGAGGAACAAACCTTTCAATTCCAGATTCTGCTGGTGACATTATTACTGATGATCCGAAGCCTGTTGCTTCTAAACCAGCTATTTCAGCCCACTTATAGTCTTTCGCAGTTATTAGTATTCTTGCTGCGTACATCGGGAATGCTTCTGCAAAAGTTTCTTCGATTTCAACTCCATCAATTTTCATGAGTAAAACCCTTTGAGAATATATTGTTAGCTACTTTATTAATTCTTCCTAAAGTTAGGTATGTGTA
>Ga0180301_10002295_pt1 | contig 15009 bp, 11 predicted proteins | sample GuaBasSediGuay16_FD_121797 | JGI IMG/M metagenome (GOLD analysis project Ga0180301, IMG submission 121797) | Subseafloor sediment microbial communities from Guaymas Basin, Gulf of California, Mexico - Guay16, Core 4569-2, 12-15 cm | ecosystem: Environmental > Aquatic > Marine > Hydrothermal...
ACCAGGACAACTGATGACTGGTATACTTATATAGCCGGAGATGATCGGATAATGGACTTATCAATAGGAAGAATTCCTGTCCAGAATAGAGATGAGGCAAAAAATGTAATTGAAAAAATAATTGATTATGAGAAAAAAAACAATCTTGGTAAATGGAGAAATATTATAACATTTGTTGCTGATGATGAATACAGCAATTATGATAATAATGAATCTATTCATACTTATGATACTGAAGACCTTGCTAATAATTATACTCCTTTGGGTTTCAATAGAAGAAAAATTTATTTAATGGAATATAAAGGGGTAAAAAATCCTTCAATGGCAGGGATTGATAAACCTGATGCTGCGAAGGATTTAATTAATCAGATTAATGAAGGGACTTTACTTGTGAATTTCATAGGTCATGGAGCTCCTTATCAACTGGCTAATGAAAGGGTTATTTACTTTGAACGGGATTTCAGCCGTATTCAAAATGAGGGGAAATATCCTTTGTGGGTTTCGGCTTCGTGTGATTTTGCATTTTTTGATAATCCGGATTTTCAAAGTATGGCAGAAGAGCTGATTAATGCAGAAAAAAGGGGAGCTATAGCTGTACTTTCATCCACAAGATTGGCTTATGCTGTTCCAAATGCTGCATTTAATAAAGCATTTTTCAGGTGTTTGTTCAAAAATGACAACAGAACACCCAGAATAGGTGATGCAATTAGATATTCTAAACAGGAAACCGGAAGTATTGTGAATAATGAAAAGTATGTGATTCTTGGAGACCCAACTATGCGTCTGGGAATACCTGAACTGATGATAAATGTTAATTATTTAAAACCAGATTCGTTCAAGGCGCTCGGAAAGGTAACTGTAAGAGGTGAACTTATGGATTCGACCAGAGTTAAGAAAGCAGTTGACGGTAGATTGTTTATTGATGTTTTCGATACTGAAAGGAGAAGTTCGCACAGAATGCCTAATGGTGTGGAAGTTAATTATATTCTACCGGGCAATAAATTATTTAAAGGTATAAGTATATTAAGAGACGGTAATTTTGAAGCTAATTTTATAGTTCCTAAGGATATAACTTATGGCGGTAAAAATGGAAGAATATCCTTTTATTTCCAGAGTGAAGATAAACAGAATGAAAAAATTGATGGAAATGGATACATTGATGGTATTTATACAGGTGGAACAAGTGAGACTCAGGAAGATAATGAAGGACCTGTAATAGAAGTTGGTCTTAAAAATAAGACATTTACCAGTGATGGATTTACTTCCCCCAATCCTTTATTTTTAATCAAAATCTCTGATGAAAATGGTATTAATATAACCGGTGAAATTGGGCATTCAATTACAATTATGTTTGATAATAATCAGGAAACAATAGAGGATATAACAGGATTATTTATCTATGATGAAGGAAGTTTTACAGAAGGAAGTATTGAATATCAGGCAAAGAATCTCTCTACTGGAAAGCATGAATTAGAAGTAAAAGCCTGGGATAATTTTAATAATTCTTCTACTGAATATGTAAATTTTGAAGTTATTAAGGAAAATGTTCTTACTATAAAAGATGTTTTTAATTATCCGAATCCATTTGCAGAAGAAACAGTTTTTACCTTCAGAATAAGCGAGGCTTCTGAAGTAAAAATAAAGATTTACACATCAAACGGAAGACTGATAAAAGAGATAACAGGCAATATTGCTGAAAATGGTTATAATACAATACAGTGGAATGGGCTGGACAATGACGGTAACAGACTTGCTAATGGAGTATATTTTTATAAGATTATTGCAAAATCTATTGAGAGTAATTTAAGAGGAGAAGCTATTGGAAAACTCGTTATTATGAAGTGATAAAACAGTTATATAAGCTATTAAAGGGTTAGTGAATTATTAGTTTTAATTATTTCAACAGAAGTGGGATATTTTTAAATGAAAGTAACAGGATGTTCATTTTTTTTATTAATGATTTTTGTTAGTGTCCATTGTAGCAAGACAAGCAGTAAAAAAGGAACAACAAATCCCTCACTGGACGACCCCTACATTATAGATATTGTTCTGTGTGTTGAGGTTGTGAATAATAAACCAGCAGGTATAACAACAGTTTTTACTGAACATGATGAAATTCACCTGTGGATAGAATGGGATAACATCTTTGATCGGCACGAGCTGACTGTGGAATGGATAAATCTTGACGGAAATCTGGAGTTGAGAGATAATATAACATTTACTTCAGATAATGGTCGTCAGGTTACGTGGTTTGCTATCAAACCCGGTATACCTGTTAAAAAGGGAAGCTGGGAAGTGGTGGTTTATCTGGATGGAATTTTTGAAAGAAGCCTTTTCTTTGAAATAATTTAGTCTGGTACAGGAATATTACTTCAAAGTCAGGAAACAGGTTTTATAGAATAATTTTAAAACGAGGTTATATTAATAAATACAATTACTTACCTTCTTTTTGTTATATATGAGTAAATCCTTGATTTAAAACCTTAATATTGTTCTAAAAAGCTCGATGAAGAATGAAATTTATAATTCTTGACAAAACAAATTATTTTTATTAAAATTGTAAATCAGGATAGGGTATTATAATTTGTTTTATATATTATTAAAAAATATTTGGAGTCCATAATGAAACCTATCAGTACGTATACGGTAGTTCCAAAGTTACCTAAAAAAATGATGAAGATTAAAGAAATTGCTTATAATTTATGGTGGGCATGGAATAATGATGCAATTGATTTATTCAGACGCCTGGATAGTGACCTCTGGGAAGAATCGAATCATAACCCTGTAAAAATGTTATCAACAATAAGCCAGAAGGTGCTTGAAGAAAAATCTTCTGATGATGGTTTTCTTGAACATCTGAGAAATATTGTGAAAAAATTTGAACATTATATTAAAGAAAAAACCTGGTATGAAAAGAACTTTGGAAAGCAAGATTCTCCTCGTATTGCCTATTTTTCTGCAGAATTTGGTCTGACGGAATGTATTCCTATTTATTCTGGTGGTCTGGGGATTTTAGCAGGAGACCATCTAAAATCAGCTTCTGACCTTGGAATTCCATTGGTGGGGGTCGGGCTTCTGTACCAGAAAGGATATTTTCGCCAGTATTTGAATAATGATGGATGGCAGGGTGAGTTATATCCCATTAATGATTTTTATAATCTTCCATTGGTACTGGTAAAAAATGAGGAAGGAAAACCGCTGATGGTAGGAGTTTCTTTTCCTGGTAGAACGGTCTGGGCACAGATATGGAAGGTAAATGTCGGTAGAATTTCCCTTTATCTCCTTGATACTAATATTCCTGTAAATAGCATTGAAGACCAGGATATTACAGATGAACTTTATGGTGGAGACAATGAAATGAGAATAAAACAGGAACTTATTCTCGGAATTGGAGGTGTAAGGGCACTTCATAAGCTTGGTATTCATCCGCAGGTTTATCATATGAATGAGGGGCATTCTGCTTTTCTTGCCCTTGAAAGAATAAGGTCTTATATTGAAGAAAAGGGATTATCCTTTTATGAAGCTCTGGAAGCAACGAAAACAGGGAATATTTTTACGACCCATACCCCTGTACCTGCAGGGATTGACCTGTTTCCAATAGATTTAATGAAAAAATACTTTCTTGATTACTGTAACCAGCTAAAAATTTCCTGGGATGAATTCTTAAAACTCGGGGTAGAAACAAATTCTGGCCAGGAAAAGATGTTTTCGATGGCAATACTTGCCATAAGAACAGCTTCGTATATTAATGGTGTAAGCAAACTTCACGGTGTTGTTTCAAGAAATATGTTTCATTATCTCTGGCCTCAGGTGCCTGTAGATGAAGTTCCGATTACTTCGATTACTAATGGTGTTCACCACAGGTCCTGGATTTCGAAAGATATGTCGGGTTTATATGATAGATATCTTGGACCAAAATGGCTTGGTGACCCTTCTGACCAGACAGTCTGGGAGAGAGTCGAACAGATTCCTGATGAAGAACTATGGAGAACTCATGAGAGAAGAAGAGAAAGACTTGTTGCTTTTACCCGCAGAAGACTAAAAGAACAGTTAAGAAGGGTGGGAGCACCTGAATCAGAAATATTACAGGCTGAAGTAGTTCTTAATCCTGATGCTCTGACTATTGGATTTGCCCGAAGGTTTGCTACCTACAAAAGGGCAGACCTTTTGTTGAGGGACCCGGAGAGGCTTGCAAAAATCGTTTCAAATGAGGAAAGACCTGTTCAAATTATATTCTCAGGGAAAGCTCATCCCAAGGATATACCCGGTAAAAATCTTATTAGAGAGCTTGTTAAAATTGCCCGCAGAGGAGAGTTCAGAAGACATATTGTTTTTCTTGAGGATTATAATATGATAATTTCGAGATATCTTGTTCAGGGCGTTGACCTGTGGTTGAATACTCCTAAAAGGCTTTATGAGGCAAGTGGAACAAGTGGTATGAAAGCTTCAGCAAATGGAGTTATCAATATGAGTATTCTTGATGGCTGGTGGGATGAAGCTTATAAGCCGGGTATCGGGTGGGCTATTGGTAAAGATATTGAATACGATGATATTGAATACCAGTATGACGTTGAATCAAAGGCAATTTATGATATTCTTGAAAAAGAGGTTATTCCCCTCTTCTATGATAGAGGCGCAGATAGATTGCCAAGAAAATGGATAAAATTGATGAAAAATTCTTTAACTTCTATCTGTCCTGTGTTTAATACCAACAGAATGGTTTGTGAATACACTGAACGGTTTTATAATGATGCACTTAAAAAGTATTATCTTGTTAATAAGGATAATATGAAGATTGCCAGGGAAATGGCAGCCTGGAAGGAAAACTTGAAAAGAGAATGGTCTAAAATTACCATTAAAAAAGTTATTACAAAGTCTCCAGAGGAGCTACCTGTAGGCTCAAAGGTTGAAATAGAGGCAGAAATTTTTCTTGGAACTGTTCAACATAAAGATGTATCTGTTGAGATTTATTCAGGTACTATTGACCACAAAGGACAGATAGATAATGGTAAATCTTTTCCAATGATTTTATCGGAACAATTAGAAGGTGGAAACTACATCTTTAAGGGGAGTATTCCCTGTAAAATGAGTGGTGTTCATGGGTTTTCGGTTAGAATCTTACCTAAAAATGACCATCTTGTTAATCCAGTAGAAATGGGGCTTATTCTCTGGGCTTCTCAATAAAAAGATTTCTCAAAATTAGAAAACTGTTGAGGCTCTGTTCCTTTTTTTAAGAAATACAATAAAATCTCTGTTAAAATAGTGTTAAATAAACTTTAGAATAATTTTTATTTTAAGGCACAATATTTGCAAAATAATTATTATGGAATTATATAATTTATTTTGGAAATGTCCACTGTTTATACTATTAAGGAAAAATGCAGGAAATGTTATTCTTGTATAAGGATATGCCCTGCTAAAGCGATAAAACTGGAAAAGGGTGAAATCAAAACTATCGAAAGCAGATGTATTCTCTGTGGAAGCTGCTTTAAGGTATGCCCTCAAAATGCCAAGGGATTTAAGACTGGATTTGAGAAAGTTAAACAGATGTTAGATTCCGGAGAGAAGTTGATTGCCTGTCTTGACCCTTCATTTCCTGCAGTTCTGGATGTTGGAACCCCCAGGCAACTTGTAACCGCAGTAAAAAAACTTGGTTTCAGTGAGGTATGGGAGGTCGCTTTTGGTGCAGAGCTTGTTGCAAGAGAATATAATAAACTATTAAAACAGGGAAAGATGAAAACTATTATTTCATCTGTATGCCCTGCTATTGTTCAATACGTAGAGAAATTTGTCCCGGAACTGGTTAAATTTTTAGCGCCTATTGTTTCACCTGTTATAGCTGTAGGTAAGTTGATAAAAGAAAGGCATAACCCTGAAGCAAAGGTTGTATATATAGGACCCTGCCTTGCAAGAATCGGTGAGATTAGGGAGAAAGAAGTAAGAGGTTATATTGATGAAGTTCTTATTTTTCATGACCTTGCTGAAATGTTTGAGGAAAAATCAATTGATAGAACCAGGCAGGAAGAATCAGAATTCGATGGATATAAACCGTGTTTAGCGAGGTTATCATCGGTATCCGGGGGGCTTTTGAGGAGTATAGGACAGAAAATTGACCCTCTTGAAGAGAGTATAGTGGTAACATCGGGAAGATACCGTTCTGTGAGGGCAATTCACGGACTTGAAAAAGGGCACATTGTTGCAAAATTTCTTGACCTTTTGTTCTGTCAGGGCTGTATTGATGGACCCTTCATTGATAGAGAAATATCCATAACCGGGCGGAGACAAATTATTGCTAACTATATAAAAACTGAATATAAAAGGGTAGGTGGAGTTAATCAGGATGACATTAAAAAATTTGAGGATTTAGACCTTAAGAGAGGGTTTAAAATACAGAATCTATTGTTAAGAATGCCGACCGAAAAAGAAATTCAGGATGTACTTGCAAAAATTGATAAAACAGAACCATATAAAAACCTTGATTGTGGTGCCTGTGGTTATGAAACCTGTAGGGAAAAAGCAATTGCTGTTTTGCAGGGTTTAGCAGAGATTGATATGTGTTTACCTTATCTTCTTGACCATCACAAGGAATTATATAAACAGCTTGAGAAATCTCATAAGGAGCTCCAGGAGTCTCATAGAAAACTTGAAGAGGCTCAACAACAATTGATTCAAACAGAAAAGCTTGCGTCTCTTGGTCAGCTTGCCGCAGGGGTCGCTCATGAAATTAACAACCCCCTGGGTGTAATTATGATTTATTCTCATATTCTTTTGAAAGAAATTGATGAAGATAAAAAGAAAAAAGAAAAACTGGAAATAATTATTAAAGAGTCTACAAGAGCAAAAGAAATAGTTAAGGGTTTATTGAGTTTTGCAAGAGAAAGAAAGTTAAAACCAGGTCTTGGTAATATAAATGAAGTAGTTAATGAAGCTCTTAAGCTTATTGAGGGACAATCATTTTTTCATAATATTGAGATAACGAAGGATTATGATTTGTCAATTCCTCAAATGTTTATGGATTCTGCTCAGTTGAAACAGGTTTTTCTGAATATTATTCTTAATGCTGCGGAAGCAATGAAAGGGAATGGAAAGTTGAATATTAAAACAAGCCTTGTGCGGGATGATAACAGAATTAAGATAAGATTTTCTGATACAGGTCCTGGAATTTCTCAGTTGAAGATTCAGAAGATATTTGATCCCTTCTATACTACTAAAGAAAAGGGAACGGGATTGGGCCTTGCAGTAGCTTATGGAATTGTTCAAAGACATAAAGGAACAATAATAGCAGAGAGTGAAGAAGGAAAAGGAGCAACATTTATAATTGATTTACCGATAATAAAGGATGAATCTGTATTAACCTCTGCCATCATAGAAGAAGTGGAAAAACCAGGAGTAAAAAAATGAATAAAAAGCCAAAAATTTTACTTGTTGATGATGATATAGATTTCATAGAAATGAATAAGGCTGTTCTTGAAAATAACGGGTATGAGGTTGTATCTGCATTTAGTGCAAGAGAGGGGCTGGATAAAGTTAAGGTGGAAATGCCAGACGTTATTGTTCTTGACCTGATGATGGAAAGATTTGATTCTGGGTTTTCTTTTACTAAGGAGATAAAATCTGACCCTGTATTTAAAAACATTCCAATACTTATGCTTACGGCTGTTGCTGAAAAAACTGGTTATAAATTTTCTCAGGAACTTGATAGCTACTGGATGAAAACAGATGATTTTGCAGATAAACCTATTAAGCCTTCGACCTTGCTTGAGAGAATTAAAAAACTGCTTGAAAGAACTAAAAAAGAGGAATAAAATTTCTTGATGTCTGAAAAAGCAAGAATATTGGTTGTTGATGATGAAGAAGGTATCCGTCAGGGATGTAGTATGATTCTGGAACCGGAAGGGTACGATGTAGATACAGCAAAAGATGGTAATGAAGGATATGAAAAATTTAAAAAAAATTCTTATGACCTTATCCTTGTTGACTTAATGATGCCCGGTATGAATGGAATGGAACTCTTAAAACGAATTCACGATGATGATAAAGAAGTTATTACTGTTGTGATTACTGGGTATGCAACCGTTGAGACCGCAGTGGATGCTATGAAAAAAGGTGCTTATGATTATATACCAAAACCTTTTACACCGGATGAGCTTATCGTTGTCGTCGGTAGAGGTATTGAAAAAAGAAGGTTAAGGCTTGAAGCTGCTAAACTTAGAGAAGAAAGAGAAAAAAATCTACTGGAAGTAGCTAATGAAAAATCTAAAATAAGGACTATTATTGGTTGTATGGCAGATGGAATACTTGTAATTAACTGTGATAAACAGCTCGTGTTATGGAATCCTGCTGCTATTCGAATGTTAAAATTAAAAAACCTTTCTGATATAGGGCAAACTTATAATGATGTTATTAAAAATAAACAACTGGTAGAATTAATCGATTCTAATTTTGAAGAAAAAAAATGTAGTTATAAGGTGATTTCCAGAGAAATCGAAATCGAAGAAGAAAACAAAATCCTTATGGCGAATATGGCAGGTGTTATTGATGAGAATGGAGAGAAACTTGGTGTTGTTCTTGTTCTTAGAGATATAACAAAATTGAAAGAAATTGATAAGATAAAATCACAATTTGTCAATATGGTTGCCCACGAACTGAGAGCACCCCTGGCTGCAATTGAGGGCTATCTTGAGATTTGTCTTGATGGTTCAGCCGGTAATGACCCTGCAGTTATAAGAAAGATGCAGGAGAGGTCTAAAGAAAGGGCTCATGCTCTTCTGGAAATGGTCAATGACCTTTTACACCTGTCCAGTATAGAAGCAGGAAAAATAGCTCAGAATAAGGAAATTATTGATGTTGGAGAAGTTATTGAGAAAGCTCTGGATGTTGTAAAGCCTGAAGCAAAAGATAAAAATATTAATTTTAAAGTTTCTTTCGATGATGATATACCAAAAATTCTGGCAGATAAAAATGACCTGGAAAAGGTTTTTATTAATTTAATTGATAATGCTTATAAGTATAACCATAAAAATGGGATGGTTGATATTAAGTTAACTAAAGATAAAGATGAGAATTATATTAAAATTAGTATTATCGATACAGGAATAGGTATACCTGAAGGTGAAATTAAAAAAATCTTTGATGAGTTTTACCGGGTGAAAAGTGAAGATACAAGGTATATTACTGGCACAGGTCTTGGGCTCTCCATAGTGAAGAAAATTGTTGAGTCCCATTTTGGTTATATTGAGGTGAAAAGCGAAGTCGGAAAAGGTTCAAGTTTTACAGTTTTTTTACCGGTTTATAAAAGAACAATCAAAAATCAAAGAAAGGTGAAATGATAATGGAAAGGCAACAAATAAAAAGGATAGATGTTAGTTCTAAAGAATACGATTTAAATGAAATAGTATATGTCGAAATGATAGCTAAAAATATTAAACTTTTTGAGGTTTACACACCGATTGTGGCTCAGAAAGTTGTTCCAGGGCAGTTTGTGGTTGTTAGAAGTGATGATTATGCAGAGAGAATTCCTCTTACTGTTGCAGATTTTGATAGAGAAAAAGGATTAATTACACTGATTGTTCAGATTGTAGGGGCATCTACAAAAAAATTGAGTGAACTTCAGGTTGGAGATGTTTTTCTTGATGTTGTTGGTCCTCTTGGAAAGCCAAGTGAAATAGAAAAATATGGAACAGTTATATGCATAGGTGGTGGAGTTGGCATTGCACCGGTTTACCCTATTACGAAAGCCCTTAAAGAAAAAGGTAATAAAGTTATATCTATTATAGGTTCAAAAACAAAAGAAATGATGTTTTTTGAAGATGAAATGAGAAAAGTAAGTGACCGACTTTATATAACAACTGATGATGGAAGTTATGGAACAAAAGGTTTCGTTACCGATGTATTGAAAAAATTGATAGAAGATAAAGAGAAGATTGATTATGTGATTGCGATTGGTCCTGTTGTTATGATGAAGGCAGTGAGTGATATGACAAGAGATAAAAAAATCAAGACGATGGTAAGTTTAAATTCAATTATGGTGGACGGAACGGGGATGTGTGGTGGCTGTAGAATATCGGTAGGTGATAAAACAAGATTTGCCTGCGTCGACGGCCCCGAATTTGATGGTCATCTTGTTGATTTTAAAGAACTTATGCTGAGGCAGGGGATGTATTCCAGAGAGGAGTATAGAGCCCTGTGGCATTATGAATGTAAATTAAAAGAAGAAATAGAAAAACATAGAGCTGCTAAAAAAAGAGTTCCTATGCCTCGTCAGGACCCGAAATTAAGGATTGCTAATTTTGATGAAGTTGCTCTTGGATATAGCAAAGATGATGCTGTAAAAGAGGCATTGAGATGCCTGCAGTGTAAAAAATCACCCTGTATAAAAGGATGCCCTGTTGAAATTGATATTCCTGCTTTCATAAAATTAATTCAGGATGGTGATTTTATGGGGGCAGTTCATAAAGTTAAAGAAAAAAACAGCCTTCCAGCGATCTGTGGAAGGGTTTGTCCTCAGGAAGATCAGTGTGAAAGAGCCTGTGTTCTATCGAAAAAAGGTCAACCAATTGCTATAGGAAGGCTTGAAAGGTTTGTTGCTGATTATGAATTTAAACAGGGTGATATACGGATTCCAAAGAAGTTTCCGCCTTCAGGTAAAAAAGTGGCAGTTGTAGGAGCAGGTCCTGCAGGGTTAACGGTAGCGGCAGAACTTGCAAAACTCGGGCACGGTGTTACCATTTTTGAAGCTCTGCATAAACCCGGTGGTGTTCTCATTTATGGTATTCCCGAGTTCAGACTTCCTAAAAGAATTGTTCAGATAGAATCTGATTATATTACCAGGCTCGGGGTCGAAATTAAGACGAGCTTTGTTGTAGGAAAATCAAAAACAGTGGATGAATTATTAAAAAATGGGTATGATGCAGTATTTCTTGGAACGGGTGCAGGTCTGCCATATTTTCTTGGAATACCAGGAGAAAATTTGAACGGTGTTTATTCTGCCAATGAATTCCTCACAAGGGTTAACCTTATGAAAGCGTATCTATTTCCTGAATACGATACTCCAATAAGGCTTGGTAGAACCACAGCAGTTATTGGCGGTGGAAATGTAGCTATGGATTCCGCAAGAACAGCATTGAGGTTAGGTGCTGAAAAAGTATATTTGATTTATAGAAGGTCAAGAAATGAAATGCCTGCCAGAGAAGAAGAAATTGAAAATGCTGAAGAAGAAGGAATAGAATTTGTTTTGTTGACAAATCCAGTAAAAATACTGGGAAATGATGAAGGGTGGGTTAAAGGAATAGAATGTGTAAAGATGAAACTCGGAGAACCCGATGAATCCGGTAGAAGAAGGCCTATACCAGTGAAAGGGTCTGAGTTTGTAATAGATGTTGATATCATAGTTGTTGCAATAGGGCAGGGACCCAACCCGATAGTAACATCAACCACTCCTGATATTAAAACTAATAAATGGGGTAATATAATTGCAGATGAGGAGACCTGTAAAACGAGTAAGAAAGGAGTATTTGCGGGTGGTGATATTGTAACCGGTGCAGCAACTGTTATACTTGCCATGGGCGCAGGGAAAAAGGCTGCTGTAGCTATTGATAAGTATTTGAAAGATGGAAAATGGTAAGTTAAATGAAAATTAAAAAAATAAAAGAAATTCTTAATGCGGAATTATTAACAGATGATATTAATACGGATGTGGAAATTCAGGCTGTGAATTGTGCAGACCTTATGAGCGATGTTCTGGCATTCCAGAATAAAGGTGGATTATTGATTACCGGGCTTATCAATATTCAGGTTCTCAGAACTGCCGCTATAACAGATATTGTAGCTATTGTATTTGTTAGAGGAAAAATACCTGATAAAGCTGTTATTGATGAAGCAAAATCCAAAAATATACTCCTTCTTTGTACAAAACTCCCTATGTATGAAGCCTGTGGTTTATTATATAAAGAAGGATTGAAGGGGATTTCTGAATAAGATGAACAATAATAGTGTCCTTTTTGAAGAGGATTTTAAAATAAAAGGCTGGGATTTTACAAATGCAGGAGAGGCTTCTTTAAAGATAAAAAACTATCTGAAGGAAGTTGGTATTGCAGAAAACATACTTAAAAGAGTTGCAATCACATCCTATGAAGCTGAGATGAATATTGTTCTTTACGCTAAAGAAGGAACGATAAATTTTAAAGTGACTCCGAAGAAAGTATTGCTTGAAGTTAAAGACAGAGGACCCGGGATTGAGGATGTTGAACTTGCAATGAAAGAGGGGTATTCAACAGCTACTGAAGAAATCCGAAATATGGGTTTTGGTGCTGGAATGGGTTTGCCTAATATAAAAAAAAATGCAGATATGTTTGTTATAAAATCTGAACCAGGCAAGGGCACAAAACTCAATATAGAGGTATATTTGAAATAAAGGTATGAAAAGAAATCCTGACAAATATTTCCACTCTATTGAAATAGTTGAGGAAAAGTGTATTGGTTGCACGATTTGTATGAAGGTATGCCCTACCCAGGCTATAAGGGTTAAAAATGAAGTAGCTGTAACTATACCTGAGAGATGTATAGATTGTGGTGAGTGTATCCGGGTTTGTCCTCAGAACGCTATTATACCTCTTACTACAGAATATCAGGACCTTAAAAAATTTAAGTATACTGTAGCTCTTCCTTCGCCTGTGTTATACAGTCAATTTGGTCCTGATGTGATGCCGAATGATATTCTTCTGGCACTTAAAAAAATTGGTTTTGATGATGTGTATGACCAGGCGTGGTCCTGTGAGGTTATTTCTAAGGCTATAGAGCTTTTTCTTGAAGATAAAAAACATTATAGAAGACCAATTATTTCCTCAACGTGCCCTGCAGTAGTTCGATTAATCCAGATAAGATTTCCGTCTCTTCTGGACCTTATTGTTCCTGTTGAGTATCCCAGAGAGTTAAGTGCAAAGGAGATAAAAAGTAAAATTACTGATAAATTAAAGATACCTGAGAAGGATATAGGGTTAATTCATATAACACCCTGCCCTGCAAAGATGATATCAATTTATGAGCCACCAACGAGAGAGAAATCTCATCTGGATGGGGCTATAGCTATTAAAGATATCTATGGTGCTTTGTTAAATGCATTAAAAGATGTAACTGATTCGGAAACTATCTTACAACGTTCTGGTGGTATTGGCATAGGTTGGGCTATAAGTGGAGGAGAAGTAAAGGGTCTTAAATTTGAAAATTGTCTTGCTGTTTCAGGTGTAAAAGATACTATTAGGATTCTGGAAGATGTTGAGAGCGGGATTCTTTCAGGGATTGAGTTTCTTGAATGTCTTGTTTGTCCTGGAGGATGTATAAGAGGGCCTCTTACGGTGCAGAACCCTCATATTGCAAGAACACGCATTGAAAAATTGATCAAAATGTTTGGTGAAAAAAGCCGGGTAAATGAAGAAAAGGTTAAAAAACTCTATAAAAAAGGATATTTTTTCTTTAAAAAGAGGATTGATGCTGCTCCTGTAATGCCTTTATCGAAAGACCCTTCTGAAGCAATTAGAATATTAAAAAGGAGAGAAGAAGTTTTAAAGGAGTTGCCCGGTAAAGATTGTGGAGCCTGTGGTGCCCCGGATTGCAGAACCTTTGCTGAAGATGTTGCTAAAGGAATCGCTTTGATTGATGAATGTGTATTCAGAATTATTCAAAAAGCAGAAGTAAAACACAAAATGTAGTAAATTTAAAAATATATTTAAACAGGGTTATTTATGAATCTAAAACAGATAATAGAAAAACTGAATTTAAAAGTTATTGCAGCAGAAGATAGTGTTGATGTTGAGGTTAAAGGGGGTTATGTAAGCGACCTTTTGAGCGATGTAATGGCAAATGCCAGGAATAAGAGTATCTGGATTACTCTTCAGATGCATCAAAATATAATTGCTGTAGCTTCTTTAAAGGAGATAGCTGGAATTATAATAGTTAATGGCCGTAAACCTGATGAGGAAACTATAAAAAAAGCAGAAGAACAGAAGATACCTTTATTGCTTAGTGATTTACCAGCTTTTGAGATTGCTGGTATGTTATATTCTATGGGAATATCAGGCTAAAGGAATGTTAAAGAGCTTCAGAGCAGACCTTCATATTCATACCTGCCTTTCTCCCTGTGGAGACCTTGATATGTCACCAAAAAGAATAATCAGGGAGGCTATAAAAAAAAATCTGGATATTATTGCTATCTGTGATCATAACTCGGCTGAAAATGTAAAATACGTAAAACGAGCAGCAAAAAATTTCGGTATTACTGTTCTACCGGGAATGGAAATTACTTCCAGAGAAGAAGTACATATTCTCGGGATTTTTGGAACATTAAAAGATGTTCTTAATGTCCAGAAGGTTGTTTATCAGTATCTAACACCCGGTAAAAATAATCCTGAATATTTTGGCGACCAGGTGGTTGTAAATGAATTTGACGAGGTTGAAGGTTTCAATGAGAGGCTACTTGTTGGTGCCACTGATTTAACCGTAAAAAAAATTACAGAAATTATTCATAAATATAGCGGGTTATCAATTGCCTCTCACATTGATAGAGAGAGTTTTAGCATTATAGGACAGCTTGGGTTTATCCCTGATAATGTTGGGCTTGATGCGGTTGAAATTACATCAAGAGAAAATATTGAAAAACTAAAAGGATTTTTCCCGAAGGAAAAGAATTTTCCAGTTGTTACTTCCTCTGATGCTCATTATATTAATGATATAGGGAAAAAATACATTGATTTTTTGATTGAGAAACCCTCCATAACAGAAATAGGGTATGCTTTTAAAAATATTGAAGGCAGAAGAATATTATAAACTTTGAATCTAAATTTAATTTGAAAGTAGTATATTAAGAAAGTGAAAAATGCAGGACCTTTCATTGCATATTCTTGATGTAGCTGAAAACTCTATAAACGCTGGAGCTACAAAAATAGAAATAAATATTTTAGAAGATATTAGAAATAATATTTTGTCAATAACAATAAAAGATAACGGAAAAGGAAT
>Ga0180301_10002296_pt1 | contig 15008 bp, 14 predicted proteins | sample GuaBasSediGuay16_FD_121797 | JGI IMG/M metagenome (GOLD analysis project Ga0180301, IMG submission 121797) | Subseafloor sediment microbial communities from Guaymas Basin, Gulf of California, Mexico - Guay16, Core 4569-2, 12-15 cm | ecosystem: Environmental > Aquatic > Marine > Hydrothermal...
GAATATGGGTGGAGAGGATTCTTGAATAGGGAGACTATATCTGAAAACTCAACTATCTTACCAGCATACATAATAGCAGCCTTATTACATGTATCAGCTATCACTGATAAGTCATGAGTTATAATTATCATGGATAAGCCAAGCTTATCCCTCAAACTCCTAATCAACTCTAATATTTGAGCTTGAACAATTACATCCAAAGCTGTGACAGGTTCATCTGCAATTATGAGGTCAGGATTACATGCTAATGCCAATGCTATTATGGCACGTTGCTTCATACCCCCACTAAATTCATGTGGATAATCCTTCGCCCTCTCAGGACTCAAACCCACAAGTGAAAAAAGCCTTTCAACCCTCTCCCAAGCCTCCTTCTTGCCTATGTTTTCATGAGTGCAAATAGCCTGAACTATCTGGTCACCAACCCTAAAAACAGGGTTAAGAGCATTCATTGCACCTTGAAAAACTATTGAAATACGCTTCCACCTATAATTCTCTCTCAACTCATCCTCCCTAAGCTTTAAGAGATCAACACCATCAAATAGAATGCTTCCAGAAATTATTTTGGCATTATCTGGTAGAAGCCTTGTAATTGAGAGAGCCAGAGTAGTTTTGCCACATCCACTCTCACCAGCTAAACCTAGAAAGTCACCTTTATCCATGTATAAGTTTACTCCATCAACAGCCCTTACCATTCCTTTACTAATCCTATAATAAACCCTTAAATCTCTCACATTCAGTAGGCTCATATCATCATCTTCTCCTAATCCTCGGATTAACTATCTGATCCATAGCGTATCCAATAAATGAAAACGCTAATACAACAAGAGCTATACATATGCCTGGAGGGAGAATATACCACCAACATCCAGATGAAAGAGCTCCACAACTAAAAGCATAATGTAAAATCATACCCCAACTAACATGGGTTGGATCACCAAGCCCCAGAAAGCTTAAAGCTGACTCAGATAAAATTGCTCCACCAACCTGCAGAGTCATTTGAGCAGCTATTAAAGGTAGAACATTTGGAAGTATATGCTTCCGCAACACCCATAAGTCTCCAGCTCCAGCCGCCTTAACCGACTCTATAAATGGCTTCTCCTTAATAGACATTACCTGAGACCTAATAACCCTAGCAGTTCCAGTCCAACTTAAAATTCCAATTACAAAAATAATATTCCAAATACTCCTACCAAGCAGTGCAGATAAAACAATCATTAATGGAAGACCGGGTATAACTAGGAATAAGTCAGTAATCCTCATGAGAATGTCATCCAGCCAAGAGCCAAAGTAACCTGCAATTGAACCTATAAGGGCTCCCAACCCCCCAGAAATTATGGTGGCTAGAAATCCAACTAGAAGAGATATCCTACCACCATGAATAATAAGAGTAAATACATCCCTCCCCAACTCATCAGTTCCAAAAATATGCCTATTAGATGGAGGCTTCAAAACCTCATGAATATTACCTTCAGAAGCCTTTATTGAGTAGGATGAAAGATATGGAGCGAAAATTGAGAGTGAAATAAATACAGTCAATATAGCTAATCCAAAAACACCTAAACGACTCATCATAAATTGATCCATGAAAATTTTAAAGCGCTTCCAGAGAACTGAAATTTCATGACGAAACATCCAATAGAAACCTCCAATTAAAATCGAATTCTAGGATCAGCTACACCATAAATTATATCTGCAATAAAATTAGCGAGAACCACGAGAATAGTAATTATGAGGAAGGCACCCTGCAACAATTGATAATCATGAGCTAAAACTGAACTATAAATGAGGAGGCCGACACCAGGCCATGAAAACACAGTTTCAGTTAAAATGGAGCCAGCCACCATGAAACCCAATCGTAGAGAAACTATGGTAATTAATGGAAGCATAGCATTCCTCATAACATTCTTAAAGATAATAGTTCTATTCTTTAATCCAATAGCCTTAGCAGTTAAAGTATAATCCTCAGTGAGAGCATCCAACATCGTATTCCTCATAATAAGGAAGAGGCCGCCAAAAGTACCAACACCAAGAGAAATCATCGGTAAAGTGAGATGTCGAAGAACATCCCAAGCATAATCCCAAAAACTAGAATACTCAACACCAGGAGTTACAATTCCAAATATGGGAAATAAATGGAATTGAACAGAAAAAACAAGAATCATCATACCTCCAAGCCAAAACATCGGCATGGAATATAGGGAGAGAGAAAGTATTATCGATGAAACATCAGTAACACTCCCTCTCTTCCAAGCTGCAAGAGCTCCAAGCACAACCCCCAAAAAAATGGCAATAATATTGGAGGATAACATTAAAAGTATAGTATTTGGTAAACGCTCCAAAATAGCCTTAAAAACAGGTTCATGAAGCAAGAAAGAATAACCCAAATTACCCCTCAACAAATTCCTCAAATATATAACATATTGATCTAGAAGAGGCTTATCCAAACCCATCTCCTTAAGCATAATCTCCTTTGCCTCAGGAGAAATACTGGGATTAAACATTATGGAAACAGGATCCCCAGGCATTATTCTAAAAAGGTAAAAATTCAAAGTGATAACTATGAAGATAGTAATCAACGACTCAATACTTCTCCTAAACACAAAGCTACGAAAACCCAAAGTCCAAACCCCCTAAAAATATAAAAAACATGAAAATTAAGTTTTCTTCCTCATGAAGAGAACTAGCACTGCAATGAGAATCAATGCAATAACAATGGCAACATAGTACAAGGTATAGTCAGGAGGCGGAGGCGGTGGTGAAGGAGGAGCCCCAACAACTAGAGTTGACGGCTCACTTGAACAAGAAGCATAATGAGCACTACCCCTATACGTAGCTACAACTTCAAATGAACCCTCACTTGTAGGAGTATACTGTAACTTAGCAACACCAGAGGAATCAGTGGCAGCCGAACCAATAACTGTACCTCCAACAATGAAGTCAATATACTCATTAACTATAGGATTACCCTTCTCATCAACTAGGGTGGCCTTCAAAGTAACTGTTTCACCAACCTTACAGCTTGATGGAACACTCAAAGTTATTGAAGCAGTCATAGGTGGCGGCGGACCCCTCAAATGAAGACTCATAAAGTTATATACATCCATATTGCTCAAGGGCCCATATGGAAGACAATTAATGAATCCCTCAAACTTATCCGTCCACACTGCCCTCAATCCAACACCCTGAACTGTAGGTATATTAGGTAACTCCTGAGTCAATATTAATTGCATCTTCCAGACAATCTCTCTAAGCTTCGCCTCATCCAGCTCATTTCTAGCCAGGGTGTAGAGCTCCTCATATGTTTGATTAACCCAAGCAGCAGTATTCAATCCGCCACTAACCTGATTTTCAAGGAACCATCCCAGCATTTCTAAGGGATCACTAGTTGCAGGGCCGCAGCGATAATAAGTGAATTGATAGTTTTTAGTGAGAACCATGTCAGCTATCTGCTGTCCAAGATCTACAGCTACAACCTCAGTGTCAAGCCCTATAGATCTCCAATCATCTGCAATTATCTCTACAGCTCTAATCCAAGTTGGAATGTTTCCAGTTGTTTCTATATATAATTTCATCTTTGTACCATTTGGATAATCTCTCCATCCATCACCATCATAATCCTTATATCCAGCCTTATCCAGAAGCTCAGCTGCCAAAGTCAAATTATAAGAGTATTTGGGTACATTTGGATTAAGCCATCTACCACTTATATTATATGGTATCGTTAAGAAGTTATCGTTAGGCTTAGCATAACCATAATACACAGTGTTTATTATCCTCTCCTTATCTATGGTATGAGCTATAGCACGTCTAAAGTTAATATCCCTCCCAGGATCCTTCAAATTGTTAATGCCGAGAACCGTTAAGCCAGGATCAATTGTCTGATAAATAGTAACGTTAGGTATACCTAGAAATTGAGGAACCTCATTCCCCTGAATACCAACTACATCTACAGCATGCTCCTTAAAGGCCATTATCTGAGCATCATGAGTATTAATGACAACTAAAAGCACCTTATCTAGATATGGTCTACCAAACCAGAAGTTCTCATTTGCAACAAATTCAATGTACTGCCCCTTAACCCACCTTGAAAACTTGAATGGACCAGCACCCACTGGAGGATAGTTATCAAAGTGAAGTGGATCAGTAACATTCTGCCATATATGCTTCGGTATAATGTAAAGCATCCATAAATCAACAACAATCCACGATAAACTTGCATTCACCAAGTGGATGACAACTGTATGTGGATCAGGAGTCTCTACACTATCAATATTATGTACGTGAGGTGTAGTTACAGGGCAACTATACTTCTTATAATATTCAATGCTAAACTTTACATCCTCACTAGTTATTGGAGTACCATCATCCCATGTAGCATTAGGAAATAGATGAAAAGTATACGTTTTACCATCAGGGGAAATTTCATAGCTACTAGCTAGGTATGGAGCATCGAAACGCCAATCAGGATCATTAATAAGCAGCTTAGGATATAACAATGTAAATGCAAAGATATCAACACCCTTAAAGCTTATCAATGGATTCAACGTCGTTAAATCTTCAAGTATTGGAATTCTAAGAGTACCGCCATACTTATAAGGTCCCCGAACCTCCCTCAATGACATAGAAGTTGCTGGTGGCACTAGAGCAAAGAGTAGACATAGTAATAGAACGGGCAAAACGGTATGAAATCTTTTATTCACCAATATTCCTCCAATATTTCAAACAGCGTCATACTCCCTATGTTTTATATAGAATATTTATACATTGTCCTATCCAAGTGGAATCAATAATCGCTATTATTTTATCATATAAACTCAATTTAAATTAGCAAGCCTAATGCCATAATAAAAGTAAAATCACATAAGATTTAAATGAGAATAAAATCAACCGAATTATGGTGTTTTAAATGGATGAAGAAATAAGGCTTTTAGCTCAACTTTCAAATGCCTTCGGACCACCTGGAAGTGAAGATGAAGTACGTAAAATTTTGGGGAGAGAACTTGAAGAAATTGCAGATGAAGTCAAGGTTGATAGACTTGGAAACATATTCTTCCATCACCATGGAAAGGAGGGCTATCCAAAAATAATGATTACAGCCCACATGGATGAAGTAGCCTTCCTAATAACAAATATAACTGAAAGCGGTTTCCTACGCTTCCACACACTTGGAGGAATAGTAAATAGAATAATGCCGGGACAAAGAATCCTATTAAAAGGAGAAAAGGGCTATGTAAAGGGAATTATTGGAACAAAACCACCACACATCATGAAGCCAGAGGAAAGAGAGAAGGTAATACCAATGGAAGACCTATTCATAGACATTGGAGCTGGAAGTAGAAAGGAAGTTGAAGAAAAGGGAGTAACCATTGGAACAACAGGTGTATTCGACGTAGAATTCATGGAGCTAGGTGGAGGATACCTAATGGGAAAAGCCTTCGACGATAGAGCTGGATGCACAGTACTAATAGAAGTCTTTAAGGCACTAAAAGACACCCCATACAATCTAATAGCAGTAGGAACGGTGCAAGAGGAAGTTGGATTAAGAGGAGCACGCACAGCAGCATGGCAAATCTATCCAGACTACGCCCTAGCACTAGAAGGAACCTTCGCCAACGATGTACCAGGAGTAAGAGGAGATAGAATATCAGCCAAACTGAAAAATGGACCAGTAATAACCATAGTAGACAGAACAACCATAACACATCCAAAAATCCTAAAAACCCTAGTAAAAGTAGCAAAGGAAAAGAAAATCCCATTCCAATTCAAAAAGATACCAGCAGGAGGAACAGATGCAGGAGCAATACATCTAACAAAGGCAGGAATACCAAGCGGAACAGTAGCAGTACCATGCAGATACATACACGGCCCAGCAGCAATAACCCACATAGAAGACCTAGAAAACACAATAAAACTAGTAACAGAATTCATAAAAACAATATCAGAAAAATAAACCTCCAAACAACCCATAAACACTATTTTTTAAATCATTATTCAAGCTAAGAAAGTAGCATGAAAACTTTATCCCAAGAAGAGGAAAATAGCAATAATGGATTTTGAGAGTTAATTAAAGCTAAATTTAACCCCACTCCCTCCCCTCAAATAGACATCTATTCTTTAAATACCATTTTAATTCGTATACACATGGTGATTTCATGGCAATTCAAACATCAATCAAGATTAAAGGAAAAGCATTCAACCAATCACCAAAACTTAGAAGTCAATTGAAAGTAAAAAATCTAAATTTAATCTAAACGGTGATAAATTTGATTGAAGTTACAGGTAGAATAAAAGTATACTTCAATCAAATAGAAGGCCTAGAACCCCAAAGCTACATGGAAAAATATCTAGAAGAACTGAGGGAAATTGAAGAATACATAGACTTCAAAGGTGGATCACATACATTTAAGAATGGATCCATAAGCATATTCCAATATCCATCAAAAATAGATGAAGAAATTTCAATGATATGGAGGTTCTCGAAAGTAAAAGATCTAGAATTCATAGACAAACTATTCAAGACAGCATTAAAATTCAATGATAAATGCTTCATTTCAATATCAATTAAGGATAACATAGACTTCAATAGATTGAAGAGCTGGATTAAAAGCTACAGTCTAAAATGGCTTGGAGAAAGCGGTGAATCCTTCTCAGCAATAATAGATTTTGGAGGACAAATACTATGGCTCACAGCATACACTAATAGGAATATATTCAATATTAGAGGGAAATTCAGGCTAGACGGTTTAAAGCCGAGTAAAATAATAAGAATACTATGCGAAGGTGAAACATTAAAGGTTCTATCAGTAAGAGTTCCAAGCCCAATAAAACACTCATACATTCAAAACGCCAATAGACTAGGCCTAACAGCTTCAGAGCTAATTAGAGAAGCCTTAAAGAAATATTTGATTGAATTATATAAAAGTGATATTGAGGAGTTGACTAAAATTGAGTGAAGAATATAAAAGGAAGTATACCTTCGCAGAAGACTATGGAACATCATACTACAAGTATGGACCAATAACTCTAGGAGAAACGCCTGAAATAATTGAGAATAGAGGATACTTCCCAGACACAACTTCAATCATGTATCAGATAATGGCTGTGCCAAGCGATGTAATAGTTGGAAAAGAAATTCCATTATACCTAGAAGCAACAGAAGACCTATCAACAAGACTAATCTATCCAATGAGAAATGGTGTAATTGCAAGGGACGATGAAAAGGCATGGAGAGTAGTATATGAACTAACAAAATACGGTCTAAAACAATTTAAACCAGCAGAACCAGAATTCAAAGGCTTCTATGTGGTGGCTTCACTATCATCAATAGCACCAAAATACATGTACGAGAAATTATTTGAAATCCATAAAAGAATAGATGAAGAAGAAGGATTAGTAAAGGCAGTAACAATAATTCCTCAACCACTAGCAGTGGCAATAGCACATAAAGTTCCAACATGCATAGTACTGGAAAGTGGACATGGCAACACGCAGATATGCCCAATATCCCGCTATCCAATACGTGCAGCAATAATAGCATTAAATCGAGGTGGAAGCGATGCAAACACACTGACAAGTGAAATATTAAAAGATGCAGGATATGGAGACCTAGCAAGAGAAGAAGCACTGGTAACTATGATAAAGGAGAACATTGGATTAATACCAAGAAATCTAAATGAAGCAATTAGAGAAGCAAAGGAAAACCCAGAGAAGTATAGAGCGAAATTCAAGGTACCAAACACAAGAATAACCATAGACTTAGAAGCAGAAAGCTGGACTAGATTCCTAATAGGAGAATACGTATTCAATCCAAACCATGAATTATTTCAAAGCTACTTTAGAAGGGGAATGCCAAAGCCAAAGGACGTGAAGATAGGAGACATATACTTCAGAGGAATGATAGATTTTGGAGAAGCAATAATAGAAGCAGCTGAAAGATGCCCAGTGGAATTACAACCATACCTATACCAACACATACTACTATCAGGAGGAAACTTCCAATGGAAAGCACCAGAAGAATTCAAACCCACTGCAATAGACTCAGTAACCAAAATAAAAATATTACTAAAAGAAAAGGGAATTGAAAATGTGAATGTGGAAATAACAGAGGAGCCAAAATACAGTGTATGGAGAGGATGCATAGTATACGGCTACGCAGTACCAGAAAAATATGAATGGAAATGGGAAAGAATGGAAGGATGGCTAAAAATACGTGAATAAAAATGGAAGTAAACAAAATTAAACAATACTTCCTAAACAAAAACCTAATTGAAATAGATGAAGATGAAATTAGAAATCTAGAAATAAAGCCAACACTAGCCTTCACAGATGGAGAAAACAAGATATTCGTAAAAATCATACCATTAGAAGCAATCAGCAATAGAAGTCAATTCATAAAATTCATGATGGAAACATCAGCACTAAGAGAGCAATGCAACATGATATACATTGTAATTCCAAGTCTAATAGCAACAATAATAGACAGTGAAATATTAAAGGAAATGGGAATAGGACTAATAATATCAACAGGTGAAAAAATAAGAGAAGTATTACCAGCCAAGAAATATAAGCCAAAAATAATTCTAGAAGCAAATCTAATAGAACAAATAGAGCAAATATCAAGCAGACTAGAAAGAATAGAAAGCTATATTCATAGACTTGAAAGCCAGATAAACCAAATAGCCAAAAGAATAGGTGAAGCAAAGCCAATAAAACCAATAACAATAGAAAAGCCAGTAGAAGCAAAAATCGAAATTCCAGGACTACCATCATACATGCAAAATAATCCATGGCTACAGATACTAAAGGGAAGAGGGGAAAGAGAAATTGCAAAGTGAAGCCATAAGATACACAAGCATAAGGAAAATTCAACTAGTCATAGACGTAGAAGACTATCTAGCACCAATCCTAACCCTAAAAGACTTCGAAAAAATCTATAAAACAAAGCCAAAGCCACCAAGATATAGAATAGCCTCAATAGAAGTACTAGTCTGCCCAGAAGATGGAAACGTAATACTACCAACAGAATGCAGTAAATGTCCAAGATTCATAAGAAGAGTGAAAGACATGATCCTATGCATAGAAAAAACAATAGAATAACCAAACAATTGGAAAATTGAACAAATTTTAGTTAACAGCAAATTAAGTTTTAGACTTCCTCTCTTATCCCAAAAAACTCTTAGGCTTCCTAATTTCACGGCTAAACCAAATCCTAATGATTTCATCCCTGGCATTGACTCAATTACATCAGGCTTAACCCTAGCCCTCTTCAAAACAACTGGTAGGCTTAGAGTGGCAAGCTCAACACCCCCTACTCAAAGGCCAGTAAATAACAACATATCTCTCAAAAAGGTTGTGGAGGATGTGGAGAAAGCTTTAGAGGAGATTTGGCTTAATTAACCTCCTCCAATAAGAGGTAACACGTTGAACTAAGCTTCTAATACCTAAATCAATCATAAACCAATAAAACTACAAATAAAATATATAGAATTAATAAATGTAGCAAACCGAAGAAGCATTCACATCCATTAAAGCAAAATTAAGTAAGATGGGTAACCTAGTTTTAAAACCATTATAAATCAAAACTCTTTTATTTAATTAAATATAATTAAATTTGAGGCGAATACATTGAATGAGGAGAGTGGAAGCAAGGGAAAATACACAACAGTATCAATACCAACAACCCTCTACAATAGAATCAAACAGTTAATTCAAGACACTGGATTCACCTCAGTCTCAAGCTATGTAACATATGTTTTAAGGGAAATTGTAGCTGCACATGAAGAAGCAAAGTATAGTGAACCATACACTGAGGAGGATAAGAAGAGGATAATTGAGAAGCTTAGAAAGCTAGGCTACCTAGAATAGGAGTGAAAGCCATGGTTGCACCACCCCATGGAGGAAAACTAATAAACAGAATCTCAAAGGGTAAGAGGAGGATTAGACTGTTAAGCGAAGTCGAAGAGCTACCAAAAATATTAGTCCCCAAAGATATAGCCGTTGACATTGAAAACATAGCCCACGGAGTCTTCAGCCCACTAGAGGGATTCATGAATCAGGAAGACTACCTAAACGTTTTAAATGAAATGAGACTAAGCAACGACATACCATGGACCATTCCAATAGTATTAGATGTAGATGAAGAAGCCATCAAAGACTTGAGGGAAGGAGATGAAATTGCAATCACAAATGAAGATGGAAAACCCATAGCCATCATGAAAATTGAAGAAGCATACAAGTGGAATAAAAGGGAACATGCATTCAAAGTATTCAAAACCACAGACATAGATCATCCAGGTGTAGCTAAAACAATGCAAATGAAGAATATACTTCTAGGTGGAAAGATAGAATTAATAAACGAGCTGGAAAATCCATTCCACCACTACACCCTAAGACCAGTTGAAACAAGAATACTATTCAAAGAGAAGAAGTGGAATAGGATAGTTGGATTCCAAACTAGAAATGCACCACACCTAGGCCATGAATACGTGCAAAAGGCAGCCCTAACCTTTACAGATGGACTATTTATAAACCCCCTAGTAGGATGGAAGAAGCCTGGAGACTACAAGGACCAGGTAATCCTAGAAGCCTACGACACACTAATCAAACACTACTACCCAAAAAACGCAGTGGTATTAGCAGTGCTGAGAACATCAATGAGATATGCAGGTCCAAGAGAAGCAATATTCCATGCAATACTACGAAAAAACTTTGGATGCACCCACTTCATTGTAGGAAGAGACCATGCAGGAGTAAAAAACTACTACAAACCCTACGAAGCACAGGAAATATTCAGGGAATTCCCAGACCTGGGAATAATACCATTATTCGTTAAAGAAGCATTCTACTGCACCAAGTGTGAAGGAATGGTTAGTGAGAAGATTTGTCCCCACCCAGACAAATACAAGATACGTATGAGTGGAACCAAGATTAGGAAGATGATAATGAAGAAGATTAAGCCTCCACCAACCATGATGAGGCCGGAGGTAGCGGAGGCAATACTGAAATGGGAGAATCCATTCGTAACCATCTGAGGAGGGCTGAGGGCATACTAGTAGTACACCACTGGGATGCAGATGGCATAGCCTCAGCAGCCATCATAGCTGAAAAATATGGAGAAGTAATCAATTACTGCCCACCAATAGGAAAATTCAAAGTCAATGAAACAGTACTAGATGAGCTAAAAAACAAGATCATGACGAAAAAAGATTTAATATTAATTTTAGACTGGAACATTCCATACAAGGATGTAGAAACAATAGAGAAGGCATTAGGAGTAAAAGTTGCAGTAATAGATCACCACTACAAAAGCAAACATCCGCCAAAAGCAACATACTACAATCCAGTGGCATATGGAGAGTCAGAGGAAAAATGGCCATCAACAACATGGACAATCATGAAAGCCCTAAACATACAATTAAACTTGAAGGTCATATTGGGAGTATTTGGAGACTTAGAAGAAAAGGCTGTTAATCTTAAGCTCTACCATCAAGCAATAAAGCCCTATATGGAGAGGCAGAAATATTCAGTTAAAGAGCTAATTGAAGCAGCAAAGCACTTGAATGCCTGTGGAAGAATTGGAGATAGAAGAATGGTGGAGAATGCTGTTTGGAAGCTAATTGAATATGGAAACAGCCTAAAAGACGTTTTAAGCGATGAAGAGTGGTGGAGGGCGAAAGCAAAAATTGAAGCTGAAGTAAATAGGATAATAAGTTCAGGTGTAGAAGCCATTTATGGAAATATTATATTGAAGAGATTTAAAAGCCCATACAACTTAACTTCAGAGGTTGCAAGGAAACTTTCAAAGCTAAACCCCCAATCAATCATAGTTGCATTAAATGAAAATTCAAGGCTTAATGAAGCAGAAATATATGTTAGAAGGGGAAGCAAACTAAAAGTGAAGCTAACTCCAATCATAAACAAACTTGTGGAAAGGGGTTTAGAGGCTGGGGGAAAGGAGGCAGTATTTGGATTAAAAGTACCCCACAACAAACTAGAAGAAGCCCTAAAGCTAACATTAAACATGCTTATGGAGGAGTTAAAAATTGACTAGAAGGCTAATGGTAATCGGATTAGACGCGGCGCCGCCAAAGCTAATTTATGATCAATATAAAGATGAACTGCCAACCCTATCAAAGCTAATGGAAGATGGATGCAAAGCCCAGCTGAGAAGCACACATCCACCAATAACCATACCAGCATGGGCATCCATGACCACTGGTAAAACTCCAGGAGAACTTGGAATGTATGGCTTCAGACACAAGAAACCTAGAAACTACACGGACTTCTACATTGCAAACTCAAGATTCATTAAATATCCAGCCATATGGGATAAGGCTGGAGAGAAGGGGCTTAAAAGCATAGTTGTAGGAGTACCTCCAGGATATCCACCTAGAAGGATAAATGGACTATGGATTAGCTGCTTCATAACCCCAAGCAATAAATCCCAATACACCCATCCATTAAGATTGAAGAGGGAAATTGAAGGAAGATTTGGACCATACCAATTCGACGTACTATTTAGAACAGAGGAAAGGGACAAGCTAATAAAGGAACTCTGGGAGATGACCAAATATCACTTCAAAGTGTTAAGATGGTTGGCCCAGAGGAAGTGGGACTTCTTCATGTTCGTTGAAATAGGAGTTGATAGAGTTCAACACGCATTCTGGGGATACATGGACCCAGAACACCACAAGTATAAGCCTGGAAACAAGTATGAAAAAGTAATACTGGAATACTACAAGCTAATAGACAGCGAACTGGAAAAACTCCTAAAAAACACCTCTAAAGACACAGCTGTAATGGTTGTCTCAGACCATGGAGCAAAGAGAATGAAGGGAGCATTCTGCATAAATCAATGGCTCTCAGAGAAGGGATACCTAAAACTAAAAACTAAGCCATCAAAGCAGGGAATAGAACTAGCCAAAGTAGATGTAGATTGGAGCAAGACAATAGCATGGGGCTGGGGTGGATACTATGCAAGAATATACCTAAACCTAGAGGATAGAGAGGCTAATGGAATAATTAAAAGGGAAGACTACGAGCACTACAGAGATGAATTGATAGAGGAGATTAAGAAGATTAAGGGACCAAATGGAGAGAAATGGAATACAAAGGTCTACAGACCAGAGGAACTATACCCAGAGGTTAAGGGAGACCCACCAGACCTAATAGTATACCTAGACGACCTATACTGGAGAAGTGCAGGAACCCTAGGGTGGGAAAGTAAATACCTAAGGGAAAATGATAGAGGGCCAGACGATGCAGTACACGACTGGAATGGAATAATAATGATATACGATCCAGAAAAAACAGTGGAACTGAAAAGCAATGTGGTTGAAATATTTAAAGTGCATGAATTAATGCTCAAATTAATGGAAATTGAGGAGTGAAATCATGAATAAGGGATTCGTAGTATGGATAACCGGTCTACCAGGATCAGGGAAAACAACCATAGCTAGAGGGGTAGCAGAAAAATTAAGGCAGAAGGGATTAAAAGTAGAGCTACTAGATGGAGATGAAGTTAGAAGATGGCTAAGTCCAGAGGCAGGCTTCACAAGGGAGGATAGAACAAGACACCTAATAAGAGTAGCACACGTAGCAAAACTACTAGCCAGAAATGGAGTAATAGTAATAGCATCCTTCGTATCCCCATACAGAGACGTTAGAAGAAAAGCGAGAGAAATAGTTGAGGGGGAGGGAATACCATTCATAGAAGTCTACGTTGAATGCAGCCTAGAAGAATGCATTAGAAGAGACCCAAAAGGACTATATAAGAGGGCGTTGAGGGGAGAAATAAAGCACATGACAGGTATAGACGACCCATACGAATCACCCGAAAATCCAGAAGTAAAAGTAAACACTGAAAAATACAGTGTAAATGAAAATATTAGAAGGGTAATGAGGGAAATTGAAAAAATAATATAACATTCAATCACCCATATGCGTGGAATATTATTCCACAAAATTTGAATATTATGTGGATTATAAGTCCACTTTCTCCATGTTTAATGTAAGAGTTAGAAATTCATTATCTTATATATTTTCTCTAAATTAATACTCCTCCTAACCTTCTCAGCAAGCTTAGGTACAATCCTCCTCCAAACATCGAGATCTATTCTCTCCTCCGATACTAATGGGTCTAGATCAGGTAGACTTGAAAGCTCTTCTAGGTATGGTATTGAACCTATTATTTCAAGGTTTATATTGAATCTTTTAAGCCAATCCCCCTCAATACGCTTAACGCCAATTTCGAAGAATCTTCTTGGAACACCCATCCCCTCAATAATTTCTCTTTCAAGGGAGTGGTAATTAAATCTGTTTAATAGTATGCCCTTAACAAACCTCCTCTCATCATCATCCAGGTAATTGTAAGTGGCTATGGCTGAATCTATACTCCCAGCCAAGAGTATTACTGGAGCTGAGGCCATTTTAACTGTAATCATATTCGGAATATCCACAAGCCTACTGAAGAAGCCTAAACCGCGAAGCTTCGATGGACCTGAACCCTCAATGCAGACAATATCATAGTTATCTAGGAGGAAGTCTAGGCAATTTCTAACAGATTTAATTACCCTATCATACAGGGTTTCAGCCCCAACAATCCTCCTCAAACCCTCACCTATGAAGGTTAAAATCATTCCTAGAGGCTTAACATTCCTCTCAACAACTCTACCCTCAAGGATTATGTCGAATGCTCCACCTCCAAGAGGTTTAGGTGTGAAGGGATTCATCCTATAATAAGGCTCAACACCAGCTGCAACTGCTTGGAGAACTTGAGAGTAACCATACTCCCTACCATCAACATCAACATAGGTTACATTCGTGAGATTTAAAGCCTTGAATGGTGCAACCCTATAGCCATCCTCAGCAAATAATCTACAAAGTATAGCTACAGTTAAACTCTTACCACTACCAGTACCACTAACACCAGCCCCTTGAACAGCAATAGTCTTAGCCCTAAAAACAGACACCCCCAAATAATATTACAAGTGAAAACTCATATTAAGCTA
>Ga0180301_10002297_pt1 | contig 15002 bp, 17 predicted proteins | sample GuaBasSediGuay16_FD_121797 | JGI IMG/M metagenome (GOLD analysis project Ga0180301, IMG submission 121797) | Subseafloor sediment microbial communities from Guaymas Basin, Gulf of California, Mexico - Guay16, Core 4569-2, 12-15 cm | ecosystem: Environmental > Aquatic > Marine > Hydrothermal...
GAGGAATGCGAAGGATGTTATGGTGCTTTGCGATTGCAGTAAGAGGGAGTTGTTGAAGGAGCTTGGGGCAAATGAACTTAAACCAAAAATCATATTTGACAGGAAGGAAGCTGTGAAAAGGTTTGGCTTGACCAAGAAAGTCCTTGCAAATTACTCGTTTGAAGAGGCGGTGCTTGAGCGGGTTGCACTTGTGGATTTGGCTGGGTAGAAGCGTTTTTAAGATATTTCAGACTATAAGCGAGTTATGAAACTTTCCAAGATACCTGAGATGCTGGGCAAGTATAAGGATAGGCTGGTGCATCCTGGAACTTTAATAAATGCAGCGGGAGCTGCGCTTTACACTGTGCCTAGAAGGCCTGCGCACTCGCCCACAGGGGTGATGTCTGCTCAGATTGAAATTACCCTCAGGTGCAACCTTGCATGCCCAATGTGTGAAAACCGGTTGATAAAGGATCCGAAGAATGATATGACGCTGGAGCAGTTCAGGCGGGTTATAGATGGGATGCCGCATCTGATTTCAATCAATTTGACAGGCATAGGCGAATCGCTGCTGAACAAGGATGTATTCAGAATGATTGAGTATGCTAAGAGCAGGGGAATTTACGTTTGGTTTACAACCAATGGCACTCTGCTGGTTGAGAAGGTTAATCGAAGGCTTATTGAACTTGGAGTTGATGAATTGGTAATCTCATTCGATGCAGCCGACCCGGAAGTTTTCAAGCAGATCAGATTGGGGGCTACTTTTGAGCAGGTTACGGGGAATCTGAGGGAGTTTGCAGAGCTTAAGAGGAAGATGGGAAAGGGCAAGCCTAAGCTGTCGTTTGGGAATACGGTGGTGTGGGATAATTTGAAGGAAGTGCCTGAGATAGTTGAAATTGCGGCAGGGCTTGGAATTGACAGGGTAATAGTGGGCGCAAATCTCGTGTTGCTGGATATGCCTGATGCGGTAATAAATCCAAAAACTCCCAAGGCTAGCGTGGAGGAAATCAATGCGATTTTCGATAGGGCGAAGGAGGTTGGAAGGGAGCGGGGAGTTGAGGTTGTGATCGCAGACTATGTTTCAAAATGCGAGAAGCCTGAGATGTGTGATTGCGAGAAGCCTTGGACTACGTGCTATATTACTAAGGATGGAAGCATTTTCCCATGCTGCGAGGTTACTCAGAGAAGAATTCCAAGGGAGAGAATGTTGAAAATGGCAATGGGCAATGCGATTGAAACTCCTTTTTATAAAGTGTGGAATTCAAAGCAATATCGGGAGCTGAGGGATGGAATCACGCGGGATTTGAGCAAGAGGTATTGGTTCTGCAATGGCTGCATGAGGTGCAGAAGGAAGTAAGTGAGGTTTGAAAAATGCATGAAAAAATGCGGGAAGCGATGCTTTACGAAAAGCTCACTGGGAAGAATGAGGGCAAGGTGTTGTGCAGGCTGTGCAAGCGCTATTGTGTTATTGAAGATAGAAAGATGGGCTTCTGCCTGGTTAGAAGGAATGAGCGAGGAAAGCTGTACAGCCTTAATTATGGAAAGAGTACTGGGTTTGCAGCTGATCCTATTGAAAAGAAACCATTCTTCCACTTTAAGCCAGGCACGCGCGTGTTGAGCTTTGGTACTCCTGGTTGTAATTTCAGATGTTTGAATTGTCAGAACTGGCAGCTTTCACAGGGTGTGAGGGAAGGCGGCACAGGTGCGCTTGAAATTCCAACTACTCTTCCCAAAAAAGTTGTGGATTTGGCTGTAAACCACAAGTGCGAGGGAATTGCATATACCTACAGCGAGCCCACCATATTCTTTGAGTATGCATATGATTGCATAAAAGAGGCGAGGAAGCGGAATGCGGAATTGTTCCACGTATTCGTCTCAAACGGCTATTTCTCGCAGGAGATGCTTGATTTGGTTGAGAAAGAGGGATTGCTTGATGCCATTCGCATTGACTTGAAATTCATAAACGATGAAAAATACAGAGAAATTACGGGTGCGCACCTTCTGCCGGTGCAGCAAAACATTGAGCGGGTTTACAAACTGAAAGGCAAGGTTCACCTGGAAGTGATAGCATTGCTGATACCGACCCTGAACGACAGTGATGAAGATATACGAAAGCTTGCGCGCTTTGTAGCAGGAGTTGGTAAGGACATACCACTGCACTTCAGCGCATTCCACCCATACTATAAGCTGAGCCATCTTCCCGCAACTCCGGATCGTACTCTGAGGAAGGCAAAGCGCATTGCAGAGGAAGAAGGGATGCAGTATGTTTACCTTGGCAATACGCGCATGGCAGGGGTTGAAAATACGCACTGCCCAAAGTGCAAAAAGATGCTTATTGAGAGGTATGGCTTTGAGGTTTTGAAAAATGAGTTTGAGAATGATAAGCCCGTATGCCCTGAATGCGGCGGGCGGATAAACATAGTTCTGTAATCAGCGCTCCTGCTTGAGTTTGCTTATAATTGACTGCAGTTCTTTGCTCAGTCTGACTTCATAAGTTGAGGCTTGTTTTAGTCTTTTACATCTTCCAGGTAGGCTTTCCAGATTTCTCCTCGCATTCTTTCTTATTGAATTTAGAGGGGGGTGTTTGCGTGCAAGCCTTCCATTTTTCATAACCTGCTTCAGAAGTGCTCTGCCGCTTGACTTTTCACTCTCCAAGCCAATTAGATCATGCTTCATCTTGCCTCGCCCATCGTAAAATCTGTAAACTTGTTTTCTTCCGGGCAGAGTCATTTTGCCAGAACTGAGTTTGATTACGGGCTTGCCCTTGAACTCGCTGAGCTTGTAGTTTACATTAAGAAAGGGCGCATCATTGGAGGTGCCAAGGGCAGTACCTACTCCAAAAGAATCTATTGGTGCTTTCTTTTTCACAAGCTTTTCAATTTTGTACTCATCCAAATTGCCGCTTGCCAGAATTATGGATTTTTTGAAGCCGCTTTTATCAAGCAATTCTCTAACCTTTCTGCTCAGCTTCAGAAGGTTTCCGCTGTCCAACCTCACCCCCATCAAAGAATGACCGTTCTTCTTCAGCTCCTCTCCTATTTTCACTGCATTTCTGGCCCCCTTCAAAGTATCATAAGTATCTATGAGCAACAGGCATTTGTCCGGAAAGGTGGATGAGTAAGCGCGGAATGCATCTAATTCATACTCGTAGGACATTATGAAGGAATGGGCAACTGTACCGTAAATTGGAATTCCATATTTCTTTCCTGCTAAAACATTGGAGGTGCCCGTGAAGCCGGCTATGTAAGAAGAACGGGCTACTTGGAGCGCAGCCTCAGCTCCATGGTCGCGCCTTGGCGAAAAATCCACCAAGGATGCATTGCGCGCACTGGTTGCGATTCTGGCTGCCTTTGATGCTACCAGGGTTTGGAAGTTCACAGTATTGAGTAGAAAGGTTTCCACGAGTTGTGCCTGTGGCAGGGGTGCAGTTACGCGCATTACGGGCTCATTTGGAAAGAAGAGGGTTCCCTCTGCAATCGCATGAACATCCCCTCTGAATTTGAAGCGCTCTAAATAGCTGAGAAAGGAATCTTTGAACAGCTTGGTTGAATCCAAATAGTTAATGCACTCGTCAGTGAATTTCAAGTTTTTCAAATAGTCGAGAGCGCTTTCCAAGCCTGCGAAGAGCAAGTAGGAGCGGTGGGGAGGCATTGAGCGCACGAATAAATCAAAGGTTGCCTCTCCCCTGTGCCCGTTATCAAAGTATGAAGCGCACATAGTTAGCTGGTAGAGGTCTGTAAGCAGGGGGGCAGTTTGGTTTGAGATGGAAGAATACATGATGAATCTAATTTGTGAAAAAAAATATTAATAGTAGGTTCACAGAAGCAGGGAGGCACCAAGCAGGAGAACCAGCAGGCCCAGGAAAAGTGTGGCCTTGAAGAAGTTCACGCGCTCTGCAAATTTCATAAGTGCACCTATGGTTAGAAGGCCTACAAGTGCAGCTGCAAGCCCGCCTGCAAGCAGGGGCGCGGTGGGCTGAAAGCCGCCTTTTACAAGAGGGAGCGCGAGTTGAACTCCAAATGCAACCGGAATGCTCATGAGAAAGCTTAGCCTGAATGCCTGCTTCAGCGTGTAGTTTTCCCCGAGCAGGGTTGCTATAGTTATCCCTGATCTGCTTATTCCTGGAAGCACTGCAAGGCCCTGAATGAGGCCTGCGAGCGCTCCTTTTTTCAGCTCTGGTTCTTCCTGCAAGCCCTTCTTTCGATTCTTTTGCGCAAACGCCACAAAAACCAAAAATAAACCAATAAACATAGTGAATATCGAATCAGGAATCTTGAGCGTGAAGGCGAGCAACAGTAGGGGGAATGCCAAGACTGCTGTTGCAAGGGTTGCCGCAGCGAGGAAGAGAAGGAGTTGTTTTTGATTTCCTTTTATTAAATCAACCAAATCCTTTCTAAAATAAATTACAGCTGCAAGCAGCGTGCCACTATGAAGCCAGATTGCAGTGCTCAATGATTTGCTGTATTCAAGGTTGAAGAGAAACCTGCCTGCAAGGGCAACCATTGCTTCTGAGCTTATTGGAAGCCATTCCGAAATTCCCTGTATGATTCCAAGTATGATGGCTTCGATTGGATTCATGGAAATTCAACCTGATTTTTCAAAGGGTTCTTCGTGTATAAGAACTTCCTTCACTTCTGGCATTCTCTTCAATATGTTTTGCTTCAGCTGCTCTGAGATGCCGTGCGCCCTTTTTAGAGGGAACTTTGGGTTTAGCTGAATGTGGAAGTCAACGTAGACCCTTCCTGAAACCGAACGTGCTCTGAGGTTGTGGAAGCTCTTGATGCCTTTCTGAGCCCTGATTATCCTCTCTATTTTTTCTATAGTTTCCTCAGAGGGCCTTACATCAGTTAATTCTAGTACCGACTTTCTGCCCACCATGAAGACTACGCGCATCATGAAGAGCGCTACAAGTAGGGCTGAGAGAGGGTCTGCAAGCTTGAAACCCCATGAGGCTACGAAGAGGCCGATGAGCACTGCGGAGTTTTGGAGTACATCTGAAGTGTAGTTGCCTGCGCTTGCCTCAAGTGCGGTGCTTGAATAGTGCTCTGCCTTTTGAGTTAGATAGCGGGCCATGAATATGTCGACCACGATCGTACCGCCCATCAGCGCCAAGTCCAGGTCAGTTATGAAGAGTGCGATTGGGTCGACTATGCGCCTTGCTGCTTCGAGAATTATCAGAACTGCCGTTATGAAAATCAGGGAGAGCTGTGCGAGGCCTGATAGCGGGCCGAACTTCAGGTGGCCGTAATGATGATACTTGTCCGGGGGCTCGTGCGCCTTCTTTATTCCAAGGTATGCAAATATTCCTCCCACAAAATCGAAGAGCGAGTCCAAGAGAACCGCAATCACTCCTAGGCTTCCGGTAAGCAATGCGACTGCAAGCTTGCTTCCAACTAGGAAAATATTTGCAAATATGATTACTTTCGCAGCTCCTTTCTCACCTTCAAAGGATTCCATATTATTGGCTGGGCAGGGAAGATAAATAAGCTTAAGCAGAAGTTTAAGAGTTAAAAATAATCTAATGCTACTCCTTTTGGAGAGATTATGGAAAAGCCGGGTTGGTTGAAAATCAGGCCTCCGAATACGGAGAAGTTTGAGAGGATTAAGAAAAGGCTTGACGAGCTTGGCCTCTATACCGTATGCCAGGGTGCTCACTGCCCAAATATGAGCGAGTGCTGGAGCAGCGGCACTGCTACGTTTATGATTATGGGGGATACGTGTACGCGGGGCTGTAGATTTTGCGCTGTGAAGAAGGGTGCAAAAGGGAAGGAGTTGGATGGGCGCGAGCCTTTGAAACTTGCAAAAGCGGTGAAGGAGTTTGGTTTGAACTATGTTGTGATTACCTCTGTTGATAGGGATGATTTGGCTGATGGGGGGGCTGGGCATTTTGCAGATTGCGTGCGGGCTGTGAAGGCCCTGAAACCAGAAGTTCGGGTTGAGGTATTGATACCTGATTTCAGCGGGAGCGAGGAAAGTTTGAGAAAGGTTGTTGAAGCGAGGCCGGACGTGATAGCGCATAACATCGAGACTACGCGCGCCATGCAAAAACTGGTTAGGGATAGGAGGGCGAATTATGAGCAGTCATTGCGAGTGTTAAAAAATGTGAAAGGAATGGATGCTCGCATTTACACCAAGAGTTCAATTATGCTAGGCCTTGGGGAGAAGGAAGAGCAGGTTTTGCGCGCGATGGATGATTTGCGTGAAGTGCAGTGCGATATTCTTACAATAGGCCAGTACTTAAGGCCAAGCGAGAGACAGATGGAAGTGGTTGAGTATGTGAAGCCGGATAGATTTAAGCAATTGAAAAAGGAGGGCGAGCTCAAAGGTTTTCTATATGTTGCATCCGGGCCTTTTGTACGAACGTCGTACCGTGCGGGGGAATTATTTATTAAGGGGGTTCTTCGAAAGCAAATGGGGAATGAAAAGAGGTAGTTGAACATGCCTAGGAAGAAAATTTACGAAGGAAGTGTGGAATACCTGCAGATTTTGGATGAAAAGGGCAATGTGGATAAGGAGCTTGAGCCTCAGCTTTCGAACGAGGATTTGGACAAAATGTATAGGTTTATGATTACAACCAGAACATTTGATAGAAAGGTATTGAGCCTCCAGAGGCAGGGGAGGGCTTTTACCTATGCACCTGTGGAAGGCAAAGAAGCCAGTCAGACAGGCACTGCTTATGCTCTTAAGAAAACAGACCGCGTATTTCCAAGCTATAGGGATCACGGGGTTTACCTCACGCGGGGGCTTTCGCTCAAACAGATGTTTTTAATGTGGATGGGCACTGAGGAGGGAGGAAGGATGCCTGAGGATTCTGGGGACTTTCCGTTTGCGATCCCGATAGCGAGCCAAATACCGCACGCAGTGGGAGCGGCATGGGCTGCCAAAATTCAGAAGCAGGATAAGGTGTGCGCAGTTTACTTTGGGGATGGTGCAACTAGCGAGGGTGATTTCCATGAAGGAATAAACTTTGCAGGAGTGAACAAGGCACCTGTGGTGTTAGTTTGCCAGAACAACAAGTATGCGATTTCGGTACCTCGTGCACTTCAAACAGCTGCTGAAACCATAGCCCAAAAGGCACTTGCATATGGTTTTGAAGGTATTCAGGTTGATGGTAATGATGTGCTTGCAGTTTATTCCGCAATGAAAAGTGCAGTTGAAAAAGCAAGGAAGGGAGAAGGGCCTACGCTTATAGAGTGCCTTACCTACAGGTTCGGTCCGCACACTACCTCAGATGACCCATCCAAATACAGGAGCAAGGAGGAGGAGGAAGAGTGGAGAAAAAAAGATCCTGTAGTGCGCTTCCAACTTTACTTAAGGAGCAAGGGCATTTGGAATGAGGAGTATGAGAAGAAGGTTAACGAGGAGGCAAAACAGAAAGTTGAGAAGGCGCTTGAAGAGGCTGAAAGTTCGATAAAAATTGATCCAACAGATATATTCAAGTACGTGTACGCGGAAATGCCCGAGCCTCTTAGGGAGGAAATGGAGTATTTGAAGCGAATTGGGGAGGAAAAGAAGGAAGCGCATGGTGAACAAAATGGCTAAGATGACTTTGATTCAAGCAATCAATAATGCCCTGCATCTTGAAATGGAAAAGGATGAGAAGGTAGTGGTAATGGGGGAGGATGTGGGCCATGAGGGAGGAGTTTTTCGTGCTACCGTGGGCCTTCAGGAGAAGTTTGGAAAGGAAAGGGTTATTGACACACCACTCGCAGAGTCTGGTATAATAGGCACTGCAATTGGAATGGCTGTAAGCGGCCTTAAGCCCGTGCCGGAAATTCAGTTCAGCGGCTTTCTTTACTACTGCTTCAATCAGCTGGTATCGCACGCAGCGCGTATAAGAATGCGCACTCGCGGCAGGTATTCCGTGCCCATGGTGGTGCGCTCACCATACGGGGCGGGAATAAGGGCATTGGAGCATCATTCTGAAAGCACTGAGGCCCTATTCGTTCACATGGCTGGCCTGAAGGTTGTTATTCCGTCAGGCCCGTATAATGCAAAGGGCTTATTGCTTTCAGCAATACGCGATCCTGATCCGGTTATGTTTTTGGAGCCCATGCGGCTTTACAGATCAGTAAAGGAGGATGTGCCCGAGGAAGACTATGCGATTCCGCTTGGCCAAGCAAAGGTTGAGAGGGAGGGGAGCGATCTCGCTCTCATTTCGTGGGGCTCGATGATGAAGGAAACTAGGGAGGCTGCGGATGAGGCAAAGGAGAAGGATGTGAGTGTGGAGGTTATAGACCTTCAGACCCTCTGGCCTTTTGATGAAAAAACAGTTATCAAGTCAATTGAGAAAACCGGAAGGGCGATTGTGGTACACGAATCTCCAAGAACATGCTCCATAGGTTCAGAACTCGCAGCTCGTGCAATGGATCATAATTTCTTGAATTTAAAAGCTCCGGTTACGAGAGTTACTGGATTTGATATACCCGTGCCTCTTGCAAGATATGAGGATTTCAACATGCCGGATGTATTCAGAATAATGAAGGCGATTGATAAAGTGATGAGCTTCTGATGTGGGAGTATGGTTTTCGAGTTCAAATTTCCAGATGTTGGAGAGGGAATTCATGAGGGCAAGATTGTAAAATGGCTGGTAAAGGAAGGCGAGCGGGTGAAGGCAGACCAGCCGGTAGCAGAGGTTGAAACCGACAAGGCAGTTGTTGAAGTTCCCTGTCCAAAGGATGGCTATTTGTTGAAGCAGTACTTCAAAGAGGGCGATGTGATTAAGGTAGGGCAGATCATGTTTGCAGTTGGAGAGGAAGAGGAGAAGGCGCGGGAGATAGATCAAAGCGAAGAGGCTCCTAAGAAAAAACCGGTTTCAAAGCGCGGGAAGGAGGAGAAGAGCGAGAAAAAAGAAGAAAAGATGGAGGAAAACTCGGGTTCGGGAGGCAGGGTGCTTGCAACTCCGGCCACCAGAAAGTTTGCAAAGGACAGGGGAGTAGATTTGAGCAAGGTTAAGGGAAGCGGGCCTGGTGGAAGGATTACTATTGATGATGTTAAGAAGTACAAGGAGGGCAAGGGAGCTGAAGAGGAAGTTCATCCTGCTGCTGAAGTGCGTGGAGAGGCACGGGAAGAGCATGTGAAGGATTATGGTAAAGTTGAGAGGGTAAAGGCATCCAGCCTGAGAAAGGCGGTTGCGAACAGGATGATTAAATCTGCATACACCGCTCCCCAGGTTACGCATATGGAAGAGGTTGATGTTACGAAATTGGTTGAGGTGAGAAGGAAGGCAAAGGAGGAGGCTGAAAAAAGAGGGGTGAAACTCACCTACCTTCCATTCATAATAAAAGCAGCAATAGGCGCTCTCAAAAAATTCCCGCAGTTCAATGCGCGCTATGATGCAGGGAATCAGGAAATAGTGTACAGAAAGTACCACAACATAGGAGTTGCGGTTGATACTGAGGACGGGTTGATAGTTCCGGTAATTCGCAATGCGGATAGGAAGGATTTGATCGGGCTGGCAAAAGAGATAACCAGGCTTGCTGATGAGGCGCGGAAGAAAAAATTGAAGCTTGAGGATATGCAGGGAGGTACTTTTACAATCACCAATATAGGAAGTATTGGGGGAACGTATGCAACTCCTTTGCTTAACTATCCAGAGGTTGCAATTCTCGGGGTTATGAAAATTAAGGAGAGGGCAGTTGCAGTTGATGGAAATGTTGAGAACAGGCAGATATTGAATTTGGTTCTCACTTTTGATCATAGAGTTATAGATGGTGCAAAGGCAGCGCGGTTTATGAACGAGCTTTCTAAAAGGCTTGAAGACCCTTATCTGCTCTAGGCTGATAACAATGGTAATGGGAGATCTGGCAAGTGGATGCGATGTTCTAGTTATAGGTGGAGGGCCTGGCGGCTATGTTGCTGCAATTCGAGCTGCCCAGCTGGGAAAGGATGTTATGATTGTGGATGAGAAGGGTGAAAGGGGGCTGGGGGGCCTTTGCCTTAATGACGGTTGCATACCCTCTAAAGCACTTATTTATGCATCTGAAATTGCAGGTGTGCTTGGTAAGGAGTCTGAAAAGTTTGGAATAAGCGTGGAAGGGTTGAAGGTTGATATGGGCAAGATGCAGGAGTGGAAGCAGGGAGTTGTTGATAAGCTGAATAATGGAGTGAAGATGCTTTGCAAGAGACATGGAATTGCAGTGGTGAAGGGAGAGGCATTTTTCAAAAGTTCTGGAAAGGTTGGGGTGAGAACTGAAAAGGGAATAGTAAGTGTTGAATTTGGCCATGCAATCATAGCAACTGGTTCAAATCATAGGCCTCTTGAAAAGCTGCCCTTTGATGGAAAGCAAGTGGTTAGCTCCACTGAAGCCCTTAAGTTTTCAGAAGTGCCGAAGGAGCTGCTGGTTGTAGGCGGAGGCTACATAGGGCTTGAACTGGGTACAGTATATGCAAAGCTGGGCAGCAAGGTGAAAATAGTAACGCATGGGAGCAGGGTTCTGAGAGGGGTTGACAGGGATCTGGTTGAGGTGGTTCTCAAAAGGCTTGACGAGATTGGGGTTGAAGTGCTGTTCGATACCGCGGTTGAGGGGAAGAGTGAAGAAGGCGAGAGGCTGAAGGTGAAGCTAAGGCAGAAGGAAGGCAAAGTGGTTGAGGTGGATGCTGATAAGGTTTTGATCGCAATAGGCCATTCTCCGAATACAAAGGAGCTTGGACTCGACAAGACTAACGTGAAGATGGATGAGAAGGGCTATATTAAGGTTGATGAGAGGATGAGAACCGCTGATCACAAAATTTATGCTGTGGGGGATGCGGTAGGTGCGCCATTGCTTGCGCACAAGGCTAGCAGGCAGGGAGTAGTTGCTGCTGAGGCCATTTGTGGAATGAAGACCACCTACCATAATCGTGCAGTGCCTGCGGTTGTTTTCACTGACCCGGAAGTTGCGAGCGTTGGAATTAGCGAGGAAGAAGCAAAGGAGCAAGGAAAGGACTTCAAGGTTGGAAAGTTTCCGTTCAGAGCTCTTGGCAGAGCATTAACTCGCAATAAGACTGAGGGTTTTGTCAAAATAGTTGCAGAAAAGGATAGCGGGCTGGTGCTTGGAATCCACATAGTGGGCTCGGAAGCAGGTGAATTGATAAGCGAAGGAGCGCTTGCAGTTGAGCTGGGCGCAGTGCTTGAAGACCTTGCAGCCACCATTCACCCGCATCCAACTTTATCCGAGGCATTGAGCGAGGCTGCCGATGCTACGCTTGGAAAGGCAATTCACATATTTCAGCCTAAAATAAAACCCAAATAACTACCTCATCTCATTCCATTCTGCTGAAGAGTAGCGTAAGTTGGAGAGCTCCTTCGCTCTCGTAAGCTCCTCCGCGCTCCAACCACCCTTTTCGAATTCCTTTCCGACTGAAAATGTTTTTTTCAGAGCTTCGTAGAGCTCCTCACGACTTGCGGTGCACTGGTCGGAAAGGCTTGTAACACGCTCTTCAGCGCTTGCGATAACCTTGTCGGAAATTTTTGCATCTGCTACTTTAAGCAAAGAAAACATTCTGCGCACATCTACGGTATAGAGAATGGTGCCGTGCTGGAGCAGTACGCCACCCCGTCTGGTCTGTGCATTTCCTGAAATCTTCTTCCCATTTACCACGATGTCGTTTATGGGTTTGAATTCCGCCCTCAAGCCCAGTTCTTTCAAACCATCAATGATCCAGCCGCAAATCAGCTTGTATGATTTTATAATGTCTTTTGGAAATGCGCTTTCTGGTGCTATTACGCTGTAGGTTATTTCACCCAGCTCATCATGGTAGACTGCGCCTCCGCCCGTTCTTCTGCGCACCCAGTCCACCCCTGAATCAATGCACTGTTCCAAATCAACTTCATCTGCAAGGCTTTGAAAATAGCCTATGGATATGGCGCTGGGCTTCCAAGTATAGAAGCGGATTGTAGGAGGGCTCGTGCCTTTTGAAACGCCTTCGCTCACCGCCTCATCAAGTGCCATATTCATGTATGCTTTGTGCGTCTCAAGCTCAACTAGGCGCCATTTCATTTTGATTCACCAACTGCATCTTTGGCAAGCTTTGCTATTGTTTCAGCGGAAAAGCCTATCAGCTGAATGGCATTTGAATCAATCAGCTCTGCTATGCGCACTTCAGCTGAATCTATATCAGAAATGCGTAAACCTACCAGCGAATTTTCAATTTTAGGAAGAGCATCTTCTGGATACATGAAGAAATCGCCTGTCAGCTTGGCGCGCTTTATGCGCGAACCGTCGTGCTCCAGCTCGAGCTTCACCAGCTTTCCGCCAGCAACTTTCTCGCATGAAGTTACAATCATGAAACCATCCAGCCTAATGAAATATAGACGCGTGGTTAAGCTTTTATATTTGTACTCCACCTAAATTTCAGGGAGGATTTTGTGGTAGAAGATAAGGAGTTGGATAAAATAAGAGAGAGAAAGATGGAGAAGCTAGCAGAGGAGCTGAAAGAAGGTGGGAAGAGGATCATTGTGTATTCCACGAGCGCCTGTCCTTACTGCAATATGGCAAAGGAGTACCTGAAGAAGAAGGGAGTGGAGTACGAAGATGTTGATGTGGGCGCCGATCCTGTAAAAGCACAGGAGATGATGAGTAAGAGCGGGCAGATGGGTGTGCCTGTTCTTGACATCAAGGGAGAGATAATAGTGGGTTTTGACAGGGAGAAAATAGATAACGCTCTTTCTTAGAGGTGAATTCATGGGTATGGTCATTTGCGAAAGTTGTGGAATGCCCATGGAAAGTGCCTCAATATATGGCGGTGGCAATGTCAATAACAAGTACTGCAAGTACTGCACAACGTCCGATGGAAAGCTGAAGAGCAGGGCTGAAGTGAGAGCAGGAATGATAAAGTACATGATGAAGGCTGAGAAGAGGAATGAGGCTGAAGCGCAAAGGCTGGTTGATGAGCACATGAAGCGAATGCCTGCGTGGAGGAAGAAGTAAGTGGGCTTGAGCACAAAGCGAATCCTTGTTTTCGGTAATCCGCTTGTAAAAGAAGACAGTTTGCCGCCCAAGCTTTTACCAAAGCTGAGAAAGGAGTTCCCAGAGCTTGAATTCGTTGAATTCGATGCTGCTGAAAATTTGGAAAGCGAGGGGGAGGAGCTTGCCATAATTGATTCGGTGAAGGGAATTGAGCGGGTGAGAATCATTGAAAGCATAGATTCGCTCTATGAATCGAAGAGGTACAGCATGCATGATTTCGATCTTGCAATAACGCTCAAGCTGCTGAAAAAAATGAGCCTGGTGAAGCGGGTGCGCATTTTTGGAGTTCCTGCAGAGTATGATGAGGGGAGGGCATTTGCGGAGCTTAAGGCGCTTATTAAAGCCAGTTTATTCTGAGAAAATGGGTTGCACAGCTCATGCACGGGTCATATGCTCTTATCAGCTTCTCTACTTCGAACTGCACAAATTCCTTTCCTTTGGAAAGGTTGTTCTGAACCACGCGCCCCACATCCTTTTCCATGAGCACCTGGTTCTGTGCGGTTGGAATTACCAGGTTGGCATCCAATACCTTGCCTTCATTGTCGATTTTGAGCTTATAGTAAAGGGTGCCACGCGGTGCTTCGATAACACCCACTCCGCTAGATGCCTTGGGCTTTAACTCCGGCTTTGGCTCCTCCTTTGGATCAAAGCTTTCGATCGCATCTATGGAAGAATCTATGCAGTTAAGAATTTCAATTGCCTGAGCAAGGTTGTTGTGGAATATGTTGTTTGATGGGAACGTGGCGAGATACTTCGGTATGGTCTTTCGCGTTCTACTGTGTAAATTTTGTTTGTTAAGGTTTAGGCGGGCCAAGGCACCCACCAGGTAATCCTGGCCTTCGAATTCAAATCCAGTTGCCTGTGAGTAGGGTATCACGATTCTGTGCAGATGGTCCCAGAAATGCTCCGGCGGTATGCAGGTTTTCTGAGAAGTGTGTATAGCTCCACCTATGAAATTATAACTTTCATTAGCCAAACCTACGAACTGCGTATCGCGCTTAAGGCTGAATTTGCAGTCTGCAAATACGTCTATGAATTCCACTGAATGCTCTCTTGCTGTTTTCAATGCTTTCAGAATTTCATTCTTTCTGGACATGTCGGGAAGCTTTGCATAATGGCCAATCATAGGGAAGGGGGCGTGAACAGCCCTTCCCGCAATCCATTTGCTCAGTTCATTTCCCGCACTCTTCACTGATAGTGCTTTTTTAAGAAGCTCCTTCTTCTCACCTTCGAATTCAAGAACTGAATCGACTCCAAATAGGTCGGGAAGGCAGAAGAGGTAGAGGTGCATTGCATGATCGCGTATCATCAACCCATCCATAGTAAGGTTACGGAGGAGCTTCGTTTGTGAACTGGGATTTATGTTGAGTGCGTTTTCCACGCATTCAACGCAGGCAGTCATATGAGCTATGCTGCAGGTACCGCAGATTCTTGAAACCAGCTGGTGTACATTGAGACAGGATTTGCCGCGCACCGCTTGAGTATAGAACCGCTTATTCCGGTGATTCTCAGCTTAACTTCCTGAACTTTTCCCTCCCTAACTTTAACATCGAGATCAGTATGGCCCTCTATTTTGCTCAAATCCTTAATGAATATGTCAAAGTCCCTGTGCATAAAATCACTTCACCTCAAAGAGCTTGAAGTATTTATCAAGCACTTTTAGAAAAACAGATTCAACCATTGGGCAGCCCGGTACTTTGTCATCCACATGCACGAGCTTATCAAGCGGAACCACCTTTGAGCGGTGGCCGAACTTGCGCATTATGGGGAGTATTTCGGCCTTTGTTTTCCTATCGAACTCGTTGCGCTGGGCAGAGGGCATTCCAGTTACTGCGCAGGAGCCTATGGCCACAAGGTACTTTGAATTATGTCTTATCTTCTTAAGTTTCTCCTCGTCATCCTTTGTAGCTATTGCACCCTCCACAAATGCCACATCCAAGTCGTTCATTGCCTGCTTTGATTGCAGCAGCCTGCAATAGGCAAAATCTATTTTCTTCTTCCATTCAAAGAAGCGCTCGTTCATGAGTTCAACAAACAGGATCGAGCTGTCCTCGCAGCAGGAGAATGAAAACC
>Ga0180301_10002298_pt1 | contig 15000 bp, 19 predicted proteins | sample GuaBasSediGuay16_FD_121797 | JGI IMG/M metagenome (GOLD analysis project Ga0180301, IMG submission 121797) | Subseafloor sediment microbial communities from Guaymas Basin, Gulf of California, Mexico - Guay16, Core 4569-2, 12-15 cm | ecosystem: Environmental > Aquatic > Marine > Hydrothermal...
CCTTCAAATTATATCCTGTTTCTATCTCTATTACTTGCTTTGCGTTCTCAGAAATGATTAAGAATGTCTCTGCATTTTTAAGGAACTCCAAGAGTCTGATGCCGTAGATTACGCCGCTTGCACCTGTGATACCCACGACAATTCGCACTTCACACTCACACCCCTCTCCCTCTTGTATTTTCCATCACTTACTCTCAATTCACAGCATCCATGCTTCCATATCTCCGCTCTCACGCTTTTAAATGAATATATAAATGATGAGCAAGTTTTTATGATGAGCGAGGTTTTCATAGAGGTTTGTGGCGTGGGGAAGAAGTAAAAGAGCAAGGAAGTGCTGAAAGATGTGATAAGATAAGAGAGGGTGAGAAATTAGGCTTAATAGGAAGGAGCGGTTCAGGAAAATCGGTATTCATGCTGATGTTAAGAGGGGTGGAGGGATACGCACCCGATTCGGGTGAAATAATATTTAGAGTTGCGATGTGTCCAGCATGTTCTTGGGTGGATTTACCGAGCGTCAGTGTGTGAGAAATGCAGTCATCGCCTTGAATTGCATGAGGTGAATTACTGGGAGGAGTGGTATGCGAGAAGGAGAATAAGGAGGCGCATTGCAATCATGCTTCAACGCACTTTCGGCCTATACAGAGATGCAACTGTCTTATTTAATGTGTTGCAGGCGTTGGACAGCATAGGATACCCTCAAGAGAGCGTGCTGATGCGTGCATACGAACTCTTAAAATCCGTGAAGATGCTACATCGCATATCATTCATTGCGGAAAATTTGAGCGGAGGTGAGAAGCAGCGAGTCGTGCTTGCTCGCCAACTTGCACGAGACCCTATATTGCTCCCTGCGAATGAGCCCACAGGAACCTTAGATGCCAAGACTGCGATGGTTGTGCATGAAACACTGAAGAATTTTAAAAACACGATGATTGTTACTTCTCATTTCCCTGAAGTAATCCGTGAATTGACGGAGAATGCACTGTGGATAGAGCGAGGGGAAGTCTTCGCATACGGCGATTCGCACTCAGTAATTGAGGATTTTGAGAGGGAAGTAGGTAAGATTGAGCGAAAGGGTGCGAGGAAGCAGGAGAGGAAACCTAAGATAAGGGCGAAGAATTGTAAGAAGTATTATTATACATCGAAGGGAGTGGTGAAAGCGGTGGATGGTGTATCCTTCACCGTTCATGAGGGTGAGATATTCTGCATATTAGGGAGGAGTGGGGCGGGTAAAACGAGTTTAGCGAGGATAATGTGTGGTATTGATGAAGCGAGTGAAGGTTCTGTTGAAATAATGGTGGGAGATGAATGGAAAGATGTTTCAGATAGAAGTAACCGTGTGAAATATGAGTTATATAAGAGGATAGTGATGTTGCATCAGGAGTATGCATTATATTCAGGCACAGTTTCGGCGAATCTAACATCCGCAATCGGTGTAGGGATGCCTTCAGAGCTTGGGAAACTGAAAGCGAAGTTCGTTCTTGAGGGACTTGGATTCTCTCCATCAGAGGCGGAAGAAATACTGCAAAAGAGCGTTGATAAGTTGAGTGTTGGTCAGCGCCACAGAGTCGCTCCTGCGCAAGTATTTATGAAGGGGCCCGAAGTTGCGATACTTGATGAGCCTACCGGAACAATAGATGCGATAACGAAGAAGTCAATTGCAGATTCAATTGTCTTTGCTCGTAATAATCATCACACATGACAATAATTTCGCTATGAATGTATGTGACAGGATAGCATATATGGATGAAGGTAAGATAAAGAGAATGGAAGAGTTGAAGAGATAAATAGAGTAATGCACGAGGCATCAGCGTAGTGTATTGACAACTTAATTTATAATAAATCACATAAACATCATATGCCTACGAAAGAAAAAGTATTATGTTTACTTGAGCGATGAGGAAAGGGAGTATCTTGAAAGATTCGTCAGCACTGGAACTAACAAAGCTCGAAGAATAACAAGAGCAAGGATTCTACTGATTGCAGATGAAAGCAAAGGACCAGGAAAAACTGACAAAGATATCTCAGAATAGGAGTTTGCATGAGAACAGTAGCTAAGACAAGAGAACGCTTCGTTGAAGAAAGATTAGAAGCATTGAACGAGAAACCCCATCCCGGTAAAAAACCAAAGCTTACGGGAAGAGATGAGGCAATGCTAACGGCAATTGCTTGCAGCGACCCTCCAGAAGGGTACGGAAGGTGGACTATAAGACTCTTGGCAGATAAGCTCGTAGAACTCGGAATCGTTGATTCAATATCAAGAGAAACGGTAAGAAAAACCTTAAAAAAACGAAATTAAGCCATGGCTCAGGAAACAGTGGTGCATAGGGAAGATTGACGGTGAGTTTATCGCAAGGATGGAAGATATCCTTGATCTGTATGAGAGCTACGATCCAGATCCAAAGAAACCCGTTATATGCGTTAATGGAAGACCCTTCCAGCTCCTGGAAGACGTTATTCAACCAATTCCAATGAAAAAAGGGAGTCCAGAAAGACAAGATTACCACTACAAACGGAAGAGAGTATGCTGCATATTCATTGCTTTCGATCCGAGAGGCTGGCGTCTATGGTTCCTTTTACGAGAAATTTGAACCGGAAGAGGCAGGAAAACTGTATAAGAAATCTGAATTCCAGTATACCCCAAAGAAGGCAAGCTGGTTGTACATAGCGGAGATAGAGTTCTCAGCTTTATCAAGTGTCTGAATCGCAGGATATAGTTGAAGTTCAGTGGCGCTTCACAACCAAAGATGCAAGAGAGAAGCTATGGAGGCATTATTCGTTAAAAATTAGATTGCCAGTGCACTAAATTCCCCGCCGCTATTACAATACTTGCGGATGCAAATAACGTTAGAGTATGCATAAATTTATTTCTTCTCCCATTTATACAAATCTAATACTTGAGCGAGTGTTTTCCCTCTCTTTATCTCCGCTCTCACTCGCTCCTCCGCCTTCTTCACCTCTAACGCCCTCCTCGCTATCTCATACGCGCGCTCCTTTGGACCACCAATACTCCATTATCATCCCCTATTATCCAATCTCCGGGCTTTACCTCCTGCCCACCGCATCTTATCTCCGCATTTATTTCCCCAAATCCCTTCGGCTCGCCCGCATTCGGCACTACATAGCGAGCGAACACCGGGAATTTCATCCGTCTTATCTCATCCACATCTCTTACCGCACCATCTATAACTATGCCAGCGATGCCCTTCATCTTGCAACTCCATGAAGCCAGCTCCCCCATGGCGCTACATCCTTAGAACCCGAATAGACAACGATTACATCACCGGCTTTCGCTACATCCGTCGCCTCTACCGGCTTCGCCCAGCCACCCTCGAATGTTTGCACCGTTACTGCTTTCCCTACCATCTTTATACCTTCGAAAAGAGGCTTTAGCCCCCGCATCACACCCTTACGGTGCATTGCATTGGAAATATTCGGTGTAGAAACCCTCATGAAAAGCTCATAGATCTCCTCATCTTTGCTTCGCTTCTTTATCCTTACCTCCGCACCACTCGCGGTGTCTATGCTCCGTCTTATCTTTCTCGTAGACCCTCTTACATCCGCAGATCTTATTATGTTTCCTCCCACGATGAAGATCTCGGCACTTAAACTTGCGGCAGCCGCCGCACTCTCCGCATCCAACCCCCCCTCCCACCGCCAACGGTATACTTACTTCTTTGGAAATTTTCTGCAAAAGGTCAAGCGTATCTATACCTACCATTTGTTGGTCTATACCAACATGTACGCATATATAGTCAACGCCCATCTCTTCCACTTCCTTCGCCCTCTTCACTGAGTCTACATGATTGATTATGTCCACCATGACCTACACGTCATATTTTCGAGCTGCTCTTATCGCTTCTTTTATAGTAGAGTCATCGGAGACGGCCAGGATAGCGACGACGTTAGCTCCAGATTTAGCCGCTATCTCCACCTCTATCGCACCAGTATCGATGGTTTTCATATCCGCAACGATTTTATGGGTGGGGAAAGCCTCTCTTAACGCTCTTACTGCATCCATGCCTTCGCTTTTTATCAATGGTGTCTCTGCTTCTAACCAGTCCGCCCCCCCCTTTATGCTCCCTCTCGCAATCTCTATCGCTCTATCTAATTCTAACACATCAAGAGCCACTTGTAATATTTTTTTCTTCATATATCCAAGGATTTAGACTTAAAACACAACTTAATCTCCTCCCTTTTTCCTCAATACCCCTAACTCCTTTACAGGCTTCTTTCCCAGATATTCACTAACCGTAGGTTTCCGTCTTTTATACTTACTTACACTTATTATATAGCCAAATGGTAAAAAACTATCACATATCCGCCTTATCTCCTCCACCACCCCTTCTTCTTCGATTTCTATGATAAACTTACCCACTTTTACCGATGGTTTTATAACCTGGTCACCTATCTTCATGTGCGAGTAATATAACTTGGACCCTGTATGATAATACCTCTTATACCTTTTACATTCCGAAGCTCAGAAAGGATATTTTTTTGTAGTTGTATCCCCTAAAAGCCTCTCCGGTATCACGACTACTTCCGTTACCTGCTGAAAATCTTCTTCCACATGCATACGCCTCCCTTGTTCTCTGCTTATATTTATTGAATAGATTTCCTATGGAGGCTGGGAGATGAGGGGAGCGGAGGTTGAGATTCTAAGAGTTGAGGGCGTATCTAAGAGGTTTGATGATAAAACAGCGCTCGAGGATACAAGTTTTAAGGTGAAGGAGGGGAAAATTTTGGTATCTTAGGTAAAAGTGGCTCAGGGAAAACTGTATTAATGAACATGTTGCGCGGCGTCCGTGAATATGAACCTACGAAGGGCACGGTCATATATACGGTAGCGATGTGCCAGAATGAGGAATGTGGGTGGGCGGAAATGCCTTCTTTAGCAGGGAGGAAATGCGAAAAGTGCGGTTCTACCTTAAGAGGAGATAGATTTTTGGGGCATTCAAGGGACTATAAAATTCAGAAACTTGTATAACAGATTAGCGATGATGCTACAGAGGACTTTTGCGATATGTTCTGAAACTGAAAAGACGGTCATAGCGAATATAGAAGAGGCGCTAAAGGATATAGATTATCCTAAGGAGAAGCGAATAGCGAAGATAATGGATTTGATAAGCAGGGTTAAGCTTGTGCATCGTAGCCTTCACGTGGGAAGGGATTTGAGTGGTGGTGAGAAGCAAAGGGTGGTGCTTGCACGGCAACTGGCAAAAAATCCCATAATTTTGTTCGCAGATGAACCTACTGGCACTTTAGACCCGATAACAGCGGAGGCTGTGCACGAGATATTAAAAAATGAAGTGGAAAAGGGACTTACGCTAATCATGACTTCTCATTGTGGAAGTAACAAGTAGAGGGATAGTGTTGGAAGACGGGCATATAATAGCGGAGGGGGAGACGAGGGAGATAGAGAAAGTGATGTCAGGGGGATAGAGGAGTTTGTGGGGCCGAAGATAGAGACGGAGAGGGTGAAGATAAAAGTAGAAAATTGCAAGAAGTATTATTATACGATAGACAGAGGGGCGATAAAAGCCGTGGATGGCGTAGGATTTGAGGTAAAAGAGGGGGAGATATTTGGGATAATGGGTGTTTCAGGAGCTGGTAAGAGCACCTTAGGAAGGATAATAGCCGGCATACAAGACCATTCCTCCGGAAAGGCGTATATAAGGATAGGAGATGAATGGGGAGACATGAGTGTGCCGAGGATGAGAGGCAGAGGAAGAGCTACCCCCTATAATCCATATTGCATCAAGAATATGGGCTATACCCCTATAGCACGATCTTACAGAATCTCACAGAATCTATAGGTTTAGCTTTACCTATGGAGATAGCGGAGAAGAAGGCGATAGAGATGTTAAAGGCGGTGGGCTTTTCGGAAGAGAGGGCTAAAGAGATGCTCAATATGTATCCAGACGAGCTTGGTGAGGGCGAAAGGCATAGGGTGGCGCTCGCGAGAGCATTGATGACGGAACCGGAAGTATTAATCCTCGACGAGCCTACAGGAACTATTGATTCCGTCACACAAAACGTGATCGCGAAAGCTATACTCTCCTCAAGAGAAAAGTTAAACCAAACTTTTATAATAATGTCGCATGACCCGGAATTCATCAAAAAGGTATGCAACAGGGTGATGCTGATGCGAGGAGGGAGGATAGTAGAGACAGGTGAGCCGGAGAAGATGGTGAAACTTTTCGAAAAGATAGAAAAAACCAATGGGTTAATTTATGATATCACAGAGCTTGGGTTGAAAGGACTGAAACTTGAGAAGCATGTTACAGAGGATTGCTGAGTGGTAAGTGAGGGAGGGGCTAAAAAATAAAGATAGGTTGATGTCAAACACCTTTTATCTCCGCCTGAGCCCCAGTCCAATGCCTATTAGCACTAAAAGCACTATCACCGCTATTATTCCTGCCAAAGGAGCGCCGGTTATAGGGAAAGAGGGTGTGGGTTTCTCTATGGGCTTCTCCTCCTTCATCACTCTACCCCTCTTCTCCTTCTTTGCCATCTCCTCCGTCGGCTTCTTCATCTCCTCCCCTACCTTACTCACCCCCGCTACTTCACTCATATTTGTAACTGCTTTACCCATCCCCTTTTCCTCTATCTCTTCCACAACCTCGCGATGAGAACCCCCGCCTCCACCTCTGAAGAAGGGTTGTTGTATATGAAGTGGTTGTTGCTTGGGCATGGAAAGTGCACCTTGTATGTAATCTCGTAACAAGATATTACCACAGGTGTGATGACAGCATGTCACCCCATACTTATCAACTGCTTCTTGATATATTTCCGCAAGCTCTCTCCTCATCTCCTCAGAAGGACTCCAATATCCTTTCCTCGCAACCTCAAGCATCCTCGCCACGATGGATTGCAGTGCATACGCATTATGACCGTCAAAGAAATCCTTTAGACCGAGGTTGTATCTATCTTGGATATAGACATCATATACTTGATTCCACATATCCTCCGTGATAATGTCTGGTGTGACGACATCCCAGCCCCATAGGTATTCAACGAATTTCATCATTTCCCTCGCACCCGCATAATCATGCTCCATCATCCCTTGTATCCACTTAGGGTTGAAGTAGCGGGAACGCAACTCTCTTCGTAAGAAGCTGGCTAACGTCTCCGTCTTCGGATTAAATGGATTTCTTAGGTTCGTAACGTATAACTCCGGCGTCCTTCCTGTTACACTTCTCACCGCCAATGCTAACCCTCCTAAATACTGGAAGTAATCATCATTGTCAAGGACACCATACAGATTAGAGCTTTGACTATGCACCACCACCTTCACATGCTGTAGATTCATACGGAAGAGGTCTGCGTTTGGTATGCCCCAGTTATCTTCTCCATAAACGAATCCCATCCTTCTTATATAGAGGTCAGCAAGCTTGCCTTCGTCCCCCCATGTGTCACTCGCCGCTATTGCATCTGGTAATCCGGTGCCGTAGTTCCCTGGCGATGCGGAAAATATCCTCGCCATCGATAAACTCCTCGCCTCATCTTCGCTATATCCTTCACTTAACAACCATTCATATATCGCCTCTGAGTCTTCCTTTACGTAATTCGCATATTCTTCATCCTCTGCCTCCGCAGCTAAACGAATGGCTTTGTCAAGTAGCCTCACCTTATCCGGAAAAGTATCCCTATAAAGACCGGAGGTGGTGATAAGGACATCTATTCTTGGTCGCTTAAGCTCACTCGAAGGTATAAGCTCCACATCCTTCACCCTCCCCTTGGAGTCCCAGACAGGTTTTACACCCACAAGATACAATATTTCTGATTCCATGACCCCCCAATGGCGCATCGTCTCCGTCGCCCATAATACGAAACCCACTTTCCTTGGATATTCTCCATATTTCTCTTTGTATTGTTGCAACAGACTTTCCGCCATCTCCTTTCCTACCTCCCAAGCTTCCTTTGTAGGTATCAATCGTGGGTCAAAGGAGTAAAAGTTATTACCTGTGGGGAGGGCGTATGGTGCTCTTATCGGGTCGCCTCCGACCCGTGGCGGTATATATTTTGCATTCAGTGCATCCAACACCCGTGGTATCTCTATATCGCATCTGCTTATGTTTTCTGCATACATTTTTGCGATATTTAGGTCTGTTGTTATGTTAGAGGATACATTTCCACGCCCAAGTACCCTCTCCTGTGCATCCTCCAGGGAGGTGTTATTAAAGATAACTTCTTCGAGGAGTTCATCCAGTATTGTACGATTATGAGCTTCTGAAGAGATGTCCTCCCCATAAACTTCCCTCACATGCTCTGCGAATTCCCCTCCAAGCATTGACCTTACAAACTGTATCAATTTCCAATCCGAAGGGGGTGAGCCGAGTATGTGCAACCCGTAAGGAATGAATTCGTTCGCTAATTCATGTAGATACTCATGTAGCTCTTTCTTTAAAAACTCCTCAAACTCCGTATCGTCCATTGCTTTAACTTCCGCCACTGACACCCCCAAATCCTCGTATAAGTGGAGTTGCTCATATAGTTGCGTTATTGTTTCTCTTGTCTTCTTCTTGATTGCTTCTTCCGTTTCTGGGCTTAGATAAATATGTATTTTCTCATGCAAGACAGAAAGGTTACCATATAGTCCTGAGTGTATGATTGGAGGTGTAAGATGGTCAACTATAACCGCATTTCCTCTCCTCTTCGCCTGCGTCCCCTCCCCAACGTTATCCATTATGTAAGGATACACTACTGGAAGGTCTTGTATGAGGATAGCGGGCCAGCAATCCCTCGAGGATAAACCCGTCTCCTTCCCCGGTAGCCACTCCTGCGTTCCGTGCTTCCCGAAATGAATGATAGCGTCTGCACCAAACTTTTTCTTTAACCAGAAGTAAAAGGCGATATACTGGTGATGAGGAGGTAGTTCTTTGTCGTGATAGAGGATAGAGTTATTTTGTAGCCATCCTCTTGTGGGTTGAGGTGTTAAGTAAACATTTCCGAATCTGAGCCCCGGAATCACGAAATATTTTCCCGTATCGTTTTCGTAAACCATAATCTCCCCCGGTGGCTCCCCCCATTTGTTTATAACTTCTTCTTGTTTTTCCTCCGGCAACTCCCTAAACCATTTTTCGTATTCCTTTACAGGAATGAACTCCACACTGTAATTGCTCACCATCCTTTTTAGCTCCCCCGGTGCCCACGTCCCTATATTTACGCCTTGATGGAGCATCATATCCAAAAGTTTCTCCTTATCTAACCCGCTAATGTTCCCGACATTATAGCCTCTTTCTCTCATCGCCTCCAGCAAATTCTTAAGGCTTGGAACAATGTCCAGATATGAGGCACCAAGGTTATCTTTACCACCGCCGTGATTGTAATAGATTATAGCGATTTTCTTTTCTGCATTTGACTTCCTATGGAGTTTTGCCCATGCTATTGCCCTTTCCGCCACCCAGCTTATTTGATAATCAACGGGTTTATAATAGTATTCATCGCTTATAGGGTCTTTTTCTTTACCACCGACATAAATGAACTCGGTAAAGCCATCTAACTCAGGTAGTGCGATTTGCCATGCTATCTCTGAAGGCTGAAGGCCATTACTCTTTTCCCACTCGCTACCATTCATATAATATGACATGATTGCTTTAAGAGGGGTTACGTTGAGTTCTTTGAGATATTCGATGCCTTCGTCCTCGTTATGATACCATAGTCTGAAAGAAGTGAGGGTGATGATGCTATCTACTATCGATTTGTTATCTTTGATGAAATAGGATGTGGAGTTAGGGTCTTTGTAGGTGAAGGTTGCGAAGATGACATTTGCTCCTTTCTTTTCTATCTCCCTTATCAAGGCATCTATTATCCCGTATGAGCCATATTTTCCCGAGGCGTAGTAGTAATGGATGCCTATGGTGGGAGCACTCTCGTTGTATTTCCCCCTACTCTTATACCACGCCAAGTATTCATCGGTGGAGGAGAATATACCAAGACCTCCTATACCAGCCCCTTCTCCCTTCGCATCTGGATGATATAACCCGAATAAGGGAACTTCAATAGGCGGTGGTATCTCTTTTACGCCAAATTCGCTTACCGATATATTGCATAATCTGACACCTATGAAGATGAGCATCCTTCGCATGTTCTCCGCTCCACCACTCTTCCAATATCTTGAAATATTTTCATACCTTGGGTCAGAGGCATTTACTGAAGAGAGGTTATATAAGTCGGTGAAGCTGAAAGTGATCACAAAAGCACCCTTCTCCTTAGCAAGGAGCACCGTATCCTTTATCGCATCCTGCACCGGGTATCCTATCATGTATAAGACGATGACATCTTGCCCACTTAGGTTTATATTCTCGTATGTTTCGGGCTCGTCTGAAATATAGGTAATGATAGAGACATTGAGGTTTTTGGAAATATAGATGTCTTCCGCAGCCTTTTCAAGCCAAGGCTTGTAAGCGCATCTTTCTGAGAATACGAAAGCTATCTTTTTCCTGTCTATAGGCGGTTTTGGCGGCTCCACTGGCGTATCCCCCCCATAAAACGTGTTATTCATGTATAGAATCATGTTTATTATGTTCTCATCGCCACCATAGACCCAGTATTTGGTGATGTTTATGTCATCTACGCTGACTATGCTTATATTTGTGGTTATGTTATAAGCGAAAACGCAAGCGCTTCTGTTCAATGTCTTATTTATGCTTACGACAGTCTCATTGTCTAAGGATGCTAAGAATACAACCCTCTCATCGCTGAAATTCGCAACCCTTGCTTCAGTCGCATTGTATATGCTTATCTCTATGGTTGCATTTATCGTGGCGTTCATCGATGCGTTTAACAGCGATGCCAGATTTTCCTCCGTGCCGAGGACGAAAGTTATCCTGTTTCTTTCATTAATGGCTGCGCTACTCACGCTTTCCGTGGTGTTAGTAGTGTTTGTGATATTCGCTGATAATGGCACGAACGCTTGAAAGACAAAGAATACTACGATCGCTAAACATACAAAGCTTTCCCCTTTCATGGGTGATAGATTAGGAGGTTTGCATTAAAAAATTTTCATTTTAGATAATAATTATAATCTAAATAGATAGAATCGAAGGGGATTGATTTGTTAGTTAAAAAGTCTCGTTCTCCGGCACATATATTATTTCTCCACTCTTCAGCCTATATGCGGTCCCTAACTTCACGCCTTCTCCACTCGCTACCTCCTTCGTCATGTTCAAAACCTTTATCTTCATCCCCCTCTTTATGACCACCTGCATGTTCTCCTTACCCGGATTCTTCACTATCGTTATGTCCGCATTTGGCGTAAGTAGCTCCGGGATGTTCACTGATATCACCAATGCCACAAGAAGAGCCACTGCAAAGACCATCGCCGCATCGAATAAGTTCGCTACTCCCCCTAAGGGGTCCTCATCTTCCTCCAAAATATATCTCCTCCTCATTTCAACACCTCCACCACATACTCCATATCGCTTAAATCCTGCATATACCACCTCCGTTTTATCAACAAGATAGCATAAGCTATTCCACTTGAGAACAAACCGAGCACAGTCGTGCTAAATGCTACCGTGAGGTTTGTCGCCAATTGTTGAATATTTCCCGCCGATAACCCCATCAACGCAGGCCCCAAAGGTATTAAGGTCCCCATGAGACCAAGCATAGGTGCAAGCTTCACTATCAACCTCAACTTCTCAAACTCCTTCGATATCCTCAGCTCATAATCCTGAAGCAACTTCTCCGCCTCCACCCTAAACTTCGCATCCCCTAAAAATTCCACAAGCTCCTCTATGAAATTTTTAAGAAAATCGTTAGAGCCACTCATCCTTAAAGCCCTCTTAGCCTCCTTAAGGTCCCCCTCTTGCATATACTTTTTCGCTTTCATGCATCCCTCCCGCAACTTCCTTATGTCACGGTTTCTTGAGGCGAACTCCGATAAAAATTGCCCCACAAGAACCAATGACAAACATACTAATGCAAGTAGCATAATAATCACGGGATAAAGTAATGAGTTCGATATCCAAAACATCACCTCCATCACCCATGATGAGGCGCTCATCTCCCCCCTCTCCTCTTATATGCATCTATGACAAAACCGAGAATTACAAAAGAAGACATTATTATGGACGAATGTATAACATCACGCATATTTATCGTCATATTTGGAATAAGAACATTTTGAGTCTGGATATATGCTGGTATTATTAGGATGGATAGCAGGTAAAACAAGCCAAATAATAGCATAACATTTCCGAGCACGGAGGGGTTTTTGATTCTTAGGGTGTTAGATACGGAAGATATCACGAAGGAGAATGAAAAAATGCTAAGAAAGAACATCACTCCCACGAAAATACCTATCCAGAGGTTATTTATGGTGGTGAGCTTGGAGAGGGCGAGGCAAGCGAGGAAGGTGGCGATTAAGCACATAGGACATGGTATAGAGAGCCAGAGGAAAGTTTTCCTTGATATGTCTTTTCTATGTGAAAGCCACTCCTTCTTCGTATGTATTCCGAAATATATGAGACCGAGAGCGATGATAAGATGCATCGTAACCCCTAAGGCGAGAATATTTAACGTTATATCAAGAGGGATGACATCCACTAAATAACTAAACATGATGGATAAGATGAGATAGACGAAAGCGATATAAACAACTTCTATTTTTCTTAAATTTGCGAGACCGCACCCTAAGCCCGTCTTTAGAGCGAGGATTATTATACCTATGAACACGCTCAGCAGGAAAAGACCGCTTATCTCCACCATCTTTCTTATATACAAGAGGTTAGTCATAAAATAGTTTTGTTTTGGGTAACAATTATAATCCTCATGGGTGATCTTTAAAGGGGATGGCGCGGTAACGAAGGAGAGATTTGAAAGCAAAATATTTTTAATTTTTCAATATAAATCTGTGGCGTAAAAAATGTCTATACGCGGGAAAATAACGCTTATAACATGCATTCTTATCCTTTTGGCACTTTCCTCCCCTCTAAATGCCTCCTTTTCCTCCATCACAATAACAAACGTAAAGCCCACAGAGTTGCACCCCGGTGATACGAAAGAGGTAATAGTAACGGTAAAAAATAACGGGGGGATGGATGCAAGGGATATTAGGTTGGCTTTCCAAAATAATTAGATTGTTTCTCTCGTCGGACCCACCGTCATACACATAAATACAACATAAATACACTAAATGCGTGGTGCTCAAAAGAAGTAAAAATTACAGTCCATGTAAAAGAGGAAGCACCCATGGTATTCATTCTATTCCGATAATATGTTCATGGCGTGGATAATTACTTTGATCCTACAAGGGTTATGTTTCTACTGAGCCGATGGTGGCGAACCTGGGCATTTCCTTTAACGTAATAGGAAAAATAACGATAAATGTGGGCGATGTAACCACTGACCCTCCGGATATAAGACCTGGGGATGAGGATTTGGAGGTGAGGGTGGCTATAGAGAACAGTGGGGAGGCGGCAGCAAAGGATATAGAGGCAAAATTACTCTGTAACAACTCCTTCAAGCCCTCATGGTCCGGAACAGACCGCTCATATATAGGGAGATTGAATTCTGGTGAGAAAAGAGAGGCTCTGTTTCACATAGATATCGCTGATAATGTAGCATTGGGGATATACAAAATACCTTTGCAGATAAGGTATAAGGATACGGGAGAGAATGAATATGAAGTGATGCGGATGGTGGAGATATTGGTTAAGGAATAGCCAAATTTCGAGATAGTTTCCTATCATACAGAGCCTGCAAGCCTCAGTGCCGGCGATAAGGGAGTGAAGTTGTATGTAAGGATAAGAAACATAGGCTCTGAGAAAGCGGAGCCCGTAAGCGTTAGGATTACAGGTGAGGCGGATGTGCCTTTTGACTATGATGTTAAGAGTGATTACGTGGGTAATTTGGATATAGGTGAGGAGGGTGAGGCGATATTGAAGTTTGATGTGGACAAAGACGCATTACCAAAAGTGTATCCACAGGGTATAGAGATAAGGTGTAGTGGTGACCGTGACTTAGGTGACGATAATGTATATGAAGTCTCCTCAAGCCATTCCTCCACCCCTGGTTTTGAAGCTATATTCGCGATTATGACTATACTTCTGATATATTTCTTGAGGAAACCCCTCCATCACCTACCATTCACCAATCCTTTGTAATTTCTCCTTTGAGTTAATACCGAGAGAAACCACTATCCCTACCAAAAGTAAAAGCACATGCAGTAACCTATGTAATAGCTTTTGACGAGGAATATCCCCTATTTGAACCCTCTTCGGTTCTTCCCTCTATTTGAGAAAAGAATGAGCGTAAATACGCAAAATACCCGTTCAGGTTTGTATACTATAAGTCGGGTTATGGAGGTGGTTAAAGAAGATATGCGGAATATAGGTTTTAACCTGCATGTTTCATTTTATCGCTCCTCCCACCAATATTTTCTTGACACGGATGTGCGGTGCGAACTCTGCGACGGGCACTTCTTGCCCCTCTTTTCCGCAGAAGCCGATTGAGCCTCTTCGCATATCTCTACCAATGGCATCAATATTTTTCAGGGTTTCAAGCGTCTTCCCAGAGAGCGAGACATTTTTCAGGCGTTTTGTGAGTTCGCCTTTCTGAATGAGAAAAGCCTCTTCTGCGCTGAATTGAAATTCACCTTTGACGGTGTCGACCTCGCCACCTCGCATGCCCTTTGCGTATATTCCCTCTTTTATGTCCTCAAGCATCTCTTCAAAACGCCAGTCACGAGGCTCAACAACGATATTGCTCATCCTCACAATTGGGGTTGCGTCGTAGTCAGAGGCACGAGCATTCCCAGTTGGCGACGCTTTCAAGCGAAATGCGGTCTCACGAGTGTGCAAGAAACTCACGAGGACGCCGTTGCGAATGATTTCCTTCCTTCGTGCTTTAACGCCTTCGTCGTCGTATTTGAAGAAGCCGAAAGATGCCTCTATCGTAGGGTCGTCTGCAACGGTCAGCGCTTCCGCAGCAATCTCTTCGTGGAGCTTACCTCGCAGTATGGACTCGCCTCGCAAGACATGGTCGGCTTCCGCAGCA
>Ga0180301_10002299_pt1 | contig 14999 bp, 17 predicted proteins | sample GuaBasSediGuay16_FD_121797 | JGI IMG/M metagenome (GOLD analysis project Ga0180301, IMG submission 121797) | Subseafloor sediment microbial communities from Guaymas Basin, Gulf of California, Mexico - Guay16, Core 4569-2, 12-15 cm | ecosystem: Environmental > Aquatic > Marine > Hydrothermal...
ACGCATCAACGCATTCACACATTCATGCATCCACGCATAGACTAATAAATATCGAACGTGAAGGACAATGAAAGCAGTCTTCTTAGATAGAGATGGAACAATTGCTAAAGATGTGCATTATTGCCGTAGGGTAAAAGATTTTGAAATTTTACCTACCGTCCCCGAGGCAATAAAGCTTTTAAATGAGAATGGTTTTAAAGTAATAGTAATTACTAATCAATCAGGAATAGCCCGGGGCTATTTTACAGAGGAAACTCTAAGTAAAATCCACCAAAAAATGATTAATGAACTATCTAAGTATGGTGCTCGAATAGATGCCATTTACTATTGTCCTCATCATCCTGATGATGATTGTAGTTGTCGCAAGCCCAAAACGGCACTTTTCCACAAAGCAGCAAAAGAACACAACATAGACTTTTCCGCTTCTTACGTAGTAGGTGACAGGCAAATGGATATAGATGCTGGCAGAGCTTTGGGTTGTAGGACAATTTTAGTAAATACTGGCCCAGAAGATAGAGGAAAAATCACCGATCCTGCCGATTACACTGCAGATACTTTATTAGAAGCGGTACAATGGATAATAAAGGATACAAAATTGGCTTCTAAACGGACTCAACGACCTAAACGGATCAAACAAACTAAACTGACCCAACCGACAAACCGACTAACCGATCAACCAACAACAACTATCATCATCCCCGCTTACAACGAAGAGGAAGGTCTTCCTGTTGTCTTAAATAAAATTTTTAACATTATTGACAAAACTTATGAAGTCATAGTTGTTGACGATGGTTCTGATGACAAAACTTATGAGGTCGCCTCACAATTTCCCTGTCGGGCGATAAAACACAGGATAAACAAAGGCAAAGGTGAAGCTTTAAAAACCGGCATAAAGCATGCCAGGGGAAAAAATATAATCTGGATTGATGCTGATGATACCTATCCGCCTGAACTCATCCCCAAAATGGCAAAAGCACTTAAAGATAACTATGATATGGTAGTTGGCTCAAGATATTTCGGGAGAAACAACATCCCTCTTTTTAACCGGTTGGGAAACTGGCTTTTTCGCAATATGATAAAAACAATTTATGGTTTTAAAGCATTTGACCCTTGTACAGGGCTTTACGGGGTAAAAAAATATTATTTGGAAAAGATGCATCTTTCCTCTCGACGATTTGCTATAGAACCTGAAATTTCTATAAAAGGTAGTCGAATGAAACTTAGAACATTAGATATTCCGACAACTTATCATCCAAGAATAGGAGGCTCCAAACTAAGTGCGGTAAAAGTAGGTTTTGAGGATCTGAAAACCATTATAAGTCATGTTTTCTGGTTTCCAGCGAAGGAAGATAATTCTCAGTCTGAAGGGTCTAAACATTGAACAAGATTTCTAAAGATTTTCAGCCGACTCACCTGACAAGCAACAAACCGATCAACCGAATGAAAGTTTCTGTAATTATTTGCACTTATACACTGGAACGTCTCAAAGATCTTCATGAAGCTATACAGTCAGTTATGAATCAAACTTATAAACCTGATGAAATAATTATTGCTGTGGATCACAATAAAGAGCTATTTGAAAGATTAAAATCAGAACTTCCTTCATCTATCAAGGTAGTACTTAACACTAATACCCCAGGTCTTTCAGAAACCAGAAACGTAGGCATTCGAGCTTCCCAAGGTGATATTGTTGCTTTTATCGATGATGATGCTGTGGCTGAAAGGAATTGGCTCAAAAACCTCATTTATTCCTTCGAAAATCCTATAGTTATAGCAGTAGAAGGACAGACTTTACCTGTATGGCCAAAAAATAAATCTCCATTTTGGTTCCCTGAGGAGTTTGATTTTATTATTGGTTGTACTGCGCATAAGAAGTTGATCATGCAAGAGAACAACGAAATAAGAAATGTTAGCGGATGCAATATGGTTTTCGGAAAAGATATATTTAGAAGGTAGAATTTTGGGGAAAATAAATTAGAAAGATGTGAGCAAGGAAGGGTAAAATTTAATCCTATAGGAGGCGAAGAAGCTGAATTTTGTCTTAGGATGAGGAACAAGATGCCGGGAGGAACAATCTTCTATAGACCAGAAGCTGTAGTATATCACAAGGTTGATTTTCAGCGTGCTACTTTAAAATATGTGTTTAATTTTTCCTTTAGGGAAGGTATTACTAGGGCTATAGTAATGAAACTTACTTCTCAACTTGGCCATAATCCTCTTTCTGTAGAAAACCTTTTCCTTCGTCGTCTTTTGTCTACATCACTCCTTCAAAAATTGAAATGTTTCTACAAACTGGCAAACTTTGCTCAAATAGGTGTGATTATTGTAAATGTCATTCTTATAGGCATAGGGTATTTCTTGGGAAGCTGGAAATACGGGTCAGGTAGTAAATGATGAAAGTAAAAGTTGCCGTAGTAGGTTTGGGTAAAATGGGGCTGCTTCATGCCAGTCTTTTAAACGTCTTGCCTAATGTTGAACTTATAGCGTTATGCGAAAAAAACTCTTTTATTCGCAGATTTTGCAAAAAAACCTTTAAAGATATTAACGTGGTGGCCAACGTTAAAGAGCTTTCCGATATAGATCCAGACGCGATTTATGTAACAACACCTATATTTTCTCATTTCCCTGTTATCAAGGCCATATATACTGAGGAGATTGCTCACAACATTTTCGTTGAAAAGCCCTTAGCGTCCAGTTACACCAAAGCAATGGAACTTTGTAATTTGGCGAGAGATCAGGGTAGGGTTAACATGGTAGGTTATAATAGGAGATTCACCGTTACATTTAGAAAAGCCAAGGAAATTCTAGATGAAGGAACTTTAGGAGAGTTGGTCTTCTTTGAAGGATATGCTTACTCCTCTGATCTTCTTGAAGTTGAAGTAAATTCTAAGTCCTTACCAAGAGACGGCGTTCTTAGAGACTTAGGATGTCATGTTATAGACTTGGCATTTTGGTTCTTCGGTGAATTAAAGGTGGAAATAGCAGAAATTAAATCAATAATTAGTGAAGGCTCTGAAGATTTTGTCTATCTAAGAATTAAGACGCTGGAGGGTTTGGAGGGAGAGATCAAAAGCTCATGGTGTATGAAAAATTATCGTCTCCCAGAGATAGGATTAATAATAAGAGGCTCTAAAGGAATAATGAAGGTTAACGATGACAAGTTAGAGTTGAAACTGAGTAATGATAAAACAGTCACATGGTATAGGCATGATCTAGGTGATAACGTGCCTTTTCTTCTTGGAGGAGCGGAATACTTCCGTGAGGATGAAGCCTTTATAAGAGCAATATTAGAAGGTCATAACGTTGAGCCCAGTTTTCAGACTGCTCTTAAAGTAGAGCAAGTTATAGCTCAGGTGAAAGAGACGGCGAGAAAAAAATGAATGATGAGAAGGTACTACTAGTCGGAGATAATCCTTTTCATGGTGTGAGCCATCTCTCGCAGGAGAGAGCCACGTCAAGAGGGGAAAAGTTAACCAATCCAAGTTATGCTGCTGAGCTGGTCATAACTTCTGTTGAGAACGGTGCTGACGGCTTTATGTTTACTGTGAGCGAGACTACTCTTTCAATACTTCGGATAATTAGCCGGAGGGAAGAGTACAATCAACTACAGCTTTATGCCATAGTTCCATACACCTATGAATTTGTTAGGTCAGCTCCTCTTGCTGGAGGAATTCCTGGTTTAGCCAGAAAGCTGGCTAAGGAGATAGCTTCTTCGAGAAACTGGAGAGCAGTGGTAAACGGCGTGACAGGGATTATAACAACCACCCCTACAGCCCTTTTAAGAAGCTACCTGATTTATGAGGTCTTTAGATTAAAATCAGCGGCAGGCAAAAGAGCAAACTTGGTTTCCCTATTGCTTCATGAGCTGGTAACTGACATGGCTTTGGCTCTTAATATGGATTGGCTTTTTAGAATGTATATAGATTTCGTGAGCAGTGTCAGAATAAAGCCCGGCTTTGAAACTCGCAACTTTCCATGCTTGGTGCAAAAGTTTAAAGAGTGGGGGATAGACTTCAATGGAATAGTGATGGCTGCTCCATTTAATTCCATAGGCTTTCAAATGTGCCCCTCCAGAGAGAAATGCGAAGAAGCACTGGCGGAAATCCCTGAAGCTGAAGTAATAGCATTCAGCATTTTGGCAGCGGGATACCTCAAGCTTCCCGAGGCAATAGAATATGTAGTAAATCTGCCCAACCTAAAGGGGGTTGCCGTCGGGGCCTCAAAGGAATGCCATGTACGTCAGACGTTCAACGTTCTTAAGAAAAGATGTAAGTGTTCTGGGCTGGAGCTATGAAAAATGAGTAAGCTCACTGTCTCTGTCATCATCTGCACTTACACGGAGGAGCGCCTTACTGATATTAGGGAAGCAATATATTCTGTTAGGCAGCAAACTTATTCTCCTGACGAGGTATTGTTGGTGGTTGACAACAATGAGCACTTGTATGCAGAGCTTGCCGCGGAGTTCGGCGGTGATCTCCGTGTATTGATTAGTAACAAGAACACGGGTGTTTCCGCAGCGCGTAATGTAGGCATACGGGCAGCGAAGGGGGAAATTATTGCTTTCTTAGATGATGACACAGTGGCACAGCCCCAGTGGCTAGAGAGACTGATAGAACATTATCAGGATGAAACAATTATCGGAGTCATGGGGGAAACATTGTTGACCTGGGCCAACGGAAAGCCGCCAGTTTGGTTCCCATGGGAGTTCGATTGGATACTTGGTGGCACAGCTCATAAACAGTTGCTGACTAACGGGCAAGAGGTTTACACCATTTCTGACCCCAACATGTCCTTTCGACGGGAGGTGCTGGTGTCCGCGGGGCTTTGGCGCGAGGGATTAGGGCAACAGGTGCGATCAGGGCGAAATGCCAGGGGAGGCGACATTGCGGAGATATGTCATAGAATCAGACAGGCCTATCCGCAAGGCCGGTTTATTTATGAACCTAGCGCTGTGGTGTTCCATAAACTGCCGGCGCCACGTGCCCGCCTTAGTTATTTCCTGCACTGTGCTTTCCTCGAAGGTGAGACACGAGCAAGTGTTGACCGAGTTACACGGATACGGAGCATGGGTAGGCAAATGTTTCCCACACACCAGGCTTACTTGCGCAATGTCTTGGCGAAGCGCTTGCCAGCCAGATTGTCGCGATTCTATCGACCTGTTTGCATACTACAGCTATTAGTTATGCTCCTCATCTTAGCACTGATGGCCGGTGGATATATTCGGGAGAGGGTTACACAGGGAAAACACCTGAAGAGATGTCAATCTTAGAGCGGTGGTAACTATGCACAAATTCATAGTAACGTGTCTTTAAGGAGGAAGCAGAATGACCAAGAATCGTGTAAAGGTAGGGATTGTTGGTTGTGGATTTATCACTCAGAATACTCACATACCAGCTTTACGGAAATGCAGGAATGCTGAGATTGTAGCACTTTGTGATAGCAACGAAGAGCTAGCAAGAAAGGTTGCCCAAAAGTTTGGGATTGGCAAATATTATACTCATTTTGATGAGATGCTGGAAAAAGAGAGACTTGATGTTGTGGATATTTGTACCCCGATAAATACGCACGCACCTTTGGCTATTCAAGCGATGAACGCTGGCTGTCATGTGTTAATGGAGAAACCAATGGCTCTCACCGCCAGCGAAGCCAATGAAGTAGTGACTGTATCACGCAAAACTCATATGAAATGTTGTGTTATTCATAATATGCTTTTCTTGCCCACGGTGCTGAGAATGAAATCTATCGTAAATGAGGGAACCATTGGAGATCTGGTACGGGTGGAGATTAAACAATGTTCCCCGCCGCAGGATTTCCCACCTGTTGCAGATCCAACTCACTGGTATCACAAGCTGCCTGGTGGGATATTCGGTGATAACTTGCCTCATCCGATATACCTAATGCGGGAATTCTTAGGCGACGTGGAACCTCTAGCGGTTTACACTAGCAAAGTTGGCAGTCTAGAGCATCTGCCTGTTGACGAGGTTCAGATACTCCTAAAAGGGAATAGAGGCTTGGGTACGATTATCTCCTCATGTAATTGGTCTAGTCTGTGGACAATTGATATTCTCGGAACAAAAATGAATGTGCATGGTAACCTCAATAATTCATATGTGATTATATACGGTGGAAAAACTAAGGCAGGGAAAGGAATCCCCACTTTATATGCTAGAGAAAACTTGAACCGGGCTCTTCAGATATTGGTCAGTACGCTTTCTGCGGGAATAAAGTTAGCCATGGGCAAGCATACAGGACACCCCATTCTAATCAGTAAATTCATCGAAAGTGTCCAAAACAATAAAGAACCGCCTGTTACCGCAGAGCACGGCAGAGACGTTGTAAGGGTATGGGAAAAAGTAATTAACCAGGTGAATGCTATGAGGGCCAAGGGAGACACTAACAAACGAGTGATTTAAGACTATGATCCAGCTCGTTATATGCACAGCTACCTTATTATTCCGCGTAGGGCTATTAAGGATACCATTTGTGCAGAGACTTGCCGTTAATATTTATTGTCGTCTGTTGTACCCCCTGGTTTTGCATCGTATCTTCCATCTCCAACATGCCATTGTCAATATCGATGGATATCGTTTTTGTGTCCCACTTGGTGATCGTGGCGGTATAGGGATGGCAACCCTTGGGTACCCCGCCAAGTCTTACATGGCATCGGTATTCAAGCAAGTAGTCAAGCCAGGGATGACTGTAGTAGATATCGGAGCATATGTAGGTTATTATACTATAATAGCAAGTAAGATAGTCGGTAACAGTGGGAAAGTCTTCAGCTTCGAGCCTGATCCCAGCAATTATAGCATATTACTCCGAAACATCGAAGCAAATAGGTGTCACAATGTGGTTTCTATTCAAAAGGCGGTTAGCGATCGATCTGGCCATTTGATCTTCTTTTTAAATCCTATAGATTCGACATGTCATACTTTATACCCTTTAGAAGGTCGAGGAGTCAAGAAAATCTCTGTAGAATGCTGCAAGCTTGATGACCTTCTAGCAGATGAGCGTGTGGAGATTATCAAGATGGACATCGAAGGTGCAGAGCTGGTAGCTCTACAAGGGATGACCCGTACCCTTGCGTATAATCCAGACATTATTCTATTCATAGAACTTCAGCCCACAAACCTAAAACGGGCTGGTGCATCCCCTTTAGATCTCATAACCTTCTTAGAAGAGCAGAACTTTGAAGTTTTTCTTATTGACGAAGAAAGAGGCAGGCTTATAGGAGGAATTGCGGATATGCCACCGCGGCACAAAGAGTCGAACTTGCTCTGCGTCAGAGGGGCCAAGGCCTATGGGTTGGTTAATCATGTCATTACATGTTAGTATCTGTGAGCTAATGGGATCGGCAAATTTTGTCCGTGCTACTTACAAGCTATTTAGCTGTACTACCTCGATTCAGAACTCGTGATGATAACATGATTAAACTAACTGCTAGACAGGCCATATTATGCTGGTCAGCAAGAAGGATTTCTGTTTTGCTTACCATAGTGGCCTTAATGTTATGGCCTTACAGCATCACCCAAGCTAAGCTTAACATCGGTTTCTATGGACTTATTCATAGCTTACCCGTCACCTTTTTTGTAGCCTTGGTTATTCTTATTATTGCATCAGCTATACTTTGGACTTCCCCCTACAACGAGAGCAAGCTTTTATTTACGCAGTTGTTTTTTTTGATAACATCACTCTGGTTAGCCCCGTTCATGGTAGGTAGCACTGTAGCAACTGCTCCCTGGATTTATGAATGGGCTGGATTTACTGAATATATATGCCGAACTGGTCATGTTGCGCAGCACATAATCCTTCAGCAGAATTGGCCTGGAGCTTTGATACTGTATTCAGTAGTGATCAATGTATCTGGTTTAAGTTCTCCCAGCGTGCTTATACAGCCAGCGCCTTTTGTTTTCCAGTTTGTTTTCCTACTGTTCTTATATTTATTTTTTAAATATACGCTCAGCGACAACCAAAAGAATCTATCTTTTGCTGGTTTATTCATCTTCACATTAGCTAATTGGGGTCCACAGACATACCTTTCCTCACAAACACTTGCATACGCTATTTTGTTGTTGATGCTATCTTTGCTAGTTAAGGAAACAATCTCAAAAAAAATTTCGCTAGCAGCTTCCAAAGCCATTGTTATTCTGCTCGGTGCATTTGTCGCTGTCACCCATGTGGTGACTAGTTTAATGGCCATAGCATTTGGATTTGTCCGCTTCGTGGGAAGCCGGGGCAAGAATACTATTGTGGTCCTTTTTGGTATCTTCGTAGCCTCTTGGGCAATATATGTGACTACATCATTCTTCGAGTCCTCGCTACCTATGTATTTAGAGAATGCGTTGCGTTTAGATATTGTATTCCACCAAGGGATTATAGCCCCTAGAACTATAGGAAATGAGTCCCGTCAAGCAATTTCGCAAGTGAAAATCGTTACCACCATGCTTTTCTTGATTGTAGCATTTGTGGGCTTTTTATACAGTTTGAAGCGCTGTCGAGGGACTCATGTGGATTTGGCGATTCTTGGTTTTTCAACCTCAACCATATTAGTGGCCATTATTGTTGGCGGAAATTACACTTGGGAACTTCTTGATAGAATTTACCTCTCTATACTACCTGGCATAGCCTACTTTGGGATTAAACTCATCAACTCAAAGCTTAAGGCCCTCTTATGTATTTTGCTAGTCGTTGCTATTCCGCTATTCTTTGTCTCACACTACGGTTCCCAAATTAGTTATCATGTCTCCCAATATCAATTTGCGGCTGCTGATTTTTTTGAAGCGCGTACAAACGAAGGTGAGCTGATAACTTGGGGATGTATGGGTGCGGAAAAGAATATCGAACATTACTATCGTTTCTCATTCATTAAATTGAGGGATGATGACTCACTTCTATACCAGCAACCGAGCCGTTTCCACTACCGCTATGTCGAGATAGGAGACTATGAAGCGCGTAAAATGGAGTTTCTCTATTCCGACCGGCAATTTGTCACCGAAAGACACTACTTTCTAAGGACTTCACCGAACTATAATCTGATCTACGCAAACCCGGAAGTTGACCTTTTTGTAACCGAAAAACAGCCTTGATGAAATTAAAGAACAAGCTTAAGGCAGTATTGTGAATGTAATAAACTACTTATGTAACGTTGGTGCTCTTTGCTTACGGATAGCAGTGAAGCGGCTTGGAGGAAAGGGATTGGGGAAGATTCCGGTCATTTCGAGCATATATTATTCACTTATCAAACTTTTTTGCCATTCGGTATCCAGAGTCGATGTAGAAGGGATTGGGGTATTTTATGTTCCCTCCGTTTCATTGTTAGACTATGAGTCTTATGAGCCTTTTACTCTGCAACTATTCAAACGCACAATAGCCACGGGGATGACGGTAGTTGATCTAGGGGCATACATCAGATACTTCACTATTATTGCTTCCCAATTAGTGGGTAAGAGTGGAAAGGTTTACAGTTTCGAGCCAGAGTCTTCGAGCTATGCTCTACTAACTCAAAACATTGAAACGAACAATTGCTACAATGTTATTCCGGTTAAAAAAGCAGTCGCTAATCAGCCTGGTGCAGTTGCCTTTTTCTTAGACCCCCACAGACCGGCTCGATCTTCCCTTTTTCCCTATCGAAAGAGGATACAGAAAAAGGAGAATAGAATCTTTGTAGAAACGGTTCGCTTGGATGATTTTTTGGCGAACGAACATTGTGACCGTGTACATGTTGTTAAAATTGATATTGAGGGTGCAGAGTTGTAGGCTATGTACGGAATGAAGAGGACTATTCTAAACAATCACGACTTGGTTCTCTTTGTAGAATGTTATCCTCACGCCCTACGGCGTGCTGGTACGACACCTTCGGAGTTGATCGAATTCCTTCGAGGCAACGGATTCCGTGTCTTTGTTATTGATGAGAGCAAGCGAACCTTGGAGTTGGTCGACAAGGATTTATTACCCAGAACTACTGGCAATCTATACTGCACTCGGGAATTATCATTTGAACTCAAATCTATAAAGATGGGTAGATAGGAAGGGGTAAGATAGGGAAAGCGTGCTTAAGAGAGGGTTGAAGGTTTCTATAGACGCTAAACACCGTCACCATATCCTTTTAGCTTTGGGGGCGGATATTGAGAAGATGAAGAAGGTCGTTCTGGGGAGATGAGATGTGTCCAAATTTCAGAGTTGTACCTTGAAATTGTTAAGTAAATTTAGAACTGAGGCGGCGCTGTTTCATGCCAGCGATAATGTGCGGAGCATGATAGAATGAAAGTTGCGATCATCACTGACCCATGTTACTTTCCATCTGGTGTTAAAACCTATGTAGATAACCTTGTGGAAAATCTACTAATGATTCATGATGAAACATACATCGTGCACTCGAAGAAGGATGGAGAGCTTTTCCCCTCTGCGAGGCAGCTCATACTCCCCAGCCTATATAGATCAAGTGCCGCTGCAATGTCCATCTTTGATATACATCGCCCTGTCCTCTTGAGAAAATATAGGTTTGATGTTGTTCACTATACCCACAACCATGTTCCCTTGAGTTTTTGGGCATCTGGCTCAAAAACTATATGTACGGTACACGGGGTTGCTTCTCTTTCACATCCTCAATTCCATTCTATTGCTTCACGCATTCTTTGGAGAGTTAGTGCATTACTGAATCGCCGGATAGATGTTGTTTTAGCTGATAGTAACTATGCTAAGGAAGCGATTATTCAATTTCTTGGGGTACGCCCTGAAAAAATTCGGGTTATCTACCATGGGGTTGGTAGGGAATTCAAGCCACAAAAAAAACTTAACGAGACAAAAGATGAATTAGACTCAAAATTTGGGATAGGGGCTCCATTCATTCTAAATGTCAACGGTTACCGTCCAATAAAAAATGTAGTTACTTTGGTAAAGGCATTTGCTGAGATCAAAAAATTAGGCATTCAACACAAGCTTGTCTTGGTTGGCAAACCTATCGACCCTTCTCATGAAGCCATGAAAGCAATAATGGATCTCGGTTTGGAAAAAGAGGTAGTAATAACAGGCTATGTACCAAAGAAGGATTTGCTCAAACTATATGGCTTGGCAGACCTTTATGTGATCCCTTCTTTTAAGGAGAGCTTCGGCCTGCCCCTTTTAGAAGCCATGGCTTGTGGTTGTCCTGTTATAGCCTCTAATGTAACTGCCTTGCCCGAGGTCGGTGGCGATGCTGTTGTGTTCTTCGATCCTTACAACTACGAAGAACTAGCAAAGAAAATGTATAGGCTACTCACAAACAATGAATTAAGATCTCATTTTAGTAGAAAAGCCCTGGAAAGGGCTCGGCAATTCTCCTGGGAAAAGTGTGCCCAAGAACATTTAGATGTTTACAACGAGGTATGCCAGCAAACGTAGCAAGCGTAGGGTGGGTGAAGCGAAACGCAACCCGCCCTACATTTTCCAACAGCTGTCTCCTCTCACCTTGCTAATCAAAGCTCCATCAATTAGCCCCTCTTCCAAAGCGAAGATGAGCAGTGCGGTCACCAGTCCACCAGAGCTTGAATTGTATCTGATATTGTAATCGGTGGCATGCCCAATATAGCAGTTGAGGTAATTCCCCAAAAGGATGTCTTCCGGCTGTTTGCCAAAGATTTCCTGATTCAACTTTTTGAAATCAACGCTGTATCCAGGACAAACCTCAAAGCAAAGTCCACACTTGGTGCATTTTTCTTTATCTAACTTTGGAATATAGATTCCGTTGCGCTGGTCTATTACCACCTGTATGGCATCATCAGGACAAATTCCAGCACAAGTGCTACAGCCGGTACAAAGTCTGTTTTTCACTACCCATTCGATAGTTTTCTCTCTTTCGAGTCTTTGTCTATTCAATCCTTGTCTCCAATAATAACTTTTAATTTATCTCCTATTCTGGTTTCACTTCAGATCTATTCCGAAATAGGTTTCTCATTATAAATATAGCTGCTACTCCCTGGCTGAAAAGCCAAGCAATCCCTGCCCCAATAATTCCTACTTGTGGAAGCAGAACATAGGTTAATCCCAAAGTAAAAACCGCTATAAACCCGCTCAAACCTATCACATTTCTCATCTTCTTTTTTACTCTTCTTATGCTGAAATAGAGATAGTTAATACTCAGCGGTAAAGCAGAGATGGCTAAAATCCAGACAAGCTTTGTAGCATTCTTAGAGTAAGCTTGACCAAAGAGCAAAAGGATTTTATTCGCCATAGGAAGTATTATAATTATTGCTGGGATGAGAATAACAAGAATGAGTTTGAAGCTTCTTTTAACTTCCTGTACCAGCCTCTCTTCATTATAAGAACCTTCGGCAAAGAGAGAAAGAGAGGCAGCCGCAGGGACTACAGATAAAATATTTCCAATGGACCAGCCTATATAGAAATAAGCATTTTGTTCAGCGCCAAGGAGATTTACTACCATAAGAGGAAGAACAAAACCTGGAATCGCCCAAAAGATACTGGCAGTGTAGTTAGCGGCGGAAAAGTGTAATATGTCATTTATCACTTCTTTCCTTATCCGAGGGAAAGGAAAATAGCCAGTTTGAACCTTAGGGAAAAGAAATATAATTGCGACCGCGACCACTACTAGGACAGTGCTCCCCCAAGAGATAAAAATGCCAAAAGTTTGAAAAAAGTTCACCAAAATTATGAGAGGGATAAATCTCAAGAGTCCAAAGCTCAAACCCTGTGCCAAGGTAAATTCTGCCTTACGCTTAGCAATGAAAATCTGTTGAGTAAAAGTTTGAAGTGTTATACCAACGGTGAAAATTATAAAAGCAGTAAAAAATATTGGATGGGCTCGAATTAAAAGAAGACGAGGAGACCAGAAGCCGACTCCGGCAAGAAAAACAAGGGATAGGCCTACCGATACTGTTACACCAATAGTAAAGCAGGAGTTTATCATATCTCTGCTTTTATCTTTAGCTGCGGGTAAAAATCGAATGAGTCCATAATCCAGTCCTAATGTAGAGAGCATCGCAAGAAGTCTCATTGCTGATATTGCTGCTGAGGAAAGTCCTACTCCCTCAGTGGAATAAAACCTTGCCGCTACCATCCAAAAGAAAAAACCTGTCGCAGCAAGAACTACCGAGTTAAACATTAGATATACAGCATTTCGGTAAAGAGAGGTTCTATAGAGATTTTTTATACCTTCTTTTGAAGTAAGAGTTTTGATTGCATCCATGAAAGTTTCTTGGATAAAAGAGGTTAATTTCATGTTTCGGTAATTTGGTTCATTTGGTTTATTTTGGTTGAGTCGGTTAATCAGTTTGTTAGCGGGTATGAGATAAAATGTCTTTTAGCAATTCCTTCCCTAAAGGTTGAGGAATTTTTCTTCCTTCCTTTTGAGCAGTTTCCACCCAAAGTTCAATTGCGACTTTAATTTCCTTTAAGGCTTCTTCTTCGGTTTTCCCAAATGCAGAGCAACCCGGTAGCTCTGGAACTACTGCGATGTATCCTTCATCCTCTTCGCTATAAAAAATTTCTATAGCATACCTATACATTTTTTCTCATAACTATCATTAGTCCTATTAATGTAAAAAAATATATGGATAAGGATTGAACTATGAATAAATTGCTGTCCCAGAGGCTACGGATGATAGCGGCAAATAAGGCTACTGTGATGCCTACAGCTATACCTTGGTTATATCTTTGTTTTAATAAAACTATACTTTGTTTAAGCACTGTACCGATTAAAACCAAATATACTCCCAATCCAATTATACCCATATCTGAGGCAATTTGCAAGTAGTCACTGTGGGCGTAGTTTAGAAAAACTTTCCAATGAGGGGGTCTAAATTTTGAAAATACATCACTGAAAAGACTAAGTCCCCAGCCTGAGTAAAAGTGAGATAAGGCTACGGGAAGTCCATCTCGCCATACCTGAATTCTTCCATTAATGGCTGAGTTTAAGGTATTTGCCATTTGTCCAAATCTAATAGAGATAGTGTATTGGGAAAGAAGAGGGCTTGTAATTACTAAGGTGAGAAGATAAAAGAGAAAAAATATTGCCATTGCGGGAACCAATCTCTTTACGATGACCTGCCACTCTCGAAGGGAGAAAATAATAATAATGAGAAAAATCATGGATATTACAAAAGCTAAGTTGGTTATAGAAAAACTTAGGGCTAAGTTAGCAATAAGAAGAGCTGAGAGTGCTCCAAAAGCAAGAGTTTTCCATAATGATTTTGAAAACAAAAAGTAACTGATGACTAAAGGGGTTACCATAACCAAAAAGCCAGCATAATGACTTGCATGATAGTAGGTTGAGGATATTCGGGGATCTTGCGAGTGAGGGAGGATATCTAAAATATTAAAATAACGTAAGATTCCATATATCCCTGCTATAGTACCAGCAGTTAGCATAGCTCTTATTAATCGTTTTATTTGGGATTCAGTTTTTATGTTATTTACAAGGATAAAATATAATGCTGTGTAGGTGGTAAGGTTAGTAAACCAGTCTAGGCTTTGGTGTTTGTAAGGTGAAACCACAAATGTGGAGAAAGCGGCAACTCCTAGGAAAGCGAGGATAGCGAGATCTATGGTACGAAGTTCAACGTTGATGTGATGATGCGTGGATGCGTGGAAGCGGGGATGCGTTGATGCGTGGAAGCGTGAATGCGTTGATGCGTGGAAGCGGGGATGCGTTGATGCGTGGAAGCGTGAATGCGTTGATGCGTGGAAGCGTGAATGCGTTGATGCGTGGAAGCGTGAATGCGTTGATGCGGGGAAGCGTGAATGCGTTGATGCGGGGAAGCGTGAATGCGTTGATGCGGGGAAGCGTGAATGCGTTGATGCGGGGATACGCTGATGCGTGGAAAGCTTGAGGAGCCAGGCAAGTAAGGCGATGACTACGGTTATGCGCATTATGAAGATGGACCAGGGTTGGACGGTGCCGAGCATTAAGGGCGTGGAGATTAGGAGGAAGATCAAACATATTTCTATCAGCAGGGTCATGGGGTACCTCTTTGGGTGTTAGTTCTTAGTTGCTGGTTCTTAGTTACTGG
>Ga0180301_10002301_pt1 | contig 14991 bp, 15 predicted proteins | sample GuaBasSediGuay16_FD_121797 | JGI IMG/M metagenome (GOLD analysis project Ga0180301, IMG submission 121797) | Subseafloor sediment microbial communities from Guaymas Basin, Gulf of California, Mexico - Guay16, Core 4569-2, 12-15 cm | ecosystem: Environmental > Aquatic > Marine > Hydrothermal...
CCTTCAAGCTTTAAACATTCATCTATGCACTTTTTTAAATTCTTTCCGTAAGTTTTTGCGGCGATGATAATTGATACGGTCATAATATTTTAATATATACATTCTATACCAAACAGCCAATGTATCCCAGAAAACATTAAGTATTGACTTTATCCCGATACGGTAGGAATTCCGTCTATTTTCTACAACAATAGGGGCCTCAACAATCTTAAATCCTAAATATTGCGCATTAACCAGGACTTCTAAGTCAAAAGCAAACTTCTTAATTAGAATCCTTGGAAAAACTTTCTCTAATACTTTTCTTTTAAACAATTTTAACCCTGTCTGGGTATCGCGGCAGGGAAGACTAAAAAGTACCCACACCATACTATAATAGCCTAAAGTTATAACCTTACGCAGAAAAGGATAGTAAAGTTTGGAATTAGGGTGCAATTTCGAGCCCACTACAACATCGGCTTCATCCAACCTCATAATATCGTAGAAAGTCTTTACCTGAAAAGGATGAAGGTCTAAATCAGCATCAAGCCACACTACTAAATCGCCACTTGTATATTTAAAAGCTTTCTTTAAGGCTCTTCCTTTACCAAAATTTTTGGAATTACGCTTTACAACAAGGTTGGGAATATCTTTTTCTAACCGCTTTAAAATTTGATACGATGCATCCTTTGAACCGTCATCTATTGCAATAATTTCATACTCGCATCCAAACTCATCAAAAGTATTCTTTACCTCCTCTAAGTTTCTCTTTATAACATCTGCTTCATTGTAGACAGGAATAACTATGGAAATTTTTTCTTTTACGTCCTTCATCAATCTATCTCAATATTATTCAATCTATACTCTCAAAAAACCATATTTACTGATACCCAGAAAATCCCCTCCCTAAATACCACCCTTGCCAGATGTAAACCGATAAAGCCACCAGCACCTGTTATATAAGAACCCTTTTATTATTAATCCTTCTCTCTTTCTCAACTAAAAGCATTAAATGCTCTACAAATCAATATACTTTCCTCTGGTAAAGGTCAATCTCTTCTATTCCCACTGCATTCAACGACATCTCGAATATCATCCGCTATGTTCTTTTAAGCAGGTTAAGCACATTTTCTTTGGTAAACACATTCAGGTCTTCTGAACGCTCAAGAAAATTTTCAACATCCTTTTTAACTTTTCTCCAATCTGTCTTATTTACTATATCATAAACAATATCACACCATGTGTTTTCGGTAGGGTATTCTTTTTTCCACCCCGTCTGTTTTAATGCATTAGTTAACAAAGTAATATTAGGCGAAAGTCTTCCCCATTTTGACAAATACCAGCCAATATCAAAGAAATCACGGCCCTTTGTGTATTCCCTGCTTAAAACAGCATGCAGTTTACCTGCAAATAGAGAGTCTTTTGTGTATGTCAAAAAGGAAAGCGGGAAGTATTTATTCACCACTCTGGGCTCTGTAATAGCTCCCTCGGGAGGATTTGTATCAATTTCGATTTTAACCAACAGGTTCTGCTGGGCAGAAGCTGAAATACCCGCATCTTTCATCAACCCCCTAAACTTGATAAATGCTGACTGGACAACTCTTCTATCATTAAAGGTTATGGAAACATCGTATCCGGCAAGAGATAACTCATCTTTAATTCGTTTCATAAGCGATGCGAATGCCAGCTTTTTACTCTTTTCTAAGGAGAAATCAAGGTCTTGCGAATAACGGGGAAGATTATATAAAAACCGCAACGCCGTTCCTCCTATAAAGGCGGTTGAGGAAAAAACACCTTCCTCGTGCATAATTCTTAGTATATATGCCTGCAGGTATTCACGCATAGTATTCAATTTAGCATTCATCCCATTTTGTTTTGCCGCAAGCTCCAAAAGATAATCTCTCATAAGATTTTTTCCTCTTCTTTATAACCACTAATATATTTATTTACAGTATTTGCCGCCTTTAGAATACGTGAGCTTTTAAATCTTTCTGCGTCAATGAGAAGCTTTCTTGTATCAAGTTTATCAATATTTTGAAGGCGCAATTCTTTTAAAAAGGCAAACGATACTTTTATCCTGTTAATGTAGAATAAATCCAAAAGCGCTTTTTCCGGAGAAGCAATGAAACCCGTCTGACCGCTTACCGTTACTGAGTTGTATCCCCAGAAAAGTTCCTTTTTAATATGCCTATACACAAATGTCCCAGCCGCTGAGATAAATTTAGCCTGCCGTTTCGTCGTTAAAGAAGTAAATACAGGCACAGCTTCGGGAATTAATCCATAATACTCCAATGCTTTCTCAAGACTAATATACGAGGGCTTTTTTAATAAAAAAGCCAGATACGGCTCATACAGAGGGACTTTCCGATACTTATCTGCAAGAATATAAACTCCACGCTTAGCCTGAATGATTTTTTTGGCTTTAACCCACCGGATTAGTTGAACTTTCAGTGCTCTGGAATCAGTTACTCCTGCTAAAAGTATATTTGTATCAATAACTGGCAGTTGCGCATAATTATTTAAAAAATCATCCCATTTCATAGCAATAATTTAACATAATTGTTAACATAATGCAATATATTTTGCATAACCATAGTATTAAGATGATTGTGTGGCTTGACTCAGAGGTTTAATCCTCCTGTATTGGGGAATCAAGCCTTCTCTTATTAAAAACATAAAGCCAGCGCTGACAACTTTTAGTATTGGAAAAACACCCACAAACTTTAACGCTGCGTTTAATCTCTTTAAAGATACGTTTAACCTATTGGTAGTTTTTGTTGCCGGCCGAAATCCTTCCTCTACTCCGCAAACGGACATAAACAATCTCCTTCCCCTAAAGAAGCCGTTTAGAAATCAGCTTATTTGCTTCTGGTAAAAATAAATCTCTTCTATTATTCTTTCAACATTATAAGTCAACTTCCAATCAGGATAATGGGATATAAACTTAGAATTATCTGTAATCCACCACATATGGTCGCCTGTTCTTGCCTTATCTACATACTCATAATCCAGCTTCCTTTTGCATACTTTCTCAACTAATTCTATTGCCTCCAGCATAGAAATATTAGAAAACCTCCCACCTCCAATATTATAAACCTCACCGCAACGAGGCTTCTTATAAAAATGGTAGAAAGCATTAGCTAAATCGTAAGAATGTATGTTGTCACGGACCTGCTTCCCCTTATACCCGTATATATTATAAACCTTCCCCTTTATACAGCAGCGCACCAGATACGATAGAAAACCGTGAAGCTCAGCTCCTGAATGATAGGGACCTGTAAGACAGCCTCCTCTGAAACAGGCAGTCTTTAACCCAAAATACTTTCCATACTCCTGCACTAATACATCTGCTGCCAGTTTGGAAGCTCCAAACAGGCTATGAAGAGAATTATCCACACTCATTGACTCATCTATCCCCTTATAATAACGGTGATTTTTAGGAAGCTCGAAACGCTTCTTTAGCTCTACTAACGGTAAATAATTAGGCCTATCCCCATATACTTTATTCGTAGAGGTAAAGATAAAAACAGCATCTTTAGCATATTTTCTAAAGTTTTCAAGAAGAACAAGTGTGCCGTTAGCATTAACCGTAAAATCAGTAAATGGCTCTTGAGCTGCCCAATCATGAGAAGGCTGAGCTGCAGTATGAATAATCAAATCAAATTTATTCTCCTTAAATAATTTTTCTATTGATTTTTGGTCTCTTATATCAATATCAAAGTGTTTATAATCAGGAATTTCTTCCTTAAGCTTTGTTTTATTCCACTCTACAGAAGCATCCTTGCCAAAAAAAACCTCTCGCATGTTGTTGTCGATACCTATCACCTTAAAGCCTTTCTTGGAAAAAAATCTAACACACTCAGAGCCAACCAACCCGCATGAACCAGTGATTAAAGCTAACTTTCTCATCGGTTCCTTATTTAAAAAAACTTTTAACGCTATCAATTACATAACTAATTTCTCTATCTTTTAAAAATGGATGGATAGGAAGGGTTAATATTTTTGACAACACCGCTTTTACATTTTCAAATGAACCCCTTATTTTTGCCTCTTTAAATGCTGCCATCTTATACAACGGCACAGGGTAATATATGCGGGCGTTAATTCCTTTATAGTTTAAATATTTTAACAAAGCGTCTCTTCTTTTAGCAACTTTTATGGTATAAAGATGGTAAACATGTTTTGTATTCTTGGGGACAAAAGGGACTTCTATGTTCTTTATTTTTATGAGTTCTTTATTGTATTTTTTAGCAACCCGGGCACGCTTTCTATTAAACCCGTCTATATGTTTTAGCTTAGCAAGGATAACTGCAGCCTGAATTGAGTCAAGACGTGAAGTGTAACCAACATATTCTGCCTCGTAACGCCTATTTTGCCCGTGCTCTCTTAAAGATTTAACTATATGCGCAATGTCTTTACTATTAGTAGAAATTAAGCCGCCATCTCCATATCCGCCAAGATTTTTGGAGGGGAAAAAACTAAAACAGCCACAATCGCCGAATGCTCCTGCTTTCTTACCTTTATATTCGGCGCCGAAACTCTGGGCGCAATCCTCTATTACAAAAAGATTGTATTTAGAAGCAATCTTTAATATTTCATCCATATAACAAGGTAAACCATAAAGATGAACAGGAATAATCCCTACTGTATTCTTATTGATAGCTTTCTTAATCTTAAAAAGGTCTATATTAAAGGTATAAGGGTCAATATCAACTAATACCGGCGTTGCACCACTTCTTACAATCGCTTCTGCTGTAGCTATAAAAGTTAAAGGAGTTGTAATAATCTCGTCTTTTTTATCAAAAAAATCTTTATTCTTTTTAGAAATACATATTGCTCTTAAGGATAAAAGTAAAGCATCTGTTCCCGAAGCTACACCTATTGCGTAATTTACTCCCAGATACCGCGCTATTCTTTCTTCTAACTTACCAACACTTGAATCCAGAATCCATCTTTGTGAGTTAAACAGTGATTTAAGATTTTTTTCAATCTCTTTCTTTAAGAATGTATATTCTCTTTTTAAATCAACGATGGGTATATTAACTCTTTTTGCCATCTAGCCACTCCCCTGCTTCATTAAGCAAAGAATTGAATCCAAACCCAAAGGTAAAAGATATACAAAATAGCTTGAAAACCTCTAAAGCGCCGAATGCCTCTTTTTTAAAAGAATATTGGGGAAAAATTAAGAAAGAAACAATCAGAGAAATAAAAAATGCGCCAATACCCTGATATAAATATTTTTTCTTAAAAGTCCTAACTTTTCCCTGGTACAGCTTTCTAAAAAAGGGTAAAGATGAGCGACTCAATACCCCTAAAAACACCCCAAGCACTTGTAAGAAAATAGCCATCATTATAAAAATGTTCTACTTATTAACACATTTATTAGCTTTTGTTGTTACACCTTTCTTTTAAAATACTCTATTGTTTTCCTTAGGCCATCTTCAAGGGAAATCTCTGGATGCCACCCCAGTAGTCTTTGTGCTTTCGTTATATCGGGCCTCCTTTTCTTGGGGTCATCTTGGGGCAAGGGAAAGAATTTTATCTTTGAAGAAGAACCGGTAAGCTCAATTACTTTCTTTGCCAGTTCAATAACCTTAAATTCGGAAGGGTTACCTAAGTTAATGGGCATATTATAACTACAACTCATCATTTTTAAAATACCTTCAATTAAATCATCAATGTAACAAAAAGAACGGGTTTGAGTGCCATCGCCATAAATGGTAATGTCCTTGCCCCTTAAAGCCTGAACAATGAAATTAGAAACCACCCTTCCATCATCCGGATGCATTAAAGGGCCGTAGGTGTTAAAAATACGCACCACTCTGACATTTAAATTATGCTGACGCATATAGGCATAGGTTAAGCTTTCAGCAGCGCGTTTTGACTCATCATAACAGGAACGAGGACCAGTAATACTTACATTACCATTATACTCTTCATTCTGAGGATGAACCTGCGGGTCACCATATACTTCCGATGTTGAAGCTAAAAAAAACTTAGCATTCTTAGCCTTAGCAATTCCCAAGCAGTTATGGGTTCCTAAAAGCCCGCTTTTAAGTGTCTTTATAGGGTGGTGCAAATAGTGGCGCGGCGAAGCAAGAGAGGCAAAATGCATAACCCAATCAATATCTTCCTCTATAAAAAGAGGCTGGGATATATCGTGATTAAGTAATCTAAAACTAGGATTATCCAAAAGATGTGCTATATTATCTTTTGAGCCTGTAATAAAATTATCTACGCATATAACAAAATTTCTGCCTTCAAGCAGTCTCTTACAAAGATGTGAGCCAATAAACCCTGCTCCTCCTGTAATAAGAATGTTCATATCTTTTTTCTTACTAATCCTTAGAATATTCTTTCTTAAACCACTCAAAAGTACGCTTTAAGCCCTCATAAAACCCTATATGCTGTTTCCAGCCTAAAAATTTCTTTGCTTTTTTAATATCAGCATGAGTCTTTCTTACATCCCCGGGACGAGGGTCTAAATACTCAGGCTCAATGTCTTTACCTGTAATTTGTTTTAAAAGATATAACAGCTCGTTTACAGAATGAGAAGACCCTCCTGCAATATTAAAAACTTCTCCCTCTATTTTCTCTTTAACCAACGCCAGTAAATTAGCTTCAACAACATTATCTATATAGGTAAAATCACGGCTCTGTGTACCATCTCCATAAATAGGGGGATTCTTATCTTTAAGAAGACAGGTGATAAATTTAGGGACAACCACCGCATACTGATTTTCTAAAGACTGCCGCGGCCCAAAAACATTAAAATATCGTAAAGATACAACTCCTACTCTATACATCCTAGTAAATACATACCCATAATACTCTGCCATAAGTTTACTTGCTGCATAGGGAGATAAAGGATGCGGCATATCTGTTTCTTTCTCGGGAAAATTACTTCTTTCTCCATAAACCGAACTTGAAGAGGCAAAAACAATTCTCTTTACACCCCTTTCTTTTGCCTTAAGATACAGTTTCAAAGTCCCTGTAACATTTACATCGTGATAATCAAAAGGGGCATCTACTGACTTGGGAACACTTCTTAATGCTGCCTGATGAGATATAAGCTCAACACCTCTTAATGCCTCATCAAGGACTTTTTCGTCCCTTACATCTCCTTTTATTAACTCTATCTTGTCAATGCAGCTTTCAATATTATCTATTTTCCCATAGGAAAAATCATCCAAAACGACAATCTCAGCACCAATCTCAACAAGCCTCTCAACAATATGTGAGCCAATGAACCCACATCCCCCTGTAACCAGAATTCTCTTCTTCTTAAGGATATTGTAAATTTCTTCCATTTTATTGACTTAAATCAAAGCGAAAACACATTATCATAATGTTTCTTATAAACATGGCGCGTATCAAAAATAAGCCGGCAATTTCTCTGGATGAATTTGTAGTTAAAAGATGAATGGTCAGTAACAATAATCACACAATCATATTTTTTTAGCTTTTTACTATTAAAAGTTACTCTTTTTAGGCTTATCTTATGGATATTAAGATAAGGTATAAGAGGGTCATAGTAATCAACCTTTACTTCTTTCTTTTTAAGCTCTTCAATAATATCCAAAGCAGGAGATTCTCGCAAGTCCTTTACGTCTTTTTTATAGGTTACTCCCAGAATTAATACTCTTGCTTTTTTAAACGACTTACGCCGCTTTCTAAGAAGGGCTCTTACCCTTTCTACAACATATTTTGGCATAAAATGATTTATAAAAGATGCTAAATCAATCATTTTAGTCTTAAACCCCAGTCTTTTTGCCTTCCAAGAAAGGTATATGGGGTCTGCGGGGATACAATGCCCGCCAACGCCGGGCCCAGGATAAAAAGGCATAAAACCAAAGGGCTTGGTCTTAGCCGCTTCAATCACCTCCCACATACTTATCCCTAATCTATTGCACACCATAAGAAACTCATTTGCCAAAGCGATATTCACCAGTCTAAATGTATTCTCTAAGAGCTTGGCAGTTTCTGCGACCTCAGCTGAAGAAGCACAAAACACATTTTCTACAATCTTAGAATAGAGTGCCTTAGCTAAACGCACAGAATTCTTTGATATTCCCCCTACTACTTTAGGTATCCTGGTAAGAGGGAACTTTTTATCTCCCGGGTTAACACGCTCAGGAGAAAAACATAAAAAGAAATCTTTACCCTCCTTAAACCCTCCAGAAGAAAGTAAAGGTAAAACAACTTCTCTCGTAGTGGTGGGATAGGAAGTGCTTTCCATTATAATAAGCTGTTTGCCATTTAAATGCCTGCTAATTGTTTTTGAAGCTGCAATCACATAAGAAATATCAGGAACTTTTACTTTTCTTAAAGGCGTAGGAACGCACACAATAATAACATCAGAATCTTCTAATACCCTCTCCTCGTTAGTGGGGTAAAATTTATTCTTTCTTATAAGAGAAAGAATATCCTTCGGGTCAACATCTACAATATACTTAATGCCCCTTCTTAACTTTTTTATGCGGGACAAACTGGTATCAAAACCGTAAACAAAAAACCCTTTTCTTGAAAAGGCAGCGGCTAAAGGAAGCCCCACGTAACCTAAGCCTACAATACATATCTTTGCTTTATTTTTTTTTATCTTTTGCTTTAAGTCAATATAGCTGCTCATCTTTGCTTTTGGCACAAAAAGGCAAACAAAGTTAATAGCCCATCCCTACATAGGTAAATCCTAAATCAACAAGCTTTTTCTTATCAAACATATTACGGCCATCGGCAATAAAGGCAAGACGCATCAGTCTTTTTATCTTTCTAAAATCTAATTTCTTAAACTCCTCCCACTCCGTTAAAAAACAAACACAGTCGCACCCTCTGACTGCTTCATAAGGACTTTTAACAAATTTTATTCTTTTGCTTTTAGGGAGAACTTTCTTTGCTTCATGGTAAGCATAGGGGTCATACAGAAACAATTTGGCTTTCTCCTCAAGCAACACATTTATAATATCTACAGAAGGGGCAAAACGCATATCGTCCGTGTCAGGCTTAAAAGAAAGACCTAAAACGGCAATCTTTTTATCTTTAAGAACCCACATATATTCTTTTATCTTCTCTACAAAATGCCTCTTTTGCTCCTCATTTATTCTTTTAACCTCTCTTAAAAGAGCAAAATCATACCCCAGTTTACCCGCAATGTATATAAATGCCTCAAGGTCTTTGGGGAAACAGAAACCACCAAATCCAACACCTGCTTCTAAGAAATCTTTTCCTATACGCTTATCAAGCCCCATTGCCATTGCTACTTTCTTAACATCCGCACCTGCTAAATCGCAAACTCTTGATACTGCATTTATAAAGGAAATTTTTGTGGCAAGAAAAGAATTTGAAGCATGTTTGATAATCTCGGCTGTATTTATATCTGTAACAACAAAGGGAGATTTTAATTTTGAATAAATCTCCTTAAGGATTTTTTCTGCTTTTTTTGACTCTACTCCGATAACAATGCGGTCAGGATAAAAGAAATCATAAATTGCTTTTCCTTCTCTTAAGAACTCAGGATTTGAAGCAACATCAAAGTCAATGTTATTCTTGCGGTAACGCTTGATTGTCTCCTTTATGCGTTTTCCTGTATGAACAGGAACAGTGGATTTCTCAACAATAAGTTTATAACTGTTGAGGTTACGGGCGATTGTATAGGCAACATTCTCTATAGAGGTTAAGTCCGCGGAGCCATCAGAACGAGGAGGAGTGCCCACAGCAATAAAAATAACTTCTGACTTTTTTACGGCCTCTTCAAGTTTACTTTCAAAGAGAAGCTTTCTCTTTTTTACATTCCTTTTTACCAGCTCCTCAAGCTGCGGCTCAAAAAATGGTAAAGCAAGCTTCTTCAAGCTATGTATCTTCGCTCGGTCATTATCAACACAGATGACCTTATGACCAAGCTCAGCAAAACATGCTGCTGCCACAAGCCCAACATGACCTGCTCCGACAACAGATATTTTGTATTTTTTAGTAAGATGAGCGTGAGCCATGATAAGTGTGGTCAAAACCTATACGAACCTGCGGAAATGCTTTAATTCTAAACATAATCCAAATAGTATAATTACTATTCTCATCTACATCAAGACCAATATCCATCCACCAGCAATGTAAGTCGCGCCGTAAAACATACTGTTGCTCCTGAAAACTGCCGCCATTATTGAAAACATACCGAAGATAATTCCTAAACTGCCACTTTGGGGTTAACTGGTAGGCAAAGGATAGGGTGGTCTGGGAATCTTCATTGCGAATATAACGTTGGCCAATGTAAACAGAATACTTCTTATCTTTGTTGTCGCTAAATCCCAAATCAAAATTGGCCTCTTTAAATGCTCTATCCACAAAATCATACTCACTATCAGCAGTAAAAGAAACACCATCCTTAGGATAAAATTCTAAATCGAGTTTTAAGTTATCAAGAAAGCTTCCTTTATTTTCCTCGTTAAACTTGTATTCTAAAGAGGGGGCAAAATAGAATAAATCCCATATCCGGTCCTTGTTTTTTGCCTGGAATTTATTCTCCCATTTAAATATCAAACTGTCTTTTCGCTCTAAAGTGTCAACCTCATCGAACTCAAAAAGATTGTTCTTTGATACAGTGGGGGGGTGTATATAACTATAGGTCAAAGTAGGAGTTATAATGTGGCGCATTTTATCTACTCTGTTTCCAAATATACTAAAGTCGGTGTCAAAAATTTTATAAAGCTTTGTGCTCAAAGAAACTCCTGTCTGAGGAGCCTCTCTCCAAAAATTCTCTTGCCCAAAGGCACCTTTAGAGTAGAAAGTACTATAAAGGCCTATATAGGGAACAACCTGAAGCCACGCTATCTTTGTCTCATAGCTAAATATATTGTGGGTATGAAAACGCACAGTATCATAATCTGTGGCAGAATTAGCAAACTTTTTGGTAAGGTTAGAAAGGGAAGTGTCAGACTCAAAATAAAACGGCGTATTTCCTATGCTCTGCCTATAGAAATTATAATCAAGCTTTGGCAAGTACTCTGTCTCTTCAAAGAAATTGTTCACCCTCTTCTGCGTTAAGAGAGACAACGAAGAGTTGCTGAAAGCATAGTCAATGAGAAAATAGCTAAGGGGATGGGTTTCTTTTTCGTATTCGCGGTAGAAAAAACCCTTCATAAAATCAACATCCGAAAATTTATTGTATTCGCCCGTAAGGTTCAGCCTTCCGCCGATGTTATTATGATAGGACAACTGCGCCTTATAGCGGTTAGACGAATGGGCTGGATTAGCCGTATCTTTGTATAATTTATCATCGATATAATAAAGATTAACTGTACCTTCCCCATATTTCTCAGTATAGAACTTATGAGACGTTCCTGTCCCTACGCCTCTTTCATCATACCAATCCAGATGAAACTTGCCCCTGTTATCGTCATTAAGATAATAACGCCAGCGGGTCAAGAAATAAAAACCCCAATCCTTATCTTTACCGGGGGTAACCTCTACAGGAAACGACTTGTCTTTAAGAGAGTGCACATAATAAGGAATATAGAATACAGGGGTTTTCCCAATCTTTAGAAGCACATTTTTTGCTACCACTTTCTTGCCCGGATAAACAATTATCCTCTTACTGGTAAGCATATAGTGGGGCTTTTTAAGGTCACAGGTAGTTATGTATCCTCTATTCAATATGTATTCTTCTTCAGACATTTTTTTGGCGGTGTCGGCACCTCCATAGAGTGGCGGCGACTGAACTCGAATATGGCGAATATTGGCTTTTTTGTTTTCAAAATCGTAATCTGCGCTGTCTGCCTTGACTACACCCTTTTTTGTTTCAATCTCAACATTTCCTTTCACAATGGCAGTATTGGATTTAACATTGTAAATTGCCTCGTCGCATTTTAACACTACATCCTTGTATTTCATAACGACATTGCCTCTGGCAGATACCTTTTCCTGCTCTTTAAGGTAGGTAACCTCGTCACCATCAACTATTACGGGAATTATCTTCTGTTGTGCGAATGCATTTAAAGAGAAAACCGCAAAGAGAATAAAAAGAATTTTTTTCATTTGTTTATTTTCTGTTTCAACTTCTCCCAGTCATCGAGAAAACGCTTTATTCCAATGTCCGTAAGGGGATGCTTCATTAGCTTTTCAATGACACTAAATGGCACAGTAGCAATATCTGCCCCCAAGCGCGCTGCTTCCAAAAAATGGATAGGATGACGCACAGAAGCAACAATAATCTGGGTACTGATACCGTAGTTAGAATAAATGAGTTTTATATCACTCACTAAATTCATTCCCTCTGTGGAAATATCATCCAGCCTTCCCACAAAAGGAGAAACATAAGTAGCACCGGCTTTAGCAACCAAAAGAGCCTGAGAAGGAGAAAAACACAAAGTAAGATTGGTTTTTATTCCTAAAGAACTAAGTTCTTTTGTGGCTTTTAGTCCCTCTATAGTTGAAGGAACCTTTATAACAATATTAGAGGCTATTTTTGCTAACTCCTTACCTTCTCTTACCATACCATCGCCATCCAAAGCAACAACCTCTGCGCTAACAGGCCCCTTTACAATCTTACATATCTTCTCCAACTGTTTATGTGGGTTTTCCTTCTCACGGGCCAAAAGCGTGGGATTGGTAGTTACACCATCTAAAACACCGTATGAATTTGCCTGTTCAATTTCTTTAAGGTTAGCAGTATCAATAAACAACTTCATTCTACCCTCCTTAATGCAAAAAATTATCTTGCGCTAAGAGAGCTGCTCCTATAATACCTGCATTCTTTAATCTTGACCTTACCAGTTTAACATTCTTCGCTTGAGGCCACATTGCCTGGTGACGAATAACCTCCTGGACAAGAGGTTTAAAAATACGAAAAGCCCCGGAGACACCTCCCCCAAAAACAATAAGTTCGGGATTAAATACATTAATCATCCCGCTCAAAAACATTCCTAAAGCGTAAGAAAACTCTTTCCATACTAGCAAAGCAACTTTATCTCCTGCTAATGCTTTCTTAAATATTTCCTCTGCTTCCACAGAAACATTTTCCTTCTTAAGCTGCTTATAGCGGTTAATTATATATTTATTCCCCACAAAAGTCTCAATACATCCCTTTCCACCACAACTACACTTCTTTCCCTTCAATGATATAGGGAAATGTCCCAATTCTGCCGCACTTGTTCTACCTCTAAAAATCTTCCCGTCTATAATCAACGCTCCTCCCAGGCCTGTACCCAAAGTAAGAAATACTGCCCGCTTTGCATCTTTTGCTGCCCCAAAACAACTCTCTGCCCGCGCAAAAACATTAGCATCGTTGTCTATAAACACAGGAAGACCTAACTTTTTCTCCAATACTCTCTTTAAGGGGTAATTTTCCCACCCAGAAATATTTGGAAGATAGTAAATAAATCCTTTATCGGTATTTATTATTCCTGGTGCTCCGATACCTATGGCTTTTATGCGTTTAAGCTTAAATGAAATTATCAGTTCCTTTATCTTCTTGATAAACACCTCTTTTTCCTTGAGGTGCTGAGAAGAAAACACTCGTTTCGATAGACACTTTCCTCTTTTGCCAACTGTCCCTATTTTTATATATGTACCTCCCCAGTCAATTCCAAGAAACATAAGAAAGACAATTAATTATAAATTATTTTAAATTATTTTATCCTAACTTCTATTAAGTTGCAATAAATTTCTCTATATTGTTAACAATTGCACACCTTCCCCCTGCACTTAGCCGTCTAACTTGACAAAAAATTTTGAAAGTTAAATGTAAAGTTAGAGTAGATAGCGAATAAAAATATGGCGTAACCCAGGAAAAAGAGTTATAATTATTTGAAGCAGGCAATGAGAGAAAGCAATCAACAAAAACCAAAAATCCTTCTTATTACAGAAGACATAAAGCTGCAGGATTATATTGCCCTCATTCTTATAGGAGAAGGCTACGATATTGCAGCTTACACTTCAGGAGAAGAGCTGTTAAGAAACATAAACAAAGAATCTTTCGACCTTATTATTATTGAATTCTTATCTGAACATATCGATGGGCTAAATATCTGTAAAACAATAAGGGAAACTTTTCTTTTAAGACAAACACCTGTAATCATTATTCTACCCAATAACGACCCTCTTAATAAAGCAAAAGCTATCTATAGTGGAGCTGATGACTATATAGAAAAAGACAATCTCTCTGAAGAACTTCTTTTAAGAGTAAAAACCGCCCTATGGAGGGTATATCGCTATAGAGATGTTAACCCCATAACAAAGCTTCCCGGAATATCAACTGCTTTAAAAGAACTTGATAAGCTCATTAAGACTAATAAACCTATAGCAGTAGGATATGCAGAATTGTATAAATTCAGGCGTTTTAATGACCGCTATGGATTCTCCCGAGGAGACGACGTAATAAAGCATACTGCAAGTATAATAAAAGAAGCTCTTATTGAACTTGGCACCTCTTCAGATTTTCTGGCCCACTTTGGAGGCGATGATTTTGTCTTCATAACCCTTCCTGAAAGCATAGAAGAAATATGCAAGAAAATTATCAAAGACTTTGATGAAACAATTATTTCCTTTTACGACGAGGAGGATAAAAAAAGAAAAGGAATTGTAATGAAAAACAGACAGGGGGGCCTTACCCATTACCCGTTGTTGCGAATATCAATCGGTGCTCTTACCAGCGAAAATTACCCCCTTACAGAGACAGCCCAGGTGTTAGAAGTTACACAGGAACTTAAAAACTACGCAAAGAAGTTTGACAAAAGTATTTATGTAAAGGAGAGAAGGCGCTCTTATCCCTTCTACTAACCATACCTGTTTGTAGAAAATGTTATTCAACAAACTTGCCATAATATGGAAACAGCAACCAATAAGTATAAAGATTATATAGCGGTATTTTTACTTGTAGTTATTGCTGTAGTCATATACCTTCCTTCCCTCAACGCCCCCTTTATCTTTGATGACAACCATATGATTGTAAATAATGCATTTATAAAGAATGCTAAGTATTTTGGTCTGTTCTTTAAAGGTTATGTAACAAGCTACCCTATACCAAAA
>Ga0180301_10002302_pt1 | contig 14989 bp, 13 predicted proteins | sample GuaBasSediGuay16_FD_121797 | JGI IMG/M metagenome (GOLD analysis project Ga0180301, IMG submission 121797) | Subseafloor sediment microbial communities from Guaymas Basin, Gulf of California, Mexico - Guay16, Core 4569-2, 12-15 cm | ecosystem: Environmental > Aquatic > Marine > Hydrothermal...
CCTTCCCCCCGGCCAGAAGCACATCGCCGCCTTCGAGCGTGGCAGGGGGCCGGATGCGGTCTATCTTTCGGTAGGCGGCCAGCACGGATTCAATGCCAGGCACCTCACCCCGGCGTGATGCAGCGCCCATGCGTGCCATCACCGCGATCTCGTCCAGGACCACTGCGGTGTCCTCGATGAATGTGGAATCAGGATATGCGCTATTTACCGTGAGCTCGATAACCTTTAAGCCGCAGTCTCGGAGCAACGCGCAGTATGCTTCATGTTGCTGTACCGCCAGGTCGTAGTCGATGGTGCTTCGCTCGATAAAGCTGAGCTCACATTGTGCGATATCCGGTGAGATTATGTGGGTTAAGGCCAGCGCCATGTGCTCTGTCTTTCCCCTTACTCCCCGTACACCATGATGGTGTGCCGTGCGTAGATCCCGCCCAGTATGCTCTTTATTTCTGTGTCGATGTGGTGGATCTTAGTAAGGCCACCGTTCTTCATGGCAGTGGCTACGCTACAGTCACCAACTGTCACAACCCACACGTAGGTGTAGCAGGTGGCCTTGCCGGCCTTTGTTTGACTCGCGGCATTGGCCTGAAGGTTTATGGTTGGCATGGGCGTTTGCACGTTGGTGTACACCACCCCACACCCGTAACAAAAAAGGACGCCTAGCACTGCTACGAATAGCAGGAACTTGAATGCCCTCTTCCTCATTCCGCAACCTCCTTTAACGATATTCGTTCTGTGTATATCATTTATGTCGATGCTGCAATTAGATTATGTTTCCCTCGGGATAAGTGGCGTATACAAAGGTGATCGTGCCTGCCCCCGGGATCTCCGTTGAGACGAGCTCGCCAAGCAGACCTCCTCCTGCAGCAACCACCGCATCCCGGGCAGAGGCGACATCATCTACCATAAAGGCGATGTGGGCGAAGCCAGGTCGGTTGATGGCGCTGCTTGAGGGAAACGTGAAGATGAAGATGGAAGGAAAGGAGCCATCTGTTAAGAGTTTCACTGAAAAACGGAACATCGATTCAAACGAGAAGTAGGATGCAAGGGATTTCCGGTCGGTTTAGCTGACGGACTTGAAGTACTCCTGTATTTTTCCGAGAACGATCTTAGGGATATCATTCTTTTTCTTTACCGAGTATACGCTGATATTTTTTCGAATATTCGTGGATTTCTTAAAATGCGATACCCGCGCGTTATCGCCTATGTGCACGGCGGTGACGCGATTTTCCAACCCATTGAGGTAGCCAACGAGTACCTCAAGGTTGGTGATCTGCATGTCGGTGATAATAAAGATATCCGGCAGAGACGGATCCTGTAAGGACTGAATTCCATCGATATCCAGCCTTGTGCCTCCCCCAAAATAATGGCAGAGGGTTTGATAGATCTTTTTTCTGTGCCGCGTGTAGTCCAGGATTTGATGCCCCCCGTGTTTGGCATCACTGAAGTTATAGACGGCCACGGTTGCATCATTCCTGAGATACGCATCTGAGGCACAGGCCGCTCCGAGCACTGCATGAGAGAGACGCTGTCGCGGGTTTGTCATGCTTCCCGATGAGTCGATTACCACGATACAGTTAGGCGTTCCCTCCTCCTGGCCGAAGGTTTCCCCCTCTCTACGCTCCCAGATTTGGGTGATGCCCGGCATCACCTTACCGAAGCTCGTCCAGGGGTCGATATCCCGAAAGGGCTTTCCCAGCTCCCAGGGGGAGTGGCTTACGGGATAAAGTGAGCCGCTTTTCTCGATCGGGATCTTCTTGATCGGGAGGGTGTAGTTTTCCGCCAGTTTCATGTAGAAGAGTGTATCGGCATCGAGCGAGGAGCCAGGCCCGAGGCCCATCATGCTGCTGCTGGCATCGTAGCCCGCTTCATTGAGCTCGTTCTCGAAATCCTTCACCACATCCTTAAAAGCACCCGGATCAGCAGTGGCCATGGCGAATTCCTTAAGGCCTTGGTCCATTTCCTCAGGCGAGTATCGGCCAAAATCGTTTTGCCCCATCGGGTTTGGCTGGTTCAGCGTGCCGGATTTCTGCTCTGCCTCAAGCATGCTCCCTATGATCCTTGAGAAGCGGTGTAGGCTCTGGGGCCAGTGCTTTCTGTCGAGATAGGGGATCCGTGAGAGCTTCCGGGAGATCTCCTCATGGCCTTGTACATTGAGGTCCGTTCCCCATATCCTCTGATACAGGGCATGTATGGCCTCGTCCAAGGCCCCCCGCTCCACATGGCGGTACAGTTGGGAGATGGAGGTTTCCTTGTCCTTAAAGCAATGGGTATCGGCCACCACATCCATAAAGTAATCGGTTGACTTCTGGGCCTTATCCTTGTTCTTGAAAACCCTCTTGGCCTCTTGGTATAGGGTAAGATGGGTATGAAAATCCCAGGGGCAGTAGGTGTAGTGGGACACGCCGTGGTCGAGGAGGGCCTCTATTACCTGTTCCAGGGGCAGATGCCTGGCTGCCTGCTCTATAAAGGACTGGCTCAGCGTGATCTGCTTGCTCTTGATCTCAAGGGCCACCCTGTCCATCGAATCTGATATGGCGGGGTGGGGCAGTTCAGGAAAGAAGTGTTTTCTCCGTACCTTGGACCAAACACTGCTGAGCAACGAATCGTATGTATCGCCTCCGTTACCCACTCGTTACCTCGTGCTGGCCTCATATGGACGAATGAGGTTCCCCCGGTGGTAGATACGTCCGCCGTGTATCGTCTTTCCGATTCCCAGTATATGGCCTTCCACGTTAATCTGCCCCCCGCTCATCCATGCCCCGGTATTCTGTCCGGTGTTGCCGCTGATGGAGAGCTCTCCGTCCATCATTCCGGCACCTGCCCAATTACCGGTGGATCCCTCGACGACGAGTCTACCACCTGATAGGCCGGCGCCAATGAAATCCCCTGCATTCCCTTTGAGTAACAGGGTTTTCCCCTGGGGGAGTCGGTAACCGAGGAAGTGAAAGGCCCGCTTGAACTCGTAGAGCCCGAGCTGAATGGTATCCTCCTTGGCGTTGTTTAAGAGCGCGGAGAGATAGATGCCCGCAGGACCTGAGATCAGGTAGGGTATCTTATCCCCCTTGTCGAGCTCAATGCAGAGTTCCTCGATATCGTCTGTGTCATAGTCGATCTTTTGTATGGTTCGCACGGCCGAGGAGTATGCCTTGATAAGCCTGCTGTGTTCCACCATCCAGACCAGATCCTTGACCTCTTCCTCAACGAGCTTCAGGTATCCCTCCACGATCTCCCCTATGACCTTTTCCTTTGCCTGAACGATGCGATCGAGAGGGATCTCCTTCTTTTTATACGGGTAGTTCTTGAAGTCCTCAAAGGGATTAATCACCTATCTCACCTCTTCGAGATCTCGTTTGATTTCCAAATAGATCGGGTGATCGCCCTCGATAGGCTCGAGGTCCTTCCCTGATGCGCTTTGATAGGCAACGGCCAGTGCGTTTTTGATCTGATGGCTCTGCTCGTTGTAGCGCCTGTACACCTCGGTGACCATCTCCTTGGCCATGAAGATCTGCAACGGGTCCCTCCGCGTGCTGGTCTGCTTCTGGGAGATAACGTCATCCTTCCATTGGACCCTGTGGGCCAGGATATAGGGGAGAACGGCCTTCATGTGGTCAATGCCCACGGCTTCATCTCCAAGCAGCCATGCCAGTGATTGCGCATAGGTCCTCACCGAGGTGGGAAAACGGTTCGATATGCAGTTCTTCATGTGGTGACACAGAAAGCCGGTATAGTGACACCCTTCATCACACTGATCGTCTGACCGCTTCTGGCCATATTTATAACAAAAGGACAGCTCTGCGATCACGGTTCTGAGAAAGGCATTGGCATCAAGATCAAGGGGGAGCTCCTGCGTGCACGCCCGTATCTCCTGTCTCTCGTCCTTGCTCAACATCTCGATGCGGTGTTCCTTTTTCATGTGATCTCCGAAGCGAGTACTGAGATCCTCGATGAGGTGCATTTTCTCATGATGGTCTCGCCGTTGTGCGAGGATTTCCTGAAAGCTCCTCTCGTATTCGGGGCTTCTCAGCACGTTTTCATGCCTGTCCTTCATGCCGATCATCAGTGCCATATCCGGCCCCGGATGCCTGGATTCCACAATGACATCGAAGCGATCGATCAATGGGGCGATCAGGGTGTTCGTTCCCCGATCCTGGTAGTTCGCCGTGGCAAAGAGACAGTACTCATCATTGATGATCACATCGTTTAAGTATTCCCAGTTGCCGCGGTCTATGCCGTCAAGTATCATGCTCTGTTTGGTCTCGGGCAGTCGATTGATCTCATCCACGATCTTTACCGGGAGCTGTGCCAGATAGGACCATACCACCACCTCCTCCCCCTGATTCAGCCGACCGAGATCGGGCCTGCCGATGATCTTCTCCTCGGTCTGCTCCGGGTGTCCGGAGACCTCGCTCGCCCAGATCAGGCCAAGGGGCAGTCGATAGGTCATGGCGCTCACATACTCGGCTGAGGTAGTCTTTCCAAGGCCTGGCTCACCGATTATGAGCTCTTTTCCCCGATTGAGCGCGGTAAGCAGGCTAAAAAGCAGAGCTGAGTTAAAGGGTTCCTCTCCTACCCGCATGTCCGGGCGATTCAGGTAGAGGTTGTCCTGAATGAACTGGTATATGGTCCTCACCTTCTGCCGGAAGTTACCGTTTTCCCTGTATTTTTGCATATCGTTCTCTTGCTCAAAGACCGTGTTGCCCATACTAGCCTAACACCGTGGGGGAGGATTGACAATGGATTAATTGCCGGGGGTATGGAAAAAATTTTAATAAAAATAAGGGAAAAAATGTTGAATATTGGACATCTAAATGATATGACCTTCATAAAATCTTTCCCAAGGGATATGAAATGTCTGCATCCCTGCTATTACACCGCACATTACAACTCGCCACTCTGAGGATGTCGCAGAACAGATACAACAGTCCTGAGCATCAGCTGAACTGCAGATCGTCTCCACCCTGAAAGAGATCCTTGTGAGATTTCAAATGAGGTCCGGTCTTCATGCCTTGATTCATGGACATGCTCATGTAGTATTCTCGGAGGAATAGCAGGGGGTGCGCACTCGGTTAAACTGAGCCCTCGACCTGAGCAACTCGACTCGAGAGACTCGACTTGAGCTCGCCGGAAGTCTCAATGAAAGTCTCGGCGACATGTCCTAGGGGCGGTAGGCTCAAGGCTAAACTGCTCGCATTGAGTCACGCAGACGAGTTCCGGGTACATTACCGAACATATAAATCGAAGAACTTCGCCACGATCGGTAGCGGCGCCCTTTGCATAGAGATGTCAAAGTCGATTGGAGGGATACGAATGACAGAACTCCAGCTTTCTATCCTGGTCAATATGGAGCATCCACAAAGTGTTTTGGATGAAGTCAGGACGATCACCCTTATGATGTTCCCGAAGTTTGATTTTAGCCAGGTAGACCGTGTCTTCAAGGATATCGTGCGCCTTTTCAACGGTGAGTATCCTGGATACAGAAAGTGTACAACCGAGTACCATGACCTGAGGCATACGACCGATGCTTTTCTCGCCATGGCGCGCCTCATGCACGGCGCTGTAGTCGGCGGAAAGGAGCTTACCAAGGGGGAAGTAAACCTGGGGCTCATATGCACCTTGATGCATGATACAGGGTATATTCAGACCCTCGATGATGAGGGTGGAACGGGGGCCAAGTATACCCGCATAGATACGAGGCGCAGCATTGGATTCATGGATAAGTATTTAGCAGAGAGCGGATTTCCCATGGAGAATTTCAGGTACTACCCCCAAATCCTCATCTGCACGGGCCTTGATAAAAAGGTGAGCGAAATGGACTTTCGATCCCCGCAGACGGAGCTACTGGGTAAGATGCTGGGCACGGCTGATCTGCTGGGTCAGATGGCTGACCGAATCTATCTCGAGAAGCTGCTGTTTCTGTACCACGAGTTCAAGGAAGCGAGAATGGTTGAATATAGCTCAGAGCTTGATCTCCTGAAGAAGACCATCGACTTCTATGACATGACCAAAAAACGACTAGCCGCTGAATTGGGCGGCATCAATGAGTACATGCACTATCACTTCAAGGTGTGCTGGAATGTGGATAGGGATTTATATATGGAGGCTATTGAAAAGAATATAGCGTATCTCAAATACCTGCTTGAGAGCCATGAGAAGGACTACCGTGAGCACCTAAGTCGGAGCGGAGTGGTGGTAAAGCTGAGGGATAAGCAGATGTAAGGCAGAGCGGAAAAGACGCGCTAAGAATGCTGACAAGAGATTTCTCATGAGACCACCGGCAAGAGAGGCGTCGTGCTGAGCGAAACGGAAAAGATTGCTCTCATCACGCAAATCGGAATGGATATCAACCGGGTGAAAGACCTAGATCTCCTTGGCGTAGAGGTGGGCCCTTTTCGTGAATCCGTGTTTTTCGTAGAAACTGTGAGCGCCCTTTCTGTGAAGATAGGAATCCAACTCGATCCCCCGGCAGCCGTTTTTCGCTGCAATTGTCGTGATGCGGTGAAGGAGTAAGGTGCCAACTCCCCGGCCGCGATGCTGTTCATCGACTACCAATTCATCAATATATCCCAGATAGCCTTGCTGGGAAAGGCTGCTTTTCACCGTTAATGAACAGAATCCAATTAGATCAGCGTCAATGGTTGCACAAATATGGAACTGATCTGGTGAACGGAGCCTTCGGTCGTAGGCCTTTCTCAGGCGTTCCCTATCAAGGGACTTCTTGGGCCAGAGCTGATGTAATAGGGTAAGGATCTGCTCAAAGTCCGCCCTTCGGCATTCCCTTATTTCGATCATCGCAGAACCAATAGGCCTTGATTATGATTGCTGGTTTCCATTGGCACCATGTCCTTTTCTTGTATATCGGCTTATCCCTATTACTCTTTTAGCGCTTTCACCTCTGTTTGGCTAGTTATTCTATATAACATGACCGGAAATGCGAGGATTGGCAGAATGCCTTCGTACCAATTCGCAGAGGATGGTTCCATAGAGATAGAGGAATAAACGATTGCGCCATGAGCGTAGGTGAAGACCAACGATACTACTAGTATGAAAAAAAGGGGGGCTCTCTACAAAATGGTTTACAGGCTATTCAACGGTAATGATATCCTTGTTGGATTCAAATATCTTTGATCCAATTCCAGGTACTTTCATAATATCCTCTGGCGATGAAAAAGGGCCATTGGTTTCTCGAAACTCCACAATGCGCGCTGCATATTTTACCCCGATACCCTTCAGCTGGGTGAGTTCCTCCGCAGGTGCCTGATTGATATTGATCTTTTTCCCCGCCTGAGCGAATACCGCCGGAACAAGGGCAATGATCAGTGCGCTTGCCAAGAATAAGGCCATGAACTTCTTATACTTTCTCATGTTCCTCCCCCCTTTCATGAGCCCCCCTTTTTCATTGAGAAGAGCAGCAGCATGGCTCTTCCCACTCATCCATGCTTAAAAATTGCTCGGCGATAGTCATTTGATGCCTTACCTCCATCACAGGAAATATCGGCCTACGTCCATAAGGTCTTTGCTCTTATCTGCAAAGATACGTGCAATAATTTCTTGAAAAAGGCTGTATCAATATCTATGCCAATTAAGTATTTTATTCATCGATAATCACATCAAGGTATCCAGCCTAACGGCACACGGTTCGAAAATGGAGAGGTGCTTAGGCTTTCAAGGAATGCAGGCGCTTGGCGGTGAATAGTCCGCTTGAAAAAATTTGATCATGGGGCAACAACGGAAGACTCAGGGCGAATGAAACCCGTAAAAGAGTGCACTAGTTTATATGCACATATTGCACTGTAATATGGATAAGCATCCCTGCTGTTCTGAGAAACGCTTTTAAGAGGAATAACTATGTGCGGCTCATCGGTGAGAGTAAGGCATCTAACGTAGTGATTTACTATGGGAGGGCATGGAGGAGAGCAGCGTCTGATTATAAGGGCAAGGGATATGCCGGAAGTAGCCAGGATCCGGCAGAGGTTATGGAAATGGGAGGCTTGAAGCCCCTAAAGCTCAGCGTGCCCGTCTTTCGTTGGTGATCTCGGGTAAAAACCTGACAAGGCCGATTGTCAGAAGTGGTATTATCGCCAGCGCCAGGAGCGTACTGGGTATAGAGAAGATATCCGCCAGCTTTCCGGTGATGGGCGCCATCATTCCGCCCATGCCAAAGGCAAGCCCCATCATGAGGCTGGAGACCATTGATCGTCCCCTGGGGGCTAATTCCTGAGCCATCGCCACCCCCAAAGGAAGGGTAGCCATTATAAACAATCCCGCTATCGCGGCACTCGCATAAACCCAGCTGCCTGGCGCGTAGAGGAGCACGATCAGGCTGGGCATCGATAATGCATGGGCACTGTAGAACACCGGCTTGTATCCAATTCTGTCCGCAAGGTGACCGGCCAGAAGCCCGCTGAATGCCCCTGATACTGATAGCAGTGACACGACGGTCCCTATAGCGACAAGAGAGTATCCCTTCTGCGCGTACAGTATCGGTATAAATGTCCTGAACGACACACCCACATAGGCTCGCAGCACCATCACCACCCAGATGAGCGCGATCGATTTCCATACCCCTCCCAATATCTCCTTGAGGGAGCGAATGAAACCGAGATCTCGCAGCCCCTCGCCCTGGGGTGATGGTATGATCCTGAAAAGAAGCACCATGAGCATAAGGCCTAAGATCATGGTATAGGGGGTTGCTCCGAGACCGTACATACCTACGATGGAGGTGATAAAGAGAGGGCCGATTCCGAAGGCGAGGGTCCCCCCCATGTTAAAGATCGACATGGAGAAACCGAGATGCCGACCTGCATAAGTCGATACCATGCCGGCCACCGACGGGTGAAACATAGCTGAGCCTATGGAACCAATGGCGATAAAGGAAAGGAGCACCAGAAAGCCCGGCGCTATTCCCACCAGCGAGATAAAGACGATAGCCAATAGCGGTCCTCCCAAGATAAAGAATCGCGTTCGGTATCGATCGGCGAGGTATCCCACGGTGGGTTGCACGATGAAGGCAAAAAACCGGCTTGTTCCGGTGATGAGGCCAACTTGAGTCAAGGTAAGGGTGAATTTATCCACAAATACCGGGAGCAGCGGATTAATAAAGGCGTTATAAAAATCCCCCGTGAAATGGATGAGGGTCAAGCCGATGATTACTTTTATATTCGCGTTCTTATCAGGTTCCATATCACAACCAATAAAAAAAACCACCCTATGGCGGTTTAATCTCGTTTGGGTTTAATTCCCCGCGGCTTGCGGCAAGCTAGTTCATTCACCCAATACGTTGAGCGATATAAATCCGGTTTTATGCAGCGCTTTATGTAGCTGTCCTAAATGCGTAAACAGTGCAATTTGATTATGTGGGTTGATCAAGGGCTCTCATGACGATCTCAGCCACATCGAGCACCTCCAGCTTATCGTCCAGTTCCTCCAGCTTGATCGCATCATCCAGCATCTTTGCGCACTGTGGGCATGCGACCGCTACTATATTTGCACCGGTAGAATGGGCCTGTCGCACCCTGATTCTATTGGGGCTCTCATCACCGCCACCGAGGATGTCGGTGAAGAAATTGCCACCTCCGCCTCCACAGCAAAATGCATTCTCTTTGCTTTGATCCATCTCGATAACCTCGAGGCCCGGAATGGCGTGGAGGATCTTCCTCGGTGCTTCATACTCCCCGTTATGCCTTCCGAGGTAGCACGGATCGTGAAAGGTTACCTTGGCCCGGTAGTCCTTCAAGGGTATTTTACTCGATGCAACAACAGGAGCGAGTATTTGGGTATAGTGGTAGGCCTCGAATGTTCCCCCGAGGCCGGGGTAGTCCTTCTTGAATGCATTGAAGGCATGGGGATCCATGGTGATGATCCTTTGTATCCCCAAATCCTTGAAGAGCGAGATATTTTGTTCTGCCAGGAACTGAAAAAGGCCCATCTCGCCAAGGGCCCTCACCTCATTTCCGTCACAGGTTTCTCGATCGCCGAGAATTCCGAAGGAAATCCCTGCATGGGCAAGGAGGTCTCCCACTGCTCTGGCGATCTTCTTGGCCCGCTCATCATAGGAGCCTACACAGCCGATATAGAGAAGGTAATCCTGTCCATCGTAGGTTTCAACGCTCGTCCCCTCTGCCCATTTCCCCCTTTCATCGGCGGGTTCTTTGTACGGGTTGCCGCTGATGTTGATGTTCTTAAGGTAGTCCCTCACCGCGGGGGGTATAATGCCTTGATTGACCATCTCCTCCCTGGCGGCAAGAAAGACATTGACCAGATCATCGCTAAAGGTGAACACGCAGTGCTCCATGCAGTTGGCACAGGTGGCGCAGGAGAAGAGGATTTCCTGAAACCTGTCAGAGTTCTTTATCTCATCGTTAAGCCATGCCCGGATCAACCACATCCTTCCACCGGGAGAGTATGATTCAAAGAAGAATTTTCGGTACGAGGGGCAGTTAAAGTCGATATAATCGCCAGTAAATTTACAGTATCCGCATCTGAAGCACCTGTGAACGATATCTTCGTATTTCATTTACACGACCTCCCAGTTTCCAGGATTCATGATCCCCAGCGGATCAAGGTTCTCCTTTATCATCTTCATGAGATCTCTCGTGGTGGCATCCATCTTCTCGAGGGCAAGCCTTTGTTCATCTATCGTTGGCTTCCAAAAAACCCCACCGGCTGCGAGGGCAAACTCGCCTCCCTCCTCCAATGCCTTTCTTGTCCGTTCCATCATCTGGGGATCTGCCCGGTTGAAGGTAAAGGCAAACCCGAACATCATGGCGTGATTTCTGCCGATAACCCTGGCCATGGCGGAGTATGCAAGGTCGTATTTAGAGCCCAACTCCATCACCTTTCGAGTGCATGCCGGGTAGGTTTCAACGGGAATGATGGGTCCGGAGTACTCGAATCCACCGCCCTTTTTTACATCCGCAAACCTACTCACGCTCCTCTGAGGCATGTCCAGGAGCGTGGGCTTCATAACCGGCGGAACCGACATGAATCCACCGTCTTTGCTCTTTATAAATCCATCGAGACAGTTCCAAACCATCTTTCTTTTGAATTCCAATTCCTCGTCGGTGTCACCGGTGATAAACAGCGTGATGTGGTGGTTGTCCTTGAATATCATGGGCATCGGTTGGGCGAAGATGTTGATGTCCTCGACCATCTCCGTATGGGTAAGCTCGTATACCATATCAGGCACCAGGTCATCTCTATCGGTCACGAAGATCTCCACGTCTCTCATCTTCTTTCTGGGATAGAGCTTGAGGGCCACCTTGGTGATGATGCCGGTAGCGCCGAACCAGCCGAGAAAGAGCCCTGTGAGGTCCGGCAGCGGAGCACCTTTTGAGAACCAGTAGGGGGACAGCGCACATGAGCCGATCGTGCAGATCTCCCCGGATGGCAGGACCACCTCCAGACCGCTCACCATGTCCGAGTTGAAGCCATACTGCTGCGTGAGCCGGCCCTGGCCGTGTATCATCACGTTTGCCGCTACCGTGGCCGTTGCAGGGGAGTCGGGAATACTGTGACGCAGACGGGGGCAGTGCTTATCCAGATATGCCTTGAGCGCACCGTGCGAGGTGCCCCCTTCAACGATGACGTAGCGCGCTTTTTCGTTTACCTCGAGTATCCTGTTCATCCTCTTCATGTCGATGACTATGCCCCCTCTGAGGGGAATGACCAGGCCCGTGAGGGACATGCCCGCACCCATGGGCACGACGGGTATCCTCTCCCTGCTTGCGAGGCGGAGTATTTCCTGGATCTCACTGGCCGTTTTTGGCACGACCACATAGTCAGGTTTGTGCGCGGGCATCAATCCGGGGTCCCGCGCGTAGAAAAAGGCCTCCTCGGGATTATTTGAGACAAACCTCTCCCCCACGATATGGGCCAGTTGACTGGCGATATCGATCATTTTAAGATACCTCCATTGACGGTTTTTCCCCTATGGCCATCTTGCAGAGATCAATCATGTGGATTGGTTTTATCCCCCTTTTGGCAACCTTTGTGGCTAAGACATTTTGGCACGCCGAACAGTTGAATACACAATACTCTGCATCGTGTTCTGCCATGTCATCCAAGTTTCTGCTCTGAACGTCATTCTTAAGTTCATAGCCGTAATTCATTCCGAGGATATCTCCGCAGCACAGGGCGTTTTCGTCCTGATACGCCCTTTCAACAAGCTCAACGCCTATGATGCTCAATATATCCCTTACGAAATGATGGGTATCATGGGAAAGCCTCGAGGAGCAGGGCCTCTGGTAGGCTGCTTTGATGCGGAGCGGCCGCAGCTCCTTGGCCAGATCGTGTAATCTGCCGTACAAATACTCAAAGTAATGGATGGGCCGGAAGGGAACCTCCATCCCGTAGGCCGGAGCAAGGGATGCGAATGCGCCGTAACACTCATCGTGCATGCATACGACCTCCTTGACCCCCAGCTTCCTGAAATTCTCCAATACTTGGGGGAGCCTTTCCTTTATGATGGAGGTATTGGAGAAGTGAATGTAGACGACGTTGCAGAAGAACTCCTGTCCGAAGACATATGAGGGCATCACATCTTCAAACAGCCTCCCCCGGACCAGTTGCAAGAGCTCAGGCATAAAGCCGAAGGAGAGAACTTTGCCCTTCACTTGACCAAGCCTCGCTTTTCCTCGAGGTTCTCCTATATTGATCCACTGTCTGGTAATAGCCCTTGGCGCGGTGAGGATGCCCTTTGCTTGTCTTTGTTCGGTGATCAGATAGAAGGGGTGGTTCCCCCTCTTGCAGTACTCCTCACAGCCATAGCAGGTAACGCAGTCATGCAGGACAGGGGAGTCTTTGCCCTCGGCTATCTTGATCATCTCCTTTATTGCCTCGGTTTTATCAAGGCTCATAAACTGGCACTTCACCAGACAGTCACCGGTAGGGCAGGTCTTGCAATGGTTTATATCGAATTGCAACGTGTACATAGCGCCTCCTTAAATGAGCACAAACTATATGGAGGTTGAAAATGTGTCAAGGTTAAATCTCATTTCCTGTTTGACATACGTGATGGAGTGGCATAAGAATTCTCAGGGACATGGGTATAATGCTGAGGGCTCCTCTCAACGAATCCCTCGTACGCTATGCTCTCGATCCAGTTATTCACGTGAGGGTGTAAGGTGATAGACATTGCTGTCCCCGGAAGGGGTCACTATTCGATTGAGAATCTGGTCTTAGACCTCAACGGCACCATAGCCCTCGATGGGAAAATAATCGGGGGAGTGAAGGAAAGGCTTATCACGCTCAGCAAGGACCTTACGATCATCGTTGTGACGGCCGACACCAATAAAAATGCAAATAAACTCCTCAAGGGTCTCCCCGTCACCGTATGCACGATAGAAGAGTCACGGGAAAGCGAACAGAAGGCAAGATTGGTGAGGGAGAAGGGAGAAGAAGTAACGGTCTGTGTAGGAAATGGCAGCAATGATGTCTCGATGCTCAGGGAATCCGTTATTGGGATCTGTATCGTGGGGCAGGAAGGGGCATCCTCAGAGGCTATGATGGCCGCTGATCTGGTAGTTCCCAGCATCAATGATGCCTTGGAGCTTTTCTTAAAGCCACATAGGATGAAGGCCTCACTCAGGAGGTAGCTGAGAAATGATATATCTCGATTATAATGCCACGACCCCTATCGCACAGGAGGTCGCGGAGGCAATGATGCCCTATATCACCGAGGATTTCGGGAACCCGAGCAGCGCACACTTCCTTGGAGCAAGGGCGAGGGAAGCCCTGGAGAATGCTCGCGAACAGGTCTGCAACCTGCTTGGCTGCGATCGTGATGAGATCATCTTCACTGGCGGTGGAACGGAGTCAAACAACATGGTCTTGAAGGGCGTTGCGTGGACCCTGCGGGAGAAAGGACGCCACATCATTACTACGAGGATCGAACATCCCTCCATTATGAACACGGCGCTGTTTCTCGTGGACAACGAATATGACGTGACGTTTCTCCCGGTGGATGAGTTTGGTACCGTAGCCCCGGATGAGGTAAAAAGGGCGGTTCGAGGAGACACCATTCTCATCACCGTGATGCATGCAAACAATGAAACAGGAACTATCCAACCTATTGCGGAGATTAGTGGTCTTGCCAAAGAACACGGGATTCTGTTCCATACGGATGCGGCTCAATCCATCGGTAAGATCGACACCAGGGTGGGTGATCTCGGTGTTGATCTATTGACTGTCGCTGGCCATAAGCTCTATGCACCGAAGGGTGTAGGTGCTCTCTATATCAGAAAGGGAATTGAAATCGAGCCAATTCTCCATGGCGGTGGCCAGGAGAGAGGACTGCGGTCAGGTACGGAAAATATGATCCTCAGCGTCGGTCTGGGTAAGGCGTGCGAGCTGATACAGGGAAATCTCTCCAATGAGATTCCACGGATAAAGAAACTCAGGGATCGCCTTTATGAACAAATAGCCTCGGCAGTTCCGGAGGCCGTGGTTCATGGACATCCTGAACAACGGCTTCCGAATACCCTGTTTATCTCGTTTCCGGGGATGGTTGGAGAGGAGATCCTGAAGGGTATTCCTGACCTGTGCGCCTCTACCGGTGCTGCCTGCCATGATCAAACCGTGAGCCTCTCCCACGTGCTCGGTGCCATGGGGGTTACAAAGGAGGTGGGAATGGGGGCTGTCCGCTTGAGCGTTGGAAGGCCCAGCACAGAGGATGAGGTCGATCAGGCGGCACGGCTTATCATTGAAGCCGTAAACAAGGTCCTTCCTTAGCTCCAAGTACCATGGTCATAAGTTTGTGGGTATTTAACGTCTCGGAAATTCTACAACTTATTGAAATTAAAAAGGTCTTTTTAAGACTGTTTCCTATTGTCTCACACATGGAATAATGGAATGGTGGAATATTGGAGTATTGGTTTTAAAAGCAATGATCCATTTATTAACTTCCCTGTCAAGAGAAATCTTACCAATAAACCACTGGCCCATTTTCTTAAGAACCCCTGTCTGCCGACAGGCAGGCATTATTCCATCATTC
>Ga0180301_10002304_pt1 | contig 14988 bp, 8 predicted proteins | sample GuaBasSediGuay16_FD_121797 | JGI IMG/M metagenome (GOLD analysis project Ga0180301, IMG submission 121797) | Subseafloor sediment microbial communities from Guaymas Basin, Gulf of California, Mexico - Guay16, Core 4569-2, 12-15 cm | ecosystem: Environmental > Aquatic > Marine > Hydrothermal...
CCCGGGTCCCACGAGCAATTTCATGGCTTCCTCCCACGGCCGACGGATGGCCTCGCCGGAAATGGATGGGATCAAGAATTGGTTCACCGGGACTCTCCTGCAATTCGCCTACGCCGAATCGTTCCCGGTACTGGCACGCCACCCCGTCGCAGATGAGCCGCATACGGCACCCAGCGCACTGGGGCCCTTTGCGATAGCAGCGCTGAGACTGGATGATGGACCAGGTGTTGTGGAAGAGGTTGGCTTCGGTCTCGGCATACACGCCTGTCGCCTTGCCCAGTCTATAGACCTTCTCGATCACCTCGTCACCCAAGTTCGCATAAGAACGGTAGTCCCATTCGAAGGGGTCGTAGCAGATCTGCGGAAAACAGGTGACATGCTGTTGGAGACCCTCCAGCAGGCACAGCGGATAGTAGCGCACATTGGCCCAGATGCCGGATTTGTTGAAGACCTCCAGGGCCTCCGCCAGGTGGGGGGCCAGTTGTGAATGCTGGGCCTGAAAATCGATCTCCCCCCTTTCGCGCCATCCGGCCAGGGGACTGAACACGATGAAATTTGCGTTATAGGGCGGATAGGCAAGAGACGAAATCATGGATGCATACCGACCAAGGCGCTCCATGTTCAAGGCGTGGGCCACGCAATTGACGCGCCAGGGGACGTGGTGCCGCTCGAGGAGTTCAATGCTCCGCATCACTTTTTCAAAGGCGCCGGGACTCGTAACCCTGTCATGGTCCTCCTCCACTCCGTGCAGGGAGATGAGAAACTCGTAGACGCCGGCCTCTATTATGCCAAGGATCCTCTCCTCGTCGCGCCACTGGCCGTGGGTGATGAGACAGATCCTGTTTCCAACGGACGCGCCGAACCGTACTATCTCTTCCATCGCCGGATGAAGAGTGGGCTCTCCTCCGGTAAAATCAGTGATACGGATGTCGAACTTCTCGCGGTCCCGCCGAAGCCGAGCCATGATCTCCTCTTTGGGAAGAAATCTCCTCCCCTTGCGCTCCTCGAAACGATGGTAGCAAAAAAGGCAGTCGATGTCGCAAATGTGCCCCACATCTATGCAGCCTCTCCTGGTGAGAAAAGGGCCCCGGTTGAACATGCTCAGGTCGAGCTCGGGGGACTCTTTCCGCGTTCCGGACGCCATGGAGGGGCAGGAGACGGATACCTTTTCCTCGGATTCATCCTTCCCCCCGTCCAGGAGCCGGAGGGCCAGTTCCCGTGCGCCCGGGTAGTCGGGGTGGATGGAAAGTAGAGTTTTGAGGCGGACCGCAGCTTCCCGACTCTTGCCTTGAAGAGTCTCGCAATGGGCCAGCAGGAACAGACAGTGAGGGTCTCGGGGCAGGGCCTCCAGCCGTTTCTCGAGCCACGATGTCAAATGGTCGTAAGACGAAAGCGCCCCGGAGGCATCCACGAGGTTGTCCAAAGCCTCTTTGTGGCCCGGATCTCTGAGCAGCGCCTCGTAGAAACATTCCAGGGCCTTTTCCTTTTCCCCCAATTCCCAGCAGGCGAATCCCAGGTTGTTGAACATCTCCGCATCCATGAGGCCCATGGAAAAGGCCTGCTCCAGCAAAGGGAGGGCCGCCTCCACCTGGCCCTCCTCGAGGCATCGCCTGATCTCACGGTTGAGAACTTGCGGGTCGGCAGACCCATGATCCGTTTCCCGCGCCACACGGATCTTGCCCTGCCACTTGGAGTAGAAGAGTGCTTGGTTGTGGCGGTTTCCCGCGCCTCCCCGGTTCTTTTCCTCGTTCTTGTGGACCACCCTCACCGTGTTTGCAACGGCGAAGACACCTCCGCCCCGGTCTTCCATCTGCGTGAAAAAATCCGTATCCTCCCAACCCGCCCGTATGAACCTCTCGTCGAAGCGGAGATCCGTCTTGCGAAAAATGCAGCACGCCGTTGGGATCATGGAAACCCGCACCAAGGGGGAAGACATGTCGAAGTTATTGGCTGAGTTGGGGCCCGGTTTCCCATCGGGGTTCATGAGCCTTGCGGACACGGCCAGGACGTCGCGGTTTTCCCGGAGCACCCTGATGAGTTCGCGGTTCCAACCCGAGGGCAGATCCTCAATGTCGTCGTCGCACATGATCACGTAAGGACTACGTGAACGGTCCAAACCTGCGTTCCGATTCCTCGCGGCACTCTGCCTCCGGCTCACCATGATCAGGTTGTACGGGGGAACGCTCTTTTCCACGATCTCCTGAAGGAGCCTTCGACAGGCAGGCCCCGGCTCATAAACCGGGATAATGATATCGGCCTCCAGGTCCGTCTTGAAGTAATAGGGATCATCGCTCTTTTCCCTGTACGGTTTCAGTTCGTCCCAGCCGTGGAGTTTGGCGTAATTGCGATGAACCCCCCCGCAGACATCCACCACGCCGCATTCAGCACAGGGCCCCTGCCTGGCACACACGTTTTCCTGTAACCGCCGCCCGTATTCCAGGTATGCTTCCGGGGTCTTGGGGCTCACCCCGTAATCCCACTCGTAGGGGTCGAACATCACTTGGGGGTTGTTACAGATGTGCGCTTCATATCCCCTGAGGGCGCAGAAAGGGAAATAGCGGACATTGGCCTGGAGATGCTGGTCGTTCAGGATGTCGAGTGCCTCTTTCAGATAAGGCGCCACATGGGAGACCTTAACCTGAACGCGGTTCAGTTCCTGGAGAACCCGGGGCTGATCTTGTTCGCCCCACCTGTAATGGGGATTGAAGTTGATGAAATTGACGATCCTCGGGTTGACCCTGTCCAGGAAGAATCGCGCAAGCCGCGGTAGGTCCTCTGCGTTGTAGCAGGTGAGCGTGGTATTGACACGCAGGAAACAACCAGCCTCGTTCAGGTAATCCACGGCGGCATTGACCTTTTCCCAGGCCCCGGGGACCTGTAGAAGTTCATCGTGTTTTGACTCGTAGGCGTGGATTGAGACCAGCCATTCTCTGCATCCCACCCGGGTGAGCCTCCGGATTCGATCCAGCGCGAGACCGTTCGTGATGATACAGGTATGAAGACCTATTGATTCGGCATAACCTACGGCCTCATCCATGTAGGGGTAGATGGTGGGTTCGCCGCCGGTGAAATCCACGGACGTGTTTCCCCTCTCCCTGGCGGCGTCCAACTCTCTTTTCACTTCATCCAGGGACTTGGACCACTTGTTTTCATCGTGGGCGTAGTAGCACATGAGGCACCGTGCGTTGCACGCCCTGTTCAGGTCCACCACCGCCCTTCGTGTGGGGATCAGACCGCTTTTCATGGCAAACGAACCTCCGCGGGGTTTTGGAAACCGATGGATCGATGACCACCCAAGGAACCGGAAGGGAAGACCTCCACCTCCGGCCTTGCGTGGCATGAAGACTTGAAACCTTCTCCTCTTGGGTGAGATCTGCGAAAAGCATGCCAAGTAACCGCAGGACGCCCTGGAGGGGGGGCCTTTGCTCTATCCCGGCATAAGGAGAGGAAATGTCACCGGCCCCGAAACAAAGGCACACCACGCTTTCGGCACGGCATAGACAAGCGTTTGGGGCCCAACTGCGGCCTTCGGGGGCCTTCCGGAGGCCCGAAACGGCCGCCGGGGCGAGGAGGCTCACGGACTGGAAACTTGCAGGGTGGGATCCGCCTGCATTAGGGGAAGGTCAAATTTTTGACGCAGGAGATAGGTGGCACGGGGGCAGGTCTTCACCCTTGACTATACCGAAGGGTAGAAGGATGAAGACCTGACCCCGGGAGGAACTATGCCAGACCCGCCCGACTCAGGAGCTGGGCGATATCCATGACCTCGAGCCGATCTTCGATGCCTTCGGCCTTGACCCCATCCACCAGCATCTTGGCACATTGGGGGCAGGCCACGGCCAGTACCTCGGCACCGGTTTCCAGGGCTTCCCTGACCCTCACCCTGGCGGGGCTTTGTTCGCCCGTCCCTATGACATCGGTGAAAAAGTTTCCCCCGCCACCACCGCAGCAGAAAGAGTCCACTGCCCACCGGCGCATCTCCACGAGATCCAAACCCGGCACGGCCCTCAACACCTCACGGGGAGGCTCGAAAATCAAGTTGCGTCTCCCCAGGTAGCAGGGATCGTGATAGGTCACCCTGGTCTTCAGCGGACCGAAGGAAGTGCGGCCTCCCCCTATCGCATCGGCCACCACTTCCGTGTAGTGCCGCACTTGGAAAGCCCCTCCCAACTTTGGATACTCCCGCCTGAAGACATTCAGGGCGTGGGGATCCAGGGTGACTATTTTCTTTACCCCTTTGGCCTTGAACTTGATGATGTTTTCCTCGGCCAGGGCAGTAAACAGGCCCTTTTCCCCCAGGACCTTCACTTCGTTTCCATCGCAGGTCTCCTCGGCGCCCAGGATACCAAAGGACACTCCCAGGTCCTTGAGCAGTTTGCCCACGGAGCGGGCCATCTCCCGGCCCACTTCGTCGTAGGAGCCTACACATCCCACGTAGAAAAGATACTCCTGGCCGGAGAACTCTTCGATCCCCATTCCCTCGGACCACTCTCCGCGCTTGTCCTGCGGCAGTTTGTAGGGGTTTCCGTTTACGGTGATCGCCTTGAAGTAGTCCCTCACCGTGGGGGGAATCTTGCCCTCGTCCACCAGCTCGGACTTGGTTTCTTCAAAAATATTCAGCAGGAAATCCTTGAACCGGGGATACACGCATTGCGCTTCGCAGTTCCCGCAGGCGACACAGGAAAAAAGGATCTGTGCGAAACGCGGGCTCGTCTCAATTTCACCGCTGAGCCAGGCCCTTATGAGCCACATCCTCCCGCCCGAAGAAAAGGTGTCCCATCCGAACGCCTTGTGGGAGGGGCAGTTGAAGTCCACATAATCTGACGGGAATTTACAGTATCCACAGCGGAAACAACGATGGACGATGTCCGCATGCTCGATCGATCGTACGTAGGCCATGCTAACTCACCTCCCAGTTCCCGGGGTTCATAATCCCGTTCGGATCCAGGTTCCTTTTCACCATCTGGAGGAGCTTGAGGGTGTTTGGATCCAACTTCTCGAGAGTCATTCTCTGTTCCTTGTAATTCGGTTTCCAGGGAATGCCCCCCTTTTCCAGAGCAAACTCAGTGGCCTCGTCCAGTGCCTTCTTGACCCTTTCCATCATGGCCGCATCCGCCCGGTTGAAGGCAAACGAGATGCTGAACATCATGGAATGGCCTCCCGATACCACTCTGGCCGCACTGCTGTAGATCACCTCGTACTTTTCGGCCAGTTCCATCACCTTCAAGGCATAATCGGGGTAGTGTTCGATCAAGGTGATGGGGCCTGAATACTCGAATCCGCCCCCCCTGGGCACGTCCGCGAACGCCGCTATGCCCCGCTGGGGCATCTCGAGGAGCATAGGCTTCATGTACCCAACCCCCATGAACCCCCCGTCTTTCGCCACAATGAATTCTTCGAGCGAGTCCCAGATCATCTTCCGCTTGAACTCAACTTCTTCTTCCGTGTCCCCGGTAAAATACATGGTGATGTGATAGTTGTCCTTGAACATGAGGGGCCTGGGTTGAAACCACGCATTGATGTCTTCGAGCATCTCCAGATGCGTGAGCTTGTAAATGATGTCCGGCACCAGATCCACGCGATCCGTCACGAATATCTCCACGTCACGGATCTTCTTGTTCGGATAAAGCTTCAGCCCTACCTTTGTGAAAATGCCGGTGGTCCCCAACCAGCCCAGGAAAAGGCCTGAAAGATCGGGGAGTGTCGGGCCCTTTGAAAACCAGTAAGGACCCAGAGAAGGCGATCCGATCTTGCATACCTCGCCCGTGGGGAGCACCACCTCCAGGCCTGTGACCATATCGGAATTGAATCCGTACTGCTGAGTGAGCCTGCCCTGTCCGTGAAGAGACACGTTTGCGGCGATGGTGGTTGTGGGCGGTGCATCAGGAAGGCTGTGCCTCAGTTGGGGATGGTGGTCCTGGAGATAAGCCTTGAGCGCGCCCTGGGAAGTGCCCCCTTCCACCACGGCATAACGGGCCTTCTCATTGACTTCCAGGATCCGGTTCATCCTTTTCATGTCCATGACGATGCCCCCCTTCAACGGGATCACAAGGCCCGTGAGGGCCATGCCGTTTCCCATGGGGACGATGGGAATCTTTTCCTCGTTGGCCAATCGGACCACCTGCCGTACCTGCTCGGTGGTCTCAGGCGCCACTACATAGTCAGGGAAGTGCGCTTCGAGCACGCCCGGGTCGCGGGCATAGAACCAGAGTTCTTCGGCTGCGTTGGAAACACCCCTCTCCCCCAGTATGTCGACCAGAGAACGGAGAATGTCTTTCATGCTGTCACCTCCAATTCCTTTTCACCGATGGCGGCCTTGCAGAGGTCGATTATATGCACGGGCGTCAGGCCCCGCTTGGCGACCTTTTCAGACAAGGTCGACTGGCAGGCCGGGCAATTGAATACACAGTATGACGCACCGCATTCCACCATGTCGTCGATGTTCCTCTGCTGGACATCATTCGCAAGACGGTACCCGGAAACCGCACGAAGGATCTCGGCGCAACAAAGGCTGTTCTCATCCTGGTAGGTCCGGTCGGGCAACTCGACGCCGATGAGATCCATGATCTCCCGGACGAGGCGATGCTTTTGGGGGATCAGCCGGTTTGAACAGGGACGTTGGTAGGCGGCCCTTATGTTGAGCGGGGTTATTTGATCCTTCATTTCATTCAGTTTCTCCAACAGAAAGTCCATGTAATAAATGGGTGTAAAAGGCACTTCTATACCAAAGGCCGGAGCTATGGATGTATACGTTCCGTAGCACTCGTCATGAAGGCATATGACCTTTTCGACGCCCAGTTGCCTGAAGTGATCGATGACCTTGGGAAGCCGTTCCTTGACCACGGACATCTTGGCAAAATGGGTGTGAACGGCCGGACACATGAACTCCGCGCCAAAAGTGATGGCCTGCGCCACATCCTCAAACAACTTCCCGGAACCCAACATTCCCAACTCAGGGATAAGACAGGATGAAAGCGCCGTATCCTGAACCTCTCCCACCATCTGTTTTCCCTGCATGGCCGTCATATTGATCCACTGGTTAGTGATGGCCCTGGGGGCGGTAAGAATTCCTTTCTCTTCTCTTCGTTCTCCGATGAGGTAATAGGGGTGGTTTCCCCTCCTGCAATACTCCTCGCATGCATAGCAGGTCACACATTCGGTCAGCACACGGGAATCTTCCCCATTGACGAGCTTCATCATCTCCTGGTGCGCCTCGTCCTTGTCGAACTCCATGTACTGGCATTTCAACAAGCAGTCCGGCGAAGGACAAGTGGCGCAGATCTCCTTTTCGAATTTCAAGGCATACATAAGTTCTCCTCGCTGTTGAGCCTGCGTGCGTCCGGGGCCTCACGGGACTTGCCCGAGGCCCTTCACCACCGGGGGGAACCCTGGGGGGTCAGGCAAAACCGTGCCCAGGCTGTCCTCCGGCGCGCTAACGGCTCCGTTTCACCGTCCAGAAAGGACCTGTTTTACCGATTTCCTCCAACACGGCCATAAAATCCCGCCCATACTCCCGCATATGTGAAAAATAGTCCGTATCCATGCGGTGACGGAACATCCGCCCTGAAAAGAGTTTAATTAGATCATCCAATGTCAGAATAGCCTCCTCCGTAGCCGGATCGAATTGTGCCCATTTCCGAAGATGTTCTTCCGACCGGAAGAAAGTCATGGTGCTTCAGGCATATCCCGGGTCTTTCATCCACTCCGCCAGGGGAACCGCCACGTACCCGATGATCCCGTCCGGGTCGGCCCCCACCAACTCGCCGTCGCGCATCCGAACCTGGATCGGTTCCCCGCAGTCCAGGCACGGTGTGTCGATTTGGACCACTTTGCCGGGGAAAAGCCGGCAGACCGCCAGCGACTCGAATGCTCACCGGCCGAACCATTTTTGCTCTCCGTCGATAGTGATCCGAGCCTGGGTAGGTAGGTTGTTGAAGGGAGCTCCGAGTGCCTTGGCCACCTCGGTGTAATGAGGTGTCTGTCCCTTATCCACAAAATGTTTCATGATGAAGTGAAATGTTACGTCCATCTGGGCCTGTTCAGCAGCCATCACCACACCTCCTTTCTTTGGCCGCTGGTGTTCCTTGAAGGGGGCTCTTTCTCCCATACCTGGTTTCTATTCATGAACGGCCTCTTCCCGCAATGTTCCGACTCCGCCCAAAGTACGCCTGGACAGGCGGCGTCGATCCGCGGGCTTCCTTGTTCCCGCCGGAAGCTCTTGTGTAATCCCTTGATTTTCCCCCCGGCCATGGAAACGTTGACGGAAACCGTGCTTAACCCTATCATGGGGCCGGTAGCATCGATTTTATGCTCCGGCCTCCGCCCCAGTCATGGGGACGCCCGGTTGCGGAGGCACTGCACATTCCCCGGCTTATTGGTGGCGGACTCCCGGCCCCACCTCGAAAACAAGGAGACGCATATGTCCGCAAAGACATCGGCCGACCGCGCGGCATGGATCCAAGAATTCATCCGTGGCTTCGTGGAAGAATCAACGGAAAACTCCCTCCGGAATCCATCCTCGGAAAAGGCCTTCACCATTCCCCTCGTGGGATTTTCCCGCGGGGACGATCCCCTCTACGAGTCCTATAAGGACCACGTGGGCCCTTTTTATATGACCCCATGGGAGGTCTTCACCCTCACCTTCCGGGATTTCGGGGTCAAGGCCTCTGAACTGACGGTGATCAGTTGGATCCTCCCCCAGACCGACGCCACCAAAGCGGACAACCGCAAAAAGACCCGATTTCCCTCCGAGCGATGGGCCCGGGCAAGGGTTTTCGGTGAACAAGTCAACGTTAAACTCCGTGAGCACGTGGTCTCCATGCTCAAATTTGAAGGATACCAGGCCGTGGCCCCGATTGTCACCCCCCAATTCAGTATCCGGATATCGCCGCGATACGGCCTCGCATCCACTTGGTCCGAAAGGCATGCGGCCTATGCGTCCGGACTTGGCACCTTCGGTCTCTGCGACGGGCTCATCACCGCCGTGGGGAAGGCCATGCGCACGGGTTCGGTGGTGGCCCGGATGGAGATCCCGCCTACCAAAAGGCCATATTCCGATCACAGGGAATACTGCCTTTTCTTTTCCAAAGGGATCTGCGGAAAGTGCATATCTCGATGCCCCGCAGGGGCCATCACCGAGGCGGGAAAAGACAAGTCCCTCTGCTTCGCGCACCTCTTCCCCGCCACGGTGGAGTATGTGAAGAGCCATTACGGCTTCGACGGGTACGCATGCGGCCTGTGCCAAACCGGAGTCCCCTGTGAGTCAAAAATTCCTACGGCCGAGGATGTGCAACCCGACTGATGTTTCAACGGGCCTGCCGTAAGGTCCGTCGATAGTCCTGTTCCGGGCATGAAAAACCACCGGCACCCCCTCCCCTACTGACCGCACATGCCAAAGCGTTGCCCGCCGGAGTCTGTAGCCTAATCTGAGCGTTCTTACTACCTCACTGTCCCCGGGAAACGCCCTCTCAGATTCATTATCAACCCTCCTGACTTGAATAAACAGGAAATGACAAATGTCAAAGCTCAAATGCCACGCGATCTCCAAATGCCTCAATGACAAGACATAGCGCGGTCACTTGTATGCTGTGCTACAGCAACAGGCGATAGGGCAACGAAGATCGGTGAGAAATCCGGGCTATAACACTTTTTCCAGCGGCCAACTAAACACCTTCATTGCCCTGCCTTCCATCTCCTCGTGCAGTGAGTGCAGGGCACCAAAAACCTCTCTTTCCATTTCCTCTTCCACTCCCATCATTATCACACAATTGAATCCGGGCCATACCGCGTCGTCCAGCTTCGGGTCGGATCGGGGTCCTTTTCCAAGAACACGCACCCACTTTGTATATCCCATAATACAGCATTGTGAAAGTGTCTCCATCACTTCTTCATCGTGATCGACATCATAGATGACCATGAACATCTTCATCAGCGTTCTCCTTCCGACTCATGACTCATGACGCATTTTTCTTCTCTCAAACATATAGTAAATCGTGGGGACGAGGACCAGCGTCACAAGCGTGGAAACGGATAGGCCTCCGAGCATGGTAACCCCGAGCGGGTTCCATGCTTCTGCACCCACCTTTTCAGATACCGCCATGGGCAGCATTCCAAAGAAGGTGGTCATGGTGGTCATCAGGACAGGCCGCAAGCGATTTCTGCCCGCCCGTGTGACTGCCTCAAACAGAGGTTCTCCCCGTTTTTGAAGCAGATGAATGTAGTCCAACAGTACAATCGCATTGTTGACCACGATCCCCATAAGCATCACCACTCCCATGAATGACATGATCCCCAGGGTGGTCCCGGTAAAGTAAAAGGCATAGAGGACCCCGCTGAAGGCAAATGGAACAGAAAACATGATAATAAAAGGGTCCCTCAGGCTGCCGAAAAGGGAGGCCATAATCATGTAGACGAGGATAACTCCCATGATCAGCAGGATAGTCAGATCCCTGAATGCCTTTTTCTGCTCCCTGACGTCACCCCCGAACCTTATTGACATGCCGGGGGGCACCCCGATCTCCGCCAGCTTTTTTCTCAAATCTGTGGTGACCGCCCCGAGAGACCGCTGATAGGTATCCGCCTCCACCTTCACAATTTTCTGTCTGTCTTTCCGTTCAATCTCGATAGGACCTTCACCCTCTACAATGCTTGCCACGTTTTTCAGCTTGATCATCCGTCCGTCCGGGGTGAAGAGGGGAACATCCGGGAGATTCCGGAGCCTGTTCTTGTCCTTTTCCGTAAAACGGGTAAAAATATCATAGTTGTCTCCCGCGTCCCGGAACTTTGTTGCTTCCACCCCGTAAAAATAGTTGCGCAGGGCCCCCGCGATCATGGCGATATTGAGACCCAGGTCAGAGGCCTTCTCCCTGTTCACCTGTACCCACAATTCCGGTCTCGGGTCTTTCTGGGTGATATCAATATCCACCAGTCCGGGAATCCCCTCCATGAGGGATTTTACTTTCCGGGCGAACTTCATGTTTTGACCCAAATCCGGGCCCTGGATTTCAAGGGATATGGGTTTTCCACCCCCCATCAGGATAGAGGTAATGGCGTTTTCGGCCCGCACCTGGATCTTGCTGATACCGGGAATCGTGTTCACTTTGGCCCGCAGCCTGGCGGCAATATCTTCGGCTGAACGGGTTCTCCTATCCCGATCCACCAGCTTGAACCCGATGCTCCCCACGTTCGGTCCCTGATCAAAGCCCAGGGCCACACCGATACCCTTCTTGGATTCGCCGTCAAAGCCGTAGGAGTGGCGCATCTCCTCAGGCCTGACCACCTCATCTATATTTTTCAGAATCGCATTCATGACATGATTGGTCTCTTCGATGCGTGATCCTTCCGGCAGACGAAAACGGATACTCACGTCTCCCGTATCCACCTTGGGGAAAAAGGAGGTGGAAAGGAAAGGGACAAGGGATACACTGCTCAGGAAGATCGTCGCGGCCAGGAGGACCACGGTCTTCCTGTGCCCGAGTGCCCACTCCAGGATGCTCGTATAGAGGACCTCCACGGCTTCGAAGATTCCTTCCGACCACGCATAAAGCCTCCCGATGATTCCCTTGCGCTTTTTCAGGGTCTCGGGCGTCGCCGTAATCAATTTTGATGCAAGCATGGGGGTCAACATCAGGGCCACCAGCAGGGAGGCCATGAGAGTGATTACGAGTACGAATCCCAGCTGTTTGAAAATCATCCCTGCGAGGCCCGTGAGAAACATGAGCGGGACAAAAACAACCACCGTGGTCATGGTGGAAGCAGTGATGGCGAGGCCCATCTCGCTCGCCCCGAACATGGCGGCTGTCTTGATCCTCCCTCCCCTTTCAATGTGGCGCATGATATTTTCCAGCACCACAATCCCGTTGTCCACCACCATTCCGGACGCGATTGCCAGGGACATAAGGGAAACCAGGTTTATGGTATATCCAAAGAGATAAATAAAGATGAATGCCACAATCAGAGAAAACGGTATGGTGAAGAAAATGATAAAGGCGGTCCGGAGTCTCCGCAGGAACACCACCGTAACCAGAACCACAAAGAAAATCCCGTAAAAAAGGGTGGTCCGCAGATTCTTGACCGAGGTCAGGATATCTTCCGAAGAATCCATGACAATATTAATCTTCACGTCCGGCGGGAGCGTTTCCTCAAACTCCTTGAGTTTTTTCTTGACCCGCCTGATCACCTCCACCGTGTTCTTACCGGTCTGCTTCTGAAGAATCAGAACAATGGCAGGGAGGCCGTCGCCCCACCCGTTCAGTTCCTCCGGCTCATAACCATCCTCCACCCGGGCTACATTTTTCAGATAGACCGGCTGCTTTCGGAAATACCCGACGACCGTTTCTCCTATCTCTTTCGCTGAACGGAAGCGGGCCGGCAATCGAACAAAATAGTCTTTTGTTCCCGATTTTATACTGCCTGCCGGGATATTCAGATTCTCCGAAGCCAGGACCTGGTTAATCCGGGAAAGGGGGATGCCATAGCCCTTAATTTTCTGCATGTCAAAGTAGACATTGATCCGCCTCCTCAGGCCTCCATGCACGATAACCGCCCCGACGCCCGGGACCCTCTTGAGGCCGTCGACCACTTTTTTGTCCACCAGGTGGTACAACCGGGGCCAAGTCCTGGGGCCGCTCACCGTCATGAACATGATAGGAGCCGTGGCACTGCTGAACTTGAAGAGGATGGGTTTTTCCGTATCTTCGGGCAGGTCCCGCTTGGCCAGTTCCAGCTGGTCCCGAATATCATTGCTAGCCACGTCCAGGTCTGTACCCCAGTCAAACTTGCACGCCACCAGCGACAGGTTATCCAGAGACTTGGAGGTAAGGGTATCCAGGTTATTGACCGTGTTCACCTGATCCTCAATAGGTTCCGTGACCTCGGTCTCCACATCTGATGCGCTAGCGCCGGGCCACGAAGTCAGGATGGAAATCACCGGCGGGCTGATGTCCGGGAGCATGTCCACGTTGAGCATGGTCAGGGAGAAAAGCCCGATCATGGCGAGGGCCAGGAAAAGCATCAGGCTGGCGATGGGTTGTTTTACCGAGAATTCAGGAAGTCTCATTTCGCTCCTCCCTTTCCTCCTCCCTCATTCCCAATTCCGGCTTCATCCTTGACTCCTGACTCCTGACTCACGACTCCTGACTCCTGGCTCTTGACCATGGTACCGTCCTTGAGCCTGTTTTTCCCCTTGACGACAACCTGGTCCCCTTCTTTCAGCCCTTTCGTGATCTCCGCGCGGTCTCCCTGCAGCAACCCTACCGCAACATTCTTGAGGACCGCCCTATTCCGCTCCACCACAAAGCAATAGTAGCTTCCGGTCCCGGGCAGCCTGTTGAGCCCGTCTTTTGATATGACAAGTCCACTTCGTCTCCCCACATAAAGCCTGACATGGCAATACATGCCCGAACGAAGCAGAAGCCCCTGGTTGGGGACATGGATTTCGATCTGCCCTGTTCGGGTTGCGGGATCAAGGGTCGGGTTGATAACAGACACCGATCCCTTGAATATCTTCCCCGGAAATGCATCCACGCGAATGTCGGCCGTCATACCCTTCCGGATATGCGGAAAATCCTGCTCCGTCACCGTGCTCACAATCTTGATGATTGATTCATCCGAGATCCGCACAATAGGTTTCTTGGTATCAGACATACTCCCTGCATCAAAATACCGGGCAGAGACATATCCTGCTATGGGCGCACGGACATCGTGGTCTTTCAACAAAATATTCAGGAGGTTCAGGGCTGAGTGAGCCTTTTCGATCTGTGCCATGGCCAGTTTCCTTGAGGCCAGCGCGCCATCAAAACGCGCCTCGATCTGATCCAGCTTCTGCTGGGAAACAGCATGATTCTTCACCAGTTTTTTCATGCGCACACGATCTTTCCTGATCACAGCAAGGTTTGCCTCCACTTCTTTCAACCTCGCCTCAGCCGAAAGGAGATCCGCCCGGGCCTGCCTGATCTGTGCGCGAATAATATCCTTCTCAAGGACCGCAATAAGGGTCCCTTTATTCACAAAATCTCCCTTTTCCACGAGGATCTTCTCAACGATCTTCCCGGCAATTTTCGGGTTCACATACACCTCTTGCAGCGGCCGAACATCTCCCATCTGGTCCAGAACCCAATCCAGGTTCATGATCCGCGCCGGCTCCGTCTCCACAGGGACCACAACTTCTTTCCTTGCTGTTTCCTTCTTACGGTTCTTGAACTTCCAGTAATTGTGCGCCGCGATTCCGGCAAACAAAACGATGGCAATAGCGGCAATAACCAGGCCCAACTTTCCTTTCCGCTTTTTCTCGCGTCCCGTCATATGCACTGCTCCCTTCAACCCCAGTTTTCAGCACTTTTCCAAAAAACAGTTTCATGATCAGATCCGTATCAAAGGGATGACTCCCCGGTTCTTCCAGATGGTTCACCAGAAAAGCGTGTATGATCCCTTCAAATAGTATGGCTTTTTTAGTTCCTATGTCAAACGGGTGATTTACCCTTACCTCGATTGCGGCATCCCGCACAACGGCTTTGCAAGGGTCAAATGTGGAAAATGCGGTCACATTTTCCTTGACACCCAGCCCGTTTCCGCCATATTTTCTCCTCAAAAAAACGATTTCTTATCACCGGGATTAGCCGGCCGGAATGGGCAAGCATTCCCTCGCCTTTTCAAAAGGGATTCCCACGCTAGCGCAGGGTGGGGGCAAAGTGAATGCGGTGATGCGGCCGCGGCGCGGTGATTGACATTTGTCCTTCTCACTGCCATATTGGTGTCCTTGTGACGCCCTTTGTCCACGACCTTTCCATCAAAAGGCTGCCATGACGGATTCCCCTTACAGCGTCCGGGGACGAGCGGTAACATGCAACGCCTGCTTCCCAGGGCGACCATCTCTCCCACGTTTCTTCAGAGCGCCCCTGAAGCTCTGCCTACCTCGCCCCGGACGGCTATTCTGAGACGGCCCGGGGCGCCTTGTGGCTCATAACCCCCTGCCCTTAGGGGATTGCGGCG
>Ga0180301_10002305_pt1 | contig 14985 bp, 14 predicted proteins | sample GuaBasSediGuay16_FD_121797 | JGI IMG/M metagenome (GOLD analysis project Ga0180301, IMG submission 121797) | Subseafloor sediment microbial communities from Guaymas Basin, Gulf of California, Mexico - Guay16, Core 4569-2, 12-15 cm | ecosystem: Environmental > Aquatic > Marine > Hydrothermal...
AAAGAGGTATGAAGAAGCTGCAAGTGCCGAAAGAGAGAGACTTCGTGAGATGGACATTCTCTCATATTCAATAAAAGAGATAGATGAAGCAAATCTTAAAGAAAACGAAGAGGAAGAGCTGGAGAAAGAGAGAAAGATTCTCATGGAAGGAGAGAGACTCTTCGGACTACTCGATACTGTTTATGAAAGCATTTCCGAAAGCAGAGGCGGTGCCCTGGCTCAATTAAGAGAGGCCAGATCTGCACTGGAGGGAGTTGCTTCAATCAATCCAGAGTTCTCAGAACATCTAAAAAGAATTGAAGAATCTTTTTTTGAAATCGAAGATGTAGTTGAATCGGTGCGGAAATACAGGTTGGAGGTTGATTTCAGTCCCGAGCGGTTGGAAGAATGCGAACGGAGACTGGTTACAATAAGAGCTCTGGAGAAAAAGTACGGTGATTCTATAAAGGAGGTGCTTTCTTACAGGTGGGATGCGGAAGAGAGGCTTAAGTGTCTTGGTAACTGGGAAGAAGAGAAAGAAAAGCTGGAAATGGAGATTCAGAGGCTGGAGAGAAGAGTTTTTTCTCTGGCGGGAGAGCTATCAAGGGGGAGAAAGCTGGCAGCAACCGATCTGGAAAAAAATATTCAAGAGAAATTAAAAGACCTGGGGATGGCCAAACCTGTCTTCAAAGTAGAGATAAAGCGGAGAGAGTCGGAAAAAGGGAAACCGAAATGCAATCAGTACGGAATAGATTGGATAGAGTTTACCATCTCTCCGAATGTTGGTGAGCCACCCAAGCCCTTAAGAGAAATTGCGTCGGGAGGAGAAATTTCCAGAATAATGCTTGCAATTAAATCCGTGCTCGCGGAGAGCGACAGAATAAAATCACTCATTTTTGATGAGATCGACGTTGGTATTGGCGGAGAGGTCGCAGTTTCTGTGGGAGAACACCTGAAAAAATTATCTTTGCACAAACAGGTCTTATGTATTACCCATCTTGCTTCAATAGCTGTTCGTGCCGATAAACATATAAAAGTTGAAAAAAGTATACTTAACGGTAGGACCATTACCTCTGTATGTCCGGTAGATGGGAGAATGAGAGTCGAGGAGATTGCAAGGATGTTATCGGGGGACAGGAGGGGAGAGGCTTCATTGACTCATGCTGAGGAATTGCTGAAGAGATATGGTTCTCCGGAAGGAGAATACAGTGGGCAAAATAAGCAGTGAAGCGAGAAACAGATACTTCGAGAAAATAAAGGAGTACAAGAAAGTAATCGAGGGAATAAACCGGAGAGAAAAAAATCTTCTGAATGTAATTCAGTCTGATGAAAACGGAGGAGGATACAAGCGCCTGATATTGGCCGATGAGGTTCTTAACCGAGTCTCATACAACCTGCTCATGAACTCTCTTTCGGTATCCTTGCTAGGTATAAAGAACGAAACTTTTTTAAACGATGCAAGGAAAGATTGTTACAAGAGCATCATATACCTGGAAGAAGTTGTAACCCCCTATCTCGATGTTCCTTTCTCCGAATACGAAGAAAAAGTTAAAACCATTGAAGATTTCGATGATGAGAAACGGTATGCATTGGTTCAAAAACTAGGATTTACAATACAGTCAGTTATCGAAGGATTTGGGGAAAACTCCAAGTGGAAATGGTCTTTTGTGGAATTGGAGGGGAGGTACGCAACAATAACAAAGAATCTGATAAATCTTAAAACAGTTGTTTCAGGAATGGATCCCCGTGTTTCCGGATATGAAGTAAGATTGGCCCACTTAAAGCTTGTAAAGAAGCTGCTGCAGCAAGCAGCCGACAGATACAGGCAGAAGTACGAGCTATCCACTTTACGTGCCGATGATTTTCAGATGGCCATAAACTACCTTTCTGCACTCAGAAGACTCCACATTCTTCTGGGTGAAACCGAAGAGAGTGAAGTAATAAAACGTAAAATCGATGTCTGGAAATTAAAAATGGAGACGGATTCTAAAAAAGTGGAAAAGGAATCAAGGAAGGGTAAGCTAAAAAGCGAAAAGGGATGAGAAAGAGGAAACTACTTCTCTACACTATTTTTCTGCTCCTCTATTTATTAGGATTTTCCAGAGAGCTGGACAAAGAATTAATTTTCCAACCCAAATGGGTTGTTCATTTCCCTGAAGTTGATAATACTTTAGAAAATACACCGCAGGAAGATGAATATTTCGACTTTCATCTGGGTGATATTTTCGGATACATATATCACTCCGGTAAGATCGGCTTTATGGGGAGAGTTTTTTTCAACGTAGAGATGCTTGAAGGAATGTTTGTCAATTATTCAAATGTTTCTGAAAATCTCATTTTCAAGGACACGCAGGGTAAGATTCTTATGAACATAGAGACTCCAGGCTATCCTGTGTTAAGGGATGATCGTATATTTGTCATTGAACCGGATAGAACGGGCATCTCCGAGTACGACCAGAGCGGTTCATTATTATGGAAAAGGGAGTACGGTACTTTAATAACCTGCATGGATACAAATGACGAAGACCTTCTGCTGGGGACGCTGGACGGTCGAATTCAGCTTTTAGGTTCGGATGGGAGTATCCGCTTTCAACACATTGAGAATGAAAGTCTATACAACGTAATATATGGATGTGCAATAAATGAAGACGGTAGCTCACTGGCAGTAGTCTCTGGTGTTAAGCCTCAACGAATGGAGTTATTTCAGAAAGGTAAACCCGGTTACAATCGAAGCTTCATTAAAACACTGGATACCGATGTTAGAAGAAATATGTATATTGAGTTCTCTTCCGATGGAAGGTGGGTATTCCTTGAAGGGGATAGGGGCTTCTACATTGTGGATAGTTTAAGAAAGGGAATAGATTTTATAGAACTTTCGGGAAATCTTAAAAAAATGATCTCTGAAAAGAAGTACGGTATCCATTATCTATTGTTCGGGAATGAGATAGAAGAGAGACTGGTAGTTTTTAAGCCTCCAGGGAAGATTTTAATGGATTTACCTTTAGAAGGTGAGGAGGTTTTCCTTCACTCTGAAGATGGTAAATTGTTTTTAGGCTTAAACCAGAGAATAATGAGAATTGATGTACGGAAAGAATAGATGAGAATTGCTCTGATCTCAACCATATTAACCCTTTATACTGCCGCCCTGCTTTACCCATTTAACTGGCCTGTAGAGGAGAGAATAATTACAACGACTTTTGCAGCCAATAGAGAAGGAAGCTTTTTCAAAGGTCTGGACATGGCAGGGCCTGAACAGGAGGTGCACCCTATTGCGGAAGGTGAACTCATCTTTTATCACGAAGAGAAGGGTAGTGGATTTTCTTTACCTTCCGGGTTGGGGAGTTTCTCTGTAATTGAACACGAGGGAGGGATAAAATCTGTTTATGCACATTTGAAAAGAGGCTCTGTGGAGAAGAATAAGCTTTATTTAGAAACAGAAGACGTTATCGGCGTGCTCGGAGATACAGGAAGATCTTACGGTAAACATTTAATGCTAGTCATCATGGATCCGGAATTGAAACAGATTGTAAACCCACTTGTTGTGCTTTCAGCAGCACCCGATGAGAAAAATCCCGTTATAAAAGATGTATTTTTTAAAACAGAGAAAGAGCTCGTAAGAGCGGAGCGAAGAGTGAAAATGGAACCCGGAACAGTTACCATAATCGCCGGAGTTTACGATTTGCAAACAGACTCCAGATATTTTTTCCCGCTCACGCCTTATAAGGTTTCGGTATTTATCAACGGTGTCTTGACTTTTCATATAACATTCGAGGCTTTAAAGGAGATGGAAGAAGGGAGGCTTGTACTCGCACAGTCTGATAACCGCAGGTTTAAAGATTTATATTATAACAGCGAATATTTTATTCTGGGCGAAATAAAGATAAATCCAGGTGAGACACGTATAGAGATAATTGTAAAAGATGTAGCAGATAACGAGACAAGCACACTCATTATTATAAATGCTTCATAGTGATATGAAAACTTACTCAAGCACAGCAGGTAAAGAGAGACTTCGCTACATCACTCACTGCACGCTCTGTAATTCTTACGAACATAAACCGATCATTTCTGGAGATGGTTTTCTCTTTGTGAAATGTAACAGTTGTGGACTGGTTTTTCAAAATCCCCAACCGGGAGAGATAGAGTTAAGAGAAAGATACGGTGGTGACTATTTCAGGTACGAAAAGGATAATGAAAAAAATTTTTTCAATTTGATGCTTCTCGGCCTGAGAGATATTGGATTTAATAAGATTGCAAGTCAACTCAACGGAAAGAAATCATTTTTGGATGTGGGATGTGCTACGGGTATGCTTATTCACCATATGAAAAGCAATGGATGGGCAGAACAGGGAGTGGAGATTTGCCGTCCCTCGGCGATATATGGAATAAGAGATAAGGGGGTGAAAATATTTATAGGAACTCTGGAGGAAGCCTGCTTCGAACCGGAGTCTTTTAATGTAATACATTGCTCTCATCTAATTGAACATCTGACGGATCCTTTGCGATTTTTTACCGAAGTATTTAGAATTCTAAAGCCCGGTGGTTTTTTCATAGTTACAACCCCTAATATAGATGGGTTTCAGGCAAGGCTCTTTAAGGAGAAGTGGCGTTCAGCCATAGCAGATCACATGTATCTGTTTTCAAGAAAAACCATAGAAAAGCTTTTCCATAGAACAGGCTTTAAAGTACTTAAGAGCAAAACATGGGGTGGTTTGGCTAAGGGAACAGCACCTGCGATAGTAAAAGGGTTTGCCGATTTTCTTGCTAAAAAAATGGGAATTGGCGATGTAATGATCTATCTTACACAAAAAGGGCCCACCGTTAAGCTGAAAGAACCATCTGCTTAAGGTTCTCCACATCGATGCCCAGTTGAGAACCCAGCTTTATTAGACCTCGCAGTTTTCTGAGTCCCTCTATTTTACCGTTTTCCATTTCCCTGTAAAAAGCTTCCGCGTTCTCTCTTATAAAGTAAAATACCACATTCTGGGGGATGGTTATTTCAGGATTGATTCCCCCCTTTCTGGATATTTTTAATAATTGGTAGATATATTCAATGATTTCAGGTTCTACATTTTTTGTTAATCTATCAACCTGTGAGGAAAGGGCATCGGAAATACGTTTTTTTATTCGTTCCTGTTCTATATCTAATTCACAGGATGCTGCAAGAACTATAAGCTCTTCAATTTTTTTCAGAGACTCCGCGTTAAGCAGCTTATCTTCTTCGGATAAAATAGATAGAAGATTGCATGTAATTGAGAGTTCCGAAGCTTTTTTAAAGGCAGCTCCCGGCTTTACTCCAATTTTTTGAGAAAACTTAAGTACTTTTTGTATAGATGGAAATAATTTCCTGCCTTCTAGAATGCAGTGCTCTTCAACCGGTCGTGCAAGATAGGAAAAACAGAGACGTTTCACATCGTACGGCAGTTTTCCAAGATCAAAGGGATTAACCGTTTCGTAACCTGATTCAGCATCTACACTACCCATTTTAAGTTTAATATCATGACCGTTTTTCATTACCAGCTCGAAGTAAAAAGAGGCATTCTCAAGCAAAATGGTATCCTGAACAATTACCTCTCCCGAGTAAAGATTAGAGTGTTCGTCGGGTTGTTTTTTTTCAATCTGGCTTGAGAGCAGTCTATAAATACCGAAAGATCGGCTTCCGGCTTCGATACACTCAAGAATAATAAATATGGCAGCAGGGTAATCGAGCTTTTTAACTATAGGCAGAACCCTTTTGATAGCAATAACTCTTCCGTTTTTCTCATCAGGGATATTGCTTTTTGCCTCCTCCAATTGTTTTAGAAAAGGTTCAAGTAAATCATATTCTGCAAAAGGAGTATAGAGTTGAATAGCCTTTACGGCATACTTAATATTCTGTACCGGCTCCAGGCCGGAGAGTTCGGCAAAAAACCAACCGCATGAGGTAAACATATACATTCCGTATTTTTGACCTTCCAGGAGGTAGAATAGCTTCTTACGGTCATTATCTGGGATTGTTTGCTTCTTATCGATTATTTCCTCTGCAAAGTCATCTCTCTTTATCTCACCGGTGATGACCGAGATATAGGTATTCCTTACTTCTTCCGGTTCGAGAGAAGTTAGGCTCTTTATCTCTTTCAGGTATATTTCTTTGAGCCTCTGCGATAGCTCCTCAAAGCTCCTCCTCAAGGGCGTTCGCCATTCCTGAGTCCACCCCTCCTTACCGCCGGTACTGCAGCCGCAGTTCTTATACCATCGTGAAACGCCGTGGACGCAACTCCAGGATGTACCCAGATCATCCTCTCCTGTTTTAAGCTTCACCTCCCTCTCAGGAGGGAAGAGTTGGAGGTAGTTTGCATAATTGGTAAACTGCAACTTTTCATCTCTTTCAACAATACCCGTAAGTGCTGCAAGACACATATCGCCGAAGGGTTCGTGATGTCCATAAACCTCACCATCGGTGGCAACACTTATCAAATTTTTTTTATCTTCTTTTTTGTAAAAGCCTAAGATTTTTTCATAGAGAGTTTCTGCGTTTCTCAGATAATGATCGAAAGAAATCCCTTGTGCAAGTATATGGTTATAAAAAAACACTGCAAGTTCACCCGAACCTCTCTTTATTTTATATACTCGGTTCGAATATATAGGGTTATCTTCCAGTAGCATCCATTCCTCTTTTCCTTCGATGCGATATGCTTGTGCCTGCCAGGGAGAGAGAATAACAAATTTCACTCCTTCCTCAATCAGAATGTCCACTACCCTTTCATTTATGGCCGTTTCGGGGAGCCAGATCCCTTCAGCATCTCTTCCGAAATGAAATTTAAAATCTTTAAGACCCCATATAATTTGAGTTTTCACATCTCTGATAGAAGAAAGAGGAAGTATAGTATGATTATACGCCTGGGCAATGGCGTTCCCATGGCCGTTGTTTTTATCTCTGCTTCTATTATCAGCTTCTATGATACGCCTGTAAACATTCGGAGCATTTTCTTTTAACCAGGAGAAGAGGGTGGGGCCGAAGTTAAAAGATAAATATTCATAATTGTTAACCATATCACCAATATTACCATCAGGATTGAGTATTCTTGACGCCGTATTGGCACCGTAACACTCCTTGGTTATGCGCATGTTCCAATCGTGAAAAGGATAGGCAGAGCTTTGAAAAGGAACCTTTCCTGTCCATGGATCTTCTCTTGGAGGTTGATAGAAATGTCCGTGAATAATAAGATAGTTCTTCATGTTCTTATTCTTACGGGTTTTGCAGTAATTTGTAAATACAGGCAGCCCGATGTGGTCTGCTTACAACAGGCATGTAGGTTTAGTATCATCAGAACGAGTTTTGTTGTTGCATAAGGGGTTGACATGAAAAATCCATTTACCTAGGATGATTCTTACAGCATATAGCTTTTTGTCAAAGGGTATTAACGGCCTTTCTGCGCCGTTGTTCCATTCTTCCGGAGGTCTTTATGACAAGAGAATACCTGCAATCGCTCTCTTACAAATTGTTAAAGGAGATTGCCTTCAGGGAAGGGATAAAAGAGGCAAAGAGGTTGAAAAAAGAGGTGTTGATAGATCTTATTCTGGAAGCTATGCAAGAGGAGAGAGACGAAAGGGAGAGGTTCAACAATCCGGCGATGCAGGTCGAAGAGAAAAAATACGAAAATATTAAAGATGAGGAGATGAGACCCCTCAAGGGGATACAGTATAAAATCCCCGAAAGGTACAACGAAACAAAGATTGTTCTTCTTCTGCGGGATCCTCTGTGGGCATATGCATATTGGGATCTAAACGATAATGATATTCTGTTTATTAAAAATAATCACTCTTTCAAGAAACTAATTTTAAGGGTCTATGAGTCCGGCGAAAGGGGATTTTCGGAAGATATAGGAGTCGACTCTTTCGATATACCTGTAAAACTTTCGGATAATAGATGGTATATCAATTTGCCCCATCCTGGAAGAGAATACTATATTGAGTTGATCTGTCTTAATGGAGGAGAAGAAAAGGCACTCTGTACATCAAACACCGTTAGAAGCCCACGGGTTGCCTTACCAGACTCTATAGAGGATGATTTTCAAGAATCTGTGGGAGATATAATAAAGCTTTCCGGAATATCTGAGCTGCATGAATCCGATAATAAGAGAATTATTCCCCAGAGAATCATTTCAATAATAGAGACGAAATATCAGAGTCCAAGAGGGTAAGGTTTATATGAAAAAAGGATACCTCGCAATCGTATTTCATGCCCACCTTCCATTTGTAAGACATATCGAGTCCGAGTCATTTCTTGAAGAAAATTGGCTCTTTGAAGCAATCTCTGAAACCTACTTACCTCTGTTGAGAGTGTTTCACAGACTCGAGAGAGATGGGATACCATTTAAGGTAACTTTCTCAGTTTCGCCCACTCTCTCATCGATGCTAACAGATGAGCTCCTTCAGGATCGATACATCAATTATCTGGAAAAGCTAATCGAGTTGGGTGACAAAGAGATAGAACGGACAAGGCACCAACCCGAGTTCAACAAGCTTGCTAATATTTACAGGGAACTTAACGAACAGAATTACCTGGACTTTACCGGTACCTATAAGAAAAATATCCTCAAAGGGTTTAAAGAACTCGAAAAGGGAGGTTATCTCGAGCTCATAACCTGTGCCGCCACTCACTGTTTTCTCCCACTTTACCAGGAATATCCTGAATCGATCGAAGCCCAACTGCAAACAGCAGTTATGTCTCACGGAAGGATTTTCTGTAACGCGCCAAAGGGGATATGGATCCCAGAGTGCGGTTACTATCCGGATCTCGAAAGGCATATTAAAGCAAACAATCTACATTATTTTTTTGTTGCCTCACATGGATTACTCTTTGCCGAAAAAAAACCTCGTTTCGGAGTTTATGCTCCTGTTAATTGTCCTAACGGGGTATCTGTCTTTGCCAGAGATCTTGCTTCATCCAATGCCGTTTGGTCATCAGAGGAGGGATATCCGGGTGACTTCTCCTACAGAGAGTTTTACAGGGATATAGGGTTTGAGTTGCCTCTGGAATATATAGGACCGTATATTCATAATGGTACAATAAGAATTAACACAGGTTATAAATATTATGCAAGGACAGGAAAAACAGAAGAAAAGAGACCCTATATACCCGAAATAGCCAGAGAACGGGTAGAAGAACATGCAGATAACTTCTTGTATAACAGACTTAAACAGGTAGAAAAATTATCCAATCTTATGGACAGACCTCCAATTATCGTGAGTCCATACGATGCAGAGCTATTTGGACATTGGTGGTTCGAAGGGCCTCTGTGGTTAGAATCTCTTTTTAGAAAATTACAGGAACACTCGGACGTCCTGATAATGATTACACCATCCGGTTATCTCGAACTTTACACCGAAAACCAGGTGCTTGTGCCTTCTTTCTCAAGTTGGGGAAACAAGGGATATGCCGAAGTATGGTTAAATGGAAGTAACGATTGGATATACCGGCATGCACACAAGGCAATTGAACGAATGATAGAGCTGGCGAGACGGTTTCCCGATGAAAAAGGACTTAAAGAGAGAGTTTTAAACCAGGCCGCCAGAGAAATACTTCTCAGTCAGGCTTCCGATTGGCCCTTTATAATGAAAGCGGGCATTACAGTACCCTACGCGGAAATGAGATTCAAGGAGCACATCCATAATTTCACAAAAATATATGAAAATCTCTGTCGAAATACCGTTAACACAGAATGGCTTACTAAAGTAGAGAAGAAAAACAATATATTTCCCGATATCGACTATCGTATATTTTGTACAAACCCCTCCAGCTCATCTCTCCTCATCAATTCAAGATAATGGTAAATTTTCTCCTCTCCCTTGCCTTCTTCTGTTGAGATCTTGTAGACACGGTAAGCAATTATTTTAGAAGTTTGTAAGGGGAAGTTTAAGGGAAATCCATTTAGATCTACAACCTCATTTATCCGAAGACGATGGGGTATCTCCTGAATATCCCCCTCCGGATACACCACATACCGGTAGTGCATAAAGGCCACTATTTTCCCTCCCCCTTTTTATCTTCCAAAATTTTAAACTGTCTTACTTTATCTCCTCTTTTCTCCTCCGGATATTCCTCTATAAGAAGAACTGTCTGGAAGGGTATCATTACATGATCGGCCTCTCCGAAATCTTTTAAAATATCTTCCTGGGCCGGGTTTATTATTAAGGAAGATTTTTCAGGGAATACGATGTCCTTTATCGAGACAAAATAGGGATGGGTAAGATCGAGTTTTCTGGCAGTTAGTTGAATCTCCTTATTTTTCCATTTAAAATGTACTTTATATAAAGACACTTATCCCCTGACCTCCTTCCATAAGATAAACTAGCTTAGAAATATAAGCTACTTAACCAATGTAAAGTAAAATTGAATAAATAATCAAATTTTTTTTAAAAATGTAGGGAAAAAAACATTGACAACATGAAAAGTTGAATTAGTATAAGAATAATGTGGGAAAAAGTGGGAATAATTAGAAAAAAGTGGGGGAAAGGTGATAACTGGGGAATTTAAAAACTCACTGGATGAGAAAGGAAGAATTCTCATACCTTCACGTCTGAGAAGCGCCATTACCGGAAACGTTATGGTACTGACCAGGGGAGTGGATCGATGTTTGTGGCTCTTTCCTCCGGAAGAGTGGAAACATATTTCGGGTAATTTGATGGGTTCTACATCAATGTTTAACGCCAGAGCAAGATTGATTCAACGCAGAATAATAGCACCTGCAATTGAAGTTGAAATAGATAGAGCGGGGAGGATAAATATCCCCCCTACTCTACGTGAATATGCAAGATTGAATAAGGATTGTGTGATACTCGGTATCGAAAACAGAATTGAGCTGTGGGATGAGGGTGAATACAAGAATTACTGGGAAACAAGTGAAGCAGAATGGCAGCAAGCTTCGGAGGAGCTTAGCAAGATAATATGATAGAAAGGCATATTTATTCCGATGATTAAAATGATGGAGATTGTTCATAGACCGGTATTAAAAGAGGAGATCTGGAATTTTCTAAAACCGGATAAACCCAATGAGCTAATGGTAGATACAACGCTGGGTGAGGGCGGGCATGCGGAGTTTTTCCTCAAACGTTCACCTACATTGAGGGTGGTGGGACTGGACGCCGACGAAACAATCCTTAATGTAGCGAAAAGCAGGCTCGCTCCATTTAAATCCCGTCTCGAATATTACCACACATGGTTTAACAATTTTTTCCAGAGTTATCCACTCAAACTTGAGCGACCGGATATAATACTCTTTGATCTCGGAATCAGCACTTTTCATTTCGAAAAGTCAGGGAGGGGATTCTCTTTTAATAAAAACGAGACTCTGGACATGCGTTTGGATGAGGATCTGGAAATATCCGCATTTGATATTGTTAACAGTTATCCTCAAAAGGAACTTGCAGAGATTTTATTTCGCTACGGAGAGGAACGGTATTCAACAATAATTTCCAGGGCTATAGTAAGGGAGAGGAGGAAGGGACCTATCGAAACAACAGAGCAATTAAAAGAGCTGATAAGGGGTGCAGTCCCTGCAAAATACCGGTATGGAAGAATCCATCCTGCAACTCGAACATTTCAAGCGTTGCGTATCGCCGTCAATGGAGAACTTGTTAGATTGGAGATGGCAATTTTAAATGCCATAAAAATTCTAAAAGTAGGGGGTAAAATCGGAGTAGTTTCTTTTCACTCGCTTGAGGACAGAATCGTAAAGAATATTTTCAGAGAGAAGAGTAAAACCTGCAAATGTCCTCCGGAGCAACCTGTATGTACCTGCAGAGGGGGAAGGATAATTCAGGTGCTTACTAAGAAACCGATACGCCCCACTGAGGAAGAGATCAGAGAAAACCCTTCCTGCCGAAGTGCCCGTTTCAGAGCGGCCTTAAAACGGAAAGAAGAGGAGCTTTAAAATGAAGCGAGCAATATTCTTCCTTTTAATATTTTCTGTTCCGCTTTTACTCTACTTAAACACATGGCAGACCTTTAGATATATGCAGTTGAAAAAGGAAGTGGAAGTGCAAAAAGAGGGGCAAAATCAGTGGATTGAGAAAAATAAAAAAATAATAGCAGGGATTGCGGTGCTTGATTCTCCTCAGAGAATAGATAAACTTGCGAAGGAGAGACTAAGCTTAAAAAAGATAAATACAGAGGAGCTGGTCATAATAAAATTAGCTCCTGATGAAAGAAAGCAGGATGAATGAAATGGTTGAAGTGGCGGAGAATACTTTTCTAAACAAAAAAACAATAGAAGCGAGCGGGGGAGAAGTATTGGGTGAGTCTGCTTTAAAGAGAGGTGTAAAAGGAATAAGCACAGATTCAAGAAAATGCAAGCACGGCTATATGTTTATACCCATTAAAGGGGAGAAAACCGATGGGCATCTGTATATTCGCTCAGCACTTGAGAATGGTTGTGTCGCCTCCCTGATCGGAGTTGACTACTTTAAGAAATCGAGAGATGAGATGTTGCATCTTCAGAAAAAATACAAAAACTGTTTTCTAATCGTTAAAGATCCCCTTACTTCTCTACAGAGAATGGCCCAAGAACATTTGCGGGGTAGAAATAATCTGTATACTATTGGTATTACCGGAAGTAATGGGAAAACCACCACCAAGGAACTCATCGGAGCAATCCTTGGATTGGCAGCTCCCACTGCCGTTAGCGAGGGAAATCTAAACTCTGAAATCGGTCTTCCCCTGGCAGCTTTTGGAGTAAGGGATGAACACAAATATGCAGTTTTCGAAATGGCAATGAATAGAAAGGGAGAGATGGATATTCTTGCCGATATTGTAAGACCGGATTGTGCATTGATAACCAATATAGGCACAGCTCATATAGGATATTTAAAATCTCAGGAGGCAATCGCTCTGGAGAAGAAAAAAATCTTCTCCTATTTTAACGGCTCTCAGAAGGGATTTATCCATGAGGAAGAGCCCTTTTTCCCTATTCTATCCGAGGGGGTGAGGGGAGAAATTATTCCTTACGGTGAAAAATCGACACCCGGACTTAAGTCTTACAAACATTCAGGCCTTAACGGTACAGAATTGAGATGGCAGGGGCAGGAGATTCTGTTCCCCCTGCCCGGAAAGTTTAATTTTCGAAACTGTCTTGGTGCAATTCGTTTAGCAGTGGAGTTGGGTGTCGATAAGTCTGCGATAAAAGAGGCACTTGAAAGTATAAAGCCCCTGTCCGGCAGAGGAGAGCTGTTTCGAGGAGAGGTTACAATTGTAAAGGACTGTTACAATGCAAATATGGAGTCCTCCCTTGAGGCTGTTGATTTTCTGGATTCCATATCATGGAAGGGGCGAAAGATCTTTGTACTGGGATCAATGAAGGAACTGGGGGAGTTTACATCCTGGGTTCATGAAAAGGTAGGTGAGAGAATTGCAGTTTCCGGTATCGATGCAGTATTTTTCTTTGGGGAAGAGACCGAAATATGTAAGCGGAGATGGGATGAGAGGGGTAGAGATTTTTCATTCTGGTATACCAGCTACGAAAAGCTCGAAAGGGCAATCGTCCGATTTGTAAAACCCGGAGATCTCCTATACCTGAAAGGTTCACGGGCCATGGAACTCGAGCGCTTGATCGATCCCTTACTTAAATAATAGGAGAAACAGATGTTAAAGGAACTTCTATATCCACTGGTAAAATATTTCACAGCCTTTAACATTTTTCAATATATCACTTTCAGAGCTGCCTATGCCGCAGTAACCGCTCTTTTTATCTCTTTCCTGCTCGGTCCCATGCTGATCGAGAAGCTTAAAAAATTAAATGCTGGACAGGAAATAAGGGAAGAGGGCCCCCGTACACATTTGCTAAAATCTGGCACCCCCACAATGGGCGGAATACTGATAAACCTTTCCATCATAATTTCTGTTCTATTATGGCAGGATTTACATAATATTTATACATGGATAACACTTTTTTCCATTTTCGCATACGGATTAATCGGCTTTATCGATGATTATCTTAAAATATTTAGAAAAAATTCCTGTGGGATGCATGCAAAATTTAAGTTTGGAGCACAAACAGCACTAGCCCTTTTAATAGTAGCATTTATCTATGTAAATCGTCATGATACTACCACTCTATTATATCTACCATTTTTTAAATTTGCCGTTATAGATATGTCCGTATTATACATCCCTTTTGGTGTTCTCCTTCTGGTAAGCACCTCAAATGCGGTCAACCTAACCGATGGTCTGGATGGTCTGGCAACAGGTCTGATTATTCTGGTAGGGATATCTTTCTCAATCCTCTCCTATTTATCGGGTAGAGCTGATTATGCCGAATATCTTCAAATTCCATACATTGTAAACAGCGGAGAGCTTACCATTCTCTGTTTTGCTCTGGTTGGGGCATGTGTGGGTTTTTTATGGTTTAATGCCCATCCTGCGGAAATTATGATGGGAGATACGGGTAGTCTTTCGTTAGGAGGCGTTATTGGGGTAATTTCTCTCATTATAAAGAAAGAGATATTACTTATAATTGTAGGGGGTGTTTTCGTTATTGAAGCATTATCGGTCATCATCCAGGTTCTTTCGTATAAATTAAAGGGAAAGAGAGTTTTTAAAATGGCGCCTCTGCATCATCACTTTGAATTAAAGGGATGGGCAGAGAGTAAAGTCGTCATTCGATTCTGGATTCTGGGTGGCCTTTTTGCCATCTTAAGTCTTTCTACATTGAAGTTGCAATGATGAACGGCACATTTACCGTAGAGAAAATAAATCGTAACTCCGTAGACACCGTACTGCTGGCAGCTTTGATTCTGCTAATCGGTATAGGTCTTTCGGTTCTATTTTCCTCTTCCTATTACTACAGCGAACTGAAATTCGGTGAGCCCACTTTTTTCTTTAAAAAACAAATAGTAAAAGTTTTAATCGGAATTGTGTTGATAATTTTCGTATTAAAAACACCGGTTTCCTTTTTAAGGAAACTTGCCCCAATATTGATATTATTTTCTCTTATTCTAACCTCCCTTACCTTTGTTCCTGGAATAGGA
>Ga0180301_10002306_pt1 | contig 14984 bp, 13 predicted proteins | sample GuaBasSediGuay16_FD_121797 | JGI IMG/M metagenome (GOLD analysis project Ga0180301, IMG submission 121797) | Subseafloor sediment microbial communities from Guaymas Basin, Gulf of California, Mexico - Guay16, Core 4569-2, 12-15 cm | ecosystem: Environmental > Aquatic > Marine > Hydrothermal...
CGAGGCATATCTCCCCCGTTGTCTGGAGTCCGGAAAAAACTATAGGTTCGGGAATATATTTAATCAGAATAAAAAACGGCGGAATGATATATACAAAACCTGTGGTTTATATCAAGTAAGACGATTGCACAAAGCGCCGCCGGTCGATTAAATAAACAAAGCGGGATATTGTTACCCCGCTTTGTTAGCCACGGATATTGGGCCCTCGAAAACAGATTATTCCTCGGGCGTATTTTGAAAACCGCCGCGCCACGGTCGTTCCATACGGTTTTCCATTCTGCGCTCGGCGCGTTCCACTCTCAGTTCTTGTAACCGGTCGCGCTGCTCGTCGGTGAGAACCTCCATTATCCTGAGCAAATTATCGATTCCGGCGAGTTTCATCTCCCGTTCCAGTTGAGTTACTTTTTCGGCCAGCGTGTATATCTTTTTCCGGTCGAAATCGTCCTCGGACATCGCGCGTTCCATATCGAGTTTCGCCCTTTCAAGCTTGGCTTTGCTTTCGATTTCAGCCTCGCGGTGCTCGAAACGTATATCGCGGATTGTCTCGCGTTGTTCTTCGGTAAGTTCGAGTTCGTCGGCGAGACGTTCGATAGCCAGCCCTTTGTCTCGCTGGCGATGTCCCATCTCACGTGCGATTGCTACACCGACGACCGCTCCCACCAGAACGACGACGATTGCGATAATCCAGGTTGTGCGTGCCATCTTTTACCTCCTCCAGGTTTTTAGTTTTTTCTATTCTCTATGGTCGATTCTGTATATTAGGCCTTCCGGGGCCGCGCTCCTTACCCATTTCGATAAGTCTGCGGACCTCCTCGGCGAAATCCCGTTTGAAAACAAGAAGTCCGGCTTGTTGTTCGACCGTTAAAATCCCCTTTACTTGATTGTAATACTCGGTTTCTTCGGCAAACTGCTTCTCGCGAATCTCTGAGAGCGAATCGAGTATCGCTTGAAGTTCTTTCTCATCCGGTTCCTGTGACTTAAGCCCTTCGTCGAGACGGTCGATTAGTCGCTTCTGCTCCATACCATATTCGTCTCTCGCGGAGTCGTATTCGTTCATCAGAGGGAAGAATTTCATCGATTGCTCTTCCGTAAGGTCGAGTGTTTCTACCAGTTTCCACATCCGAATCATCTCGATTCGTTCACGGAGTTCTTCTCTAAAAAACTGTTTGTCGCGATGTTCCGGCGGTCCCGGTTGCGCGAAAACAACCCCTGCGAAAACAAAAATCAGGCCCGCAATTACATATAGTCTTCTCATTATTATACCTCCTCTTTGCCGGGATAACCGAGTTCGTCCAAAAGCATAAGAATCCCCTCGGCTTCATCTTCGGACAGCATATCGATACGCTCGTTGATATCGACCGGAGTGTATATATCGAAAATTTCTTCCGCTATTTCGCTATCCAAAGGCAGAAGCTCGACCAGAATATCTTCCTCGACCTTCCCATCCTCGACCGCATCGATAAGCAGTTCTTCCGGTTCCCGGTTTTCATATGTTTCTATTATTTCAGTTATTTCCATTTTTGATTGCGTTTCTGGTTTTTTAGGTTTGGTAATGCCGAAAACGAGCAGTAAAACCGCCGCCGCGGCGAATCCAACCACAAACGCCGGTCTGACCTCGAACCAGTGGCGCGCGGGTTTTCTTTCAATTCTTCCGAGAACTCTCTGAACCAGAGTCTGCGCCTCGAGGCGGGTAAGTTCCGGTATCGGGTCCTCGGCGAGAATATCGTGCATATCGTTCTCAGCCTTTTCCCAATCGAAATCGTCTAATCTGTTTCTTGACATAATCACTCCTCGATTTTCAAAATTGTCCGGATACGTTTTACAGCCTCGAAAAGCTGCGCTTTGATTGTGCCCTCCGATTTACGCAACACCCCTGCTATTTCGGCAATCGGAAGATTGCGGTCGTAGCGAAGGACGAACGCCGCACGTGTCGCGGGCGGAAGTTCGGCTATAGCCCGACGAACGAGTTTTTTGCGCTCGTCTTCGTCGATAGTATCGATAGGAGAATCCGATTTATCCGAGAGCCGGGCCTCGTCGAGCGAAACGCTGTCGCGCCTTATCCTCTTGCGAAGATAGTCGCGCGAAAGATTCGCGGCAATACTGTATAGCCACGTCGCTATAGTCGATTTTCCCTTAAAGTTCCTTATGTTTTCGATAGCCTTCACGAATGTCTCCTGTGTAATATCAAGCGCGTCGTCGCGGTTTCCGGTCATTCTATACGCGAGTGCGAACACGTTATCCCTATTATTTTCGATTAACTCGGCCATCGCGTCTCTATCGCCATTTTTTGCCTTTGTCAAAATACGTTTTTGTTCGCTCGTTGTTTTCATCGGTTTCGTTAGTTTTGACGTTTCAGGATTGAAAAGGTTTAGAGAGATTTTAAAAACTACACACGTTACCCCGAATTCACGAATCGATTGGAGCCCTGTTTCTTGAATAGTCGCTGTAACCGAAAAAATCGGGCCGGAAGGCGTCTGATTGTATTATTCGTCGACGGCGCGGAATTCGCAAGCGCGGGTTATAGGCTCTTCGGCTGAATATTCCCACATATCGAAGCTGTCGAGGACCGTCTTGCGGTCGAAAACGCCCTCGCAATTAATAGGTTTCATCTCGTGAGGGAGCATAAATCGGATTTTCGCCGTTTGCGGTGGAATTATCTTACCTTTATTGTCTTCGAAAGGAGGATAAAACGCAAAACTCCACCCGTAGGACCACTGTCCGGGCGGGCCTGTCAAAGCCCGATAAACTATCGTTTCATAGGTAATACGCAAAGTTATCGGGCCTTCTAACCCGTCTATTATTGCAGGAGAAGCTCGGTGCGCTATATAACGATACTCGGTAGAGTCGCTTCCCGAAAAAACATAGATATACACCGAATCGATAGGCCAATCGGGCGTAACCGAGAGAATATCGCTTTCCACATCGGGGGATAACGAAGCCATAAAAACTACCTGCGCTACGGTATCTATAACCACCGCATCGAGATAGACATAGTTTATCGCCGCAGGAGGGTCGATGATAAGTTTCGGTGTGCCCGGCGGCGGAGCCGGGCGGAAAGCGATGGTCGCAATCGCAAATAACGCCATTATCGGCAGAAATATCTTTGGCCTGCTGTTCGCCATACGATTTTTCTATTGTTCTTTTACAAGGCCGGGAAGGCCTATCACATAGAACTTCCTTGCGCGTGGGCCGTCGAACTCGCAAAAGAACACCTTTTGCCACGTTCCAAGAATCAAGCTGCCGCGCGAAACAGGAACGAGGACCGATACGCCGACCAATGTCGATTTGATATGCGCATCGGCATTGCCTTCCAGATGGCTGTAATCGCCGCCGCGAGGAATCAGTTTGGAGATTGTTGTCAGAATATCGCGTTGGACATCGAAATCGGCGCCCTCGTTTATTGTAACCGCTGCGGTAGTATGCGGCACATAAACCATAGCCGCGCCCTCGGTCAGGCCGATATTCTCGACTGCCTGCGAAACCCGAGGGGTTATATCCAGAGTGCAGACCCTACGGGGAGTTTTTATCTCGAACATTAACATCCTACAGTCCTATATCCTGATTTCGACGTAAAACTGTTTTCTTAACCTTTCGAGTTCTTCGTCTATCGACCGGCGCATCTTAAGCTGCCGTGCGGCCTCCCGAATAAGGTTTCTATCCTCCTCGATAGTTCTGACACGGCTCTCGCGTTTCCCTGCGACCTTATAGATTTCCAGAACATCGCCCATTTCTATCGGCCCGACAATATCCCCATCGGAGGCGTCACGGATTTCCTCCAGAAAATCCGGTTGTATAGTGGTAAGAGGCACCCAGCCATAATCTGTAAAATCCACCACATCGTTGTAGGAACTAAATTCATCTGGCAGTCCCTCGAAGCTTTCAGGTTTCGCTTTCGCTTCTTTATAAATAGTATCGGCGAGAGCCACCAGTTCGGCGAACCTTTCCGGCTTAAGCTCAGCTCTGGCGAGGATATATGCAATAGTAACCTCGCCGCCGGCTTTATCGACAACCTTCACCAGGTGATATCCCATAGGAGTTTTCACCGGGCCGCCTACTTCGCCATAGCCGAGTGCAAATGCGATAGAATCGAGTTCTCCCGTCAGGTCGCCGCGTCCGAACGTTCCGAACTTTCCGCCTTTTGATGCCGTAGTGGAATCCTCCGATAGCTCGGCGGCGACCGTCGAAAAATCCTCTCCGGCGTCGATACGCTTTCGAGCCTCGGCGAGTCTGGCCAGAGCCGCATTTATCGTGGCCGAATCCGGTTCCAGCCGGACAGCGATTCCAAGCAAATGAACTTCCGGAGGTGCGTCCGGCAAACTGTCCCTGTAGACCTTATAGAAGCTGTCTACCTCGGCTTCCGTTACCGGAATTCTGCCGAAATGATTTTCGATATAAGCCTGTTTCAGATAAAGGTCCTCGAGCTGCTCTCGCGTTTTGCGCTTAAATCCTTCAATCGTGAACCCCTCCTGCCTAAGCTCGTTCTCGAACGCGACCTCGCCGCCGTAACCCTCAATCAACATCGCCCAGCGCGAATCGAACATCTCGTCGATACGGTCCGGGTCGACTTCGATAGATTCAGCTTCGGCGGCCAGAAGAATCAACTTCTCATTCACTATTTCTTCGACCTTCGCACTCAATAAATCGTGAACGAGTGCAGAATCTTCGGGCAGACTACCGCCCAGCTCGACGAGTAAAGCCACCTCGGCCTCGCTGCTGGTAACTACTTCGTCGTCGACAACGGCCAGTATGCGTTCCTCGAAATACACCTCATCTGCGGCCAGTATCGCCGTCAACATAAAAAAGACTATTGCGATTTTTCTAATCATCGGAATCGAGATTTCTCATTATCGCCGCAGTGTCTATTACAACATTTTTAACAGTCGTCAGCGAGTCGAGAATCTCCGCGTAAATTTCCTTGAATTTTCTTTCTATAAGCAAGTCGTAGATATTTTCGCGGACGTTTTGTAACTCGCGGATACTCCCTTTCGGCGCGAAATCGAGCAGTTTAATAAAGTGGAATCCGAACTCCGTCTCGATAGGCCCAACGGCCTCCCCCTCAGGGAGAGAGAAAGCGGCATTGGCGAGTTTAGGGTGCATCTCTTCACGGGCATAATAATCCGTTCCTTCGATATCGGAACCGACCGAATACCGTTCCACGAGTTCCTCGAACTCGACCGAATCGAGCAGTCCAGCGATAGCCTCAGCTATAGCCGAATCCGTAACCATTATATGAAGACACCTGACTTCATCGCGGTCGCGGATAAAGCGGCCTACGTTTTCCTTATAATAGGCTTGGACTTCCGCCGAATCGACTTCAATACGCGGCATAATAAACTCACGTTCGAACGCCGAAGCTAATATCGTTCGCCGCGCTTTGCGGAGCTGATAGGCTGTTTCTTCTTTGTTGTCGAGCCCGAGGTCCATAGCCGCTTCCGCGAATAAGACTTCGTTTTTCCAATTCTCTATAAAAATATAAACGTCCTCATCTTCCAGCCGGCCTTCGAAAACCTCCGGCAACATTCTCTTAAGCTCTTCAGCCTTTAGTTCGCTTGAACCGACTCGGACAATAGCTGAATCGCGGCGGTCGCGCCCGCATCCAGAAACAACGAGAGCAATCGCCGCGATTAATAGAACGATATTTAATCTACCAAACCACAATTACGGATTCACCGGATTTACCGTGCCTGGTGTCGGTGGTGTTGCGGGTTCTGGCACCGACTCGAAACGAGAGGAATCTATTAGCGCCGCGATAGCGCTTTCGTAAATCTTGACGTTGAATTGCTCCCGTGCGCTTTCCAGATATTCGTCCATAATGGTCTGGCGTTTTCTCTGGTTTAGCTTGCTTTGAATCGTGCTACTTACCTGCTCGTAAGGTCTCGGTTCCGGTTCGCGAATCTCCATAACCTCCATAACCGACCATTTTTCGGTGCGGTCTTTTACCGGCCCGACAATGTCTCCGGATTTGGCGTCGGCGACAGCTTTATACAGAAGTGGGTAACGCCGTTCGGTTAATTCGAGAATCCAATCTCTGCCTTTAAGATAGCTTCTTTCGGATTGCTTGTCGGCCAGTTTGCCGATATCGGTTCCGGCCTTAACCTTATCGTATATCTTATTGGCCTCGGATTCGGAGCTAATTTGAACCTCGCGAACGACTACCGTGCGCGGCGCCATAAACGAGTCTATGTTCGCTTCGTAATAGGCTCTCATTTCTTCTTCCGTAACGTCCACATTTTTGTATATGTCGGTCTGGAATACTCTGAGCATCTCCCTCTCGAGTTCGTCGTTATACATCTCACGGTATTTCTCTGTCCCCGTGATATTTATCTTTTCGGCCTCCGCGAGAAGTATGCCCTCCTGTGCCATCAGTTTTACGAACTCGGTCAACTCCTCGATTGTAGTGAACACCTGCCGGCGCATCGGAGACATCGAGCTATATATCGAATCGAATTGTCCTATAGTCCAGGTTCCGGTGTTCCAGTTCGCTAGCGGCAGCGCTCTTTCCTCTTTGGTGAAAACCAGCATCGCGCCCGGTTGGTCCTCTGCATCCATTTCCGCGAATTTCTCCAATACGAGGTTCATATTCTCCTCATTGAAAGTAAGGCCTGCGCGTTTGTGGCATTCGTCGAGGTATTCCATCATCCGTTCTTGCTGTTTGGTTTTCTCGAGAGTTCTTTTGAGCATATCCTTCTCTTCTTCGAACGGTTTCAGGTTTGCGTTCTTGCGAGTCCCTTTGCGCATTATAATATGCCAGCCGAAGCGCGTTTTAACCGGTTCGGAAATCTCGTTCTCTTCGAGAGCGAGGACCGCGTCCTCGAACGGCTTGACCATCCTTCCGACGGTGAACCAGCCCAGGTCTCCCCCCTGTGAACCGCTGCCGGGGTCTTCTGAATACTCCTTTGCCAGTTCGGCGAAATCCGCACCTTCCTGTATTTTCTCGCGCAGTTCGACAGCCAGCGCAGAATCTTTGACGAGAATATGAGCGGCGTTATATTCCTGTGCGCGTTGATTATACATATTCATTAATTCCTCGTCCGTAATCGTTACTTTATTAACGATTTCTTCTTCCCAAAGAGCTATCAGCTTACGGCGGTTCTCGTTGTTTTCGAGGCTCAGAAGCACCGTCGAATCCTTATCGAGACCTTCTTTGTAAGCTCCGAGCAATAGGAGTTTCTGTCTGATAATATTATCGAGCGCGCCCATCCGACCCTCGAAAGCCTCTTCGACAGTTTTCCAGCGAGGCTTCATTCTCGCCACGTTGTCTTCCAGCTCATCGGCAGAGATAGTGTATTTACCTACCTTCGCGACCGTGCCCTCGGGGGCGTTTTCGCAGGCGATGAATACGACACCCACCGTAAGAACAACCAACGACATCCATGTAACTAATGTTTTCATCCGTCCTCCTTCAGGATTTGATATTTGATTTTCCGGTATTTATACCGATTATATTATCCGAACGCCGCGCGGGCGTTGCGAAGATGTTTTATTTTAGCAGCTATACTCTCGCTCTGGAGCCGGGCGTTCTCGACAACCTCTTCTGGGGCGTTTTCTATAAATTTATCGTTAGACAGACGTTTCTTCAGGCCGTTTAATACGCCCTCGAGTCTTTCTATCTCTTTATCTAATCGCGCTCGTTCGGCCTCGATATCGACAATCCCCTCGAGCGGCAAGAATATCTTACTTTCAGTAACAACTGCCGTGCCAACGACCCCATCGGGACGGTCCTTTTGCACCTTAATCGACTCGATTCTCGCCAGCGCTTCGAGCACACCGGCGTGCTTCATAATCGCGATTCCCTGTGCGTCGTCGGCGGGGACGACGACCGCGTTCCCGACCTTGCGCGTGCCTATGCCGGTTGCGGTTTTTATATTCCTGAGGGCGACAGCGATATCGTTAATATAACCGAATTCCGTTTCCGCGCCGTCGTCGATAAGCTCTTCCATCGCGATAGGCCATCTTGCCACTATACAACCTTTCGCACCGAGACCACCGTCGACCTCGTCCTTTATCTTTTGCCAGATATCCTCCGTAACAAACGGAACAACCGGATGCCAGAGTCTCAGCACCTGCTCTAGCACGTGGAGAGCGACTATCTGCGCGGCCTTATCGTGTTCGGCGAAACGGTGTTTGACCGCTTCGAGATAAACATCACAAAAATCGCCCCAGAAGAAATGATAAAGTGTGTTAATGGCCTCGTCAAGGCGATAATTTACGAGAGCCTCCTCCGCACCGGCTTTAGCGCGCTGGAGACGCGAGAGTATCCACCTGTCCACAAGCGAATCGGTCGGCGGGAACTTCAGTTCTTCGAGACTTATCCTGTCTTCGATATTCCCGAGAACGAGTCGGGAGGCGTTCCACAGCTTGTTGCAGAAATTTCTCCCCTGCTCGAAACTGTCCATATCGACAAACAAATCCTGGCCGGCGCCGGCCTGTGCGAGAAGCGAAAACCGCAAAGCGTCTCGCCCGAAACGTTCGATAACATCCAGAGGGTCGATACCGTTGCCGAGAGATTTGCTCATCTTGCGGCCCTGCGTGTCTCGAACCGTGCCGTGAATATAAATACTATGGAACGGAGTCTCGCCCATAAAATGTTCCGACGCCATAATCATCCGCGCGACCCAGAAAAATATTATCTCGCTTGCGGTAACCAGAACATCCGTCGGGAAAAACCGCTTCAAATCGGCGGACTCCATCTCCGGCCAGCCGAGCGTGGCGAACGGCCAGAGCCAGGAACTGAACCAGGTGTCGAGAACGTCGTCCTCCCTGCGGATATTTTTATTTCCGCAGCGTGGGCATTCGGTCAAATCCACGCGGGAGACGATAGGCTCGTCGGAGCAATCGCAAAACCAGACCGGGATTCTGTGTCCCCACCATAGCTGGCGGCTTATGCACCACGGCCGGATATTTTCCAGCCAATTATAATAAACCCCTTGCCAGCGTTCGGGGTAGAACCTCGACAACCCACGCCGAACTATATCGAGCGCCGGTTCTGCGAGTGGCTTCATATTGAGGAACCACTGGTCGGATAGGAACGGCTCAACAAGCGTTTCGCAACGGTAGCAATGCCCCGCCGAAAGCTCGTGAGTCTCGACTTTCTTGAGAAGGTCCTTTTCTTCGAGACCCTTGACCACGGCATCGCGCGCCTCGAACCTGTCCATACCCTCGAACGGGCCGCCGTTAGCGTTGATTTTGCCGTCGTCGGTGAGAATATTAATCCGGTCGAGGTTATGCCGGTTGCCTATCTCGAAATCGTTAGGGTCGTGCGCGGGAGTAACCTTGACCGCGCCGGTGCCGAATTCCGTATCGACATAATCGTCGGCGATAACCAGAAATTTCCTGTCGAGAAACGGGTGCACGACAATCTTGCCGACATAATCCCGATATCTTTCGTCTTTGGGATTAACCGCGACAGCCGTGTCGCCGAGCATCGTCTCCGGTCGGGTGGTCGCGCACCCGATAAAGCCGCCACCCTCCAACGGATAATCGAAATACCAGAGCTTGCCGTCCACCGGCTTATGTTCGACCTCCTCGTCGGAAAGCGCGGTCTTGCATTTTGGGCACCAGTTGATAATATACTTGCCGCGATATACAAGCCCCTCTTCATATAACTTTACAAACGCCTCACGAACCGCGCGGGCGTAACCCTCGTCCATAGTGAAACGGGTGCGGCTCCAATCGCAGCTGCAGCCTATCTCCTTGAGCTGCTCGACAATGCGTCCGCCCTTGTCCTCTTTCCATTTCCACAAACGCTCCACAAACTTCTCGCGGCCGATATCCTCTTTAGTTATACCCTCTTTGGCGAGTTCCTGCGAAACCATATGCTGCGTTGCGATACCGGCGTGGTCGGTGCCGGGAAGCCATAGCGCAGAATACCCGCGCATCCGGGCGTGCCGAACAAGAACATCCTGAATGAGATTATTCAAAGCGTGGCCGAGATGCAGCACATCGGTAACGTTCGGCGGAGGGATAACGATAGTGAACGGTTCACCCTCGCCGGAGGGCTTGAAAAAGCCGTTTTCTTCCCACCATTTATACCACTTGCTCTCGGCGGCTTTCGGGTCGTATGTCTTTTCGAGTCTGATAGTCATAAATATCGGGGCGGGTTTTTTAAATCGTAATTATAAAGGAGGTTAGTGAAAATGTCAAGCGAAAGTTAGGAGAAACTGGTTTGCCGTTCTTCGCTAAAATTTTCGCAATCACCGCGAGAAACGACACGCCATTGCGATGAAGCGAAACGACCAAGCAATTTCGATTTAGGATTTCATTAGTGATAAAGGGTTAGTCATCGGTCTTCAAAAAGGGTGCGCAGCCGTGTGTCCTCACAAGTTGGAGAAGGACCGAGAGATTATTCTTGACTTTATCCAGATGAATTCGTATAATCGTGACTGGATAGTCAGTTATTAAATCACTGTTCATTATGGGAACCGCGGAAAGAAGAGAAAGAGAGAAACAACAGCGCCGCGAGCTAATTCAGAAATGCGCGCTCGAGGTCTTCGCCAGCTATGGTTACGACCACGCGACAATGGACGAGATTGCGAGTCGAGCCGAACTGTCTAAAGGCGCGATATATCTATATTTCCACGACAAGGATGAGTTGTTCTCGTCGCTGATAGAACAGGGAATTACAGAATTTCAGGACGTCATCAGGTCTTCCCTGGAAAGTATCGACGACCCCGAAGAGCGAATCCGTAAGGTGGTCGGCACGATTCTCGAGTATTTTCGGGCGCGGAAAGACATAATACGGCTGTTTATGTATACACTGGGTCGTCTATCGAAAAAGGCTCACGGCGATTTGCACAAGATAATGCTCTCCGCCCGCGACAGAGCTGTCGAGCTTTTAGAGTGGGCATTGGAGCCGGCCTATAAATCCGGTGTTATTCGAAACGATATAACGCTCGAGATGGCCGCCGTTTTTTTCCAATCCACAGTTGTCGGGGCGTTGAGCTGGTTTCTCACACACGATTTCGACGAAATAGACAACGAGAGGACGCGCGAAATACTGTTCGAGCTTTTCTCACGGGGCGTATTTAATAATGAAAAATAAATCAGCATTAATAATCCTTATCTGTTCGAGCGTTCTTTTCGCTTTGCAACCGATGACCCTCGACGATTGCTTCTCGGCGGCACTCGAGAACTCCCCGAACGTAAAGGCCGCCCAAGAACGGATATCACAGGCACAGGCACAGGTTATTCAGGCACGAAGCGCGTTTTTGCCATCTATTTCGGCCACGGCGAGTTATACCAGACTCGATACCGAACCTTATGTCTCTATGGGCGATATGACGGAGATGATGGGTGAGATACTCGCTATGTATATCCCCCCGGAACTCTGGCCACCCGATACCGGTCAATTCGAGGACACCGGCGACCAGACGATGAAAATGGGCGAAGACGAAAACTACGATATTACAGTCGGTTTTCGGCAGCCGGTTTTTGCGGGATTCGGTATACTCAGCGGCTATCGACTGGCGAATCTGAACAGAAAAATCGAGGGGCTGAACGCCGACAATACACGCGAGGAACTTCTCTATTCCGTCGAGGAAGCCTACTGGCAGCATATCAAAGCGCAGGGCTTTCTGCAGACCGCAAAACAAAGCCTCGAACAGGTTTCCGCGCACGTCGCAGATTTGGAAATACTCGAGGAACAAGGCGTAGTATCGCCGAACAACGTGCTCGAAGCTCAGGTTCAGGAATCGGAGATGGAATTGACCGTTCTGAAGGCACAACAGGCCGTCCGTCTTACGCTTCTGGTGCTATCGACGCTTACGGGCATTTCGGCAGATAGTATTTTTATCGAGCCGGAAATCCCCGAAAAAACCGACCCTTTCGAGAACTCCAGCGAGGCTCTCAAGGCCGCTCGCTCCGGCAATACGAATCTCAAAACGCTCGATATGGCGTGGAAAGCCGCCGATATCGCTATAACAGCGGCGGCCAGCCCTTTATATCCGGCGGTAGCGGTTATCGGAAACTGGCATTATAAGAAACCAAATCGCGAACTCGAAAACGACTGGTATGATTCGTGGGATATTACCGCCGCTGTCAGCCTGAACGTATTCGATTGGGGATTGACAATCGGCAGAATTAAAGAGGCCGTCGCACGAAAACGCGAACTCGAAGCCAACCGCGAAACGGTTACGCACGCACTCGACCTGCAGGTTAAAACGGCGTATTCGACCTATATCGAGGCGGTCGCCGCCGAGGAGGTCGCGCGCAAACAGGTCGAATCCGCACGCGAGAACTACCGTATTACTCAGGAGCTTTTCGCCAATCAAGCCGCGACGAGCACGATGCTTCTCGACGCCCACAGCGGACTGCTGCGCGCCGAGGTTAACCACCTAACCGCTAATGCGGATAGAGCAATAGCAAAAGCCGCCCTAACGAAACTTACCGGCGGCTATATTAAATTCTTCCGGGAGGAAGAACAATGAAAGTTAAATCAAAAATGCGATATTCGGATTTATTCACCGAAAGAAAAAAACTGCGCAAACGCCGAATATCGGTGTATCCGCTAATCGCGACTATCGTAATAATCACACTAATAGGTTGCTCTGGCAACGATAACCGGACATCCGGCGCCGACGAGATATATGTGCCGGTGAGAATATACGAGATAGACCGAACCGAAGTGGTAAAAACGCTCGATTTCGGTGCTGTGCTCTCCCCCATTCAAAAAGCCGTTATCGGGCCGCAGTTCTCGGCGTGGGTCGATAAAATCCTCGTCGAGGAGGGCCAAAAGGTCAAGAAAGGTGAATTGCTCGTCGTTCTCGATGATTCTCAGGTGCGACAGGTTCGCGCTCAATACGACGCCGCCAAAAAGGAATTCGAGCGGATTAGCGCGCTACGCAAATCCGGCGCGGTAACACAACAGCAATACGACCAGGTCGAGGCTCAATATCTCGCCGCGAAAGCCGGCTACGAACTCGCGGGAAGCAACACAAATATCCGCGCGCCGTTCGACGGTGTCGTATCGGAGATTACGGTAGAGGTGGGGGAGGCATACAGCTCGATGAGTATGTCGCCGACAGGGAAACCGTCACTGCTGAGCGTCCTCAAAACGGACTCGATGAAAGCGGAGGTCAGGATTTCCGATTCGCAAATCGAACGGATAGATATCGGACAGCGCGCTCTGGTCAGGGTCGATAACTATCCCGACACCGTTTTCGATGGAAGGGTAGTAAATATCGAACCTGCCGCCGAGCATAGCAGCGGAATGTTCAAAGCGGTAATCGCTATCCCGAACGACCGGGGGCTACTCAAAGCGGGATTATATGCGAGAGTCGGTATCGTTATCGAATATAGAGAAAAAGCTATCGCTGTGCCGCAGGACGCGATGGTCGGCGATACACTCGTATTTATCGCGAGAGGCCGAACCGCGAGGGCATCGCGCGTAACGGTCGATTTCGAGACCGAGGATATGGTCGTTGTTAAGTCGGGTATCGATAGCGGAGATTCGGTAATCACCGACGGCGTAATCGGCCTTTTCGACGGCGCGGAGATTCGGGTTCTGGAATAAGACGAGACTTCGATTCGAATCATTCGATAAAAAAAGCCCGATATCGGGCTTTTTTTAGTTTCGATAACCTAAATTATTTCTAGCGTCCTTACTCGGCCTCACACTCCCTTATTCAATCAGGCCCGAAAATAATAAGCTTTTTTGAAGGTTGTCTAATGATTTCACCTTCGTCATCGACTCCCAATACCCCGGTTTCTTCTCGTTTATTATACATATTCCGATTAATACTACCAGATTCGATTTCATTTTCTTCTATAACTTTTTGCCCAATTGCTTTTCCGGGAATATAACGACCTAATTGTAATAATACCCTTACGAAATCGTTCCCTTCCTTTTGGTCATTTACCGCATAACCGATAATAGGACCGGGTTTCTTTGCTAATTTGGCTCGTCCAGGTATTTCGGAAGTCGTCAGGAAATCACCTCCCCTGATTAATCTATCGGAGGGAACGACTTTTACATCGACTCTTCCGGTAAGAGCAACCGGAGGACCCTCTTCGGGGGAGTTTATTACAACGGAAGGATTCTCGGAAATAACACCAGCTACGTAAGGGTCGTAAGGTCTATCGCTCAAGGCGTATTTATCGTCCGAACCTAATTCGTAGGAAACAACCATTCCCGGCTCGTATGCCCCATTTACATCGAAATGCTCAGCAAGGTCGCCAACGCTATAAGTATTATTAGCATATACACGTCCGCTTGCGGCTATATCACCCGTCCGAAGGCCAACAGTATAATCATAGTAGACTTGCACCTTGAAGTTCAATGCGTGTATTTCGTCACCCCAGGAACCGCCATGGTCATCTACATAAGCATAAACTGTCGGTGCAGTAGTGAAATTCCAGCTCAGGCCTGTTTCCTCCGAATTGAAGTTCCAGTCCACATCAACGAATCCATTAACGTTATTTTCTGTCATTCCAATATAAGAGCTGCCAACATAAATTCTAGCTCCATACCCTTCATTCCCATCTTCGTGATAACCATCAAAGTCACAATAAATATTCCTAACGGTTATACTAGTTGCCCCCGATGGAATAGGGATTGTCCCAATGCTCCACTTTCTATACGTGTCATCGCAATGTTGATGTCCAGTCCAATAAAACTCCTTCATTTCATGGCGCGTAGTCGAACCCGAAGTCGGATTGCCAACTCTCAGGTAACCGCTTACCTGGGCGTTGCCTACTACGTCGAGCTTGTCGTCAGGGGCAGTCGTTCCGATACCGACCTCTCCTGTGCCGTTCTCGATATATACTTCGTCTCCAGCGTCGGCATAATTGAATCTCGCACCGCCTGTGCAATACAGGCCGGTACTAACATCCCTCGGGAGATAGAGACCATAACTGGCGAATTCCGCGACATTATCGGTATCCTCGGAACGAACGTAGATTCTATTCCCGGAAGAATAAAATCTGCCCGCGTTGTTACCCATAGTGCTTCCGGTAAAGTAGATGCCATATCCGTTAGTGCCTATCTC
>Ga0180301_10002307_pt1 | contig 14981 bp, 20 predicted proteins | sample GuaBasSediGuay16_FD_121797 | JGI IMG/M metagenome (GOLD analysis project Ga0180301, IMG submission 121797) | Subseafloor sediment microbial communities from Guaymas Basin, Gulf of California, Mexico - Guay16, Core 4569-2, 12-15 cm | ecosystem: Environmental > Aquatic > Marine > Hydrothermal...
CATAATATGATTTTAATTATACAGGTCTTAATCTGTCAATAGGAGGTTTGCTGGGTAGAAAGGTGAAACATTTGCTGCTTCCTAAATTATTCCTCTTTACAACGAATTCATACTATGGTAATGTTAACCTAAATGGAATATTGTTCCATAATATAGTATGCAGCTCATCGGTGTTTGTAATTCTTTAATATTAAACCTGACCGGTTGAAACAGAAAGGAGCCAATAGTGGCCGAAATCACTATTATCGTAAATGGTAATCGCCATAGAGTTGATGTAGAGCCGTATGAAGTGCTTTCGGATGTTTTACGAACCAGGCTCGGTTATACGGAGGTAAAGAACGGCTGCGGGAACGGAGAATGCGGCTCCTGCACTGTTTTACTCGAAGGTAAAGCCGTTACATCATGCATTATTCCTGCAATCAGAATAGATGGCAGGCAAATAATTACGGCAGGTGGTCTGGCAAACGACGGGAAATTGCATGTTTTGCAGGAAAAGTTTATAGAACACGAAGCCATTCAATGCGGCTATTGCACTCCGGGAATGTTGATGTCGGCTAAAGCGTTGCTAGACAGCAATAGAAACCCCACAGAAGAGCAAATAAGAGTTGCTATTTCGGGAAATTTATGCAGGTGTACGGGTTACCAGCAGATAGTTGAGGCTATAATGGATGCAGCCGGTGAATACAATGATTAAAGAAAAAACTGCGGAGAATAAATGGATGAAGCAGAAGGATCTTTTTAGACCATCTCAATACTATAAACCAGCTTCAATTTCAGAAGCACTATCTCTCCTGTCAAAATACGGAACCGCTGCCCGGCCAATTGCAGGCGGAACCGATTTGATGACCGAAAAAGATTCGGAAATAAAAGTACTTATAGATATTTTAACAATCAATCTTTCATATATAAAGACTTCTCCCAGGGGTCTAATTATAGGAGCCACTACAACTTTTAGTGAGATAGAAAACTCACCGCTGTTGGGGGAAACCCCATACGACACACTTGCTTATGCAGCAAGTCTTATTGGTACTCCCCAGATAAGAAATATGGCCACAATTGGAGGAAACATCTGCAGGCCTTCGCCATGTGCAGATACAGCACCGGTTTTACTCGTGCTGGATGCAATAATTAATGTCGATGGGCCAAAGGGTAAAAGGGAACTCCCCATATCTGAGTTCTTTAAAGGTGTGGGTCAAGACGCACTTGAACAAGGAGAAATAGTAACAGAGTTAATTCTTCCTCTGTTTCCAGAACGTACAGGAACGGCTTTTATCAAGAAGGGTCGTGTGGCTGTTGGAGATTTAAGCATAGTTAGTGTAGCAACATGTTTAATCATGGATGAACAAGGTCGCTGTAAGAGTGTGAGAATTGCCCTCGGTTCGGTCGCTCCAATACCTCTTAGAGTTAAAAATGCAGAAAGTTTTTTAATCGATAAAAAGCCTGAAACTAAACTTCTTGAAGAGGTAGCTGCGGTAGCAGTGGAAGAGATAAATCCAATTAGTGATGTACGAGCTTCTGCCGAATACCGAAAAGCGCTGAGCCGGACTTTGGTCTTAAGAGCTCTGCAGGAAGCACTTGTAAAGGCAAATCAATTTAAAAACAAAAACGAGGAGTGAGATGAATATGTCAATTATAAATAAAGATTTCAATATAGTAGCAAGGAGAAATCCACGGATAGAAGCGAAGGAGAAGGCAACCGGGAAGACCCTGTTTGCTGGCGATCTTCCGAATCTTCCAAATATGCTTTACTGTAAAATTCTTAGAAGCCCATACCCTCACGCTCGAATTTTAAAGATAGACACCTCCAGAGTAAAAGCCCTTGATGGTGTAAAAGCGGTCATCACTCATGATGATATTGGAGGACAATTCCTGCATCGCGCAATCAGCCCCCACCCATCAAAACCACGTCCATGGGACAGCTATATTCTTGAAAAAGAAGTTCGATACGTTGGTGATCGTGTTGCGGCAGTGGCAGCGGTATCACCCCATATTGCAGAGCAGGCTCTGCGGCTCATCGAAGTGGAATACGAGCAGCTACCCGCCGTGTTCGATCCAGAGCAAGCGATTAAGCCTGATGCTCCGAAGGTTCATGAGTATAATTATACTCCAGAGCAAAGAATTGTGATTGAAAATAATGTTGTTGCACCGCTAGAAATGAGCCGGGGAAATGTAGATGAGGGTTTCAAAGATGCTGATTTTATAATCGAGAATCATTATAGAACGGATCATCAATTCAATTCACCGATGGCTCGTCCGGTATGCCTTTGCAGGCCCCTTTCTAATGGGGGTATAGAAGTATGGGGTCAATCTCAGGGGATTCACTGGACTCGTATGTGCCTCTCTGCCTCTCTAGGCCTTCCTTTAAGCAAGGTGAAGATCCATCGATTACCCTTGGGAGGTGCTTTTGGACTCTATATATATCTTCGATTCAGCGATGTGATATGCTGTTTCTTGGCTATGAAAACCGGTCATCCGGTCAAGAATGAAGAAAATAGAGAGGAGATGTACTATGACGGCGGCCGCCATCCGGCTGTCATGAGGATAAAAACAGGCGTCAAAAAAGATGGTTTAATTACCGCTATGTATATGCACATGATAGACGGAGTCGGAGCATACAGTTCGGGCACTGCAACATTGAAACTTGCCTGTGGTTTCTTCATGTCGTTCTACAGATGCCCTAATATGCACTTTGAAGGATACACCATCTATACCAACACTCCTCCTCTTGGATCATGCAGAGGAGCCGGCAATCCCGAGATGACCTTTGCCACGGAGCAGCAGGCAGATATTATAGCCGAAAAAATCGGAATGGATCCGCTGGAGTTCCGGTTAAAGAACCATGTTGGGATCGGAGATACCTATTACGGACAGGGTCCCGATATTTACTGTAAAATTAAAAGTTGCGGTACAGAAGAGCTTATTCTCGAAGGGGCAAAGCGGATCGGCTGGAATACCAGAGACAATCATATTCCATACAAGAACAAACCCTGGATAAAGAGAGGAATCGGTATGGCCTACGGTCACCACACTTCCGGTACCTCCAGTGCAGAATCGAAGAAACCATCCTCATTTATGATTGACTACAGCGGGGCAATCATAAAGATGAACGAAGACGGCACTGCAAATGTAATAACCCCTTCGGCCGAGTCCGGTACAGGAGCTTTCATGACGGATGCTGCAATTGCAGCCGAAGCAATAGGGCTTCGTTTACAGGATATCGTAATATCGAGCTCTGTAGACTCAGAAATAGCACTCTGGGATCACGGTACCATGGCCAGTCGCCACACATTTACCATGGGAAATGCAGTTAAGGAAGCAGGCTTGCGTGTTAAACAGAGCATTCTCGATTGGGCAGGCAAGATACTTTCCGTACCGGTCGATAAACTTGACACAATGGATGGTCGCGTTTTCTTAATTGAAAAACCCTCCAAGGGACTCACTATCGCCGAGGTGCTTCAACACGGCCAGTCCCAGAGCTGGGGAACAATATCGGGAACCGCTTCTTTAAGTTCACCCTCCTGTCCTCCGCACTTTGTGGTAACCTTTGTTGAAGTCGAGGTTGACACAATAACCGGAGAGGTAAAAGTAACCAGGGCATTTCACGGAGCAGATGTGGGTACACCGATTAGTCCCGAGGCTGTAAGAGGACAGCTAATGGGTGGACTGCACATGGGTATGGGATATGCTCTGAGCGAATCGGTTGTTTACGATCCTGAAGACGGGCATGTCGTTAATCCCAATTTCGTAGATTACAAACTCCAGACTCCTCTGGACATGCCAGAGACAGAAACATTCCTTACAGATACCTACGAACCGGATGGACCATTCGGTGCTAAAGGTATTGGCGAAGGTGCTATGAATCCCGTGCCTGCTGCAATATTTAATGCCGTTGCCAATGCGATAGGAGTAAGAATATTTAGCAGTCCCATTACCCCCGAAAAGATACTCCGTGCAATAGGTAACATGTAATACTTTCCTATACCCCATCTTCCGGGAAATCGCCGGTTATGCTTTTAAGCATATTCTTCACCGCATCCAGGGGTTCGCTCTCCCTGTTAAGAACAGAGTAAACGGTGCCGGAAACGGGAAGCTTCAACCTGTTCTTTTCTGCAATAGTGTTTACATGTTTACAGGCAACGATTCCTTCCGGTAAGTAACCTAATTCGGCTATGTTTTCTATAAGATCGTCAAGACTCTTATAGTCAAAGAGTATGTTGTCGGTGATTATCTCTCTACCAAACCTTCGGTTTCTACCGTACCTGCTCCTGCAGGTAACATCCAGATCTCCTACTCCGGCAATGGAGGTAAATGTTTCGGGATGAGTAGAACCCAGGGCCTTTCCGATAAGTTGTATTTCGTTAAGTCCCGCTGCAAGAAGAAGGGACTCCGTGTTGTCTCCGAAAAGTTCATATATACCCATGAGGGCATCAAGCATTCCAAAGGCTATGGCTATGACATTTTTTACTGCAGCGGCGGTCTGTACTCCCGCCACATCGAAGGAGGAGAAAACCATCAGGGAAGGAGAGGATAGAAGCTCTCGGAAGAGAATTGAGTTTCTTCCATTCAATGAGGCGCTTATAAGACCTGTAAGTTTTCCCCTGGCAACCTCCTCGGCATGACTTGGACCGGAGATATACACAAGGTTGTTCCTGTAATGCGGGGGTAGATGTTCCTCGAGGGCTGTGGTAATAAGTTCAGGCCCCTCCTCTGTGGATATAAATCCCTTGGCAAGAATGCCGATAGGAGTCTTTCCCTCCCTGATATTTGGAGCTTTGACAATTTTTTTAACCACATCCACCAGATAGAGAGAGGGTGTTGCAAGAAGGAGGTAATCTTTACCTTTTACCACTTCGAGAATATTTTTCGAGGCAGTAAAGTTGCGGGGTAAACTTACTCCCAATAGAAACCTGCTGTTGGTGTGCCTTAAATTGATATCCTCTACTACTTCTGGCAAATAATCCCATATCTGTATTCCGCATTTTTTCTCTGCAAGAACCTTTCCCAGCGCAGTTCCCCAGGCTCCGGCACTTAAAATTCCCACTTTTTTTCGCATAGAAATTTCTCCATGATATTAGCTAGAAAGCCTCTACAATTAATACCAATCGCGCTTCTCCCAATATCCACGGCTGTTCTATTATTGACATTGTAAATTATAAATAAGTAGACTGGCATGAACAAGGGAGGCGAAAATGGGAGAAAAAAAGACTTTTTATTTCGAGAAAAACTCTATGACCTTGATCCGGCAGTTGCAGGGCTTATCGATCTGGAAGCAGAAAGGCAGGCGAGGAAACTAATAATGATTCCCTCAGAAAGCAGTTCTCTCTATGCAATCAGGGAAGCCTTAGGGTCTGTGTTCATGAACATATATGCGAAGGGCTATCCGAATCCGGAAACAAACTGGTTTACAGAAGAGGAGATTCTCAACCACGAACATCACCTGGCATATTACAGACGGTTCGGAGACCAGAGGTACTACAGGGGTGTCGAATACGCCGATGTAGTGGAAGGTCTTACCAGAAGAAGGTGTGCCGAAGCCTTTTCCACCGACACCATATTTGCCGAACAGATCTATGTAAATGTGCAGCCCCTCTCCGGAGCTCCGGCCAACACTGCGGTACTCCAGGCACTTCTTAAACCCGGAGATACTATCATGGGGATGAATTCCCCCACGGCGGGCACCTGACTCACGGGAGCCCGGTCAATATATCGGGTAAACTCTACAACTCTGTCTCCTATCGGGTAAATGAAGAGACTGAACTGCTCGATTACGATGGGATTGAGGAGCTTGCCCTGGAACATCGTCCCAAACTTATCATTGCGGGTTACACCTGCTATCCGAGAAAACCCAATTGGGCCAAGTTTCGTAGAATTGCGGATTGGGTCGGCGCCTGCCTTCTGGCGGATATTGCATATGTTGCCGTAATGGTAGTTGCCGGTGCATATCCCTCCCCTCTCGGGCATGCGGATGTAATAACATTTACCACTCATAAAACACTCTGCGGCCCGGAGCAGCCTGCATCCTTACCCTCGATCCTCGCCTGGCACAGAAGATAGACCGTGCCCTCTTTCCCGGTCTTCAGGGAGGGCCTCATGTGAATAAGTTTGCAGCCATCGCAACCGCCTTCAAGATCGCAAAAACAGAGAAGTTTCGCCTCCTCCAGCAGCAGACCGTGAAAAATGCATCTGCACTGGCTCAGGCTCTGTGTTCCAGGGGAATGCGTGTACCTTGTGGAGGAACCGATACCCACATGCTTCTTCTGGACTGTAAAACTGTGATGGGAGAAGATGGCACCCCTCTGATGGGGGATACGGCAGCCACTATCCTGGATATAGTGGGTATAGTGGTAAATAAGAACTCCATCCCGGAGGATAAGACCGCTGCCTATCCAAGCGGAATCAGGCTTGGTACACCGTGGGTTACACAGAGAGGATTGCTCGAAGATGATACGGAAAAAAATTGCCGGTATCATAGCCACTGCCCTTAAGGCTATAGAACCTTATAAAACAGAAGGAATCAGGGGGCCTGTGTCCGGCGGTAAGATCGATTTTAAGCTTCTCGAAGAACTCCGAGTAAAAGTGGCAGACATTGCCGAAATGGCGGGAATTGACTACTAAGTTCCCTGCAGTGGCTATCCTCATCACTGTCTGGTGCCTGAGCTAAGGAAGAGGAAAGAAGCCTTTAATATGGTAGAAATCCAGGGCGAAACCGCCTCTGCATTTACAGACATGCTTGTCCCGGTGGATATGGGAGAATTAAATTCAGGAGAATGGCGTCCCACCCTGCTCCTCAATAAAAAGGGAGAGAGTTTCTCACCGGCATTATTAAGCAGGCATAGTCAGGACTATTCCTCTTTTCGTCTTATAGTACCTTCAGAGCGGGCGAGGGAGGTCATTCCCTGGCTCAGACATCTATCGGATGGGTATATAAAGTTTGATGAAAAGGAACTTGTCGGGAGACTGCCGGGTCCGGTTGTAGTCCATGATCTGGGTTCGGCAGATGAAATGAAACAGGCTGCAGAGAAACTTAAAAACATAGAGAAAAACAGTCTGCCTCTATCATGTAAGCCCTTCTACATTGGTCTTTCTTCAAGGGCAGAACCATGCGGAGAGCCGCTCCCATTTTTTAACTTCGAAGAGAAGAAGGAAGAATCTGATAAAACCACTCCCCTGCATCACTGGCATGTTGAAAGAAGTGCAAAGGTGGCTTCCTTTGCAGGCTGGGATATGCCCATGTGGTATACCTCGATCCAGGATGAGCACAAAACCGTTAGGGGTTCGGCTGGTCTGTTCGATGTCTTTCACATGGGAATATTCGAGGTCTCCGGTCCAAACGCCTACTACTTTCTCGATATTGTAACCACAAACGAGATAAACCTCTTAAGACCTGGAGAATCGCAATACTCCTTCTTACTCGATCCCGATGGGAGGATAATCGACGATTTACTCGTTTACAGGATCGAAAAAGATAAATATCTCCTGGTGCTTAACGCAGCCAACACGGACAAAGACTGGCACTGGCTCAACGAGGCAAACGACGACAGCGTTCAGATAGACAGGGAAAGACCCTGGTCAAAAGTACCATTTTCTGCAGAACTTAAAAACCTCTCAAATTGGCAGGATGCCGGTGGTTCCGCACTTGCAGATATAGCAATACAGGGTCCCCGTTCCCGGGACATCATCCTTACCATCTTAGAAACTTCCCCTAACTCCAGAAAACTAAGGGACCTGCAGAGCAAGATTCTCTCTCTTAAGAAGATGCAGTTTCTCAAGGCACGGATACCTGTTGATGGGACAGATGAGGGGGAAACCGACATTTTAATTGCCAGAAGCGGTTATACGGGTGAGCGTATGGGCTTCGAGCTATTTATCCATCCTTCAACTGCCGAATGGTTGTGGAAAAAACTTCTTGAAGCAGGAGAGCCTTTTGGAATAAGACCGGTGGGGCTGGGAGCAAGAGACAGTCTTAGAATCGAAGCTGGACTTCCCCTGTATGGTCATGAGCTTGCAGGACCTCTAAATATCTCCCCTGAAGAGGCAGGATTTGCCGGATTCGTGAAACTTTCCAAACCCTTCTTTGTAGGAAGGAAATCCTATCTGGAAAAAACAAATGAGGAAAAAAAGATGACCGTTGTAAGGTTCCAGTTGCCCGAAAGAGGGGTACGAATGCCGAAGACAGGTGATGCGGTTACAGAGTCCCACGGCAGGGTCATAGGCCAGGTAACCTCATGTGCAATGGACACAAAGGTTTTTCTTGTAGGAATGGCATATATCGATAAACGCCACACGGATGAAGGCGAGAGCATAAATATCTTTCCCAGACCTGCCAGGGAAAAGTGGGATAAACCCTACGAAGAGCTGGAAGCAGGAGACAGGCTCGTGCTGCACAACGAGGCAAAGATCATAAGCCGCTGAGAGTGGAGAGTGGGGTCAGGTCTTGAAATTTGACAAAATAGTTAAATCATTTGAGCGTGGTTGATTTCGGCTGGTCGCCTTTGTAATACAAAAATGTCAAATTTCAATACCTGACCCTATTCTTATAGAAGGACGGATAGGCCGAGAAAGCCCGCAACGAGCAGTAGAAGCGATGTGTGAAAGTCTACCCTGATCCCGCGGATAAACTCCGTTACAGACTTGCCCCACCTGCTCTTAATCCCAAGATAGAGGACAAACCCAAGGGCAAATACGACGAGAAAATCAAGGAGATTCTCCGCCGTATAAAACTTAAAAGAGACCTCGGGAAGACTCCTGTAAATCATCCGGTAAATACCGCCAAACCAGAAACCGGGAAAAAGACCGGTCGCAAGACACAGAACAGAGAGCAGAGAAAGGGAGAAATACTTAAGCCCCTTTAAACTCCGCCTCTCCACGGAAAAACCCTTGCCCCCTCTGAATACCCCGGAAAGCTTAATAAAAGAGGCCACGGTACCAATACCGGTAAGCCAGATCATGTAATACACAGCTGCCGAGTATTTAACCCCGCTTAAGATAAGCTTTTTGCTTATAAACCCGTTAAAAGGCGGAAATCCGGCTATAGAGGCAGCACCAACCAGAAATGTAATAAAAAGCCCTATATGCGCCCTCCACAAACCCCCAAGCCTGTCTATGTGCCTCTCCCCGGTCATGTTCATCACCACCCCTATGGCCAGAAATAAAAGCCCCTTGAACAGCGCATGGGAGAAGGCATGATAGAGCGAAGCTGAGACAGAGACCGCCGTCCCCGCCCCGAAACTCGCCACTATATAGCCCATCTGGGAGACAGAATGAAAGGCAAGAAGCCTCTTCATATCCGTCTGGGCAAGCGCCCAGATCACCGCAAGCAGTGCCGTCCCTCCCCCTATCCAGAAAAACACCATAGAGAAAGCATTGCGGCCGAACATCCAGAGAATACGCCACAATGCGATAAATGCCACCTTCAGTACTATTCCCGAAAGAATGCTCGAAATTGGGTGGGGAGCTTTGGTATGTGCATCCGGCAGCCAGGTATGAAAGGGGATGAAGGCTACCCTCACACCCAGACCCACCACCAGACATCCCAGTGCTACGGAAATGGGATAACCCGATGGATTTAACTCCTTAAGTCTTACCGCAATCTCTTCCAGAGAGAAAGACCCGGTGTGCCGGTACAGCATGAGGACGCCCAGAAGAAAGAAACTCATTGCAACAGAACTCAAAATCATGTACTTGAAACTTGCCACAAGAGAATGTTTCCGTGAGAAGAAGGCTATAAGAATATAGACCGCAATACCTATTATCTCCAGGAAGACGAACATATTGAAAATATCGTGGGTAAGGACGACACCCTGCATACCTGCAACCATAATCATGGAGAAAAACCAGAACAGGGGAGTAAACCTCTTATCCGGCCAGGCATAGAGGAGGGAAGCCAGGGAGAGAATTATAACCATCAGGGACCCTACCCAGGCTATTCCGTCCATCTTTAACACTATGGCCACCTCGCCTCTCCAACCCCCCAGGGGATACATATACTCCTTGCCTTCATACACCTCAGGAAGAAGAAAAAACAACAGAACCAGAGATACCGTAAGAGAAGCTATTGCAGAAGGTCTTGAGAGAGCAACTTTTGGAAATACTTTCTCAACGAATGCGGGAAGTGCTGCGGCAAGGGGTAGTATTATAAGGAGAATTGTAAGATCAATCATCAATTAAAAACTTTTTCTGAATCTTCTTTATATTGAGAGTTTCGTAATGGTTGTAGATGCGATAAATCAGGGCAAGCCCAAGCGCTGTCAATGCCACCCCGATTACAATTGCAGTAAGCATAAGAGCCTGAGGAACGGGATCCACGATGTCCTTCACGCCTTCAACGAGTATGGGAGCCTGCGAACCGGAGAGAGATCCGAAATAGATAAAAAAGATTACAATTGCGGTGTTCATTATGCTAAGACCAATCATTTTCTTGATGAGATTGGGATGCATCAAAACTCCGCCCAACCCTATTATAAAGAATATGAGTAGAAGAATTATAGCAGGCATTACCTATTCCTCTCTGAAAAGGTAAAAGCAAATCAACCCTATTCCCGCACCCACCTTTATCCCTATCACCAGGTTAAGAATAAATACGTAGATACTTCCCCTCCCGAAGAGAAGACTCAAGAAATAGCCGGTTGTAGCAATTCCTCCTAATCCCAGAATAATAAGAATGGCAAAAGAGACAACCTCTGCCATGCTGAACCTGTCTGTGGGAAAGAGCCTGTTAATTTTTACAGGATCCTGGCAGAGGAGAAGAAGAATAATGCCGGAGGCAAGAACCACACCACCCTGAAAGCCTCCTCCGGGTGAAAGATGTCCATAAGAGATAACATAGAAACCGAAAAGGAGAATGAAAGGAGCCAATTTTCTTGAAATTACATCGAGTATATCGGTCTTTTTCACGATTTTCCTCCTGTTGTAAAAAGCACAATTCCCGAAACAGCCAGAAGCAAGACGACTGTTTCACCCAGTGTATCGAACAGCCGGTAGCCCAGATATATTGATGCAACCAGGTTGATGGCACCGATATCACTTACCCCGTGTCGGTATACATACTCTTTTTGCCGGAGTGCCTGCCCCTCATCAGGCACCATCTCAAAAATGAATACAGCGCTGAGTAACAATCCCACCATAATCAGGATCACAATTGATATTATCTGTTTCATTCATCCTCCTTAAGCCCCACCTTCCTTATGAGCCATATATACAGGAATGTGGAAAGACCCGTCCCCACGGCGGCTTCGGTAAGGGCCACATCGGGAGCATGCAAATGAAAAAAGAGAAGAGCGCTTAAAAGACTCAATACCGCCAGAAAGAGCACGGCTTTAAGCAAATCACGTGAGAGGAGTGCGAGAATACCCATCAGAATGTGAAGCAAAAGAAGGATTTCGGTCAAGCTCTATCACCTCACTGCTTTTCCCGAATCGGCGGGGTGAGTTTCCTCCATGGCACGATTTCTCTGTTCCAGGCAAAGCGGGCTACAATATGCGCGGACACAGGAGAGGAGACAATAAAGAACACCGTGATTACAAGAATCTTACCCGTTATGGGGGAGAAACCGGAATAGAGCATGCCTGCTATAAAAAACGAAAATACAGAAGTAGTGGTGCAGGTTGAGGATGCCTGGAGTCTGGTATAAACATCGGGGAAAATGAGTACTCCCAGGTTTCCCAGTACCGCAAATATTATTCCCAGAAAAAGGAAAAATTGAATGAGTATGGCCAGTATCACCTTATCTCCTCCTTTCGACCAAAATACTTTACAACGGCCAGAACACCTATGAATCCGAAAATATCGTAGACCAGGGCCACATCCAGGTACACCGAAAGCTTCTCTTTCACCGCCACAATCACAAGAATGGCAAGCACCTGGGCAGCTATCAGGTTTACGGCCACCAGCCGATCGGCCAGGGTGGGGCCGATTATAAGACGGACTGTGCTTACCACTGTGGTTCCTAAAAGAAAATAGTTTATAAAATCCCAGGAAAGAGGGGCTAAATCCATATTCTTTTTAAAATTTCCTCGAAATCTCCCTTTATTATATTCCCTGCATATCGGGAATGGGTTGTTTTTGCGTTTAACCAGTGAACAATAAGATGATCATCATCCAGATTAAGCGTTACTGTGCCCGGAGTCATTGTTATTGAGTTTGCCAGAAGAACCCGCGCTATATCTGACTTTAATCTGGTCCTGAAATGGACTACCCTTGGATTTATCCTTCCCCTTAAAACACTCAAAAGCACCTCAAAACTTGCCACATACATTTTAAAAACAAGCAGAAGGAAATAAACACCTACAAGATAAACCCTGGGAAGAAGAGACCTTCTGGCCGCCTCTCCCTTTTCGATAAAAAGGCTGTAGGTAAAAAATGCAACAGTGGAAGAGAAGACCAATCCAAGAGTGATAGAGGTAAGGGTAAATGTTCCTGAAAAAAGGATCCAGCCGAACATAAGATAAATTGTAGTGAGCAATATCCTTACGATTTTCCACTTTGTAAGAGCATCCATATTTTCACTCCTGCTCCTTAATGATCGAAAGAACCTCATCGGTAGTCTCTGCCTTAAGAAGTGCCTTCACAAATTGCTCATGTTTAAGCAACCGGGACAGCTTGCTTAATAGTTTAAGATGTTCCGATTGATGCCCCTTAGGCCCTAACAGAAGAAAAAAAAGATAGACAGGCTGCTTATCCATAGCATCAAACTGTATTCCTTCCTCACTCCTCCCAAAGGCCATGGTGGTCTGCCTTACAAAATCTGAGAGAACATGGGGAATGGCTATACCCCCTCCTATCCCGGTGCTGGAGATTTTCTCCCTCTTAAGAAGCTCCTCCACCACCTTCCCGGGCGCCTCCACCTTGCCCATCCCGGAAAGAAGAGAGACAAGCTCCTCTATCACCTCTCTCTTCCTGCGGCTTTTAAGCCTTACTTTAATCGCTCTTTTATCCAGCAGTTCCGATATATCGTTCATACTCCTACTGCTCCTCAATATCCTCTTCTCTGATCATTCCCTTGCAGAAATCCACCGGAAGGGTAAAGACAATACCCGTGCCTGGTTCGGATAAATCACCACAGATCGACTCAAGAAGTTCTATCAACCGTGGGATATTCTCTTCGTTCTCTATCACGGAGAAAATGGTCTTGTTGTAAGGTTTATTCCCCTTCATAAACTCTTTAAAATCGGCAAAAAGGGGTACCTCATAGGTAAGAAATCTGCCCATCCCCTCGGAGTCCAGTATGGTGGCCCCCGGAATCCCTGCCTCCACATAAGCAGCCAGTACCTCGTCGAGAAGTTCTTCCCTGTTAAGGACAAACACTAACAGCTTCATAACCGTAAGCGAAATATTTTATTGTACATTCACTCACCGAATACTATAAAGGAGCGTTACTAATTGAGTCAAGCAAAGGAGATAAATATTACTACCTTCTCTTCAAATGATTCCGGCTGTTATATTCACCAAAACCGTGATATATTCTAAAGTAAAGAAAGTGGAAAAATATTTTAGCAGGCTGTATATAAAAATACTTCTTATTTTTCTCCTTCAATCCTGCGGGTTGGATTATCCGGCTCCCTACCTCTACCTTGATGTGGATTCTGTTTACACATCACCTCAGGTAGAGATTCGCTATTATTTCAAGAGCGAGAGGAATCCCCAACTCTGTCGGGTTACACTCTATAAGATGAACGGCTCCGTATTCGAACAGATATATAATTCAGAGGAAAGACTACCCGAAAGGGGAATATTGAAGTTCAATCTTGAAAATGGAATATACAGGTTGAGGTTTTCCCTGCTTTCTGAGCGCGGGTTTAATCACAAGGTTCTCCCATTTCTGGACAGAACTTACGAGTTTGAGGTTAAAACATGAAATGCCTGGAAGCAGAAGCCAGTACCATCAGGAGTAATTAACGATGAAAGTAAAAGCTATCTTCTTTATCGTTTTTATGACTATAGCCGGTTCGATCCTTCTTTCCTGTATTCCCGAGCTTCCCGAGAGTTACGGGAACATTGCACTACACATAAGAATAAGCGGTTATACCTGGAAGGGGGAGAGACTTGTTCATGTAGACCTCCATCATCAAACAAGCGGTTCCAGTTCAGGATACGATCTTACCCCCGATCAGGATAACTACGCCTACGGATTCTTCCCCAATCTTGAACCGGGAATATGGGACATTACGGTTACGGTGGTGGACGGCACCCAGCAGATAGGAAGTAAGCGAGATAGTGCCGAAGTTCTTGAAAACGAAACCACCAGAGCAGAAATTACCGGAGAATACGCAAACGGTGAGCTTGGTCTTACCTTCTCCTGGAGCAGTTCCCAGATTAATCCGGCCATTTCCCTCGATGCTTCCGACAGCATATTCGTTGTAAGACAGAGTTTTGATACGTCGAACTGGACCTGGCAAACCGAAGAGCTTATAAGAAGTTTCGGTTGGGGAGAGTTCCAGGCTATTAAGAGCGTGGAAATCGAATATCCCGACGGATACGTGTTAAGCTTTAAAGAGCGGGGGCTTAATTCCACCGTGTGGTTAAATGTGGATGAGAGCGAGTTTTCTGCCGGCAGAAACAATTTTTACGAATCTGGTGAATACAACATAAAACTAACCGATATAAACGGGGCAATTATAACTGCATCCGACCAGATTTCCACTGATTATTCCCTTATCTACAGTATTTCGCCTTCGGAGGGTACCTGGATAGACTCTACAATAGATCAACCGGTCTCATGGAGTATCGATTCTCTCGCAGGCATAAAAAGCTTTGCAGTGGTTGTAACTCCCGAGGATTCCAGGTGGGATGTGCTTTTTTCTCGGGTAGTTTCGCCTGCAGAACCTTTAAGCATAACTATTCCTGCAAATACTCTCTGTATAACAACAGAGTATCATCTGTTTATCATTGCCTGCGACAGAGAAATAACGGCTAATACCTTAAGCTCAGTGGAAGAGTACTATTTCGAGAGGATGATCTCGGAGATGGTATATTACATGATTTTC
>Ga0180301_10002308_pt1 | contig 14980 bp, 13 predicted proteins | sample GuaBasSediGuay16_FD_121797 | JGI IMG/M metagenome (GOLD analysis project Ga0180301, IMG submission 121797) | Subseafloor sediment microbial communities from Guaymas Basin, Gulf of California, Mexico - Guay16, Core 4569-2, 12-15 cm | ecosystem: Environmental > Aquatic > Marine > Hydrothermal...
ATCTCATCGAGTATTGAGATAGCGTTTGCAGCCCTAACCCCAAACGATTGCTTCCGGCTCTGAAGGATCTCCACGGACTTTTTCGCGGTCCTCCTAATGTTGCGCGGCGTGGTTGAGTCCTCGGAGACCCTCCAAGAATGGTAGTTGCGTGGTTAATCCTTTCCTTATACTCTTTAAGCTTCCTCTTACCAACCAGCTCGACTCCTCCCATGATATGCTGATTGAGACGTCGAACTTTGCGGGTGTGACGCCAACTCCTTCCTAAGATCGTGGATACACCTTCCAATATCGTCCTTGTCGCATAAAACCGCCAAGACGATGTCATGCGTTCTATAAGTTCTCCAGAGAAGCTTAATCCTGTCATGCTCCTTTAGTAAGAGAACAACCCTTTCAAGCTCGTTCGGATGCATGTCCATGCCGATGATGACGGCTGAAAGGCCAAGCTTCTCAAAGTCGGGAATAGCCATAACCTTCCTCCTAATAGCACCCCTCCTCTTAAGCTCCTCAACCCTACGATAAATTGTGCTACGGCCAACCCCGCAAAGCCTAGCCAACTCACCATACGAGTAAACGACCTAACTCATATAACTAACAATCTTCCCATTCGAAAATATCAGGAAAACTACGCGTGGGCTGTCCATCCTAAATATTAACTGTGGAAATTGCTAGAAGCTGAACCTCCAGCCGCGCGCTGTCACGAATAATGGGATAATTGATATTACTTTCATGTCTAATGTCTAATTTATTATTTTATTATGAACGGGGATGTTGCGACATGTTGTTTAGCTGAAGAGTTACAGCTTTATAACAATAAAGGTATAAGTCTAGTATATGAGGAGGATATTTATCATAGTAGCCTTGATATTCTTCCTGATTGGAGTTATTTTAGCGAGTTATTCAACTCAAATATCCCATATTGAAGAAATAGAGAAGTGGAATATAGGGTTCTGCACAATAAGACCGCAAGATCCAGGTTGTTGTTGGGGGAGAGAAATGTCAAATGGAACCTTCTTTGAGTTAAATATTTCAGCTTCTAATACTGTAAGGATAAAAATAGGAGTCCCTGTCTATGATGAAGTTGAAAATAAAATTGTCTTGAAAAATATCATATTTAATCGAGTAGGGATAAACTTTACTCAAATAGTTGAAATTAGAGAAAGCGGCACATATCAGGTGGAAATCAAAAATGAAGGAACTAATGCTGTTAATATTTCGGGGAGTGTTTCTGCAAAAAAGGCTATATACCGAACAGTTTATCCTTATTTATCTCTAGCAACCCCAATATTGTTTGGAAGCTTGATTTCGCTGACATACGGAATCTTTGCTAAGACTGAGAAAAGAAACATTAAAATGAAGCATAAACGACGAAAGAAACTATGATGATTTTTTAAAAGGAACACCATAGTCTTCATATTTAGGATCTTTATTATTATGCCGATGTTTTAATTAACGAACGATTTCACGATTTCAAACAGTGTTTATAAAATTTCTAACATAGCCTCCAGCACCAGAAAATTTATATCCTTAAAAAATATCCATTAATGAGCGTTTAGCAAGGTGATGCGATGAAGGACGAGGTTTTAGGTAAGTTGAGGGATGCTGTTTTAAGTTATGATGTCGAAGCTGCTGTTAAAGCCGCTGAAGAAGCCCTTAAAAAAGGTGTGGATCCCGTTGAGGCTATCGAGGAAGGTCTAGCAAAGGGAGTAAGAATTGTTGGGGAACGCTTTGGTGCCGGGGAAGCATTTTTGACAGAACTTGTAATGGCAGCGGAAGCCATGAAACAAGCTTTGAAAGTACTGGAACCCGCCATTCTTAAAAGTGCTAGGAAAAGAAAAACCTTAGGTAAGGTTCTTATTGGTACAGTGGAAGGTGATATACACGATATCGGCAAGAGCATCGTAAGCACACTTCTGTTGGCAACAGGCTTCGAGGTAATCGACATTGGCGTTGATGTTCCAGTTGAAAAATTCGTTGAAAAAGTTAAGGAAGTTAAGCCTAATATTGTTGGAATGTCTGCACTGATGACAACCACAATGACAAAAATGGCCGAGGTGATAAAAGCACTGAAACGTGAAGGATTAAGGGACGAAGTTAAGATTATAATAGGTGGTGCACCGACATCTAAAAAATGGGCTGAAGAAATAGGAGCAGACGGCCACGGAGCAGATGCTATAGAAGCAGTAGAGGTAGCGAAGAAGATTTTGGGAATTACTGATTGAAACTGGAGGGAGAATATATGGAAAGTAAAGGAGGTCAATTAGCCATACTCAGCAAGGATGAGCTATATGAAATTCATTCAGCTACTATGGAAGTTCTTGAGCGTGTTGGTGTGAAAGTGTTAGAGCCGAAGGCCTTACGACTGCTCGAAGAATCAGGATGCATAGTTGATATTAAAGAAAGAATTGCCAGAATCCCAGAGTATATTGTAAAGGAAGCAACAAAAAAAGCTCCTAGCCGCTTTACTTTGTATGGACGAAACCAAAAATATAGACTAAAATTTGAAAATAAAAGAGTTCACTTTTCATTACAAGGTACAGCAGTATATGTTATAGACTTGGAAACTGGCAAAAGACGAAGCTCTACTCTGATGGATCTGGAAAATTTTTTCAGGCTGGCCGATGCCTTAAAAAATGTTCATCATACCTCAGTGACGGTTAAACCAACGGACATCCCAGACGCGGTATCCCACGTTTACGAGTTATTTGCGGGATTTAAAAACACAATAAAAACTGTGGACGGCTACACATATGGGGAAACGATTGCCATGGACACCATAAAGATGGCATCTGTTATTGCTGGTGGTGAGGAAGAGCTTAAGAAAAAGCCTATGCTCCTTGGTTTCCACAATCCAGTTAGCCCTCTACAACATTCCAAAGAACTTTTAGAGGGACTTATGATATACGCTAAATACAAACAGCCAGTTATTATAGCACCTGAATGTCAGGCAGGAGCAACAGCACCGGTCACGTTGGCAGGTTTATTGGTGCAACAAAATGCAGAAATTTTAAGTGGCTTGGTTATAGCTGAGCTTACAAACCCTGGTGCCCCGGTACTCTACGGGACGGTTTCAACAATTATGGACATGAAAACAGGCAATATAGCTCTAGGAGCCATTGAAGCAGGCCTTATCAACGTGGCAACAGCCCAGTTGGCTCAATATTATGGTCTTCCAAGTCGAGGAACCGGAGGCACTACGGAAGCGAAAACTCCAAACATTCAAGCAGGTTTTGAGAAAGCGTTAACGCTCCTAATGGCGGCCCTTGCCGGGATGAACTTTATCTACGATGCCGTCGGAGCACTAGATTCGACATTGACAGTCAGCTATGAACAAGCAGTCATTGATAACGAAATATGTGGAATGATTCAAAGGGCACTTCAAGGAATTAAAGTAAGTGATGAAACACTTGCTGTTGACATAATTGAAAGCGTTGGTTCAGGAGGACAGTACCTTAATAAACGTCATACCCTAGAATACTTAAAGAAAGAACATTATATCCCGATGATATTGGATAGACATGGATGGGAAATGTGGGAGAAATTGGGATCGAAGGATATTGTAGAATCAGCCCGTGAAGAGGCTAAGAAGCTTTTAAAAGAGCACAAACCAGAACCATTAGACTGCAGCATAGAAGAAGAACTTAAAAAAATTATTAAAGAAGTGGAGCGGAGAGAATCAACGCGCACTCTTGCGTAAGAAGCCCGACCTGGTAAAGCGCATGACAGCGCTATGTGCGCACGCTTGATTACTTCAATTTTCTTTAACTCTTCAAAATTGTTGACTAGCAGAAGAAGCTTGTCTTAGCGTGTGTTATAAGATAATTTGCTAAAGATGAAAATTCTATAGAGCAGTTCACGAGACGAACGGGCTGGAAGAAAACAAGAATAGTAAAAAGAGAGAATTTAAAGAAATGTTAAGTTTATCAGAGTAGTGTGTTTAGCTACGAAAGAGGTTGCTGAATAGGAAACCTGTTCTCACAAAAAGCACAAACATTTAACTAAATATAGTCTAGAAAACCTTAAATATCGATCTAGCTTTTCCTACTAAAAGGGATGAACTATGGGCGAAAAGTTAAGAATTGCGGGTATATCCGTCGAGCCAAGGAAAAAAGTTGCGAAAAAGATAAAAATTGGTTCTTTATACGACAATAGTCCTCTTGAAATACCGATCATTTTAATTAACGGAAGAGAATCAGGACCCATATTATGTTTAAATTCTGGGATGCATGGTAATGAGCTCACCGGAATCGAAATCGTTCGACGAGCTGCTCTAGAAATAGATCCTAATGAACTTTCGGGAGCCGTTGTAGCAATACCTGGCTGCAATCCTCTCGCTTACGTATTTGGAGTGCATCATATATGGGATAACCCATGGCTGAGTTTTCCAGGAAATCCCTGGGGTTCGTGGGATAAGAGACTAGTTTACTTTCTCTTTAATAATATTTTTTCAAAAACTAATTACATATTGGACTTTCATTCCGGAAATAATGAAGTATTTGAACGATACATATACGTAGTGGATACGAGTGAAACTTATAAGAAGGTAGGTAGACTCAACGAGGAATTGGCGAGAGCTTTTGGAACTGGCCTCCCAGTTTTAAGAGAACTAGTAAAGGTCAAGCAACCATTATTGGCGTATTATGCTGGGATGGAGGGCATTCCGGTGATCACTCCTGAAATTGGAGGTGGTCAAACAGTGTGGGAGGAGGATGTCAAGAGAGGGGTAAAGGGCATTGAAAACGTGATGAAGTATTTAAAAATGATAGAGGGCAAACCGGAACCATCTGAACAGATATTCATTTCACAGATCCAAACCATTTGGGCCACTCATGGTGGCTTTTTGGTTCCGGAAGTTTCTCCTCTAAGGATTCCATGTAAAGTGTCAAAGGGTCAAGTTATCGCTAGGATAACGGATCTTTTAGGTAACGAAGTTGACGTTATCAAATCCGAACTAGATGGGGTTCTATACCTTGCCAGACTAAGTCGTGCAGTTAAAACGGGAGACTGGCTCTATGAATTAGGATCAGGTACTACTACTTTCCCGCCAAAACCTATGGTTTCTGAGGAAGTTTACACTTGAAATAAATGTACGACTGCAGAATAATCAGTCAATAAACGTACGGTTCTTGCGGCATATCTTTCATACACAGAGTCTGTATTTGGGAGAGATATGTTTCCCGATAATGAAAAAGATTCTTACGCTGTTGAACTCCACAGGAAATGTGTAGTCGTCGACGCCCATTGTGACGCCATTCTAGGTCTTATGTCCGATTCACCTGACCCGGTTTTTCGTTCGAGTACGAAGAGGACATTGGGTGAACAGTCTAATATCGGACATATAGATATTCCTAGAATGTTGAAGGGCGGTATTGATGTTGAAGTGTTTGCCATCTGGATAGAGCCTATATTCGCATCCAATCTAAGCTCTAAACGAGCCTTACAATGCTTGGATGTCTTCTTCTCTGAGTTAGAGAAGAACCATGATAAGATAGCCCTAGCTAGGAATTATAACGATGTAATTACCAACCACAAAGAGGGTAAAATTTCGGCTTTACTTTCACTAGAGGGCGGAGAGGCTATAGATGGTGATATACGTATTTTACGAATGATGTATAGGATAGGCGTTAGAATAGTTACACTTGTTTGGAACAATAGGAACAAAATTGCTGACGGAATAAATGAAGCTCGCAGCAAAGGTGGCTTAACGAATTTTGGCGTACAAGTAGTGGAGGAAATGAACAAATTGGGTATGATAATTGATGTATCACATCTATCTGATCAAGGCTTTTGGGACGTTCTGGAGGTTAGTAAGCATCCAGTTATTGCTTCGCATTCTAACTGCCGGAGTTTATGCGATGTACCTAGAAACTTAAGTGATGATATGATTAAGGCTTTAGCTGAAAAGGGGGGCGTAATTGGAGTAAATTTCGTGCCCTGCTTTCTTTCAAAAGATAATAATGCAACTGTAGAAACAGTTGTAGACCATATTGACCACATCGTGGAAACTGTAGGAGTGAATCATGTAGGACTGGGTTCAGATTTCGAGGGGGTAGAAAAAATGGCCAAAGGTTTAGAGGATGCCAGTAAACTTCCGAACCTTACAAAGGTATTAGTCAGCAGAGGTTACTCTGATCAAGAAATAGAAAAAATTCTCGGAGGTAATTTCCTTAGGATATTCAGAGAAATATTGAAGTAGACCGAAACAGTAATGTTGGGTTAACTGTAACTTGTTCCCGAACCACAGGCTTTGGCAGGGGATTTGGTGGAGCCTGATACTGCCCCGCGCGTATCTTATTTACTTGATTTTTCGCTAGAAAGCGTAGCATTCCACCTCTCAAGCCTATTTTACTATGAAAGTCGCTACTTTATTAAACTAAGTTACATTTACATTTACTTTTTATTATATTTGCAGCTTCGAACGTGTTCTCGAAATTTTTGCGTAACACGGTGGCATAAGGGAGAATTTATGTGAGAAGATCTCAAGCTATGTTATAAGCGCTGTCCAGTGTCTGGATTTGGACATTAGCGGAGAACTAACTTCTTTTGGATTTTTGCATATATTAATTTTCATCTGAACTTCAAAGCATAGCAAAATTATTAAATAAAATAAGTTGAACAATAACTTCCCCAAGGTGAATAAGTATGTCCGAGAAAAAGAAGATTCTATACTTGATACCGTTGGCTAGTGATCGTTGGAACAAGGCCCGTAAGGAATTCCTTGAGAGATATCTGTCGCCTGGATACGAACTGGAGGTTAGGAACGTTGCGTACGGAGGAGAGACATCGCTAGAGACCTTATACTACACGGCTGTAACTGTGCCGTACATATTGGAGGAGATTATGAAGGCAGAGAGAGATGGGTTTGACGCAGTCATCGTTGACTGCTTTAGCGATCCTGGGGTTCACGAAGGCAGAGAATTAGTGAACATTCCGGTCGTGGGTCCATGGGAAGCTTCTATATACGTTGCATGTATGCTTGGATTCAGGATTGCTATTATCACTGTAGGTGCAACTTACAGGACGAAGAAGCACGGAATTTTTCTATCAATGGACCGATTGAGGATACAAAAGTATGGCTTATCTAACAGGATTGTGTCAATAAGGACAACGGGCCAATCAGTTCAGGACTGTGAAGACAAAAAACAGACTTTAGATCTCTTGTATAAGGAGTCGGTAAAAGCCATAGAGGAGGACGGGGCTGAGGTGATCGTTTTGGGATGTACGGCTATGGCGGGGCTTGCGGAAGAGTTGCAGAAGAGACTCGACGTACCCGTCGTTGACCCAACCTTGGCAGCTCTGAAAGTTACCGAGATGTTGTTAAGCCTTAACCTAAAACACAGTAGACTCGCCTATCCCTCAATACTAGACGTTAAGGCCGACAAAGTAAAGGTAAAGTACCCTCCCACTCTCAAAGGATACTCTCCAAAATAAGGAATTTTCTCTTTTTTCGACCGACCCCCATGCGCAGAAGCTAAGGCGTAATACAGAAATGTTCAGTAGATCGCGTGTGCGAATGGTATGAGAAGTACTAAATGTCTTAGGCGCTCAGACCATATTGCTACCAAAATTTCTTTTGCTACAACACATTAGACTGAATAACATGTAGAAAGCTATAAATCTCATAGGCCATGGAAAAAGTTTTAAATAGGAGAAATGTAACGTTCCATAAGGAATCTAAAAAACAAAGAAAGATGATGAAAGATGGATACTAAACTTGCTCTTACCAAGTTACAGGCTACTATCATAGCAGTTGTTATCATTGTAGCTGCGCTTGTTGTAATCTATTACGCAACACTTCCTTCACATATCCCGCCTACCCAAGTTGAGGTTAGGATTCCGCGTTCGGATTCAGTAGTAACCCTTGATCCAGCCAAATGTTACGTTGTGCCTTCAATAGAGTGTATGACACCTGTATATGAGAGATTGATCAATTACAATGATAACGGTACGGGGTTTGAACCTGTCTTGGCAAAGAGTTGGGAGATCTCGCCCGATGGAATGACTGTAACATTTTATTTAAGGGAGAATGTAAAGTTCCATGATGGAACACCGTTTAATGCTACGGCTGTAAAGTTCACTTTTGAAAGGATACTAGCACTGCAGGGCGGTCCTGCGTGGATGTACTCAGCCATTGATAAGATCGAAGTTGTGGATACATATACGGTCAAGTTTGTCTTAAAATATCCAGATGTAACATTTATCCATGCCATGGCGGCAGTGTGGGGGCCTCTAATTGTGAGCCCCTCTTATGTGCTATCCCATGCAACTGAAGAAGACCCATGGGCTGAAGAATGGATGAATGAGCATATGTGTGGAACCGGACCATACATGGTTGATGAGTGGGTGAAGGGGCAATACATAACCTTTGTCCGCTTTCCCGACTATTGGAGGGGCTGGGAAGGTAAACATGTAGACAAAATATACATGCCTATCATAAGGGAATGGGCCACTAGGAGAATGATGCTGGAAGCAGGAGATTTAGATATGATATTTCCTTATGACGTTAATATCGACGATATTGACGTACTAAAAGAAAACCCAGATATTGTTGTGGAGGAACACAAACCTACATTAGAGGTAGTTTACATGGTGTTAAACGTCCAATATGGTCCATGTGCGGATATAAGGGTGCGGAAGGCACTAAACTATCTTCTCGATTACGACGCTGTTATAGAGGCATACGGAGGATACGCTGTGCAGATGCAAGGTCCACTGCCGCGGAAGTGCCCCGGACACGACGATGAACTCTTTATGTATCATTATGACCCTGAAGAGGCCAGGAGACTCCTTGAGGAAGCCGGATACTCTGACGGCTTAGAGGTTACATTAGCATATCTTTCAGATGTTGAAGAAGAACGTAAAATTGCAGAAATCTTCCAGACAAGCGCGAGTGCGGGAGGTGTAACCGTAAACTTGTTGGGCTTAACATGGCCAGCTCTGAATGAGTTAATAGGTGCACCACCCGAGCAACGCCCAGATATTGCTCTATACATATGGCCACCAGATTACGTTGATCCACTCTGTATGCTTGTGCCTCAATACAAGACGGGCGAATGGTTTGCGTACGGTTACAGCAACCCTCAATTAGATAACATATTAGAACAAATTCCCAAAACGGTTGATCCAAACGAACGCCTTGAACTATACAAAGAGGCTCAAAGAATCATAGTTGAAGATGTCCCCAGAATTTGGATAATAGAACACGAATTTGCAGTTGTGAGGCGATCTTGGCTTAAAGGATACCACTACAACATCCTTTACTCCTTCTACAACTGCGACTGGTACTCCCTATACATAGAAGGTAGAACGTGAACGATTTATGAAACTGAGATACTACATAATTAAGCGGATACTCCTATTTTCTTTGGTACTTTTTGGTATATCCGTTATCACTTTTTTTGTATCCCACGTAATACCTGGCGATCCCGCCCGTCTTGCAGCCGGGCTGCATGCTAAGCCAGAGCAAGTAGAATTCTTTAGACATAAAATGGGCTTGGACAAGCCAATATTCGTACAATACTTCATTTACATGAAAGGTTTACTTCAAGGCGACTTGGGTATATCAATACGCACTAGGCGACCTGTAATTGAGGATATTTTAAATTACCTTCCGGCTACATTAGAGCTGACAATAGTCTCCTTAATTTTAATAGTAATTCTTGGGATTCCATTGGGTGTTATTTCTGCAGTTCATAAAGATAAATTGTATGATCATGTTTGTCGGATTTGGTCACTTTTTGGAGTTTCTGCTCCCACTTTTTGGGTTGGTCTTATGGTACTATTGGTATTCTACTTAAAATTGGGTCTAATTCCTTCAGGAGGGCGCCTTGACAGCACCATACAACTAACTCGAATAACAGGCTTATATATACTAGACAGTCTACTGACGTTTAACTTCCCAGCCTTAGTTAGTTCCATAATCCACATATTGCCACCTGCTTGCGTCCTAGCGTATAGTGAGTTAGCTATAATCACACGGATGACGAGAGCTACGATGTTGGAAACCTTGAGTCAAGATTACATTAAAACAGCAAAAGCAAAGGGTTTGTCGGAAAGAAAAGTAATCTATAAACATGCATTAAGAAATGCATTGATCCCTATAGTCTCCGTTATAGGCTTGACGTTGGGGTATTTGCTTGGTGGTTCCTTTCTCGTTGAAACGGTATTCTCGTGGCCGGGAATTGGTCTCTACGCCGCGAGATCTATCATGGAGCTTGATTTTAATGCGATAATGGGCGTCACGATCGTATACGCCTTAATTTATTCATTAATCAATTTAATAGTTGATATTATATATACAATCTTGGATCCAAGAATTAGGCTTGGGTAAGAGGGGGAGGTATGGGAATTTCTCAGAAAATAAGAAACTGGAAAAGTGAACACGAGTCTTTGATTAGGGAATTCCGCTATACGTTATATCTAATCAAAAAGAGCCCCCTCACATTAACCGGATTCATATTAACTAGTGCATACATATCTATCGCAATTTTCGGCCCATTTTTTGTAGAGGATGCAATTTATAAAATGGACCTAACAAATAGACTACAACCACCTTCCTTTACTCATCCATTCGGGACAGACGATCTGGGAAGAGATATATTCAGCAGGGTTATTTACGGCTTTAGGATTTCTCTTATCGTTGGACTAACAGTGTTATCGATTGCCGTGTGTTTGGGCGTCGCTCTTGGCTTATTCGCCGGGTACTTCGGTGGAGTAATTGGGGAAGTGACCATGAGAGTAACCGATATCTTCCTAGCTTTCCCATCTATTGTGCTGGCCCTAGCCTTGGCGGCTGCTTTGGGCCGAGGTCTTATTAGCGCTATACTCTCACTAGCACTTACATGGTGGCCGTGGTACACAAGGCTAATATATGGGCAAGTTCTCTCTCTACGTGAAAGGCCTTATGTAGAGGCATCAAAAGCAATTGGAGCTAGCGATTTACATATTATTTTTAGGCACATTCTGCCAAACTGTATAGGTCCAGTTATCGTAAATGCCTCGATGGACTTTGGATTTGCAATTTTGGCAACGGCAAGTTTAGGTTTTCTAGGAATTGGAGCGCAACCTCCACAGCCTGAGTGGGGCCTCATGGTAAGTATAGGGGCCAGATATATAATGGACAACTGGTGGTACGCGACATTTCCTGGGTTAGCAATAGCCATTACAGTTTTAAGTTGGAATCTACTTGGTGATGGTTTAAGAGATGTTCTAGATCCTCGGCACAGAAGAAGCTAAGGAGGGATAATGGATGCAAACACTCCTAAGCATAAGGAACCTAACGATTAATTTTTACACATACGAAGGCGTAGTGAAAGCAATCGATGGTGTAAATTTAGACGTGTATAAGGGAGAGGCTCTTGGACTTGTCGGGGAAACAGGTTGCGGAAAATCTACTCTTGCTCTTTCCATTTTAAAGCTTTTAGATCCACACGCAAAGATAGTTGAGGGCGAGGTTCTGTTTAATGGCGAAAACCTTTTACAGAAACGAGAGGAAGAAATGAGAAGAATAAGAGGCAAGGAAATAGCAGTGATCTTCCAAGACCCTATGACCTACTTGAATCCAGTACTAACAATAGGAGACCAGATAACTGAGGTCATAATAGAACACGAAGACCAAATTGACAAGAAAGTTGCCGAAAAAAAGGCTATCGAAATGTTAAGAATGGTGAATATGCCTGACCCAAAAAAGGTGCTCAGTCAGTACCCACATGAATTAAGTGGAGGAATGAGACAACGCATTATGATTGCGATGGCTCTTTGCTGTAGACCAAAACTTCTTATTGCTGATGAGGCTACTAGTTTTTTAGATGTGACCACTCAGAGACAAATCCTTGAATTGATAGATGAATTGAGGAAGAAAACGGACGTTTCACTTATTCTAATAACTCATGATCTGGGCGTAGTTGCCGAATTCTGCGATAGAGTTGCGGTAATGTATGCTGGGAATATCGTGGAATATTGTGATAAATACGCTTTATTTGACAAACCATACCATCCATACACTAGAGGACTATTAAAAGCCACACCAGATCCTTACCGAGAGCTTGGGAGATTAGAGGCTATTCCTGGCTCGATACCTAACCTCATAAATCCTCCTCTTGGGTGTAGATTCCATCCAAGATGTAAATTCGCAATGGAAATATGTAGAAAAGAAAAGCCCTCCCATGTTGAAATAGAGCCTGGTCATTTTGTTTCCTGCCATTTGTATACGTGAAGGTATATATTAAAAAAATGGTGGAAGAATTTATGGAAAAAGTTAGAACGTCGAGAGTTCTTTTAGAAATTAGGAATGTAAAGAAATATTTTGGAACAAGCGGAGGATTTTTTGGGAAAAGCGAAATTGTACGTGCGGTTGATGGCGTGAACCTAACCGTTTATGAAGGAGAAACACTTGGTCTTGTCGGCGAATCAGGCAGCGGGAAGTCAACGTTGGCAAGGATGATTTTGCGTCTTATCGAGCCTACATCGGGAGAGATTTATTTCGACGGCCAGAATATATTAAAACTAAATAGAAGGGAAATGCGAAAGTTAAGGCGTAACATACAGATAGTGTTTCAAGATCCACAATCATCCCTTAATCCAAGGATGACTGTGAAGAAAATTCTTTCTGAACCTTTTCTGGTACATAAAATGTACAACAACAAGAAATTTATTGAGAATAGAATCTTAGAGTTATTAAGAAAAGTTGGTCTAAGTGCTGAGCATCTTAATAGGTTCCCTCATGAACTTAGCGGTGGACAAAGGCAAAGGTTATGTATAGCAAGGGCATTAACTCTAAATCCACGCCTCTTAGTTCTCGACGAACCTACCTCGTCGTTGGATGTATCTGTTCAAGCCCAAATACTTAATTTATTGCAAAACTTGCAGAAGGAATTAAACTTAACTTATATATTTATATCCCATGATTTAGGCGTTGTCAAATATGTTGCCGATAGGATAGCTGTCATGTATGCCGGAAGAATCGTAGAAATAGCCGAAAAAAGAGACCTGTTCGAAAAACCCTTACATCCTTATACGCAATTGTTACTCTCAGCTATCCCTGCGCCTAATCCGCATCTTAAAATTAAAAGACTACGTGTTACGGGAGAAGCACCAAGCCCATTCAATCTTCCTAGTGGCTGCAGATTCCACCCGAGGTGTCCATATGCAATGGATATATGTAAACAAATAATGCCGCGTGAGATCCATGTAGAACCAAATCACCTCGTCAGTTGCCACCTCTTTAATAGATAATATAACCGTCTAAAAACATCCCTAGTTTCGTGATATAGCGCACACGACAATTCATTAATGCCATATTCTTATCAAAGATCAAGACTTCTTTTTTGGTATAAATTGAGCGATCCCAGACGACTTCGAAGTTTCTTACATCCTAAACAGAAGGTAAGGCAACTCTCTTTGTCCTCCATGAAACGATGGCTTTGTCCATCACACATACTGGTGCTCTTCACATATAATGTGCGAAATCGTCTATATTAGTAGTTTTCCGTTTTTTATTACGGTTTTTCCATCTAACACCAAAGTTGGTCGCGGTATGACAAAGTCCTCATGTAAGTCTGATGAAACCTTTCCTCCAATGTAAGAGTTGTCGCCTATAGCTATGTGTACAGTTCCTTTTATCTTCTCAGCTTCGAGCAAATTATCTGCCCTTTTCGCATTTGGATTAGTCCCTATTCCAAGTTCAGCAAGGTTACGCCTAGATTTATATGGTTCCTCATCTTTATCGAAGGACAGTAAACTTCTGAACTCATCGCCAACTTTTCCTCCACCGATTATTTCAACAACATTACCCTTCTCAAAGACCAAGGTCATCTTCTCTTTTAGCCCGGGATACCAGTTGGGCTCCACAACAATTTTGCCCTCAGCTGTTCCCTCCACTGGAGCACAGTAAGCCTCACCTGAAGGTAGGTTGCCCCATGCTCCCTTCTCAGTATATATCCCTGTGTCGGCTTCTCCCTTCCTTCCTTCAATGCTGAATTTTATGTTCGTTCCAGCAGGAGAGGCTACAATTGCTTCCTTTGCCTCCGTTAGTAGCTGGGCAATTTTTACTGTTTCCTCTTCTATCTTGTGATAGTCTACGGCCATCGGTCCTCCTGGATAGAACATCTCTGCAAGAAACATAGGCATACTTGCTATTCTTGCTCCAGCTTTGGTAGCGCTTTCACGTGCTTCCGTATGACTGAGTGAGAAGGTTGTTATGGCAACAACTACATCCGCAGTCTTCATCTTTTCTTCAACTTCTTTTCCGGGTTCAGCTCCATGTCTACCAACTGATGGATATGCTAAAAATTCGATAGTGCACTCCGGAAACTTCTCTTTAGCTATTTCGCTCACTATCTTTGCGAGTACGGATCTTTTAACGAAGTCTGTGAGTCTTTCACTGTCGTATTTTATCCATTCTTCTACAGTAGGCACATCCGTAACTACTAGAGCTTTCTCATCACTTTTGAGACCCATGTTAACTTTAAATAGGTTGACAACTCCTTGCATAATCTTTTCCTTTTCAATCATATCCAAATCTCCTCCTTAGTTAATAATTGCCAATGCGAGTTTAGTTTCAAAGCTTATAAATTTTCCTTTGACTCCAACTTTGAGTAGTATAATAGCATGAGAAAGGATTTGTAGAGGCACCGAGTAATGTATACTTCTATTAGGCTTTGAGAGCTTATGTATGGGCCTTTAGGTCAAGCAACCCCGACCCATGCTGAGCATAGAAATGTCAATTTAGAAAGTCTTAAAAGCTATCTTTAATACCTTACTCCCTACACGGAGGGGGATTGTTTGAGCGAGTTTGAAAAACCGAAAATTTCGACTCCTATACCAGGTCCTAAGGCAAAAAAGGTCATAGAGAAACACCACAAATATATGGCTACCACGACAAATGACCCTACCTATGCACCCTTAGTTATAGAGAGCGGTGAAGGGGTCTGGCTCAGGGACGTAGATGGCAATGTCTTCCTAGATTTCTCCAGCGGTATAGGCG
>Ga0180301_10002309_pt1 | contig 14979 bp, 11 predicted proteins | sample GuaBasSediGuay16_FD_121797 | JGI IMG/M metagenome (GOLD analysis project Ga0180301, IMG submission 121797) | Subseafloor sediment microbial communities from Guaymas Basin, Gulf of California, Mexico - Guay16, Core 4569-2, 12-15 cm | ecosystem: Environmental > Aquatic > Marine > Hydrothermal...
CCTTTTTACAAATGGTTTACCGGTGGCAAAATAAACATCGTTCACAATGCCATCGACCGTCATCTTAAATCCTTTCGAAAAAACAAACTTGCACTTATATGGGAGTGGGGAAACCAGGTGATGTGCGTACCTATTCTTACTACGCTCTTAACAGAGAGGTTTCCAGGTTTGCCAGTGTAGTCAAAAGCATGGGAGTAAAAAAAGGAGAAATTGTTACCATCTATATGCCTCAAATTCCGGAGCTTGCCATCGCCATGCTCGCCTGTGCCAAAATCGGAGCAGCTCACAGCGTTGTTTACAGTGGGTTCAGTGTTGAAGCCCTTGCCGAAAGAATAGAAGATGCCGAAAGTCGTGTGTTAATAACAGCCGACGGCGGCTTCCGTCGCGGAAAGACTGCCAACTTGAAAGAGATAGCAAATGAAACCATAAAAAGATCTCCCACTATAGAGGTGTGTATAACAGTCAAGAGAACAGGACAGGAAGTTTATATGGAGAACGATCATGATTTCTGGTACCACGATTTGATGTCACTTCCTGTTGCCAGTCCCAATTGTCAAACCGAGATAATGGATGCAGAAGATATGCTTTTCATACTCTACACTTTGGGGACTGCGGGTCGTCCTAAAGGTGTACTGCATACGCATGGTGGGTATGCCGTATATACTTCCACTACACACAGGATGGTCTTTGATATAAAAGATGAAGACCGATGGTGGTGTGCAGCAGATTCCGGTTGGATAACTGGACACAGCCATACAGTTTACGGTCCGCTCATCAACGGAGCTACTGTGATCATGTACGAGGGTGCCCCCAATCACCCCTATCCAAACCGCTGGTGGCAAATGGTAGAAAAGTACGGTACCACCATCCTCTACACGTCTCCTACAGCGATTCGAGGTCTTATGAGATTCGGAGAGGCCTGGCCCAACCGCCACGATCTAAGCAGTCTCCGTCTTTTAGGTTCTGTGGGAGAGCCGATAAATCCGGAAGCATGGAAATGGTACTACAGGTTTATCGGAAAAGAAGAACCTGTCGGTGATGAGGGAAAACTAGTTATCAAGTCTCCATTGCCGGGTATGGCAAGAACCATCTATGGCGATCCTCAGCGATACGAAGAGGTTTACTGGAAAGAGTTTGAAAAGCAGGGATGGTATAAAACCGGGGATTCTGCCCATGTTGATGAAGATGGATATTTCTGGATTATAGGGCGCATAGATGATGTTATTAAGGTAAGCGGATACAGACTGGGAACAGCAGAGGTGGAGAGCGCGCTGGTCAGTCATCCCGATGTGGCCGAAGCAGCGGCAATTGTGCTACCGCATGATGTTAAAGGAAATGCGATACACGCCTATGTAATCCTGCGAGCGGGGGTCGAGGGAAGCAAATATCTCGAAGGAGTGCTCAAAGACCATGTGAGTCATGAGCTCGGACCTATTGCAAAACCGGAAAGCATTACCTTTGTGGATAGTCTTCCCGAAACCAGAAGCGGTAAAATAATGCGCAGGGTTTTGAAGGCTCGAGCATTGGGCGAACCCGAGGGAGATCTCACTACTTTAGAGCAATAACTTTTTTTCTCAATCTGTTTAATCTGTGGAGGAGCTCGCTCTTTAAAGAATCTCGCTTTGAAGAAACCAGGGGTTTGTAATAGTTTAAAAGGGTGGTTACTATTTCGATCGCTTTTTCGTATTCTCTTTTCTTGTGCTCATAGTATTTGGCGAGTTCCTGAGCTGCAAATAGACTCTTTCTCTCTCTCCACATAATATTCCATATCCTGAGAGCTGCTTCCAAATTACCCCTACGCTTGTAATAAATGCTTGCGAATTTTCCTGCTCTGAAATCTCCGGCTCTGAATGCTCTCTCCAGTATCTCAATACCTGCAGTATTACCCTGCTGAAGAAGCATTTTGCCTGCTTCGGCAAGATTTGCACTTACTGAAGAAACCTCCTCCATTGCATCAAATAAAATAGTATCAATTCGAAGGAGAAGTTCTGCCAAAGAGAGGATATCCCTCCTGTTATGGTTGAATACCGGTATCAGGGGTTCCGTCTCCCCTGTTCGTAAAAAGTGGAAATAGATATCGGGTACTTCTCTGCTTAAAACGTCGTTTTCACGCTCAATACCTAGAACCTTCTCTTCTATGTTTGAAAGAGAACATGAACCCAACACATCTTTCCACAGTCGTCTTGCAGGATAGAGAAGATCGAGTTGAGCCAGATAGGGAAATCGAAGCCCCTTTAGAAGAAATCTTGTAGTGAGAATATTGGTGTCAAAGCTCCTGCCGTTGTATGAGACATATATTTTTTCAGTATCGATGTTTTTTTCGATAATGCGGAGAAACTCCCCTTCTCCCGGAAAATCGGAGAGAAAATACTGCTCTACAATAAAATGCTCCCCATCTGTCTTCCCCAGACCTATTAAAAAAACAATGTTTCCCGCTCCTCCGGAGAGCCCGGTAGTCTCGGTATCAAAAAAAACAAGCCCCTCATAATCGGTTCCATCTGGCAGGAGAAAAGACTTCTTATCTATTCCAGATAGGGGGTTTTGCTCGAGGCACCGGTGATAAAAAGTGTACTCCCCCATTTTCTCCCAGCCTCTCAATTCTGGTTTATGCTCTGTATGAGTATGAGGAGGAAGATGTTCTGATCTGGAGAGCTCTCTTGCTCTTAAGAAATTAAGTCGATTGAAAAGCTGCTTTCTCTCTTCCATATTTAATCCAGGTGCTAACAAAAGCCATCACTACTTCTTTGGGGTTATCTTCAGCAGCCGGTATATTTATACCGGGTTTTCTATCTTCCGCTCCGATGCAGGATGGACATCCTCTTTCACATCCACAATTTTTAACAACATCCATACACGCAGTTAAAATCTTTTCCAGATTTTCGTAAAATCCCTCGGACAAGCCCGAACCTCCCGGACAGGCATCGTATATGTACAGAGCGGGTACGCTGAAATGGGGGTCCTTGACTCTTTCAGCGGCTCTTATATCTCTTACATCACATAGAAGAAAAACGGGAGCCACATTGATCATTAAATTGCCTATTCTTGATATAACAAGCTCCTTTAAACCTTCACTGTACTGTTCTAAAATTTTTCCGGCCGGAGTATTCTCTCCAAAAAGCAGAACAACACTTCTGGTATGCATCTCCTCTTCTGGTAGGTAAACATCTCCGTAACCCGTATTCTCATGTGTCCGATATCTTATTTTTTTATACTTTGTTACCTGTGTACGTACCAGAACATCCCCGATAACGATACCAACCCCGTGTTCTTCCAGCTCCCGATCCTTTTCCAGAACCTTTATATCGGTCTTGACTATAGCATCTGTAAAATAGTCTCCCCTATTCTCTTCAACCAGGCATTGCTTGTTCTCTATATCCAGCTCTTTAACCAGATATTGATCTCCCCTGTGTATGTAGATTGCCCCCTCAAACAGCAACTCCTTTGCCGAAGGGCGATCCATCTCGCCGATTACTTGGTTTTCACCCTTAGTAGTATCTATGATTACCACATTCTCAGAAGAGGCACTTCGAAGGGAGACTTGCTCCGCAGGATAAGAACGGTCGGCCCAGTACCAGGAGCCTTCTGTGTATCTAATAACTCCGTTCTCTTCGAGATATTCTAGAAGATCTTCTACATTTCCTCCAAACTTCTCACCTTTCTTGAAGGGAAGCTCGAATACTGCACACTTAATGTGATCGATAAGAATATAGATGTTATCGGGATCTACCCATCCCGATTCCGGAGAACGTGAAAAAAAATATTCAGGGTGATTTATCATATACTGATCTGTGGGAGCAGCCGAGGCGATCAGTATTGCCAGAGAAAGGTTGTTTCTCCTTCCTGCCCTACCTGCCTGCTGCCATGAGGAGGCGATCGAACCAGGCAAGCCGGCCAGTATGGCAACATCGAGACCGCCGATATCTATTCCAAGCTCCAGCGCATTGGTAGATACAACTCCTCTTACAGTCCCCTCCCTCAAACCCCTTTCTATAGCCCTTCTTTCGGTGGGAAGATACCCCCCACGGTACGATTCTATCTTTAGCTTACCGTTATCTATTGAAGATTTTTTCAGGTTTTTTCTTATATAAGATGCTATTATCTCGGTTCGAATACGGGATCTGGCAAAGACTATTGTCTTAACCCCCTCTCTAAGAAGCTTGCTTGCGATTCTACTTGACTCTAACACGACTCCTCTGCGGATACCCTGAACCCTGTCTACCAGTGGAGGGTTGTATAGGATAATGTGTTTTTCACCCGATGGCGCTCCGTTTTTATCGATTAGCACCGCCTTCCCACCGATTATTCTTTCGGCGAGCTCCCGGGGATTGCCGATTGTAGCCGAACAGCAGATAAAAATAGGTTCACATCCGTAAAAACGGGTAATACGCCTTAATCTTCTTATCAGATTTGCCATGTGTGACCCAAACACCCCGCGGTATATATGAATTTCATCTATTACCACGAAGGCGAGGGAACCTATAAATTTGATCCATTTTGGGTGATTGGGAAGAATTCCAGTATGAAGCATATCCGGATTTGTAACGATTATTCTGCCCGACTCCCTGGCCGATATTCTTACCGATGAAGGTGTATCGCCGTCATAGGTATTTATCTTTACAGGCAAACCCCCTCCCAGTACTATATCGTTTAGCTCTGCCTGTTGATCCTGAGACAGGGCTTTGGTAGGGAAAACATACAGTGCTCTTGCTTCTCTATCGTTAAGGAGCTTATTTAAAACCGGAAGGTTGTAACATAGGGTTTTACCGGAAGCGGTGGGGGTTACCACAACTACGTTCTTTCCCTCAAGGACATATCGGAAACACATCTCCTGATGTTCATACAGTCTGGATATGCCCCTTTTTTTAAGAGCTTCTGTTATCAACGGGTGAATATCTGTGGGAAAATCGACAAAACTTCCCTCTCTGGCTTCTATTCTCTCCCAGTGAATAATGTTCTTAAGCAACTCACCATCTTTTCTTAAACTTGTGAGTAACTTCTTCAGCTCCGGCATGGACAAATATTAACATTTTTTTAAAAAAGAGCAAAGAAGAGAATCGTATAAATCCCCTTTTTCCTTGACCATAAACCAACTCTCACATAATATTGAATAGGAGGGTCGTAGAGTTCAAACGTTAAAAAACAAAGCTCTTTTATTTATTGAGTAATCTGGGGAGAGATATTGGAAAAAGTCATATCGATTGTACTTGGAGGCGGAAAGGGCACAAGACTATATCCGCTTACAAAAGAGCGAGCCAAACCTGCAGTACCATTCGGGGGGAAATACAGACTCATAGATATAGCGCTATCCAACTGTATCAACTCCGGATTCAGACAGATATATATACTTACCCAGTTCAATTCATTTTCTCTCCATTTACATATAACCAAGACTTATATTTTTGATACATTTACACGGGGTTTTGTGGAGGTTCTTGCTGCAGAACAGACTTTTGAGAGATCTAGCTGGTACGAGGGTACGGCAGATGCAGTGAGAAAAAACTTCCTGCATTTTCATACTCAGGCACCCACTCACTACATAATACTGTCCGGAGATCAACTCTACAGAATGAATCTTTACGATATGTTCAAGCAGCATCTGGAAAGCGGAGCGGGAGCAACGGTGGCCGCCACTCCCGTTACAAGAGAGGCGGCTTCTTCATTAGGTATACTCAGAGTTGATAAAAAAAACCGAATAGTAGAGTTTCTGGAAAAACCAGGACCCAACCAGGATATATCTTCTTTTAAAATACCTGAAAGCTTAAAAATTAAACAAAAAGAGGGCAAAGACTACCTTGCTTCCATGGGGATGTACATTTTTAACGCAGATTTTATGGAAGAATCACTCGATAACAATTTTACAGATTTCGGGAAAGAGATAATACCGCTCTGCATCGAAAACGGATATGTAAACAGCTACATCTACAATGGATTCTGGGAGGATATAGGAACCATAAGAGCTTTCTACGAGACAAATATAAACCTGGCAAGAATTAATCCCGATTTCAACTTTTACGATGAAAATAATCCTATCTACACCGCAAAGAGGTATCTTCCAGCCTCTAAAATAAACTTCTGCACCATCTCTCAATCCCTTACAGCCGAGGGTAGTATTATTACCAACGCATCTATCGTTAACAGTATTATAGGAATCAGAACCATTATTGAATCTGGTGCAAATCTGGATGGGGTAGTCTGTATGGGAGCCGATTACTACGAAACTCCTGAATCGAGAAAAATCAATACCGAAAGGGGAATTCCGCTCATGGGAATCGGCAGGGGAACTATTATAAAGAGAGCCATAATCGATAAAAATGTGCGGATCGGGGACGGTTGCAGAATAGGAATAGATAACTTTCAAAGAGAAGACGGAGACTACAACAATTATTATATAAGGGAAGGTATAATTATTATTCCTAAAAATGCCATTCTTTACCCCGGTACTGTTATCTAATAGGTAAGAACAGTGCAAAGGTTGATCCCTTCCCCTCTATACTGTCTACCTCTATTTTACCATTCATTATCTCGATCATACGTTTTGCCAGAGTAAGGCTTAAGCCCAAACCTTCAAACTCTCGATTAATACCCTCGCTTGCATGTCTAAACTCCTCGAAAATAAAACTCATTTTCTCAGACGGAATACCCATACCCGTATCGGAGATTGTGATATATACGAAAGATTTCTGCTTCATTTTCCGGATACCTGTCTTCACTCTAATCTCGCCGGCGTAGATATCAATTTTATTTCGTAATCAATATTAGTTCTCATAGCATGTAAGTTCAGTGCTTCTCCTTCTTCTTCTCTTTTAAAACTTTAAGGATTATTCGATCGGAATATGCCATATCCAGAGCGCCAAGCTCATCAATGTTTACCCACATCACTCTGGAATGCTCTTTTAAGAAGACTCTTTCCGAAAGAAAGGTTATGGAATAGGCGTTTAATTTGTAATTACTTCCCTTATTTTCAAACTGACCGGAACAGAGGAGTTCTCCCACGTTTATTTTTACTCCTAATTCTTCATGATACTCCCTCTGCAGGGCTTCCTTATCACTCTCCCCTGGTTGAGGCTTTCCTCCGGGAAACTCCCATCTTTCTCCTATACTCGTTCCGGATTTTCTAAGAGCGACAAAAAACTTTCCGTCTTGCTCGGCGACTCCCGCAACACTTCTTAACATTTCCTGCAACAAAATCTTCTAACCCAAAATATGAGGTAAATGCTCCTCCCAAAACCAATGCGATCAGGCTTTGCCTTCTTGCTACAGTAAAAGTATCTTGGGAAATATAAAATGAAGAGCTGCCGAAATAATACCTGCTATTCCGACAGCCGTTTTATTTTTTATCAGAGCCCTATCGATGAAATCTACAGTAGGAGAAGAGACGGTGGATCTGCCTTTATAGTATTCCGAAGCAAGAGTAAGACCCATGACTATCCCTGCAAGAGCAGGAAAAATATCTCCTACAACCGGTATATCATCTTCAACCACACTTAGCAGTTTAAAAATTCCTACAATAAAGGCCAGGATGCCCAGAGTTAATCTGAAATTGTTATTAGTAAAAAAATCTTTAAACATGCTCAACCAGGATGCTTTATCCTGTATATATTCTATTGAAAGGGCTATACCTGCAAGAAGATTTACAATGATAGCGAGAAAATAAAATTGGAACATATTTTTCTCCAATACTTTAAGGTTTTTCTACGATTGAAAATAAATAAAAGGAGGAGCTAAGTCAATTATTTTCTATTCGGGCTTTATCGTGGTACTTAACCTTAGATTTCTGTTATTGAACGAAATATCTGCATAAATTAAAATATCGGAAGTCTGGATATTAAGCTTCCCCCTTACAATTCTTGTCTCTCCCTTTCTTTCCGGTAGAAGCTCCACAATTCTCTGCTCTATATTCTTACCCTCTGCAGAGAAAACCACTTCTACCAGATTATCATCGGTAAGCTCGTTTTCTGTGCTCTCAAAATCTTCCACCCTGGTTATTTTTAAACTCAGGTTTGCCTCCTCTTCAAAAAGAAAGCCCCTGAAAGAGAAGGAATAGCCATCTACAACTGGGGTTCTTTCTGCACCGGTGAAAAAATTTATTATTACATAGATTATTATTATAAGCAAAACATCGAGTAACAGAATAATGAGAGATCGGTTGCCTTTTAAGATTCCACCCTTTCTCGTACCGTACTTAATTTCAGAGGAAAGACGTTTCATCCGTTCTTCACGGTTGTAGTGAAACCTTATTATATCATCGCCTCGTGATTCTTCCCTTTCCATTTCCTTTTAGTTTTTTGGTATCTCCTCGGAAATATAGAGAAGCAGATCTTCAGATATAAACCATCCTTTTTCCCGGAATGCCCTCTTTCCAATTCTGTGGTGCAGTAAAACACCTGCACAGGCAGAGAGGGTTGGTCTTAAACCTCCCGCAAGAAATCCTGCTATTATTCCCGCCAGAACATCACCCGAACCACCTGTGGCCATGGCCGGATTCATTCCATCGAGTATCCAGTAGTTTCCCTCTGGATTTCCCACCACGGTTATATGGGATTTCAATACTATAACTGCTTCCAGTTTTCTGCACAAATGCAGTACATGATCCACGGGGTCTTCGAACAGAACGTCTCTTTTTATTCCTGCAAGTCGGCAAAACTCTCCTGGATGGGGTGTAAGGATCCACCTTCCGTCTAACCTGAGCTCCCCTTTAACAATTATTTCTGCAAGCATGGTAAGACCATCTGCATCCAAAACTCCGGGTAATCCTGATCCAATAAAATGTTGTATCCATTTAATCCTATCTGGTTTTATCCCCCACCCCGGACCTGCAAGTATGGCGTTGAAAGGGGAAAGATCGCAATCTTTCGGATTTGAATCTCCTTTCCAGGGTCTTACCATAACCGAAGTCATCTTTGCAGCCAAAGTTTTGTATATTTCACTGTCCGCAAAAAGAGTTACAAGACCGGCTCTGCTTCTGGCGGCAGAGAAAGATGAAAGCACAGCGGCACCGGTAGTACCGGGATATCCGGCAAATATGGCCAGGCTCCCCCTCCTGTTTTTATATGTATCATCGGCTATAGGGGGGATCTTTTCTTTAAACTCTTCCCAAAGAAGGAGCTCTCCCGGAATAAGCGGATCAGCAACGAGTTGAGGGGGGAAGCCGAGCGGTATCACTTTGATTGTCCCGCAAAGTTTTCTTGCCGCAGGCAGATAGAGGCATTTTTTCGGTAATCCCATGGTAAGAGTGAGGTCAGCCTTGACTGCAGTAAAGCGGTCTTTAAAATCATCGCTAATTCCGCTCGGTACATCAATTGCCACAGTGAATTTTTTTGAGATTGAATTGATCCTGTTTACAAGATCCTTCATCTCACCTTTAAGCTCTCCCTTAATACCTGTTCCCGTAAGACCATCAAAGAGTATGTCTGCCTTCTCTATCGCCCGGAGTGCTTCGTCTCTATTTTTATGATAATCTATCAATGGAATACCCAGTTTTTCGTTTATATTCCTGTTGATAAGAGGATCTCCTTGAAGCTCGTCCCTGTAAAGGACAACTTCAGGGGTGTACCCTTCCAGGAAACATTGTCTGGCCATAACGAGGGCATCACCTCCGTTGTTACCCTTTCCGGCTAAAAATAGAATCCTCTTATTGGTCAGCTTTTGATCACCTCCGATAAAACTTTTAAAAGATTGATAACTCTTTATTCCTGCATTTTCCATTAACAGGATAGAGGGATAAGCGAACTCTTGTTGCGACCTTGAGTCTATTGATGCCATGGTTGCCGAATCAACTATTTTCATCAACTACACTCTCAATAATTTTATCAGTTCTCCACCAGGCTACTTCCACCCTGTTCTCATCACATAGAAGAGCTGAAAGCACCCCACTGGGGTTTAAATAGAAATCACTGTATACCAGTTCTCTATCTGAAGGTAGTATATATGTTCTCTGAACAACTTTACCCTGTCGGTTAAGAATGAGAAGCTGTTCTCTGTTGCTCTCTTCGGGACTTAAAAAAAACAGGTAACCTCCGGAAGTTACCCCCAGAAATTCGTATAAATACTCTCTGGTCTCTGTTTCCAGAAATTGAAGATTACTCGCTTTTTTAATATTACGAGGTATCTGGATAAAGTCTTTGTAATTTCCGTCTTTAAGATCCAGAACGTAAACTCCAGACATCGAGTACTCGGCATTAAGTTCGGGATCTGCTCTTTCTCCCGATGTATTTGTATAGTAATCCAGTTTTAGATAAAGTTTCCTCTGAACCCGATCCGCATGAATTGTTTCCAGGGAAGGTATTGCGCTAACCCCTTCAGGAACAGGAAGAGCATTGTATAATATATTTACTCTGTACAGAAGTTTACCATTTCGAGAATACCAGAAAATCAGCCATGATTTCATCGTCCTGGTCATGACAACGATCTCTCCACCTGTGGTAACCTGTAGTTTTTCAATATAAGGGAAGGGAGTCCCTCCCAAACCTTCCTGACCAATATAGTCAACTAGCTTCCCCCTGGTATCAAAGCGTAGTACTATTCTGCAAAGCATTGCTTCTATCTCTTCATCGTACTCCTGTCTCTCCTCTTCAACGGCATCGTCAATAAGAAGAATTTTATTTTCCACTACCGCTATCTCGCCAATGTCGACAAAAGGATATGCATAAGCTACCCGGTTCGATATCCTGTCATCCTCATTTACTGTTGTGGAAAGCAATATTGGGGTTGGATTTTTCTTTTCGTTATATAAAAGAAACAGAATATCTCCGTAAGAGTTAAATTTCATTATCTTTCCGGCTTTACCGTTGCTTATATAAAACAGTCCTTCCTTCATGTAGAGATTAATTTTTTGTTGAAAGGGGATACCTTCTTCTCGGAAGTAATCCAGATCGTTCTCCGTTTTACCAATCGAAATTGAAAAGAGAGTCTTTTTATCTAAAGTATCTTTTCTGCCGCCGATACAGGAGGAAAAGAAGGTTAAAAAAATTACTATAAAGATTATCTTGGATGTGAACAAGGTTTTATTCATTTTCTATTTTAAATACTACTATTCGATAAGGAGGCTTGTCAATCTTTTAGCTTCTATACATTAACTATATAATTTGTTATATTTTTGAAGAAAAGCTAAAAAATATAAAAAATAGAGTAAAGGTTTTATCCTCATGGGTAAATCAATAGTTGATGTACTTTTTGGTTCCAAACAGGAGAAAGATCTTAAAGCACTGCTTCCTCTGCTCCATGAAATTAATAAAAAAGAGTCGTGGGCTCTCTCTCTTAGGAAAGAAGATTTCCCAGCTTATACAGAACAATTCAAGCAAAGATATAGTCGGGGGGAACCTCTTGACTCCATGCTTGTAGATGCTTATGCCATTGTAAGGGAAGCAGCCAGAAGAACAATAGGGGAGAGACTTTTCGATGTGCAGCTTTTAGGAGGTATTGTCCTTCATCAGGGTAAAATAATGGAGATGAAAACCGGTGAAGGTAAGACTCTCTCCAGCGTAACAGCAGCTTACCTCAATTCTATAACCGGTAAGGGTGTTCATGTAGTAACTGTAAATGATTATCTTGCAGAGCGCGATGCCGAATGGATGGGGCCTATCTACTCCTATCTGGGAGTCTCCGTAGGCGTTATTCTTTCCCAGATGGACAATGAAGGGCGTAAAGAAGCTTATTCGAAAGATATTACATACGGTACCAATAACGAGTTTGGTTTCGACTATCTCAGAGACAATATGAGATTCGATCTTTCCGAAAAAGTTCAGAGAGGCCATCATTACTGCATAATAGACGAAATAGACAGTATTCTTATAGATGAAGCGAGAACTCCCCTCATCATTTCAGGTCCTGCAGAAGACGATACTTCTAAATACTATGAGGTAAACCGGCTTGTCTCAGAATTAGAAGAGTGCAGTAAAGATCCCCAAACGGGAGAATATCCGGAATATCCCGAAGGAGACTATAAAATAGATGAAAAGTCTAAAAGAATCACCTTCACCGACCAGGGAATAAATCGAATAGAGCAGCTTCTTCTTAAGAGAGGACTCATCAGAGACACTTTGTTTACGGATGAGAACTTTGAGTATATCCATTATTTTACTCAAGGCTTAAAGGCACACAAATTATTCCACCGGGATACCGATTATGTAGTACAGGATGGGCAAGTTCAGATTGTCGATGAGTTTACCGGCCGTATACTTTACGGTAGAAGATATTCCGATGGATTACACCAGGCTATAGAGGCTAAAGAAGGAATTAAAATTGCTCGAAGAAACAGGACACTTGCCACGATCACCTTTCAGAATTATTTCCGGATGTACGACAAAATATCCGGAATGACCGGAACGGCGGCCACCGAGGCAAGAGAGTTCTCCAAAATTTACAATCTTGATGTGGTGGTAGTTCCCACAAATCTCCCCATGATCAGGAATGACGAAGATGACGTGATTTATCTCAATGAGGATTACAAGTATAAAGCTATTTGTAATGAAATAGAGAGGGTACACAAGAAGGGACAACCTGTACTGGTAGGTACTATTTCCATAGAGAAATCGGAAAGGCTTTCCAGTATGCTTCAAAAAAGGGGAATACGCCACGAAGTTCTCAATGCCAAAAATCACGCTAGAGAAGCGTTGATTATAGCAGAAGCTGGTGGGAAAGGCTCTGTAACCATTGCCACAAATATGGCCGGTCGGGGGACCGATATAAAACTAGGGGGAAATCCGGAATACAGAGCGAGAAAGAAATGTGGTACCGAGGCTTCAATTGATGAGTTTAAGAAAGCACTTCGGGAGGAGCTTCCCGGGTGGCAAAAAGACTACGAAGATGTAAAGAACCTTGGCGGTCTTTATGTTCTGGGAACAGAACGACACGAATCTCGAAGAATAGATAACCAGTTAAGAGGCAGATCGGGAAGACAGGGAGACCCGGGAGTTTCAAGATTTTTTATCTCCCTGGATGATGATCTTATGCGTCTCTTTGGCGGAGAGAACTTTAAATCTTTTATGACAAAGGTAGGGATGCGCGAAGAAGAACCGATTTTTCATCCCTGGATAAACAAATCTATAGAAAGGGCACAGTCAAGAGTTGAAGAGAGAAACTACGAAATTCGAAAACATCTTCTGGAATACGATGACGTTCTTAACGAACAGAGAAAGTTCATATATTCCAAGAGGGATGAAATACTTGAAGATGATAACCTTAAAATCAGGGTACTGGATGCAACCGAGGAAATATTAGAGAATATCATAGAAGACTTTGATAATAAAAGAAGGGGGGGTGAGACCGACTCAGGCGCATTTTTCGAAAAACTGAAAGATAATTTTTTCTACACTCCGGGAATAAACGAAGAAGAGCTCTCAAGGCTTCCTGCCGAGAAGATTAAAGAGATAATTCTAAACGATCTAAAACTTGCCATCGAAGATAAAGCCGACCGGGTAGGAGAGGAAATCTTCAATTCTTTCATCAGATTCGAATATCTTAAGAATATAGATTCCAGGTGGCAGGATCATCTGGAAAACCTTGAAGCACTGCGCGAAGCAGTTTATCTCAGAGCTTATGGGCAGAAAAACCCTCTACTGGAATATAAATTGGAAGGTTTCCAGATATTTGATGAGCTTATTCAGAATATACGCACATCGATTGCCAGGAAAATCAACAAGGTTCAAATCAGGGCGAGAGAAGTATCATACGAAAGAGCAATCCCACAGGGAATTCATGCAAATCATACAGCCATCGGTCAGTTCGCAGGGTCATCGGCGGGAGACGGTAACGGAAGTCCCACCGCGGGAACTTCTCCGGTAGGTGTTCAAATAAAGAGAACACAGCCTAAAGTTGGAAGAAACGACCCCTGTCCATGTGGAAGCGGTAAGAAGTACAAACACTGTTGCGGAAGATAGCGGCGCTATCGATAAACGGCTGATCTCTCAATTTTCTACGATAGAGAAAACTCTTCCCTCAATAGACTCCGATAAAAATAAAAATAGCAAAGAGTACTAAAATAATAAAAACAAGAGTTCGCACTTTGGCCTCCTAATATAGAAAATTTAACGGGTCAACCGGACTGTGGTTGTGATAAATTGAAAAATGAAGATGAGGTCCCGTACTCCTTCCCGTGTTCCCCAGCTCCCCGATTTTCTCACCCTGTTTTACATGCTGTCCTCTGAAAACAGTCCAGTTATCAAGATGAGCATACAGGGTTTGATATCTTCCCTGATGGGTAAGTATGACATATTTGCCGAAACCCTTTGGATTGATTCCCATCGTAGCAACCGTTCCGTCCATAGCTGCTACTACATCTGTTCCGATTCTGCCTGCAATATCCAATCCGTAGTGCATTCGTCTAACACCTGTAAAAGGATCGTTTCTCATTCCAAAACCCGATGCAATTTCTCCTCTTACAGGAATTATAAACAGCTCTCCCAATGCTTTTTTCAATTCAAAATTACTTATTTTGGCTCCAGGAACAAAAAGTTCCTGTCCTGCACGAATAAGTGAGGATTTTATATTATTTGCATCGAGAAGATGGTTTAAGGGTACATCAAATCGCTGTGCTATCAGGCTTAATGCATCTCCTCTTTTTACCTGATACAGCACTCCGTCTATATTGGGAATTCTCAATTCCATCCCTACCTGTAACTTTCTTACATCCTGAATATTGTTAAAACTTATTATTGTTCCCATTCTAAGATTATGCCGGGCGGCTATTTCCGAAATTGTATCTCCCTCTTTAACTCTGTAAACCTGCGGGTTAAGCGCCGAAAGGACGGAAGGTGTGGGGCTTTTTATTTTATCCGCTTCTTCTATATCCACCTTTTCTGATTCCGTATCAATGTATGAAAAGAGGAGATTTTCCACCTCTCTATCTTCCGGAAAGGAGAGACCTCCTTTTCCGGAGAACGGATCTTCTTTAGAAAAAATCTCCGTTGAAAGAATTGCGCCTGTTAATAAGAGGAAAAATATACCGATTATATATAAAACTATTAATTTGTATCTATACAG
>Ga0180301_10002311_pt1 | contig 14974 bp, 8 predicted proteins | sample GuaBasSediGuay16_FD_121797 | JGI IMG/M metagenome (GOLD analysis project Ga0180301, IMG submission 121797) | Subseafloor sediment microbial communities from Guaymas Basin, Gulf of California, Mexico - Guay16, Core 4569-2, 12-15 cm | ecosystem: Environmental > Aquatic > Marine > Hydrothermal...
GCCGATTGTAGAACTCGAACACCCTATCGAAGTGCCTTGTATTCCACCAGATTCCGGACATATAATAATGGATGTGTTCGACCCAGAGGACAGTATATGCTATCCATCCGGTGTGGATACTTCATCTATTGTGGTGACTATGTCTTTGGGCATAACAACACCGATAGATATCACCGATGAATGCGATATATCACTTATGACTTATGGTTTCTGGCGAATAAATTGGTTCTATACGGAATTGCCACCGGGAGAATTGGTGACCATATGTGTATATGCCGAGGATAATGCTGGCAATTTCACCGACCCAGAATTCTGTTGGGAATGGAATGTATGCGAGGAAGAGATAGATTCCTGTCCGCCGATTGTGGAAGGTTGGTATCCCGCTTATGGTGATACATATTGTTTCGAGGGACCGATACACGCTATGTTAGTTGACCCATCGGTTCTTACCGGCGCTAGCGATTGTCCATTCTGTTCGGGTATAGACCTATCATCTATCGAGGCAGTCCTTATCGCTTCCGATGGCGCCAGTGATGTAGATTCATTCTACTTCCATCATGGAAGTGGCTTGGTGATAGATCCTGCTGGCAGTTGCGCGGTATATGTCGGTCTGGAGAGTGGCGCATACTGGCTGGAACCCGGCGATGTAGTAGAATTCTGTATCGCAGCAAACGATTATGCTGGAAATCACTTATATGACTGTGTGGAATTCTTAGTCTGCGATACCACTATGCCAGCGGATACCTGCCCGCCGGTGTTCGTGGAATGGCTACCGGATACCTGTCTCCCGCCTCATGGAGAATTCATCGTTCACATCCAGGACCCGATAGATAGTATAGATTGTCCATTCTCATCGGGAATAAGTCGAACAGATTATTCGGTCATTGTGATGTTTGATTCAGAGACACTGGATGTGTCAGGCTCTGTTGATATAGTTAGTTGGGCGGAGTATCACAGTGTGGAGATAAGCTGGGGACCAGCGGCATTCGTATATCCATTCGATACCGATATCATTGTGTGTATAGAAATTATGGACTATGCTGGAAATACTGTCGAGGAATGCCATACATATCATACTTGTGAGGGAGTTCCCGATACCTGTCCACCATTCGTGATAGAATGGCATCCGGGACACGAGGATACACTTTGTCCGCCCGATGCACCTATATGGTTCAGGATTATCGACCCCGTCGATACTCTCGGTTGCGTTTGCTCGGGTGTCGATTTCTCTTCTATATTTGTTTCTCTTTACAATGAGGGAACCACATTCGAACTCACTCCAGATTCAGGATTGTTCCACGAACCACTCGATATCTGCGGAATAGATGTATCATTGCTACACGAATATTTCACACTCGAACCTGGGACCGGCGCATCATTATATGTAGCTGGTAGCGATTTTGCTGGAAATACTTTCGAGACTTGGATTGCATTCTGGGTATGTGATACTCACACCGTCGATGATACCTGTCCACCGAATGTTATGTGGTCGGTGCCATCATCAGAAATCATTGATACACTTCACTTTGTGAGTGGTCACTGGCAGACGATACTGGGCGAAACCGAGTTTGACCTTAATATAATAGAAAATGGTTGCCCACCGACCGGAGTGGAGGAATATCATATCCTATTCGGCGGTTGTGAGGATACTCTAACCGAAATCTTCGGATATGAAGTATATGAGGGTCCGGATTATGTCTATGCTTGGGATTCATTCGATGATTTAGGGCTCGAACCAGGACACTGCTATAAACTTTGTGCTCACGCTATGGACGGCGCTGGAAATTGGAGCGATGGTTGTGTCACATTCTACACTTCTGATGAAAGTGTGGATATGTGTCCACCAGTGGTTACCAGTTGGTTCCCGGTGAGTGATACTTGTTTGCCTATCGATGCTGCACTCGGGCTGATGCTAAATGACCCGTTAAGCGAAGAATGTCCGATGGTTAGCGGTGTAGATTATTCATCTATCGAGGTTACTGTGCAAATCGGACCAGACTCCCCGATCGATATCACCGAGGAATGCAGTATCTCTCCTTATGGAATGTATGTAGGAGTAGAATGGCTACCTGCGGAGGATTTCCCCGGGGGCACTTCGGTTACTCTTTGTATCGCTGCAGCAGACCTCGATGGCAATTGGATGGATTCCTGTTATACCTGGCGCACCTGTGGAGAACCCACTGAAGATATCTGTCCGCCGATTGTCCTACTGCGTTATCCTATTATCGATACCTGTCTTATTCCCACCGATTATATAGAGTTCTTTGCATTCGATAATCCAGATACTCCTTGTTTCGTCTCGGGTGTGGATGAATCTTCTATCGTGGTTACTGCTGGAATCGGTGATGGTCCAGTGGAGGATATTACCGATGAATGCACAATCGATGGTGGTCCATACGAAGGATATATAATCGAATGGGATTATAGCGACTTAGTTCCCGGAACTCCTGTGGAAATTTGCGTCACGGTAGAGGATTTTGCTGGAAATGAAATTATCGAATGTTTCGATTGGCTGGTTTGCGAGGAGGAGACTACCGATGTATGCCCGCCGGTAGTAGATTGGCTCAGTATTTCTGATGGCGATACTCTGGTGCCAATCACCACATTCATCGGATTCGATTTACTCGACCCATATGGTCCTGATTGTCCGATATGCACAGGGATAGATGAAACCAGTGTAGTCCTCACTATATCCACCGGCACAGAAACTTACGAGTTCGATATTTCCTCAGGATTATATGTCTATAGTGTGGAATGTATGACTTATGTTGTGCTGGATACATCCATTGCCATTCTCGAACCCGATATGGATTATGAACTCTGCATAGATGCTGCCGATAATGCTGGAAATGTAATGGCGACCTACTGTATCGATTTCTCCACCGCACCCGCGGGAAGTATGGATATCTGGCCACCATGTTTCGATGACTGGACGCCAGCGTTCGGCGATACCGGAGTCCCTGTCGATACCGATATCGGTGTGGCGGTATGCGACCTGTGCGAAAGTTCCGAATTGTCATCGGGTGTGGATTCTATCGAAGCGATGATTTGGGCGATAACCGATACAGATACTATATATTATACATACACGATGATTCTTGACCCAATATTCTGTGATGGATATTACGCAGTATTCGAACTCTCCGCCGACCTGCCAGAATGTGCCATTGTTTATGCGATAGTTTGTGCTACCGATGGCGCAGATAACCATAATTGCGATACATTGATTTTCCATACTACCTGCTTGCCTGAGACCACAGATATCTGGCCACCCTGCGTGGAGGGAATTATTCCCGAGCCGGGCGATACAATCCCGCCCGATGCAGATATTGGTGTGATGTTCTGCGATATTTGTGAGGGCGCAGAATTTGTCACCGGTGTGGATAGTGCTTCAATCACTATGACCGTAAATGGCGTAGATGTCACCGATGAATTGCTACTTGCCGAACTGGATTGCTATGGCTGGGCAGCTCATTGGGAACACGACCCATTAGAATTCGGTGCATATACAATTTGTGCCGAGGCTGCCGATTTCGCCGGAAATTCTGTGGATACCTGCTGGGAATTCGATGTTTGGACCGATACTACTTATGAATTCGTAATTATAGAACCATTACCAGAGACCTGGGTTAACAATGAATTCAAACAAATTATCGGATATTTCAGCGATGGACCGATTCCACCTGATTTCTCATTCACTGTCGATGAAGTAGAATATACATTGTCCAGCCCGGAAGTCACTCTACTCGGTGATACTTTATACTTTATACCTTCGACACCATGGGAAGATGGCGATACGGTATGTTATGATATTGCTGACGAGACAGGTTGTTTCTTCATCGACCTGACTTCACCAGTTATCGAATTCATAGAACCGCTATGTGGAGATTCATTGGAGGAACCACCCACCACATTGATTCTGGAAATTGGCGATGAACTCTCCGGTGTAGATGAAACCACTATTGGTGTCCAGATTTCTACTAGCGCTGGTTCATGGAGTTTCCATCCGGGTATGACTGGAGTTAGCTGGGATGGTTCCGAATTACAAATCGACCTCGAAATAATTGGAATTACACTATCAGGATATGTTACCATATATGCTTGGGCTGGTGATTCACCAGATTATACCTATGACCTGTATGGTCCACCGATACCCAATTATGCTTTCGAGGAATGCGGATTCTATATCGCACCTGTGGTTACTGCTATTATCACTGGTGATGTAGTGGATATCGCTACTGGTCTGCCTGTGGAAGGTGCTATGATACTAGTGATACCCTATATTCACGGTTGGCCCGGCTGGCTATATCCAGGTGAATTCGGAGTAGTAATATCCACGATGACCGATGCCGCCGGACATTATTCTGTGGAAGTTGGAATGGGTGCGTATATGGTTATGATGATTCCGTCCATTCCTGGTCCGGTGCTATTCTGGGATGGACATTATTTCCCACTTGATGCCGACCCTATCATAGTCGATTACACTTCACCGGATACTTTCTGGTGCGATTTCGAGGCGGGTTTGATAGAACCATTGGCAAGAACTCTCGAACATCATCAGGCTAGCGGGACTATTGTCAATCCCGATGGCGAACCGGTAGAAAATGGTTTCGTGGTATTTATCTCCACCGACGACGATGAGGAAGAATTATCTATCTCTGCAGACCTAACCGGTCCAGAGGGTGCATTCTCCTGTCCAGTGAAAAACGGGAATTATTGGGTAACCGCATTCCGTCCAGGATATTTCCCCACTTATCTCGGCGATACCTGGACCTGGGAAGATGCAGATTCAATAATTATATCGGGAACAGATTATACCGACATAGAAATGACACTTCAACCAATCAGTGCAGATGTAGGAGCTTGTGCTGTGTATGGAACTGTATATGAGATAATAGATTCGATTTATACTATGGAAACAGAACCTATGCGTGGAACCATAGTATATCTTACTGAGCCCAGCACGGGGAACTTGAAATATGCAGGTGTATCCGATTTCGAGGGCGAGTATCTGATTCAGAATGTTAACGATGGAGTATATAGATTGGTAGCAAATCGTTCGTATTATCTGCCTCAAGGAGAATGGGACCTGATTACCGCATCCGACGATATAGCCCACGATATCTATCTGTATCACCGAGAGACCGGTATAGAGGAAGAAAATCGCAAAGTTCCTGAGCGAGTGAAGATACTGGGTGCTCATCCTAATCCATTTAACGCCAATACCACTATCCATTTCTATATACCTACAAATGGCGATGCTACTCTGGAAATTGTGGATGTCCTTGGACAAAAAGTCTCCACATTATTCGAAGGCTCAATATCAGCGGGACGATATGTGGCTATATGGAGCGCCGAGAATTGCGCATCCGGAGTATATTTCGCTAAACTTCGACTGGGAGAAATTACAGTCACCACCAAGTTAATCCTGACTAAGTAATATACACTTAGCATCCTTGCCTGATAACCCCGAGACCTTAATCATAGGTGTCGGGGTTTTTTTATTGCTAAATTTACTTGATTTTTTTAGCTCGGTGAATTGTTTACTTATTGAACTATATTCAATTATTTGAGGACAATTATGGAAAAGATAGTGGCGAAAAATCTGGTAAAAAAATTTGGCGATAAAGTTGCGGTGAATGATGTGTCATTGACTGTGCATAGCGGAGAGATATTCGGCTTTTTAGGACCGAATGGCGCAGGAAAGACCACTACTATTAGACTATTAGCCGGTGCACTCGACACCGATGAAGGCGAGATATACATCTGTAAGAATCCCGCTCCAGAAAGTGAGGATTATTCTCAAAATACACCGATTATGATGAATTATGAAAACGATTATATCGAGATAAAATCGTTAATTGGAGTAGTTCCGGAGGAACCACCGATGTTCAAAAGTATCAGGGGGAATGAATTTATTAGATTTATCGCATCTGTGTATAATTGCGATGAGGATATTTTTCAGCGATTGAACGAACTTTGCGAGTTGCTTCATATAGATTTTCTGGATGAATTTATCGATAATTATTCTCACGGGATGAAGCAAAAACTGATGCTGGTTTCTGTGCTGATGAGGAGACCGGAGATAATGTTTTTGGACGAACCCACCACGGGATTAGACCCGTATAGTGCGCGAGGATTAAAATTGCTATTGCGAAGGATGGCTGATAATGGCTCGGCAATATTTCTGACCACACACATTCTGGAAATAGCGGAGAAAATGTGTGATAGACTGACAGTTATATCCGATGGTAGTGTAGTAGCATCGGGAAATATAGAACAACTTCGCGCAAAAGCTGGCACCGAGGGTGACCTTGAACAAATTTTCCTTCAGCTTACAGGCGCCGATGAAAATGAAATACAAAGATTAGTGGATGAACTATGAGGAATTTCATTACTCTTATATTATTCCGATGGAAACTGTTGTTTCGAGCGATATTCAAAACACGAGGAAGCATAAAAATAATTAGTATTGTGGGTATTATCGCTATTTTTGGATTTGTATTCCTGATGACCACTACTTTTACATCATTATATTATCTATTAAATAAATTTTCTTCCCAGGGTGCCGCTATTTTGTTCTCATATCAGGCACTGGCGATAAGTTTATTCTTATTGATACAAATTATTCCAACTATGACTGTGGACTTTTTTGATGAAAATAGTTATTGCCGATATTTTTTATTATTGCCATTTCGCAGGGAAACATTGGTATTGACCACATTTATCTTGTCGGTAAGTGGTGCATTTTTGCCTGTGGCGATACTATTACCCGCTACTATTGGATATATAATAGCTACTCATAATATAGCTGTAATAGTGGGGATTATATCATTTGTAATATTTTTATTCGGATTAGCCTTGATGGGTTCGGTCATCAGTATCAGACTATTTAATACAGCCACATTACGCAAATTGGGCAAGTGGGCGATGTTCTTAAACTTATTGATATTCATCGTATATTGGAACCTATTTACAAAATTCAATTTTGAATCCACCAATCAGGGTTCCATAAGCATAAATTTTTTGACAGACAAACTTGAGCAACTTACTATATCTTTCCCATTGTTGTGGATATATTTTTCAGCATTTAATGGATACCTGATAAGTTCCGCAATCCTGCTGACATTCGGGATATTATTCTGGCGAATAGGCTGGGAGGGTGCTCGCAAACTTTCCTTCGAATCGCCATTCAATATTTCCCGAGCACGAAAAACCAAATTGAAAATAGAAACTCAATTATGGAAGTATCCCTGGATAAGCAGAGACTTATTATTATTCTGGCGGGACACTGAAAATTTTTTGCTGTTGGTTTATCCATTGATTTTTGCCATATTTTTGGGATTACTCTCTGGTAAGGCATTTATTCAAGGATTCGCATTCGCGATTATGCTGGCATCACAGGGATTAATGGTTACATCTGTTAAACTTCTATCCAATGATACCAGAAATTCACGATTGGTATGCACATTGCCTATCAAAATTCACTGGACAGTGATAAACCGAGCCATATCTATGACTTTGCTGTGGACGATGACAGTGATAATTTCAGGATTATTCTTTTTGATTGCATTGAAAATAATTTATCCACTCTATGCGCTAATAATTCCAATAGGATTATGCTTTTTCGGGAATTCATTGATAGCACAGAATATCTGGTTATCCAATCCAGGGGATGAATCTGTGTCTCCAAAATCTGTATTGGGAATTCAAGCCGTAGGATATTCATTAGCGCCCACATTGATTGGAATTTTGCCACTAATTATTATAGAAATCAATAAAATAATACAATTTAACGGATTAAAAAATATATTGTTTTTGAGTGCTATTGCTATCGCTTATATTATGGCGGGAATTTATTTTATGATTTGCATTATGGTGGTCAATAAAGATAAAATAAGAAAACATTTTTATTCCATTTGATTCATCGTTATTGTTGCTAATTTGGTATTCAATTATTATTTTTCGTCCATTATGATAACAGGAATTTATTGTTATGAAAGGAATTTTTATAACATTCGAGGGCATCGATGGTAGTGGTAAGAGCACTCAAGCAAAATATCTGCAGACTTTTCTGGAGAGCAATCAGATAGATGTAATTATGACTCGTGAACCGGGCGGGACAAAAGTAGCAGAGAAAATTCGTCAGATACTATTGGATAAGCAAAATATCGAACTTTCCGGGCGAGCAGAATTATTACTTTATCTGGCATCTCGAGCGCAACACACTGTGGAGATAATAGAACCAGCATTGAATGATGGCAAATGGGTAATTTCCGATAGGTTCACCGATTCTTCGATAGCATATCAGGGATGTGCACGAGGACTGGGAATGGAGATGACCAAAAAATTATCACTTTTCGCCACTGGAGGGATAAAACCCGATTTAACATTTTATCTGGATATTTCTCCCCAGCGGGCATCAGAAAGACTTAACATACAGGGAAAGACATTGGATAGACTGGAGGTGGAGCAACAGGAATTTTACGATATGGTTCGCCAGGGATATAAATGGATTGCGGAGCAGGAACCCCACCGTTTTATCCAGATTCCTGGTGATAGACCTCCCCAGAAGGTGTGGGAATCCATAAAGAAAGAATTATTGGATAGATTTGGCCAATATGTCCATCCGTTATAATTTCATAACATATTGTATTTTGCAAAATGACAATGTAAAATATCATAATAATAAATTATTTCTCTCCAATTTGCTTCTATAACTGGATTATTCCAGTATCATTTTTTGGCACAGAAATTGCTCTACTTATTGCCGACAATAGTTAACCCAAACAGGAGGTAAACGATGCGTAGGAGAAAAGGATTCACCTTAATCGAACTGATGATTGTGGTTGTAATCATCGGTATTCTGGCAGCACTGGCTATTCCGAGATTTATGGCTGCCGCAAAGAAAGCGAAGGTGAGCGAAGCAAGAACTATGTTGAAACAGATTTACACAGCCGCCGAGACATACTATCAGGAAATAGGTGCTTTTCCCCCTTGTAATCCTGCTGACGGTTCTGGCACCGCAACACCGTGGGCATTTAATAATGCTTCCACTAAAAATACCAACTGGAACGCAGTTCCCGGTCTGATAGTGGATCGCCCAAGTGGTGAACCCAGATTCACTTATACTATTACTGCAAGCGGAGCTAGTTTTACTGCTACAGCTTCGAGTGCAAATTCATATGACGCTTCATTGCAGGATGTTTCAACTCTTTCAATCAGCACCGATGGAATAATTCAGGGTGGAACATGGTAATACACTAACATAGCCTCTTTGCGCTGTGCTACTGGAAAAAGGGTGGAGTGAAATGCTCCACCCTTTATTTTTTTGGAAATAAAACAATTCATTTTTTTTATAGTAATTGACAACCCCGATTTTTGATATATTATTCAACAAAATCTATTTTTATTATGCATAATTCTATAGTAGCAATATTTTTTTTTGTTCTGGGAACCGTAGTGGGTAGTTTCTCCAATGTCCTTATATGGCGGTTGCCGAAAAGAAAATCCATTTTATTCCCCGGCTCTCACTGCACAAATTGCGGGAATAAAATTAAATTTTTCGATAATATTCCAATTATCAGCTATATAATTCTGGGTGGAAAATGCAGAAATTGTAAGTCGCCAATTTCTCCACGCTATCCAATAATAGAGCTAACTGTGGGACTGGCATATTTGTTTTCATATCTATTTTACAATCCTATAGAATATATGCAAATCATTCGGATGATAATAATTTTCCCACTATTTCTTGCTATAAGCTGGATAGATGTAGAACATCGTGTCATACCAGATGAGCTTACATTATCTGTGGCGATTGTAGGAATTGTCCTAACACCGATTGTATATGGATGGCAGGGATTGATAAATTCGATGATAGGTGCCGCAGCAGGTGCATTATTATTCTGGATTATCTCTGTTCTTGGGAAGATTGCATTCCGCAAAACCGCTATGGGTGAGGGCGACATATTCTTGATTGCGGCGATAGGACTCCTGACCGGCTGGAAAGGTGTGCTTATGGTGATATTTATTTCCGCATTGCTGGGCGCAATTGCCGGAACTATTATGATTGTTCTCTCCAAAATATACTCACGCAACCATAAGGAAACCGATACCAGTATCCCATTCGCTCCATTTTTGTGCGCAGCCACTATAATTGTTATAATCTGTGGAGAAAAATTGCTCCAATATTATCTCGGTCTATTCATCTAAATAGTGATTTTCTAATTAGTCTGCCCGGTCGGGATAATTTCCATAGAAGAATTCGATATCACTCGTTATTCTCTTCGGCTTCGGCGTGTAAATCTGCGATTATTTCTTTCACTTGCTGAATAGTTTGTTCGGCGAGTTTCCGTGCATCATCCTCCAGATTTTTGCATCGGTTTTTCATATCCTCGACAAAATCCTTATCCTGAATATCACCCAGATTGATTAGGACATTCAGACAACCGCCGATAACACCGGTTAAAGCTATTTGCGCGCCCACTCCGGCATCAGAGACGGAAGCCTTATTCCCGATTTGTGCAATTTCCGATGCTAATTTAAGCGCCTCGAATGAAAGATTCGCAGTCTCCAGTGGAACCTGAACCGCTTTTTTTAATCCGTCCTGTATCGCTTTTTCTCGGGCTTGTCTTTCCTGTTCGGTCTTTTTAGGCATACGAACAGCATCTAGATAGTCATTAAATGCTCGAGTGTCTTCATCCACAGCACGAATCAGTGATTCCTTGATTTCCTGTGCGCTATTTGCGATAGATATCAATTTATCTTTGAATTCGCCCGCAGGATGCTTTTGCGATGTGATATTTGCCACCATAGAAGCCAGCGCAGAGCCTAAAGAACCAGCCAACGCAGCTACAGAACCACCACCGGGAGCAGGAGATTCTCGGGATACTTCATCTACAAATTCCTGTGTATCTAACTTCACTAAAGCATCATCGGGAATTTTGGGCATACCGATTATTTTCTCATCAGGGTCAAAATCCGCTACATCGCGCAAACCCATCGATTTTATGGCAATTTCCAATATATCAGCTGGTGGTATTCCTGTGGTTCTGTCCTGCTTTTTTAGATAATATTTTCCCGCCTCCAGCATAGCAGGATATGGCACCAATCCCACTATCTCGCTACCGGTGACTATCAATCCGCGTTGTTGTGCTAGTTCCCGAGTTTTTTCCAGGACTATATGCGGTGGAGTTACTTTATAATTGGTCAGATTTATGGAGATTTGTGCAATTCCGTATTCATCGACAAACCAACCGATTGCTTTGCAATAATCGAATATACCAGGTTTTTTTACAGGCTTGCCATTCAAATTATCCGGGCTATATCCGTGGCTTTTAAGTAATTTTGCGATAGAATAATTATGTTGGTCGTTGGTGTGTTTTTCCAATGCATCGAAATTATCGGCAACAAAATCACAATTCCCGCAGGGAAAATGATTTTCGCTATATCGAATTATTTCTCCGTGGAAATAGAATGGCTCGATGTTTCCGGTTCTCGCCGAACGACCTTTCTTGCGCAATTCGAATGCGATATCGAATGCATACTTTTTTTCGGAAGTATTCAGGTTGATATTATATGCAATCAGGAACTCTCTTGCTCCAATGGCGGTAGCGCCGGTTTTTGCAATCCATTCATTGAATTCTGCGGGACCGAAATCGGGTTTAAACTCGGTTTTTTTCAATTTCTCCGCTAGTGCCTCGTATTCTCCCTGACGAATATATGCAAGATTTTTTCGTTCTGGTGAAGTTGCTGCATATTCATATAAGTAAACCGGGATTTTCAATTCCTCGCCGACTCTCTTGCCCAGTTTCTTTGCCAGTTCCACGCAATCGTCCATAGTGAGTCCAGTAACCGGGACGAATGGGCATACATCGGTAGCGCCCATCCTGGGATGAGCTCCCGTATGTTTGCGCATATCTATTACCTCGGTAGCTTTTTTTATCGCCCGAAATGCAGCCTCCACAACAGCATCGGGCGAACCCACAAATGTGACTACAGTCCGGTTGGTCGCCTTGCCGGGATCTACATCCTTCAATTCAACTCCATCCACCGATTCGATTGTATTAGTAATTTGCTCGATTACTTTTAAATCTCTACCTTCCGAAAAATTCGGAACACATTCCACTATTTTTTGTTCCGCCATATTTTATCATTCCTCCTTTCATATTTTGAACTTTGCGCCGTAAATTAAAAGATTTATTCTATAATTGCAAAGACTTTTTTAATCTCGCATATCAGACTTCACATACAATCGGTTCGCTTTTGTTAACTATTTTCAAATCGCACCAATCAAAATAATCGAAAAATTCAGATTCAGACATATTTTTCTGTTGGATAAATCGAACCACAATGAAGGGAATATATGAATTAAGTTAACAAAAAATATTCATTTTTGATGCCAGCTGAAACAGAATTATTCCAGTTGCCACGGAGACATTAAATGAATCGATTTCGCCCGCTTGAGGAATGGAGATTATGTGATGACACTTTTGTAAAATTTTTCGAGAAATTCCCTCGCCCTCAGAACCCATTATTAATCCAATTTTCCCGGAAGGTTTAAAATCAACGATAGAAATGGTATTCTTTCTCGGTTTATCTGTGCCCAGTATGAAATATTCTCTTTCTGCCAGCAGGTGAATACAGTGGGGAATAGATTTTACTCGTGCTATTGGAATATGTTCTGTTGCACCTGCGCTGGTATGGACTACTACCGGTGTGATTTTTGCGCTGTTTTGTTGCGGGATTATAACTGCACCTACTCCGCATAAATTGGAACTTCTAATCATAGCGCCGAGATTTTGTGGGTCGGTGATTTCATCCGCCAGCAAAATAATTTTTGGTGCTCGGTCTAAAATTATTTGCAACGGCGTGTAAATAAATTTTTCTACAATAGCGACCAAACCCTGATTGTCCGCACGATGAACCAGATTGTGTAATTTTTGCTTATTCGCTGATTCGATTTCTGCCGAAATGATTACTCCTGCCGATTTTATCTTATTACTCAACCAATCCAACGCCGATGGCGTGCCAAATATTTTATATACTTTTCTTCCACCTCGCAGCACCTCGAATACTGCTCGCCGACCATAAATATATTCTGTGGATTCTGTTTCACTCATAATTGCCTAAATTTATTGGTTGATAGAAATTATTATTGGCAAATGTTTTTTTCAAGGGAATAATTCGAGTATAGAGCTTATTCTGTGGTCTCGCAAATTACTTGTTCTACTGTTGTGATTCCCTCGAACATCCTATCTATTGCTTCCTGACGAAGATTTTTCATACCCATTTTTTGAAGAGTCTGAGATAATTCCATAGCGGTGGAACCCTCCATTACCAGTTTTTGCAATTTCTTGACCATCGGCATCATCTCGAACACAGCGATTCTGCCCTTGTATCCCGAGCCACCGCAACGGGGACATCCCGCACCACGATAGAATTTCAATCCTTTCTCCCGCACATAATTCATATCGATTCCCAGAATTTCTATCATCTCCGGTTCCGGTTCATATTCTTGTTTGCAATGGACACAAATTTTTCGTAACAATCTTTGAGAGATAACTAATTTTACTGCGCTGGCTACTAAAAATGGTGGGACACCCATATTTATCAATCTGGTGACTGTGGATGGTGCATCGTTGGTATGTAGAGTCGAAAATACCAGGTGCCCAGTAAGCGCAGCCTTGACAGATATATCCGCAGTTTCTAAGTCACGGATTTCTCCCACCAGGATTATATCTGGGTCCTGACGAAGAAATGAGCGAAGTGCCGAAGCAAAATTTAATCCCACTTCTGGTTTAACCTGCACCTGATTTACTCCCTCTAAATTGAATTCCACCGGGTCCTCCACGGTGGAAATATTCACATCTGGCTTATTGAGAACCGAGATAGCAGAATACAATGTGGTTGTTTTTCCGCAACCGCTGGGTCCAGTGGACAGAATCATTCCATATGGCATATGCAACATTTTATTGAACAATTTCAATCCGTGTTCGGGGAAACCGAGTTTGGTAATATCCAACATCAATGATTCTGGGTCGAGAATACGCATCATAACTCGCTCGCCAAAAATACAGGGGATAATGGATATTCGGAATTCTATTTTGCGATTTTTTATTTTTAATTTGATTCTGCCATCTTGGGGAAGTCTTCGTTCAGATATATTCAAACCAGACATTACCTTGATTCTGGAGATAAGTTTTCTATGGAGACTCACCGGCATCTGCGAAATCTCATGTAGGACACCATCTATTCGATAACGAATTCGTAGGACATCCTCATAAGCCTCGATATGAATGTCGGATGCGTGCGAGTTCACTGCATCGGAAATTATGGAATTCAACAACTTTACCACAGGTTTTTCTCGGACTGCCTGTTTTAATTCCGCAGCCGAAAATTCATCTTCCTCCTCATCCTCATCTATTACCTGTAATTCCTCCTCGAATTCTGCTGTCACCGATGATAAACTATCCTCCTCCAAACCGTAATATATCTTAAGTGCATTTTCTATATCCGTTTTTTTCGCAAATACCAACGATATTTCATAATCTACAACGAAAGAAAGTGTATTCACCAGTGAAATATCATCGGGCTTGTCTGTGGCGACAAATAGTGTCTTGCCCATCAAAAATATAGGAATTATTTTATACTTTTTGGCTATTTCACTGCTGATAATTGCAATTACTTCGGGCTTGATTTTAATATCATCGAGAGAAATTTTTCCCACATTGAGTTGCTTGATTAGGAAAGTATTAAGTGCATTTTCATCTTCTATGAAAGTCAATATCAACAGTGAATCGATAATATGTCCGCCGTGTTGTTTTTTATGTTCGATTGCTTTTTTTAATTGCTCTTCGGTAATTTTCCCGGCATCGACAAGTATTTTTCCTAAATGTTCCTCCATCCTACTTTCCGTGCTATAAAGGTAAATAAAAAAGAATATCTATTTTCGCTTTGGATTATAATATTA